>Ga0307508_10002177_pt1 | contig 20981 bp, 16 predicted proteins | sample 9_EM_MG_FD_203089 | JGI IMG/M metagenome (GOLD analysis project Ga0307508, IMG submission 203089) | Populus trichocarpa ectomycorrhiza microbial communities from riparian zone in the Pacific Northwest, United States - 9_EM | ecosystem: Host-associated > Plants > Roots > Unclassified | place...
CCGCATCGGTCACGAGCTTTTCGCTCTGCGCGTCGACCAGCAACGGCTGATCCGGCATCGTGCTCCACAAGTAATAGCTGAGGCGCGTAGCCAGCTCGAAGCCCGACAAACGGTGCGGCGTCGTCGACGTCGGATCTTGGTCGAGCTCGACCTTGTAGATGAAGTGAGGCGACAGCAGCACGCCCTTGAAGGCGACCTGCATCGCGTCCGTGGCGCTGCCGCCGGTCGCGACGAAGTCTTGGGCAATGTCGACCAGGCTGCTCAGCTCGGCCTCGACGACTGGACGTCGGTAGGCGTACTGCGCGAAGGTGACCAGCAGCTGCGTCATGCAGGCGCGTCCGCCAGATGCCGGGTCGCAACTGACGAGACGCTGGCGCACAGGATCGGTCGCTGGCCGCGCGAACAGCTCAGCCAGGACGGCGTCGGCGTCGTGCTCGTGCTGCTCGATGTCGAACGGCTGAACGGTAAGCGCCTCGCCGATGTTGTCGAAGCCGTACGAAAGGTTCTCGGCGGGGTACTTGCTGCTGTAGTCGGTGGTAGTGCCGACCAAGTCGCGCAGCGTGTTGCCGTATTCAGTGCGGTTGAGACGACGCAGCGTGACGAGCCCCACTTGGGGAGCGCTGGCTGGCGGAGTGACGGTTCCGGTTCCACCGCTGATGCTTGCGGTCCCGCCGCTGACCATACTGGTCGTTCCACCGGTACCGGCACCGATCCCACCCGCACCCAGGCTCGCCCCAAGCCCGCTTCCGGAAGTGCAGCCGCCGAGCGCGAGACTCACGCCAGCGAGCAGGCAACTGGCCGCGCTCCAGCCCTTTGGGCCACTTGGTTTCAGTCCCAGCATCGCTTTCGCGCTCCGTTTCAAGACAGCTCACCCCGTCCTCGGGCAATGTCCGGACGGAGGCCTCTTAGTCGCGCTTTCGACGTCCAGCGGCGGGAAAAACGCCTGCGGCCCGCGCGCCAGGGCGCCTGGAAAATGCCCACAATTGAGGGCCAACCCAGAACAGAGTTGGTACAGTCCCGCCCGCGATGAAAGTCACCTGCCAGGCGTGCAGCGCGCAGTACACGATCGCCGACGACAAGGTTAAAGGCAGGAAAGTAAAAATCCGCTGTAAAGCCTGCCAGACGCCGATCGTCGTGGACGGGCAAAACCCACCCCCACAAGCCGCCAGTAGCGGACTGTCGGTGGTGCCGCCCGCGCTCGATCCGTTCGCACCGGAAACGGCGATGCCTGCGGAAGCTGACGTTTGGAACGTCAATCTCAGCGATACCGATTCGCGCACGATGACGACGGCCGAGGTCATCGAGGCGTTCCGCACCGGCATCGTGACGACCGACGCCTTCGTGTGGAAGGACGGCATGGGCGATTGGCTGGCGATCATGAGCTGCGTCGAGCTGGCCCCCTTGCTTGCGGGGCCGACGGATCCGCCTGCGCCCGTCGCCGGCCAAACGCCCTTGGCACCCGAAGTCGCGCCCCCCGCAGCGGCTCCGGCCGGCGCAGCCAAAGTCGGCGGAATGCCCATGCTCGGCGGCGCCGCCACGGGCGCGGGAGCCGCGCGCGCCGCCAGCGCCAAAGCACAACCGAGCGCCGACTTGTTCGGCGATATCGCCGCCGCCGGTAGCGAAGGCGAAGACATCGAAATCAACACCAGCGCATCGCGCGCCGTGCCGGTAGCACCTGGGGCGACCGCCTACGACGACAAGCCGACTGGTGCTCGCAACGAGAACTCAGTTTTGTTCTCGCTCGACTCGCTGAAGGCAGGCTTCGTCGGCGCCCCCGCGGCACCCGCCCCAGACAAGGGCTCGCGGCCGTCCGCGCCCAAGCCGGGAGCGCCGCGCGCTCAACAAGTGTCGAATCCCGACGACGTGTTCGGCATGGGCAGCACCGGCGTTGCGGGTGTGGGTGGCGGCAATCCGCTATTCAGCATGAGCGCCAATCAAGCGCTGCTGACCGCACCGGCACCGCCAGAGCCCAAGCCCATCCCCATGGCCGCCTACGTCCCCGGCAGCATCCCCCCGCCGGCCGGCATGGACGACAAGACAAAGAAGCTCGTGACCTACGGCGGCGTCGGCGCGTTCACGGTGATCGCCGTCTTGCTCGGCGTGATCGTGTTCGGCGGCAAAGCCAAGAAGGACGAAGCGGCAGGCGACGCCGCCAAGAGCTCACTCTCGGCCCAAGCCGAAGCTGCGAAGCCCGAAGAGAAGAAAGAAGAGCCGAAGCCCGAAGAGAAGAAAGCCGAGGAGCCCACGCCCGCTCCTTCGGCCTCAACGGATGAAAGCAAGCCGGACGCCGCCAAAGCAGACGCCGCCAAAACAGACGCCGCCAAAGCGACAACTGCAGGTCATGCGACGGCCACGGCGGCGGCGACGACCACGAAGAAGCCCGAAGAACCAGCGGCCGCCGGCCCCAGCACCGCTCCGCCGTTCAGCAAGGCATCCGCGATCTCGGCGCTTGGCGGCGCCGCGTCTGCGGCCAGCGCCTGCAAGAAAGCGGGTGGACCGACCGGCGTCGGCAAGGTGCAGGTCACTTTCGCTCCTAGCGGCAGAGTGACGAGCGCCACCGTCATGGGTCCACCCTTTGCGGGCACACCAGTCGGCGGCTGTGCCGCCAGTGCCTTCAGGCGCGCCCACGTCCCTGCATTTTCTGGAAATGCCGTGACGGTTTCCAAGTCGTTCGCGATTAACTGATTGGGTCCGCTCCCTGCGTTGGCCAGACGCGGTCGCGAGATGTCCTTCGCGGTGCAGACGAACACCAACGAGTGGGCCACAGGCGTCGAGGGCGCGTGCCTGGCGCTCGACGCGCAGAAGTTCATCAACTGCGTTCATCCGAGCGCGCCGATCACGGTCACCGGTACGCTGACGACGGTCGAGCTGAAGTGGTCCGACCTCGGCATGGGCAAGCCGGCTGCCAACGCCACGACCAAAGGTGCAGACGTGATCGGTCTGCAGTTCATCTTGCCGTGGGCCGAAAAGGCTACGCCCTACGACACGAGCGTGAGCATCGATGACGTCGAATTCATCGGCGCGGGCGCGGGCGGGGTCGGAATGGGCGGCGCCGGCAGCGGCGGAGCGGGAAACGCCCCGGGCGGAGCTGGCGCGGGCGGCGCCTGAAATAGTCCCAAGAAATCGCCTCGGTACGGGTCGTACGTCCACCGGTGCTAGACCCCGGGGGTCTCCGTGATCCGCATCGAAGGCATCAAAAAGGACTACGGGCGGGGCGACGCCGCCGTGCAAGTGCTCAAGGGCGTGAGCTTGCGCGTCGAAACCGGCGAGCTCGTGAGCATCATGGGCTCGTCGGGCTCGGGCAAGTCCACGCTGCTCAATATTCTGGGCATTTTGGACGACTACGACCAGGGCGCCTACTACCTCGACGACAAGCTGATGCGCAATCTGAGCGAGCGTGAAGCCGCGCACTACCGCAATCGGCTGATCGGCTTCGTCTTTCAATCGTTCAACCTGCTTGGCTTCAAGTCCGCCGAGGAGAACGTCGCGCTGCCGCTCTACTACCAAGGCGTGGCGCGCCGCGCCCGAAACAAGCTAGCCCGCGAATACTTGGAGCGCGTCGGCCTGGGCGCCCGCGCCGAGCATTTACCGTCCGAGCTCTCGGGCGGCGAGAAGCAGCGTGTGGCCGTCGCGCGAGCGCTGATCACGAGGCCCAAGCTGCTGCTCGCCGACGAGCCGACCGGCGCCCTGGACACCAACACCTCGTACCAGCTGATGGACTTGCTGCGCGAAATCAACGCGCAGGGCATGACGGTCGTGGTCGTAACGCACGAGCATGACATCGCCGCCATGACGTCGCGTATCATTCGCATCAAAGACGGGCGCATCGAACAGGCCGAGCACGCCCAGCAGCTGGAGCAGGCGGAGCGGCCACACCCATGATCGAAGCGTTGCTAGAGCTGTGGGACGTGCTGAGCCGCAACGCGCTGCGCACGCTGCTCACGGGGTTGTCGGTGGCCTGGGGCGTGTTCATGTTGGTGGTGCTGCTGGGCGCCGGCAAGGGCCTGGAAAACGGCGCCGATTGGGAATTTCGCGACGACGCCCAAAATTCGATTTGGATCGGCGGCGGCAAGACGTCGCTGCCGTTCGCGGGTCGCGCGCCGGGTCGCGCGGTGTTGTTCAAAAATCAGGATTTCGTCGACCTGCCGCGCAAGGTGCCGGGCATCGAGCATTTCACGGGGCGCTATTGGCTGTGGGGCGAGTTCAGCGTGAGCTACGGCAGCAAGCGCTCATCGTTCAATATTTTGGGCGTGCACCCGGATCATCGCTTCTTGGAAAAGACGCTGATGACGCGCGGTCGCTTTTTGGACCAAAATGACCTGACCGAAAAGCGCAAGGTCGCCGTGATCGGCAGCAAGGTGCGCGAAATCTTGTTCGGCAGCCGAGACCCACTGGGCGAATACGTGAACATCCGCGGCTTGGCCTACAAGATCATCGGCGAGTTCGAAGACGTGGGCGGCGAGAACGAGCTACGCAAAATCTACGTCCCGATCAGCACCGCGCAGCTCGTCTACAATCAGCCCGACATCATTCACCAGCTGATCTTCACGGTGGGTGACGCCAGCGTCGAGCAGAGTCGCGGCATCGCCGAGCAGGCGCGCGTGGTCTTGGCGAAGAATCACGGATTTTCGGTCGACGATCGCCGTGCGCTGCGCGTCGGCAACAACCTCGAGCAGTACACGCGTATTACCGATGTCTTTCGTTGGATCCGCTTCTTCGTCTGGGCGGTCGGGCTGGGCACGCTGCTGGCCGGCATCATCGGCATCGGCAACATCATGCTGATTTCGGTGGCCGAGCGCACACGCGAGATTGGCATCAGAAAAGCGCTCGGCGCCACGCCTGGCTCGATCATCCGCATGGTGCTGGGCGAGGCGCTGGTGTTGACCGGGGTCAGCGGCTACGCCGGCCTAGTCGGCGGCGTCGGCGTGGTCGAGCTCACGGCCTCGCGCTTTCCGGATGCGCCCTTCTTTCGCGCGCCGAGCGTGAGCCTCGATGTCGCCGTGAGCGCTACGCTGCTGATCATGGCCGCGGGGGCGCTGGCCGGCTTCTTTCCAGCCTATCGCGCCGCGCGGGTGAATCCCGTGGTGGCGCTCAGGAGCGACTGATGCTGGATTTCGACGCCTGGCAAGAGATCTGGTCAACGCTGCGCAAGAACAAGCTGCGCGCCGTGCTCACGGCTTGTGGCGTGTTCTGGGGCATGTTCATGCTGATGGTGCTGCTCGGCCTCGGCGCCGGCCTGGAGCGCGGCGTCGTGCGCAGCCTGGGCGGCATGGCGCTGCAGAGCGTTTACGTTTGGACTCAGCGCACCAGCCTGCCTTACCGCGGCCTCCAGCCAGGGCGCTACATCAAGTTCACGAACCAGGACATCGCGGCCATAGCGCGCGTGCCCGGCGTCAAATACGTGGCCCCGCGGCTGCAGCTCGGGGGCTGGCGCGATGGGCAAAACATCACGCGCGGCGCGAAGACCGGCAACTTCAACGTGCTCGGCGACGTGCCGGAATTTCCGTTCGTCGAGCCTTTAGTACAGGGACGCGGTCGCTTCTTCAACGAACGCGACATGTCCGAGCAACGCAAGGTCGCCGTGCTCGGCCCGCTCGTCGAAAAGGAGCTGTTCGAGGCGGATGAAGATCCGATCGGCCAGTACATCCAGGTCAAGGGCGTCAATTTCCGGGTGGTCGGCGAAGTGAAGAGCCTGAAGGCCGGCGACGACGGCGAGAAGCTCAACGCCACCGTGTTCATTCCGTTCGCGACCTTCCAGGGTGCCTTCAACCAACGCGACCACGTGGGCTGGTTCACGGTCGGCACCGATCCGGCTTACCCGGCGGTGTGGGTCGAGGACTCGATCAAGCAGGCGCTTGCCGAGAAGCACCGCATTCACCCAAGCGACGACCAGGCCTTCGGGTCTTTCAACGCCGCCGACAAATTCGAGAAGATTCAAGGGCTGTTTCGCGGTATTCGGGCGTTCGTGTGGCTGGTCGGCGCGCTGACGCTGGGCGCGGGTATGCTGGGAGTGAGCAACATCTTGCTGATCACGGTCAAAGAACGCACGCGCGAGATTGGCATTCGGAAAGCGCTCGGCGCAACTCCCGGCTCGATCGTGCGCATGGTCGTCAAAGAGTCGCTGGTCTTGACCCTGCTGGCCGGCTACCTGGGGCTGGTGGGAGCCGTGGCGGCGCTGGAGGGCTTCGGTCGGCTGCTCGCCAGGCTGCCCGAAGCGCCGGTCTCGCGGCCCGAGGTCGACTTCAAAGCGGCGCTGGTCGCCCAAGCGCTACTGATTGCCGTCGGCCTGATAGCTGCCATCATGCCCGCCCGTCATGCCGCGCGAGTGCACCCGGTCGAAGCCTTGAGGAGCGAATGATGCGCCGTATCGTTCCGCTGCTGCTGGCGCTCGGCGTCTTTGCCGCGTTCGTGGCGACGCTGCTCTTCCTGTACGAAAAGTCGCAGGCCAAGCCGGCAACGTTCGAGACCATGAAGCCGGTGATGATGGACATCGTCAAAAAGACGGTGGCGCCGGGCGCGATCGTGCCGAGGCGCGAGGTCGCGATCAAGCCGCATGTCTCCGGCACGCTCGAAAGACTCTACGTCGACGCCGGCCAAACGGTGAAAGAGCACCAGCTGCTGGCCAAAATTCAAATTATTCCGAACATCGTGGCGCTCAACAACGCAGAATCCGCGATCCGCTCGGCGCAGATCAACTTCGACAACGCCGAGAGCCAAATGCTGCGCTACCGGCAGCTGTTCGATCAAAAGCTGATGAACGAAACCGAGTTCAATCAGTTCAAGGTCGGCCTCGATTTGAAACGCCAAGACCTGGAGACGGCCAGGAGCAACCGCGAGCTGATCAAAGAAGGCGCCTCCAAGAGCACGGGCAAGATCTCCAACTTGGTGACGTCGACCGTCGAGGGCATGGTGCTCGATGTCCCGGTCAAAGAGGGCTCGAGCGTGATCGAAGCCAACACCTTCAACGAGGGCACGACCATCGCCTCCGTCGCCGACATGGCCGACATGATTTTCCTCGGCCGGGTCGACGAGTCGGAGGTCGGCAAACTGAGCGAAGGCATGCCCGTATCCATCACCGTCGGCGCGCTGGGCGAAGAGCACCTGGAAGGCAAGCTCGAGTACATCGCGCCGAAGGGCAAAGAGAAAGAGGGCACGATCGAGTTCGAGGTGCGCGCCGCGGTGAAGCTGAAACCCGGCGTGGTGGTGCGGGCCAACTACAGCGCGAACGCCGACATCATCCTCGACACGCGCAAAGGCGCGCTGGCCATCGAAGAGCGCGTGGTGACGTTCGAGAAAGGCAAAACCTTCGTCGACGTCGAGTCGACACCGCAAAACTTCAGTCGGCGTGAGGTAAAGTTGGGCCTTTCGGACGGCATCAACGTCGAGGTGCTGTCCGGCCTCGACCCGGGCTCACGGGTCAAGAAACCGAACGTCGAACTGCCCAGCGACGCCAAACCCAAAAAGCCTTGATAGGGCCTACCGCAATGTCTCGCAGTGGCTTCCAAAAGAGCGTGCGCATGTTTCACAAGTTCTCGGAAGAGACCATGCGGCGCCGTGGCGGTGACCAAGCCGGGCGCGAAGGCGTGCTGGCGCTGGCTGCCATCGACTCGGTGCTCAAGGCCGAGCGCCTGTTCGACGGCTCGCTGCTCGAGCCGCTCGCAGCCTTCACGAACCTCTTGCAAAGCTCGCAGCTCCCGCCCGAGTTCGGCGACTACAGCTTGGGCGACGCCCTCTTGGCCATCGAAGACGCGCACGCCGAGCTGCGCCAACACACCGAGCAGCGCTGGGAATTTGCGCCCGAGTTGCCGGCCGACGCGGCCGATGCGCTCCGGCATTTCTTGCCCAAGAGGTCGCCCGGCGCCGCGCAGGGCAAAAGCGAGCACGCAAAGAGGCTCAACCGCTTCGTGCTCGATGCTGCAGGGCACGCGGCAGCGGGCTCGGCGCTCGTGGTCGGAGCACTCGCGGCTCCCGAGCTGCCCCTGGCCGAGCTGGCTGCGCGCTTTCAGCGCCTAACGTTAAGCGACCTCGATCTCGAGGGGCTCGAGGAGCTGGTGCGCCGCGCGATCCCCGAGCCGCACCGCGAACGCGTCAAGCTCGAGCGCTACGACCTCACGGGCAGCTACGTCGCTTTCGCCAGCGGCGTGCAGAGCGCCGTGCAGTCGGCCGCAGACGTTGCCGCGGCCGAACGGGCCTTGCTCGCCTTGGTCGAAAGCTACGACGTCGGCGCCGGCAGCGCGGGCCTGTCGCTCAGCGACGAAAAGCCCGATCTGGTGGTCTCCGCGCTGGTGCTGTCCGAGCTCGGCCGCGGCTACGAAGACTGCGCTCGAGCGGCGCTGGCGAGTCGCGGTTTCGGCGGCGCCCGCGTCGCCGTCGCTCCGCTGCAGCCTGCGCTAGCGTTTTTGCGTTGTCTGGTGGTCCAGCACCACATCCACGCGCTGCTCCGCCGCGCAAAATCGGCAGTTTTGGTTAGCGCCGTGAGCCAGGTCGAGCTGCCGCATTCCGCAGTGCAGCCGGGCGGGCCCGGCGTCCAGGGCGACGAGGCACCGGAGCCACGGGACCTGCTCGAGGTGGAGGCCCTGGCCGAACGCCTGCCGCAAATCGCGGAAGTCAAGACGGAGCAAAGCTGGGAGTGGCGGCAAGACCTCCCGACCCCAACCAAAAACGCCAGCCTGCTGACACTGGTCGAGGCCGTAGTGGTGTAGCTCGTGTAGTGTCGGGGCCTCGGACTTGGTCGTGGCCCCTCCGCCTCGCTTCCTCATCAGCCTTGCCTTGGCGCTAGCGCTCAGCGTGCCCGTGCTCGTGCACGCCGAAGGGCCGCCGCCGCAGCTCTCGATCGCTGCAGCCGGCAGTTGCCCCTCGGCCGACGACGTGGCGCTCGAGCTGCGCGAGCTGATGCCCGACGCCGTGCTGGACGTCAGCCCAGACGTCGTCGACAGCGACGTGATCGTCTCCGATCGGGGTACCGGCTTCAGCGTCAAAGTGCGGGGACAGCGGCGACGCTTTCGCGACACCCAGCGCGACTGCACGGAGCGCGCTCGGCACGTGGCCGTGTTCACTGTACTGATCGTCGATCCGCTGCGGGTTCCAAACCGCACGGTGGACGCGGAAGAAGAGCCGGAACCACCGGAAAAAGAGCCGGAATCAGCGCCTGTACCGGCGCCGTTACCAAAGCCCGTACCAGCACACGCGCCGAGCGCTGCCTTGGACCTGTCGCTCGGACCGCTGGCGCAGGTCGCGCTCAAGAACGACTCGAGCAGCACGACGCAAGCGGGCGGCTTGGGCCTGCGACTGCGCTACGGTCAAAGCGTCGGCGTCACCCTGGGCCTCGCCGGACTTCTGCCAACCTCGCTGCACTACGCGCAGGCAGATGCGCGCGCGACGTGGGTGCCGCTGGATCTGGGGCTGTCGTTGTCTCGGCGCGTGGCAAGTTGGGAAGTCGAGCTCGAGCTCGGCTTCGGCGGCGCGCTGCTTCTGGTGGAAGGCCAGGCGCTCGACGCAACACAGCAAGCCAGCCGCCTGGAGCTGGGTGGTAGAATTGGTGCACAAGTGCGCTACTGGGCAAGCGAGCACGCCGGTATCTGCGGGGGCATGTTCGGAACGTACTTTCCCGAGCCCTATTCCCTGCAGGTCGAGGGCATCGGCTCGGTAGGCCAAACGCCTAGCGCGTGGATCGGCGGCTCGCTGGGCGCGATAATTCGCCTGTAAAAACCGGGCTGAAGCCGCTTTCGCACAAAAATGCTCGAGAGCTTTGAAGGTGCGAAGTGTAGGCGCCCATGCGCAAAATCGCGTAAAACACCGCTGCGTCTGAAGTTTTTTACTGCTTGCGTCCCTCTGTTTGGGAGACCATGACGATAATGGTGCAGCGCCTATCGCCACTCGACGTAGTGCTCGAGCAGCATCAAGGCTCGTCGCTCAGCTTCGAGCAGGTCTACGCCACCTCGTTCAACGACGTCGCGCGCTGGATCCGCGCGCTGGGCGGGCTGCCCGCTGACGTCGAAGACCTGACGCAAGAGGTGTTTCTGGTGGTGCGCCGCAAGCTTAGCGGCTTCGACGGGCGTAACCTGCGCGGCTGGCTGTACCGCATCGCTCAGCGCACCGTGCGCGACTACCGTCGGCGTGCCTGGTTCCGTCGCGTGTTCTTGGGCGGCGGCAGCACGCCCGATCACTACGACAACGCCGTCAGTGACAACAACCCGGGCGAGATCTACGAGCGTAAAGAGGCCGAAGGCCTGCTGCACGGACTGCTCGCACAAATGAGTGAAGTGCGCCGCACCACGTTCATCTTGTTCGAAGTCGAAGGCTATAGCGGCGAAGAAATCGCCGAGATGCAGGGCATCCCACTGAACACGGTGTGGACTCGGCTGCATCATGCGCGGAAAGAGTTCGTGCGACTCGTCGCCGAAAGTGGCCGTGCCGGGAGTGTCCAATGAGACCGCTACGTGAACATCTAGACGATCCGGATCTCGCGATCCGAGCTGGGGCGGCTTTGCTCGCCAAGGTGCCGCCGCTGGAGCTGTCGTCGACACAGCGTCGCCGCATCCGTGCGCGCATCGACGCGGTCGGCGCCGAACGTCACTCGCTCGGTTGGCTTCGGCCCGCGTTCGCCGTGCCGGTGCTGTTGATTGTGGGCGTCGCCAGCGCCACGGTGGGGCCGCGCTTGTATCACGCGGTCGTGCCGCAGAGCGCATTCGAGCAGGCGCCGCCACGCGGTCAACCCGCGCACCTGACCGCTCCGCAAACGCCAGCGCCCGTGGTAGCTGCGGCCTCGCCGGCCGCCAGAGACACCATCACGCCGGAGCAGCTCGAGCCCGAGAAGCCCACGGCCACGCCAGCGGCGCACGTCGAAGCATCGGGCCCCGGCGCCTCGCTGATGATGGAAGCGCTGCAGGCGCGTCGCGCCGGCGACACGGCGCGCGCGCAAGAGCTGACCGCCGAGTATCAGAAGAAGTACCCGAACGGCGCACTGAAAGAGGAAGCTTTGGCTATCTCGTTCGAGTCGGCCGCAGCGCGCAACGACTCCAGCGCCGTGCGGCTGGCGCAAAAGTACCTGGCGGCGTTTCCGCACGGTCGCTTCCGCGCGCAAGCCGAGCAAGTGCTCGCGAATCCGCACTGAGCAATCGGCCAGACAACTTAGCCGATCTGGCCATGAATTCGCATAGAAGCGAGCTGTAGCCTCGATCTGTGAACTTCGCCCCGGTCGACTGGGTGATTGTCGTCCTGTACCTCACAGGCTCGCTGCTGATCGGCGTGCTCGCCAAGCGCTTCGTCGGCAACTTGAGCGATTTTTTGGTCGCGGGTCGCGAGCTCGGGCTGCACGTCGGCATCGCGACGCTTGCCGCGACCGAGATCGGCACGATCACCTTCATGTACTTCGCCGAGCTCGGCTACAAGGCGGGCTTTGCGGCATTCTGCACGGCCGCTATCTCCGGCAGCGTCATGATCATCGTCGGCCGCACCGGCTTCGTGATCAGCCGGCTGCGCGAGCTTTCGCTGATGACCGTGCCGGAGTACTTCGAGGTCAAGTACAGCCAGGGGCTGCGCATCGTCACCGGCATTTTGGTGGCGGTCGGAGGCGTCCTCAACATGGGCGTGTTCCTCAAGATCGAGGGCCAGTTTCTGACCATCGTCAGCGGCATCGACGGTAAGTACTTGGTCGCCGTGATGACGGCCATCTTGCTGCTGGAGCTGGTCTACACGGTGCTGGGCGGCATGGTCTCGGTCGTCATCACCGATTTTCTGCAGTACGTGCTGCTATCGGTCGCGACCATCCTGGTCTCCATCTACGCGGTGCGGAGCGCCGGCTGGGGAAACATCACGCACAAGGTAACGAGCGTGATGGGCATGGCGGGTTGGAATCCGCTGGCAAATCCGCGCTTCGGCTGGACGTTCTTGGTCTGGCAGGTGCTCTTGTGGTTCGCGGCGACCGCGTGTTGGCAAACCACGGCGATGCGCATGTTCGCAACCAACGGCCCGACGACCGCCAAACGCGTGATGACGTGGACGGGCGTGATCTTCCTCGGTCGCGGCATGCTGCCAATGCTGTGGGGCATTTGCGCGCTCACGCTCTTCGGCACCGGCCCCGTGAGCAGCGACGGCTCGCCAGCTCCCGTCGTGGGCGGCCACGTCCTCGCACCCATCGAGGCCATGCCTGCCATGATCGCGCAGCTGCTCGGTCCCGGGGTCAGAGGCATCGTGGTAGCTGGCATGTTGGCTGCCACCATGTCCGTAAACAGCTCCTACCTGCTTGGCTGGAGCTCGGTATTGTCGCAAGACGTGATCTTGCCAATTCGCAGCAAGCTCGGCAAAGCTGCGCTCAGCTCCAAGTCGCAGATCTTGATCAACCGGCTCGCTAACGTGGGCGTCAGCTTGTTCGTGATGTTCTGGGGTCTGTACTATCCGCTGTCGGGCGCCGCCTACACCTACCTGAACATCACGGGCACCATCTTTTTGTCGGGCGCATTCGTGTCGGTGGTGGGCGGGCTGTATTGGTCGCGCGCGAACCTAGCGGGCGGTTACGCGGCCATGTTGGCCGGCGCGACCGGCGCGATCGTGCCGTTCTTTTTTCTGCACTGGAACCCCAACACCGCTGGTTTCTGCGCCTTCGGCATGGCTTTCGCAGGCCTAGTGCTGGGCTCGCTGCTCGGAAAATCTTCGGCGCCAGAGCTGCGCACGGCTCAGTAAAGGACGCACGATGCAAGGCTGGCAAATCTTCTGGACGCTGTGGCTGCTGTTCGCGGGCGCAAGCTTCGCGGTCATCACCGTCGTGGTCGCGCTCAAGGGCGTGGGCGACGTGCGCCGCATGCTGACCGGCATCAAATCCCGGCAGTCTCGCGGGGAGGCACGCGCCTCCCCGCCCCGCTGAAGTAAATTCAGCGGGGCCCCACCCCACGCGGCTTGTCGCTCTCGCTCCTCGCGACTGACGCGTCCGCCTCCGCGAAATCTGCGGGGCCGTGTTAGCGTGCGCTAGATGAAGAAGCTCGCAGGCAAGGTGGCGATCGTCACCGGCGCAACGATCGGCATGGGGCAAGCCATCGCCGAGCGCTTTGCCGCCGAGGGCGCGGCCATCGTCGCGGGCGGGCGCGATGTGGAGCGCGGGCACGGGTTGATCAACGGCATCCGTGCAGCCGGTGGCCGCGCCGAGCTGGTTCCCGGCGATATCGGCACTTTCGAAGCCAACTTGGCGCTGGTGGCTCGCGCGCGCGAAGTGTTCGGCGGCGTCGACATTTTAGTGCCAAATGCCGGCATTCTGGGCATCGGCTCGGTCACCGAGGTCGCGCTCGAAACCTGGCACGAGACCATCGCCACCAATCTGCACGCTGTCTTCTACTTGTGCCGCGCCGGCATCCCAGAAATGCAAAAGCGCGGCGGCGGCTCGATCGTGGTCAACGGTTCCATCGCGGCCATGAAGGCGTTTCCGAACCATCCGGCGTATTGCGCGTCGAAGGGCGCGCTGGTGCCGCTGGTCAAGCAGCTGGCGCTCGACTACGGCCCGCACATTCGTGCCAACCTGATGTGTCCAGGCCCGGTGGATACGCCTCTGCTCTGGGACTCGGCCAAAGCTTTTCCGGATCCGGCCGTCGCCGTCCACGACGCGGGCGCACGCACGGCGCTCAAGCGACTGGGACAACCTTCCGACATCGCAAGTCTCGCGCTGTTCCTCGCCAGCGACGACAGCTCCTGGATCACCGGCAGCACCTTCACCATCGACGGCGGCGCGCTCGTCGCGTGAGCGTTGTAGCCCTTCGTCGCCGTGCCCTGCTGCGCAGGTCGATGCGGGCCGAGACTTCACAGGGAGTCGGCGATGGCGGAGGACCGCCGCCCTGATGCAACGAAACGGGTGCACGGCCCTGCCGAGGTGGGGTTAGAGCTGGGGAAAGTCACTTCGTACCCGAAGTGACTCTAAGTCACTTCGTACCCGCTAAGGATTCGTCACATCTGGGACCACGTCCCGCGATCTTGGGTTTTGGCGAGGTTTTCGCTGCGCTCCGATGCTCACGTACTCAAGTACGCTCCGCTTCGGTGCTCGCGAAAACCTCGCCAAAACCCAAGCTTGCGAGGCGGCCGGCTGAAATGTGATGAATGATGAGCGTACCCGAAGTGACTTTCCAGACGCGCGAAGGGCCCAACCTCCACGAGTTTCTTCCTAGTCCAGCCCCCGCGACGGGTCGCGGATTCTTCAAGCGTGAAACTCGCCGCTGCGGCCACCTGAGTTTCAGGTCAGTCCAGCCCCCGCGACGGTCGCGGATTCTTCAAGCGTGAAACTCGCCGTTGTGGCCACCTGAGTTTCAGGTCAGTCCAGCCCCCGCGACGGTCGCGGATTCTTCAAGCGTGAAACTCGCCGTCGTCTTCACCTGAGTTTCAGGTCAGCGGGGCCCCCGCGACGGGTCGCGGATTCTTCAAGCGTGAAACTCGCCGCTGCGGCCACCTGAGTTTCAGGTCAGCGGGGCCCCCGCGACGGGTCGCGGATTCTTCGAGCGTGAAACTCGTTGTGGCCACCTGAGTTTCAGGTCAGATCGGGAGCGAGCGTGAATCTTGGGTTTCGAGTCTGACGGCGACGGGCGAATCCTGCGCAGGTGCCTCCGAGCGACGGGCGGCTCGAACAACAAAAAGAACTCGCACGACTCCCGATCTCCCGATCTCCCGATGAAATCTCGCACTCGACACGAGGCTGCAAATCGCAAGTGAGGCCGACGTGCCCGTTCGTTTGCACCGAGAGCCGCTACGGAAGTTTCTGCGAGTTAAGCTGCGGGGTGGCAGCCCCTGCTACTTCAGAGTTTGGCGCAGGCGTTCGGCTAGGCGGGTGACGCGGATTTCGCGGCGCACTTCGCCGAGGGCGAGCTTGAGGGCGCGCGGGTCGGCTACCAGCACGCACAGCTTTTTGCCGCGCGTCACGGCCGTATAGACCAGGTTGCGCGACAGCATGACGAAGTGCGCGGTGAGCAGCGGAATGACCACGGCTGGATATTCGGAGCCTTGGCTTTTGTGGATGCTGGTCGCGTAGGCGAGCGTCAGCATGTCGAGATCGGCATCTTGGTAGTCGACGTCGCGGCCGTCGAAGCGCACGGTCAGGCGCCGCTCGTCGAGACTGACGCGCGCGATCGAGCCCAGGTCGCCGTTGTAGACCTCGCGCTCGTAGTCGTTCTTGAGTTGCAGCACTTTGTCGCCGGCGCGAAAGATTTGCGCCTTGTGCTCGATGCTGGGGCCCTCGGGATTCAAGGCTGCTTGCAAGAGCTGATTGAGCGCGGTCGTGCCTGCCGGGCCGCGGTGCATGGGCGTTAGAACTTGAATGTCGCGCCGCGGATCGAAGCCAAAACGTCGAGGAATGCGCACGGTGACGAGCTCGCGAATCGTCTCGGCGGCTTCTTCGGCTTCGCGCCTGGCGACCATGAAAAAGTCGGCGCGGGGCGACTCGGGGTCGGCGCTCTCCGGCATTTCACCATGCAAGATGCGATGCGCGTTTTGCACGATGCGACTCTCGCCGGCCTGACGAAAAATCTCGTTCAAGCGCACGACCGTCACGACGCCCGAATCGATGATGTCGCGCAGCATGGCGCCTGGCCCGACGGACGGCAGCTGGTCGGCGTCGCCCACGATCACGAGCCGGGCGGCATCGGGCAACGCCGAGAGCAGCGCGGCTCCGAGCGGCACGTCGATCATCGACGCTTCGTCGACGATCACGACGTCGGCTTCGAGCGGCGTCTGTTCGTCGAGCTGAAAGCCGCCCTGGCGCGGATCGAATTCGAGCAGGCGGTGCAGCGTGGTGGCTTCGTGACCTGTCGCCTCGAACAGGCGCTTGGCGGCGCGGCCGGTGGGAGCGGCCAGACGCAGGTTCAGGTGCGCTCGCTTCATCACGTCCACGATGGCGCGCACGATCGTGGTTTTGCCGACGCCGGGACCGCCCGTCACCACGATCAGTTTGTGCTCGGCCGCGCCCCTGACGGCCGCGCGTTGGGCAGGCGCCAGCGTGACCTTGGCCCGCTGCTCGAAGCGCTCGATGGTGCTTTCGATGCCGGCTAGCACGCGGCCGGGCCGCGACAACAGCCGCGAAAGGCCTTCCACCAAGGCCGTTTCGGCGCGGTGCAGGCGCGTCAGGTAGACGCCTTTGTCCTCGATCACGAGGTGGCCGCTCGCCCACAGCTTGTCGAGTGCCGGTCCGACATGCCCGACATCGACCTCGAGCATCGCGGCGGCGCGATCGGACAAGGCCTGGCGATCGAAGAGCACGTGACCTTGGTCGGCCAAACCGTTCAGCTCGTGCAGCACACCGGCTTGCACGCGCTCCGGGTGGTCTCCGGCGATGCCGAGCGACTTGGCAATGCGATCGGCGGTTTTGAAGCCAATGCCCCGCACCTCCATCGCCAGCCGGTACGGCGACTCTTGTACGACGCGCGCGGCGCCGTCGCCGTAATGTTTGTAGATGCGCGCAGCCAGCGCTGGCGTTGCGCCGTGCGTTTGCAGCAGCATCATCACGTTGCTGATGGCGCGCTGCGACGCCCAAGCCTTCTTCACTTCGTCGATGCGCCGCTGGCCCATGCCGGGAATGAGCTTCAGCCGGTCGGGCTCGTGGTCGAGCATGCTCAGGCTATCCATGCCGAACGCCGACACGATGCGCTTGGCGAATGCTGGACCGATGCCGGGAATCAAGCCCGACCCGAGGTAGCGTTCGAGCCCGACCAGCGTCTCGGGCGCGAGCGTGACCAGCGTGTCGGCCCGAAACTGTTCGCCGTGCTTGGGATCTTGTCGAAAATCGCCCGTCACGCGCACACGCGCGCCGCTGCCGACCGGCGGCAGCATGCCGACCACGGTCACGCTGCCGCGCTTGCCCGCTGAGCCCTCGAGCGAGCCCACCTTGAGCACGCGAAAGCCGGTCGCGTCACTTTCATAGGTGATGCGCTCGACTTCTCCGGTCAAAGTGATCGGCACGCCCACATATTACCCGCCACGCGCGAACTTGTACGCCGGCCCTCAACCCAGCGCTCCAGCCACCCCGCCCGTCAAGCCCGGTTCCTGGCGAAGTTTTCGCGAGCACCAAGTGGCCGGGGCTCCGGGCACCGACACACAGCGTACTTGAGTACGTGAGCTACCTGCGCTCCGTGAAGACGCAGCCAGGGGCCGGGATCGGCGGGCGTCCTTTCCGGTCGATACTCGGTATAGTAGGCGCGAATGACGGCTTCGCAGAGAGTTCATGAGCGGTGCGGTTGCGGAGCGGCGCGCGGGCCGTTCACCCTGGCCGGGACCGAGCGGCAATACGAGCGTTCGCGGCCGTACCGCATCGAGCATCTGTTCGTCGATTTGGCGCTCGACTTCGAGACCAAGAGTGTGCGCGGGCGGGCGGTACTCGACTTTCAACGCGTCGCGCCCAGCGCCAGCAGCCTGCTGGTCGACGCCGTCGGTTTCGAGCTCGAGAGCGTGCGCGTCGACGACGGCGCGGGCCTCAAGCCGGCGAGCTTCAGCTACGACGGCGAAGCCATCTCGCTCTCGGGTTTGCCGGAGCGTGGCCAGCTGCGCATCGACTACAAGGCGACGCCCAAGCGCGGCTTGTATTTCTTGGCGCCCGACGAGCAGGTCAAGCACCGGCCCGTGCAAGCCTGGACGCAGTGCCAAGACGAGGACGCGCGCCACTTCATTCCCTGCGTCGACAAGCCGCACGTCAAGATGACGAGCGAGCTGTCGGCCACGGTGCCGTCCGGCTTTCAGGTCCTGTCGAACGGCGAATTGGTCAGCTCCGAGACGCGCGGCAAGACACCGTGGACTTACCGTTTCAAGCTCGACCAGCCGCACCCGAGCTATCTGTTGACGTTGGTCGTTGGCCACTTCGACTTGGTCGAAGATCGCCCCGCCGAGCTGGGCGATCGGCGAGTGCCGATCAAGTACCTGGTGCCAGTCGGACAAGCCCAGAGCGCCGCGCGCAGCCTGGGCCAGACCCCGCGCATGCTGGAGTTCTTTTCGGAGCGCTTTGGCGTGCCGTTTCCGTGGCAGCGCTACTCGCAAGTCGTGGTCAGCGACTTCATCTTCGGTGGCATGGAGAATACGACCGCGACCACGCTGTACGAGCATGTCCTGCTCGATGAGCGCGCAGCCCTAGACGTAAGCTCTTGTGATCTCGTCGCGCACGAGCTGGCGCACCAATGGTTCGGCGACTACGTCACCTGCCGCGATTGGTCACACGCCTGGCTGAACGAGGGCTTTGCCACGTTCTGCGAGCACCTGGAGCGCGAGCAGCGGCTGGGTCGCGACGAATACGACTACGGCGTCGCTGGCGACGTCGAGACCTACCTGGGCGAAGCCAGCGGGCGCTATCAACGGCCGATCGTGTGCCGTGACTACGCCGAACCCATCGACTTGTTCGATCGCCATTTGTACGAAAAGGGCGGGCTCGTGCTGCACATGCTGCGGCGCGAGCTGACCGACGTCGTGTTCTTCGAAGGCGTCGCGCGTTACCTCAAGCGGCACGCCTTTGGCATCGTCGAGACGAACGACCTGATGCGCGCTTTCGAAGAGGTCGGCGGCCGCTCGCTGGAGCGCTTTTTCGACCACTGGGTGTATCGGCCCGGCCACCCCGAGCTCCAGGTGAAGGTGAGCTACGACGACGGCCTGCTCAGCGTGTCGCTGAAACAAGCGCAAAAGTCCGGCGATACACCGATTTTCGCCTTGCCAATCGAGGTCGAGGTCGTGCACGCCGACGGCACGCGTACGCGCCACGACAAACTGGTGACCGAGGCGCAAGACGTGCTCACGCTGCCGCTCGACAAGCGGCCGCTGCACGTCGGTTTCGACCCCGAGCAGCGCGTGGTCAGCAAGCTGACCTTCGACGCACCCGGCGACATGCTGCGCCATCAGCTGAGCGAGGGCTCGAACGCGCTGCTGCGTTGGGCGGCGGCCGAAGCGCTGTCGAAAAAGAACGACCCAACGACGGTCCGGGCGCTGCGCGAGACACTGGCGCGCGAGGGTGAGGCTTGGATGGTGCGCGTCGAAGCAGCTCGCGCACTCGGTAAGCTGCGCTCAGAAGACGCGCTGGCGGCGCTGTTGCCGGCGCTCGGCACCGCGCACCCCAAAGTGCGGCGAGCGGTAGCAGCTGCGCTCGGCGCCTTCAAGAAGCCTGCCGCCGCGAAGGCCCTGCAAGACCTGCTGAGCAAAGAAGCCAGCTACCTGGTGACGGCCGATGCCGCGCGCTCGCTCGGCCGCACGCGCCAGCCCGGCGTGCTCGAAACCCTGAAATCCGTGGTCGATCAGGCATCTTGGGCAGACGTGGTCCGCGCCGGTGCGCTGGACGGCATGGGCGCGCTCCGCGACGACACGGCGCTCGACGCGGTCATCAAGCGCACCCGCTATGGCGTGCCGACCCGCGGCCGACGCGCCGCCGTGCACGCGCTGGCCAGCTTGGGTGAAGGCCGCAAAACGCGCGAACAGCTCGAAGATTTGCTGGACGATCACGATCCGCATTTCAAGATCGACGTCGTCGCGGCGCTGGCGTCGCTGGGCGACGCCAAGAGTCGCGGCCCCATGCGGCGTGCGCTCGACCACGAGCTGGACGGTCGCGTTTCGCGTCGCCTGCGCGAAGCCCTGCGCGATCTGGGCGACAGCCCGACGCAAGAACGCAAGCGCGTGAGCGACGAGCTCGAAAGCGTACGCGACGAGCTCGCTGAGCTCAAAAATCGCCTGGCGAAAATCGAGGGACGCAAAGTCGACAAGGTCAAGCCGGAGGCCGAGGCGAAGCCGCTTGCCAAAGCCAAGGCGACGCCGGCGGCGACCAAGGCCAAAACCAAAACCAAAGCCAAGGCCAAAACCAAGAAACCCGTGAAAGTCGCGAAGAACGCGGCCAAGGCACGGCGATGAGCGACGCAGGCGTGCGACTCGAACGGCGCGGAGCGATCGCGCTCGTCACGCTCGATCGACCCGAACGCATGAACGCGTTGTCGCGCGCGGTCGTGGCGCGTTTCGGTGAGCTGGGGCGCGAGATCGCGGCGCAAGACGACGTACGACTGGTGATCGTTACCGGCGCGGGCGACAAAGCCTTCTGCGCCGGCGCGGACTTGAAAGAGCGCGCCGGCATGACCGAGGACGAGGTGCGCACGCTTTTGCTCGCCTACGAATCCGAGCTCGGTTGGCTCGAGTCCATTCCGGTCCCCACCATCGCCGCCATCAACGGCGTCGCGCTCGGCGGCGGCCTGGAGCTGGCGCTGCTCTGCGATCTGCGCATCGCTGCACACCACGCGCTCTTGGGCTTGCCGGAAACGAGCTTGGGTGTGATTCCCGGCGCCGGAGGCACGCAGCGGCTGCCGCGCCTGCTGGGCGAAGCGCGCGCCAAAGAGCTGATTTTGCGCGCCGCGCGGCTGAGCGCGCCGGAAGCCTTGATCTTGGGGCTGGTGAACCAAGTCATGCCCAAGACGGACGAGTTCGTGCTCGAGGTCATGAACTGGGCGGAGCCGATCCTGAACGGTGCGCCGCTCGCGATCCGCGCAGCCCTCCAAGCCATGCGCGGCGCCGCCACGCGCGACTTGCGCGAGGGCCTCACGCTCGAACGCGCGGCCTACGAAAAATGCCTCGCCAGCGAGGACCGCCTCGAAGCGCTCGCGGCCTTCTCCGAGAAACGCAGGCCGCTGTTCAAAGGCCGCTGACGGCCGAGCCGCCCAGCTGGGCTGGCTTAACCCTGACCTTTCATCACATTTCTCCCGTCGACCGCCGCCCTGACGCAACGCAACGGGTGTACGGGCCCTGCCCGAGGTGGGGCTAGCGCTTCGAAAAGTCACTTCGTGTGCGCTCAGGATTCGTCACATCTGGGAGCACGTCCCGCGATCTTGGGTTTTGGCGAGGTTTTCGCTGCGCTCCGATGCTCACGTACTCAAGTACGCTCCGCTTCGGTGCTCGCGAAAACCTCGCCAAAACCCAAGCTTGCGAGGCGGCCGGCTGAAATGTGATGGATGATGAGCGTGTGCGAAGTGACTTTCGAGACGCGCGAAGGGCCCAACCTCCGCGAGTTT
>Ga0307508_10002178_pt1 | contig 20975 bp, 19 predicted proteins | sample 9_EM_MG_FD_203089 | JGI IMG/M metagenome (GOLD analysis project Ga0307508, IMG submission 203089) | Populus trichocarpa ectomycorrhiza microbial communities from riparian zone in the Pacific Northwest, United States - 9_EM | ecosystem: Host-associated > Plants > Roots > Unclassified | place...
AGGCTCGCCGCCACGCGCGGCCAGGGCATTCTCGAAGACGGTGGTGGTTGCGCCGCCCGCTTCGGGGACGCGCACGACGGGCGTGCTGTCGCCGATCGCAATGACCAGCGTGGTGGTGGAGCTGTCACCGTCCCCATCGGTCAGCGTGTAGGTAAAGGTATCGGAGACGCCGCCCGGGCTGCCGGCGGCGCGGACATAACTGTAGCTGCCATCGGTGCCGAGGGTGAGAGTGCCATAGGCACCGACAATCGCCGCACCGACCCCGCCCGAGGCGAACGCCGGCGTGCCTGCGGCCACACCGGTCACGGTTGCGCCGTCAGCCCCTGGGACATCGGCCCCGGCCGCGCCGCTGGTTGTATCGGCACCGGTGATGACGTTGCCGGTCTCGGGGCCGAACGTGCCCGCGGCAACCGCGTCGGTATCGGCGTGCGCGGTCGGCGCATCGTCGATGACGTTGACCGTCAATGTCGCCGTTGCCACGTCGCCGTCCCGGTCCGTCACGGTCACGGTGAAGACATCGGCTGGCGCCGCCGTCAGCGTGTTGTCGGTAAGCGTGTAGCTATAGCCGATCACACCGACATCATTGCTGATGATGGTCAGCGTTCCGGCCGGCCCCACAATGGTCTGGCCCACACCGATGATCGTGACGCCATTGATCGCGATCACGGTCGGGCCGTCGCCATCGCTATGGACGATGGTACCGGTTGTGGTTTCCGAGGGAGCGGCGGCATTCGATCCGGCCGGCTCCCCCGAGCGCGGGGGCAATCCGGCCTCGTCGACCGATGTTGCCGCATCGCTGACCGCCGTCGGGTTGTCGACGGTGGTGATACCGACCGTCGGTTTCGTGTCCGGCCTGGCCGGAAAGATTTCTCGAGTCAGATGTTGCTCGATGCTCAACTCGGTCGGCGGCAGCAGATTGCCGAGCCCGAACGGGTCGCCGATTGTTCCGACCGGAACCGCGAAATTGCCGCCGGAACTCTGTGGAGGTCCGGCCGCAGGCTGCACTTCCTGGCCGATGAGCAGGGCCGCAAGAGTCGCAGGCGGGATTTGAACGTCAGCAACGACGAGCTGCGGCACAAAAACCGCGCCGTCGACAATGATCAGCTGAGTGCCGTCGGGCAAGTGGACGACGAGATCGGTGCCGACGACCTTGATATCGTCAAGGGTAACACCGGCGGGCAACGTAACGACGCCATCCGGCCCTGGCACGATGCGGGTCGCATGAACCGGGTGGGTCACATGAACGGCGCGGGCCGCATGAACGGCGTGACCGACCCTTGCGTGCTGATCGACAGCGGGAACATGGGTTGCTGCATTTGAGGAGGTTTCTGGCGCGCCGTGTTCGAATGCCATCGCTTGTTTCCCGTTTCGTTCCGACGGCCGAAACAGGCAAAGCTTGGTCGCCGCCAGCCAGCCCGATCGCAAGCGACCGGTTGGATGACGTGTGACTTCGGCTAGCTAAATGTTTCCGTCGCCTCCTCCGACCGAGGCAAACGACCAGACCTGCCACCCCCCTTCGTATGAGAGCCTAGATGACATCCCCGATGTTTCTCGGTCTACGAATCCTTAATAGTAAATAAATACCCTAGAGTCACGGAATATGAACTTAGAATCTTGATTTTCCTTGTCTCATTTGACCTGAAATAGACCAATTCTATAACCTTAGTTATTTATACTTAGCCCTCAGTTATACTGCTGTTCACCATTAACGCCGCTATGCGATAACGTGATCATGAGCGAGTCGCTGAACACCGGGAAAGATACCCTTCGAGCGCGCATTGCGATTGCGTATCGGAAGACCTTCGGCCGCGAGCTCGGTCCGGAGGTTGGCCATCTCGTTGTCGCCGCCACGCGCATCTTGCTGGCAACGAGCGGCCTGTCCTCGGCCTTTCGCGCGACGCCGGGTAGCGATGCGGTAACCTCGGCTCAGCACATTCTGCTGGGAGGCTATTTGCTATTCGCGCTGGTGATTCTGGTCACGCGAGTGGTTTCCTGGGAAGCAGATGTGCGCCTGCGGCGGATCGTGCCAATGCTGGATCGCATCGTCTGTGTGCTGGTCGTCATCGCCAACCCGAGCGAAACGCTCCTTTATGTGCCGTTCCTGCTCTTTCTGTTCCTGGCGCAGACCGGGCGCGGAATCCAGTTTTGGCCGGGAACGACCTATCTGGCGCTTTCATTGGGAATCATCTTTCACAACTGGATCGCCGGATGGTGGCCGGAGCTGAATCGCGCCGACCCCGAGATGCTGCTTTCGCAGTTCGGCCTTGCTCTGTTCGTGGCTGTCACCGTCCTGGGCTTCAGGCTCGCCCAGTCGAACCGAAAGATCGTCAACCGATGGTATGGCGAATTGAACGACGTCAGCGTGAATGCAAGGCAGTTGCCGATAGAAGGCATAGCGGAGAAGCTTGCGACACGATTCGCCGTCACCGATCTGATCTTGTGCTGGAAGTCGGAACGCGATGAGCGGGCCCGTTGCGTCCGCGCGCGCGATGGCGAGCTGCTAAGTCTCGATCTGCAGAAAGAGGTGAGCGATTCGCTGCTCGCACCCGATGCTGATGGCCGGACATTCCTGTGGGATTCCTCAAGCGGAAAGGCGCTCGTCGAAAACCCGGCCCATGGCGGGCTCGTTTTGAGGCACTTTGCTAAACCCGATGTGCCGGCTATCCTGCTTGCGCATGGTGACAGAATTTGCGCTATTCCCATTCGGTCAGGCACTATTGCGGGGTATATCTACCTGCTGGGGATACCTAGTGTTTCAGCAACTGTCCTCGCGCGCGCGACGCGCGCCAGCGAGGCGGTAAATGCAACGCTGGATCGATATCAGCTCTTCGACGCCTGGCGCGACCGGGCATTCGCCCAGGCACGCCTGGCCCTTAGCCGCGACATGCACGACAGCGTCCTCCAGACGCTGGCCAGCCTGCGCATGCAGGTCGCCACGATCATCAAGCAGGGCGATTCGGTTTCAATCGAGGTGCGCAACGAGCGCCTTTCCAAAGTGCAGTCGATCATCGCCGCCGAACAGGCATGCCTGCGCGAACTGCTGGTCGACAGCGACCAGCCGATCGGCGAGAAAATCAACCTCGTGAGCCATCTGACTCAGCGAATCGAATTGCTCTCTCGCCAATGGGGAATCCCCTGCAGTCTCGATGTCGCCGATGAAGCGATCTGGATCGGGCCGGACATTGCCATCGAGGTGGAATTCCTGGTGCGCGAAGCCGTGTCGAACGCGATCCAGCACGCCAGGGCGACAAACATTACCGTCATCGTCGCGATGCGCGAAAAATCGCTTTTCATCACGCTGAGAAGCGATGGCGAGACCCCACCTCTACCCAATTCGGGTATGCAGAGTCAAAATGATACAATTGCGTCACAATCGCTAGCCCGTAGACTGGAGGGGCTACGGGGAAGTGCGTATGCCGATCCGATTGAGAGCGGCGCCATATTGTCAATGAGAATACCCGTGGAGTTCGGTGCTGATGTCTAGATTGTTAATTGCGGACGACCATCCAATCTTCCTCGATGGCCTTCGCCAATTTCTCTCGACACACGACCATTCAGTCGCTTGTTGCACCCGCAACCCTACCGACACGCTTGCCTATCTGAAGACGCACAGCCCCGAAATGCTCATCATCGACGTGAGCATGTCGGAAGGGGGCGGACTTCACGTCCTGCGAACGGTGCGGGGGGCCGGCAACGAGATTCCGATCATCTTTCTGACCGTCGGGCTCAAGCCGTCCGAGACGCTGGAGGCGATCAAACTCGGCGTGAACGGCATCGTCCTGAAACACAGTGATCCGAACAACCTGCTGACCTGCATCGACGCCATATCGCGGGGGGACAGCTGGATCGATCCCACCATCATCGAAAGCGTCCTTCGGCGCAGTCTCATGACGCAACAGGATGCCATCCTGCCAAGCTTCGGCTTGACCCGGCGCCAGGAGGAGCTGGTGCGGTTGGTTGGACAGGGCCTGCGGAACAAGGAGATTGCCGAGCAATGCGGCCTGACCGAAGGCACGGTGAAGATCCATCTCCACCACGTCTTCACCAAGCTCAACATCCGGTCGCGGTCACAGCTGATCCTGATGCTTGCGGAAGCCGCTCAGTCCAACGGCCACTGACTGGCCCCGACCACGCGCGCCGGCCGGTCGAGGCCATGCCGAACCGGAATACCGGCCGTCGGCTTGAAGTCGAAAAAATGCGGATCCACATGCCGCGGCGGATGCGGATTGATCCCGCCGCTGAGGATCGCGAGCGCCGCGCCCGCTGAAATCGCGATCCCATAGGGAATTGGGCCGCGCGGCTTCAGTGCCGCGGCAGTCGTTCTTGCGGCAAGCCCTGCCGGAATCAGGCGGCGCACGATGATAAACATCAAACTGAGCAGCGCGCCGCCGAGCGCGACACAGAAGAAGAGGCCGGACGCACCCGTGAAATCGAACCATAAAGCCGCCGCCGCCAGCAGCTTCACATCGCCACCGCCGAGCCAGCCGAGCGAGAACAGGAAGGTGCCGCCGGCCAGGGTGAAGGCGAATATCACGAGATTCTGCCAGATACCCGCGTAACTGGCGCTCTGGCTGACCCACACAATATAGAGTGCGATGATGGCCAGCGGAAAGAAATTCGGGATGCGCAAGCGCCACAGGTCCATCGCCGCGGCACCGACAAGCAGGGCGTAAAGCAGGCTGATCACCAGAGTCGGCAGCATCTATCGCCTCGCCTGCATCTGGGCGAGGCTGGTGATCGCCTTTGGCTGATAGATCGGGCTGGTCGTGACAGCTTGTGCCAGCCAGGCGCGCGCATCGTCCACACGGCCAGCAAGCAGGGCCGCACGACCAGCGTTACTCAGGCGCTCGGCCCATCGCTCCGCATTGTCAGAAGCGATGGCACGGATGGGCGGCAGGCCGATCGACGCGCGCGCAATGTCCAGATTGTTGACGATTCTGAGATTGCCTGGCGCGATCCGCAACGCCGCACCGAAATAATCCACGGCGATGGCGAAGCGGTGCTGAAGCAGCATCGAAATGCCGATATTGTTGAACACTGCCGCGCTCGCCGGGCGCAGCGCCAGGGCATGCGCATAAGCAGATGTGCTCTCCTGCCAGCGGCCTTTCGCATCGAACGCCTGCCCAAGTGCATTCCACACGACCGAGTCGGCGGGGCATTTTGTCGTCACGCGCTGGAGCGACGCGATCGCCCGATCGGCCCTGCCGGTCCGCGATGCCGCGATGCCGCTACCGGTGAGAAACGCGCAATCATCCGGTGCGGCCGCTGCCAGCGCGTCGAATGCCTGCAACGCTTCCTCATCACGCCCTTCAGCGAGAGCGAGTTCAGCCCATAGCGCGGAGATATCGGCCGGCTTGGGCATTGTTGCCGGGCCCTCCAGGCGGGTCAGCATCGTCCTCGCCTGGATCAGGCGACCGGACTGTATCGCCGCGCCGATCAACGTTGACTGGTCTTCAGCGGCGGCACCGCCAGGCACCAGTGCCAGTGCCAGGGCGATTGCCGTGGCGCGAAGCGGCCTCACGATTTGCGCTCGGCCATATTGCCACGGTCGAATCCCACCGCATCGCGGCCGACAAGCACAAGGATTCGATCGGCCTTGGGCATCGGAACAGCGGTGGCCGGAAAGGGCAGCGCCCGGATGAGCCTCAGTGCCTCGGACCGATTTGCCGGCGGGAAAAGAACCTTGCTCGATGCAAGGCGGAATGCGGCATTGCCCTTGTCGAGCGCTCCCCAACCCCTCGCCAGTAAATACTGGCGGTATCGGGCCGCGATGCCGGCCTTGCCGACGGCATTGACGATCTTCGTCACGCGTGGCGCTTTGAGCGGCGCCGCCATAAGGCGCGAAATATCGATCGTGACGGTGCGACTCGACGTCGGCGTGCGGTGGGTCACCAACCTGACCTCGCTGAGCGACACGCGTTCGAGATATGATCCCTCAGCGCCCGTCGCTGCCAAGTCGGCGATCACCGTGGGGGCGGGCGGCAAGGCAAGTGCTGCAGTGTCGACCGATCGGGGAGACGCCGCCACCGGTGTTTGGGTGTCGGACGGCGGTTCGTTCGCGGCGAGCATCAATTGCATATCGGCCGAGAGATGGGCGGCATCGTCAGTGCGGCCCTGGCTGCGCAGTGACGCCGCATAGGCTAGGTAAACACCCTGATCCCGCGGCGAAAGCGCGAGGGCTTCCTGGAAATAGCGGTCACTCAGATCGAAGCGTTGCAACCTATCGTAGCAGATCGCCAGGCCCTGGATCGCTGCGGTGGAATCGGGCGTATCGCGGAGGACCTTGCGATATTCGTCGATGGCGAGGCCGTAATCGGCCTTGTCGAGAAACAGCTCTGCCCGGGCAAGCGTGGCGTTGCCGCTGATCAGCGTTCCGGCGGGGAGGGAAACCTGGAGCTGAGCGGTAGAGCACGCGTTCGCCGCGAGGAGGGCGAGAGTGGCCGAAGCGACACGAAGGGGTTTCCGATAGGTCATCATTTCATCCCGACATGATCGGCAGCAATTGCCGGACGACACGGATTGCCGCCGGCAGCATCAGCACGCCGATCATCACCGGCAGCATGCAGGCAACCAGCGGGATCGACAGCAGCACGGGCAGGCGGTGCGCCTTTTCCTGCGCCAGCATCTTGCGCCGCTCGCGCATTTCGGAGGCATAGACACGCAGGGTCTGGCCCACGCTTGAGCCCAGCTTGTTCGACTGGATCAGCAGGGTGGCAAAGGACCGGATCTGATCGACCGCGGCGCGTTCGCCCATCCGCCGCAGCGCTTCCTCGCGGCTTCGGCCGGCCCGCAGTTCGAGCACGACATTGCCCAGAAGCGACGCGACCAGCGGGTGCGACAAGGCCATTTCCCGGCCGACGCGGTCGAACGCGGCCTCGATACCGAGCCCCGCCTCGACGCAGACCAGCATCAGATCAAGGGCATCCGGGAAACCGTTGACGATCCGCTGCTGCCGCCGTGCGGCGCGCGCCGACACCCACAGATTGGGAACATAAAGGCCGACCACCGCCAGCCCCGAACCATAGAGATAGAGCTTGAAGACCGATGGATAGTTTCCGGTGACCACGGTCAACAAGATGAACAGCAACGGCAGGCCAAGCGTCGAGACGATCCGCACCAGCGTGAACAGGCGCGGGGCTTGTGACGAGGTATAGCCGGCCGCCGCGAGCCTGGCCGCCAGCGCCGCGCCGTTGGTGTCGACCAGCGACAGTCCGCGCTTCTCGATGGAATCGACAATCCGGGTCCAGGCATCGCGCCTCGCGCCCGACCGAAGCGACATCGCCGCCCCGCTCTGGATTTCCGCCGGTGCGGATTCGGCAAGCCGGCGACTGATGATGGCACGGTTGCCGATCAGCGTGGAAATGCCCATCACCAGCAGCACGACCATGGCGAAGATTGCCGCCAGGATCACCGGCCGTGTGAATTGCTGTACTGCCAGTTCCCACATCGCGTTACACCTTCAGATCGACAAGACGGCGGATGATGATGAAGCCGACCGTGTAGAGAGCGAGCAGGCAGCCGAAGCCGATCGCGAAGGCCGGGTCGGCGGCGACATCAAGATAGAATGGCGGGTTGAGCAGGAAGAGCGCCACGAACGCCAGTACCGGCAGGGCTGTGAGGAGAGTCGCGGTCATGCGCCCCTCGGAACTCAGCGCCCGCACCATCAGGACCATGCTCGCGCGCTCCCGGATTACCCGGGACAGGTTTTCGAGGATTTCGGCAAGATTACCGCCGGTCTCGTTCTGCACCGACAATGACACGACGAACATCCTCAAATCGTCCAGGTCGCAGCGCTCGGCCATGTTCTGCAGGGCGTCGCGAAGATCGGCGCCATAGGTCACTTCGTCGGTGACGATGCCGAACTCGCTGCCGATGGGATCGGCCATTTCCTGCGTCAGCAGATCGAGCGCCGAGGAGACCGGATGCCCTGCCCGCAGGCCGCGCACGAAAATATCGAGCGCGACGGGAAACTGCTCCGCCATCTTCTTGTGTCGATGGTCGGCGCGACGGGCCAGGACCATCAGCGGAAGAGCCAGTCCGGTCGCGCCGGCGAAGCAGCCGATCATCAGTAGCGTGCCGAACGTGATGGCGAACCCCGTCATTACCGCGGCGATGATCGTCACCAGGAAAATCAGCGCGGTGACCATCAACAACATGAACAGCAGCTGCGCGGGGGCGATGCCAAAACCGGTGCCGCGCAGAATCGTATCGAGCTTGCCTCCGATCCCGCGCAGAAACCCCGGCAGGTGGATCGCGCCGCTGGCGCCGTCCCGGCGCAGCCGCGCAAGCACTGCCTTCCGATCGAAGCCGCGCGCGATCAGGCGCAACCGCTCATTAATCGCGCGCCCTCCGGCCCGATTGAGCCGATACCATGACACGGCGCGTTCCGCGCTGAGCATTGCCGAAGCAAAGATCAGGATCAGGATCAGGAGGCGGAGTGTGGGCTGGCTCATCTAGCTGAGCGCCTGATCGGGGCGGAACAGGTCAACCGGCAGCTTGATGCCGCGATCGTCGAGTTCCTGCATGAATTTGGGGCGGATCCCGCTCGCCTCGAAACGCCCGATGATGAAGCCAAGGTCGTCGCGGCCCGACATCTTGAACCGGAATATCTCCTGCATGGTGATGACCTCCCCCTCCATCCCGGTCACTTCCGACAGGCTCAGCAAGCGCCTGCGGCCGTCGGCGAGGCGGCCGACCTGGATGATCACGTTCAGGGCCGAGGCGATCTGCGCGCGCGCCGACCGCGGCGCGATATCGACACCGCTCATGCCGATCATCTGCTCGATCCGCGACAGTGAGTCGCGCGGCGTGTTGGCGTGGACGGTGGTCATCGATCCGTCATGGCCGGTGTTCATCGCCTGGAGCATATCGAACGCCTCGCCGGCGCGGACTTCGCCGACGATGATCCGGTCCGGCCGCATGCGCAGCGCGTTCTTCACCAGTTCGCGTTGGGTGACCTCGCCATGCCCTTCGATATTCGCGGGCCGGGTTTCCAGCCGCGCGACATGGACCTGCTGGAGCTGAAGCTCCGCGGAATCCTCGATCGTGATGATCCGTTCATGCTCGTCGATATAGGCGGACATCGCGTTGAGCAGCGTCGTCTTTCCCGAACCGGTGCCGCCTGAAATCAGGATATTGCGCCGTGCCGCGACGATCGCGCGCAGGACGTCGGCAACAATGGCGGGCACGCTGCCAAATTCGATCAGGCGGGCCATATCGATCGGCACCCGCGCGAATTTGCGGATCGAGAGCAGGGACCCATCGACCGCGAGCGGCGGGATGATCGCGTTGATGCGGGATCCGTCCGCGAGCCTGGCGTCCACATAAGGGGCCGATTCATCGACCCGCCGGCCCACCGCCGAGACGATCTTCTGGATGATGCGCAACAGATGCTTCTCGTCCTTGAACCGGACGGGCGAGGATTCCAGTTTGCCGTTGCGTTCGACGAATACCGAATTGTGTCCGTTGACCAGAATGTCCGTGATGCTCTCGTCTTTCAGCAGCGGCTCGATCGGGCCAAGCCCGAGCAGCTCGTCGAGGATATCGCTCACCAACTGTCGGCGCTCGACCAGGTTCAGCGCGTGGCTCTGCAGCGACAATTGTTCGTGGACGATCTCACCGATCTCGGCGTGGATCTGCTCGTGCGACATGCCGTCCAGTGCGGACAGGTTGATCTGATCGAGCAGCCGCTGGTGCAGTTCGACTTTCAGATTCGTATGGCGGTCCGGGCCGCGCGCCAATGTGTCGACGAGGGCCATCTCATCGTGCCTGTCCGACGCTCCCCCCATCCCGGCTTTCTTGATTTGCCACATCGGATTCAACCCCGCTCGAGTAACATGTCGATACCGTCGAGAATTTTGACGAGATCGCGATCGATCGCGTTCTTGCGCTGGATCTCGCACAGCATCATGCCCCGGTTGAGGGCGCTGTTCATCAGCGGGAAGTCGCTGGTGACGCTGAACCCGATCGGTCGGCCCAGCGTCTCTGCGGCGTCGCGCAAGTCGATCTGTTTGAACATGCGCTTTTCCACGCGGTTCACGATGATCTGAATGGTGGCGGGATCGACGCTGAGCGAGTTCAACAGCGCAAGCTGGCGTTGCGCCTGGCGCAGGCTGGCGATCGTCAGCTCCACCACCAGGAAGACGATCTGGGACCGGGCCACCAGCGACAATGACCAGTTCGTCCAGTCGCTCGGCAGGTCGACAAATATCGTGCCATATTCCAGCGTCGCAAGATGGATGATGTCGCAGATCTGGTCCGTGCTGACCGCCTCCAGCGGCATCATCTCATTGGGTGCGGAAAATACCTTGAGCCCCTGCTGATTCGCTGCCGCGATCGATTGCAGCACCGTGCCGTCAACGCGAGACCCTGCCTCGAACAGTTCGGTCATCGTCATCGTCGGCGTGACGCCCAGATAGGTGGCGGCGTTGCCGTTCTGCAGGTCGAGGTCGAACAGGCAGGCTTGGCGCCCCCGTTCCGCTTCGCGCTGCGCATATTGCGAGGCCAGCTGAGTGAGGAGCGCCGTCGCGCCCACGCCGCCCACACTCTTGATGAAGGAGATCGTCTTGCCGGAAGGGATGCTCGACTGGCCGCCGCGATCGAGTTCGGCGCGCAATTGCCCGAGGACCAACGCCAGCTCACGCTGGGTGAAGGGCAAGGGCAGGACATCGCTGATGCCGGCGCGCAGCAATACCCGTACGGAGGAGATCGACGTATCCCGAACCGCAGCGACGATCGCCAGCGCGGGATTGCGGTCGCGCAGCGCCGTGAGCCGCCGCAGCGAGGCCGGTTTATCGGGCTGGACCTCGACGATCAGCAATTGCGCGCGCTTGACGATGTCGATCGGGATCGGGGCCTCAGCGTCGAGCTCGGTCACGTCGAGCGTAAAGCCCGCCGTTTCGCTCTCGCCGAATTCACCTGCCAGGACCTCGCTGCGCGACAGCAGGAGTTCGACCGCCATGCCGGAACGCCTGATGGTCCAGTTGCTCCCGATTGCGTTCGACAAATCGATGATCCCCACGCTCTTACCCCCTAGTTCGAAACCGACCCAGACCCGTCCTCCAGGGTCAGCGCAGCGCTGAACCCCGGAAGCGACACGCTCGAACTGCCAAAAAAACGCAGCAGCATCGGCGTGAAAGTCATATTCCGTAGTTTGACGGTGACGAGCGGCGCCACATCGATGCCGTTCGGGTCCCCTGCATAGCCAAGCCCTGCATAATCGTAATTTATCAATACGTTGTCCGCTGTTATCGCGGGATAAAACAGCTTCATGCGGGCGACGATGTTGTTGAAGGCTGTAGTGTTGACGGCGCTGCCACCGGGGCATGCTGTCGGGACGCAGGTGCAGGAGACCGTTCCACCCGTCGATTCGACACAGTCGGCGCTCGTAAACAGCGACGATGGGATGGGGTCACCTTGGGGAATGCCTCCGTTGGTCGCGAAGCTGTAGCCGACCAGGCCGGACGGGACGATATCGGTGACTATTGCGAAACGCGCGCCCATCTGCGTCGCCTTTTCCGCCCGGTTGCACGTCCACAGGAACCGTCCGACATCGGCGGTACCGAGCAGGAAGGTGATCAGCAGCGGTACAACCAGCCCGAATTCTGCGGCGGTGGAGGCGGTGCGCGATTTCCAAAGGGCGGCGGCGACGTTCATGTGCCCATCACCGCGGCCTGCGACGTCGCGTTCAGGTTGATCGTCGTTGTGGTGAGACCGAAATGTTTGAACAGCGAGGTATAGGGTACCGCTCCCGTCACGGTCACGACCGGAACGCCGGTCGCCATCCCGGTATAGATGCCGTTGTTATAGGCGCTGTTGGTGGTGTTGCAGACCGCCGACACGGTTATCGTGGTGCCATCGGTCCATCCCGCGAGCCGCCCCTGGCCTGTGCCGTCGATGGTGCCCGTGCGCACCAGATTGCGCGTCTTGTCCCGCACGTCAGTGCTGGGACCGGAGCAGGTGAAGTCGGCGAAGCTGCGGCGCGAGGCATAGCGCGCGCCGTCGCGCACCGCTTTCACCACGACATGCTCGGACAGGAAATAATTGCCCAGATCATAGGCGCCGAACATCAGCACCATGAAGATCGGCGTCACCAGCGCCATCTCGACCGCGGCGGAACCGCGATGGTCGCGAAGCGCGCGGCGCGCGATCGAGGCGAACCGCGCCATCATTCGATCAGATACGGTACGTCTTTGCGCACCACCTGGCCGGTGGTTCCACCCGCCGCGCCGCTATTGGTCTGGCCGATGATCTCACCATAAATGTCGCCGGCGCTGGTCCGCGCGCGAGCGACCGAGGGTTCGACCAGGAACAGTTCGACCCATTTGACCACGGGCACATTGGTCGACGCGCCGTTCACGCTGTTCTGGGTGCAATTGACGACGGCAACCGAGATGCGGCGGCGATCGACATTGGTGCCGCCGGGCACGATGCCCCCGGAGGGCGATCCGGCGTAGCAGACCGGCGTGCCATGGGCGGTCGTGTTGCTGCCGACGCCTCGGGGAATGGCGATGTTCGACAGCGCGTTGGTCAATTCCCACTGATAGACCTGATAGCGCGTGACCGTGCCGGGCGTATATCCGGCCGCGGTCATCGCCGACTGCCAGTTGAAGGCCGAGCCGTAATTCACATAGAAATAGGCGTTGCGATCCCACAGCCCATCACCGATCCGGCCATTGGTGCAGCTGCCGTTCGCGCTGATCGCATGGCACATGTCGCGCGGATAGCCCATTGCGCCAGGCATCTGTGCGGTCGTCAGCGGCGTGGTGGCGCTGCTCGGCAGATAGGGATTGGACGCTTCCTGCCAGCCATTATTGCCGAGCGAACAGGCACCATTGCCATTGCCGTCCTTCTGGACGAGATCCTTCACCGTGTTGGCCGAGGGCGGGCAGTCGCCCCCGCTCGGGCAGCTCGGGCCTGAATCATAAATGTCGAACCGGGTGTTGAACGCGTCCGTCACGCTCACTGTAGCGCCCGGCTTGGTGTCGACGCCGGTCTGCGAGATGCAGTCGCCTGGCGGGGTCAGCCACCCGAGCGCCTCGCGCAGGCCCGGCGCGCCGTTGCTGCCGCCACCGGTGTTGAGATAGCCGAAATTGCCGGGCGCCCAGCCGCCATTGCCGCTGCCGACTGAAACGAGATTCAAGCCGTCGCCGGTCAGGCCGGCCGCGTCGAAATCCTTGTTGCTCGATGTTTCCTGCGGGTTGCAGATCATCACCGGCGGCACCTTGCAGATCGCCGTTCCCAACCCGGCAAAGGCCTTGGCGGAGATCGCGCCCGACTTGAACGCCGCGACCACCGGGGTCAGCGCGTAGAAAGCCCGCTTCGTGCCGACCGTCACTTCGACGAAATGGGAATCCGCGTCGCCCGTGGCGACCGTCGTCTTGAGCTTGTCCTGATAGAAAATGATCGTCGGCACCGTCACATTGCGATTGGCGCCATCGTTGGCGAACAGGGCGCTGTTGGTGATGAGGCCCTGCGCGGCGGCGGTCGCGCGCGTCTGGGCACCCGTCAGGCCGTTGAGCTGGGTCGCGGCGGCAAGGGCTGCATGGTCGGCCGCATCCTGCAATTCAGTGTCCATGCCGGCCAGGCGCGCATAGTCGAACGCCAGGCCGCCGACACCGATCAGGGCAAACAGGGAGATCGCGACAATCGGCGCGATGGCGCCCGCATTCGATCGCAACAGCCCGGATGCCGCCCGTTTCATGTCAGTTCGGGCCTCCCCCGCCGCTCGAACCGCCCGAACCGCCGGAACCGCCGGATTTGGAGGTCGTCTGAATCGATATCGGCGGCTTCACCGTGCCCTTGCGGTAGTTTTCCGATGCACGCGCCGCCAGCACGCCGGAATCACCCGGGGCCGCACTGGTGCGCGCCGCCGGATCGGGATCGACCACCTGCAAGGCGATGTCGGTGCGCAGCGCGTCGCCGAGCGTCGTATCGTTCGCGGTGCAGCCGGCAAGGAGCGCCGCGGCGGCAAGCGACAGGGTCAAACATGCGTGCGTCCTGGTCATTTCGGCACCTCATAACCGGTGGGTCCGGAGAAGCCGCCGGGAGGCGACGTGGGGTCGGCCCGGGGATTGGCACCCGGCGGCGGCGCGTCCGGATCGAGCGGGTTGATCCCGACCGCGCTGTCGGTGCGGCCCATCAGGAACAGGTCGAGCTCATTGGGCGGCGGCCGCACGCGATCGGTCGGCAGCCGCACCTGGTCGGCGCGCATCGGCTTGACGAGCCGCGGCGTCACGATGATCACCAGCTCGGTCTGCTGCCGCTGGAAGCCGCTCGACCGGAACAGCGCGCCGATGATCGGGATCGATCCCAGGATCGGGAACTGGCGGACGGTGTCCTGGAAATCCTTGCGCAACAGCCCGGCGATCGCGAAAGACTGTCCGTCGCGCAGCTCGAGCGTGGTCTTGGCGCGGCGCGTCTGCAGGCCTGGGATCACCAGCCCGTTTACGCTGATCGAGGCGGACGGGTCGATCGAGCTGACCTCCGGCGCTACCACCAGGTTGATGATGCCGTCATCGAGCACCGTGGGCGTGAACGCCAGGCTGACGCCAAACGGTTTGAATTCGACGGTGATATTGCCGCCGTTGCCGCCATTGGATCCGTTACCGCTCTGGGCGACGGGGACCGGAAACTCGCCGCCTGCGAGGAACGAGGCAGTTTCGCCCGAAAGCGCGATCAGCGTCGGTTCCGCAAGCGTGGTGACGACACCCTTGCGCTCCAGCGCATCGAGCGTGGAAGCCAGGTTTAGTCCACCGATTCCGAACCCCTTGGTGAGGACGCCAAAGGTATCGAGGATGCCGGACAGGTTGACCGTCGGGCTGCCATTCTGGTTGGTCAGCAGCGCCGTCCCCGGCGCGGTGTTGCCGATGCCGCCCTGGAAGGTGTTGCTGCCATTGCCATTGGTGAAGGCGGTGTTGAAGCCAAGTTGCTTGGCTGCCGTCCGGTTCATCTCCGAGAAGCGGACTTCAAGCATCACCTGTTGCGACGCGCCCACCGAGAGCAGGTTTACGACCTTCTCGCCGGCATAGGTGGTGGCGATCAGCTTCGCGCGATCGGCGGCCGGGCCGCTGGAGACGGTGCCGGTCAGCACCACTGAATCGCCTGATGTTCGCGCGCCGATATGTTCGTTCGGCATCAGCTCCCCGAGCTGCCGCCGCAGCGAGATGACATCCGGCCCGACCGCAACATCGATCACGGCGATCAGCGTGTTGCGCGCATCATAAAGCGTCAGGCTGGTCGTGCCGGTCTTTTTGCCGAGCACATAGAGCGATCGGTTGGTCAGCGGCAGCACATCGGCGATCTCGGAACTACCGATCAGCGCTTTGGCGAAAGGGCGGTCGACAGTGAGCACCTGGCTCTTGTCCACCGGTACGTCGAGCTGTCCGGCATGCGCGCCATCGGCACCGATCGCGATCAAGGCCTGTGCCTGGGCTGCGACCGGGAAGGCGAGCATCGCCGTTCCTGCCAGTGCCGCCGCGAGAGCGCGGCGTGCGAATAGGGCTTTAACGACCGGCATAATGTCCCACCTCATAGCTGCTGTCCTTCGTGCCGCGCACGATCCGGACGGTCGATGTCGTGGCGGGCGCGGCGGCACGGCGTACCGGTCGCGAGCGCAGCGCCGGCGTAAAGCTGGCTGGTTCTGGCTGATAAGTTGGCGTGTTGTTGTTGTACCCGCCGACATAAGCGCCGTCGCGAAGGTCATCGACGCCGACCGTCTCGACGGTCGGGCTCGCCTCAGCCGCGATGTTGGTGAGCACCAGGCTCAACGACCCGACCTGCTGGGCCAGCGCGAGCTTTTGCGCATCGACCTGGCTGACTTCCAGCGTCGCGGTCTTGCCGATTGTCGGCTTGTCCGTGGCGTTGCTCGCGTCCTGATCGACGGCGATCACGCGCACCTTCTGCAGCAGAACGTCGGTGATCTGACCGCCTCCGCCCCCGCCTCGGCCATTGCCGCCGGTCAAGGTCCGGGTGATCAGCACGTCCACGGTATCGCCGGGCAGTACGAACCCCCCGACACCCGCGACGTCACTGACGCGAACCGCTGCGGCGCGCATGCCGGATTTCAGCACTGCGGAAATGGTGGCCCGACCGCCTTCGCCCGAAAGCTTGGAGCGCAGGATCGGTTCGTTGACCTGGATCGGCCGCAGCGCGACGCGACCATGGCCCATCGGCAGCAGCATCGGGATCGAGCTGAACGTGCCATCGGGCAGGGATTCGCGGGGCCAGTCGACGAGGCGAACCTTGTCCGCCGTGACCGGGACGCCGAAATCGAGCGGCACGCGGGCGACGGCGACTTTCACCATGCCTTGCGGCGTGGCTGCCTGTCGTTGTTCGACCCGGCCCAGATAGGTGTTGGCAAGGAAAACCGCGATGAGGCCTATCAGAACCGCGATGCCCAGAATGATGAGAGATTGACCGCGCATTATCTAATGCTCCCCCGCCTTATCTTTTGTTTCAGCAATAGAGCGGGGCCGTCTGATGGACGGCCCCGATAGAGATCAGCAGGCGCCATTAGCTCCCGGTGCGCTGATGCAGTTCGACGCCTTGTTCATGGCGTTGCTGATTGATCCGCCCAGGGTGAAGGCGGCAACGGCGATGCCGGTGCCGACAATCGCCAGGATCAGCGCATATTCGGCGGCTGAAGCACCGCTGGTGTCGTTCCACAAGTTCCTGATCATAGTCATGAGTAATATCCATCCTGTTGCCGAGGCATTTCTTGAAATGTCCTGGTGTATTTGGTGGAAGCGAGACGCCGTGTGAGCGGCGTCGCGCGGTTGTCAGCAGGCGCCCGTCGAGTTGCTTGGCGCGGTGATGCAGTTCGACGCCTTGTTCATGGCGTTGCTGATCGACTTGCCCAGCGTGAAGGCGGCAACGGCGATGCCGGTGCCGACAATCGCCAGGATCAGCGCATATTCAGCAGCTGAAGCGCCGCTCGTGTCAGTCCACAATTTCTGGATGATGGTCATGATACCCTGTCCTCTTCCCCCGGGATGCCCGGTTGATTGCGTGGCAACGTTCTTTTTTTCGAGTAACTCTCTGGAAACTTCAGGGCGACTTTCAGGCGACGAGGCCTGTCTGTTGCGAAGTCCGAAAGCACCTAAGAGATACTACTGACCTTAGAGAGCTACCAGAATTTTTCGAAGTCAATAACGTACTATTTACCTATATAAATCAGTTGCTTATGGATAATTTGCGTTAACCAATATTGATTAATACCAATAAAAACAATGACTTATCTTTTAAAAGAATAGCGCTAACATTTGCTGCATCGCAGCAAAATAAGAGGAAAAATTTGTCCCAACATAACACGCAGTTATCTTGTATATTACCTTAGATATACGCAGCGATCATAGGTATTAACCTAGCGGCTCACTTTTTGTGTGTTAGACTTACTATATATTGACGGGATCTCCGATGGTCGCTCCAATTCGGACGCGAGTCGAACGTGGATCAGGCGCCCGATTACCAGGGTCGCAAGGAGGGGTCGGATGCGGCGTTCAAGCGGTGACGTTGCCAACATGACCGATGTCATGTTTGTGCTGCTCGCCCCCTTCACGGCGCTCGCCTTCATGGTGGTCTTTTCGACCGCGCTACGCGACGGCGACACCGGCTGGCATCTGGCGACAGGCGCCTGGATCGTCAGCCATGGCGCGGTGCCTCATAGCGATCCCTTTTCCTTCACTGCCGCCGGCCGACCTTGGATCGCGCATGAGTGGCTGTCCGAGCTGGCGATGTATGGGGCATTCCGGGCAGGGGGCTGGAGCGGCCTGATGCTGTTGTTCGGCACGGCGCTCGCGGCGCTCTACACGCAGATTGCGCTTCATCTCCGCCGGTGGCAGGCGCCGGGCGCCGCGTCGATCGTTCTGATCTATATGTCGATCGGGCTGATGCCGTCGCTGCTCGCCCGGCCGCATATGCTGGCACTGCCGATCCTGGCCGGCTGGCTGATCGCGCTGATGCGCGCGCGTGAGCAGGGTCGTGCGCCGTCCTTGTGGCTTGCTGCGCTGATGCTGGTCTGGGCCAACGCGCATGGCAGCTTCGTGTTCGGCCTCGCCCTCGCCGCGGTGTTCGCGCTTGAGGCGCTGATCGAGGCAGCGCCCGCGCGTCGACTCGATGTCGTGATCCGCTGGGGTGCCTTCGGCCTCCTGTCTCTCCTCGCCGGCCTGGCGACGCCGGGCGGTCTGGAGGGGCTGCTTTACCCGTTTTACGTGAACAGATTGGCGCTGCTGCCGCTGATCAGCGAGTGGCACCCAGCCAATTTCGGCGGTGTCTCGGGGTTCGAGGTTGTTCTGTTATCGACCCTGTTCTTCCTTCTGTACCGGCCGACCCGCATACCGTTTGTGCGGCTGTTGCTGCTCCTCGGCGTTCTCCACCTCGCTCTCGAGCATATGCGGCAGCAGATCGTCCTGATGGTTGTGGGCGCGCTGGTCCTGGCCGAGCCGCTCGGCCGCGCCTGGCATGCCGACGGGCTGCCCCGCCCGGCATTTTTCGCCCCCGTCTGGCGCGATCGCCGCGCGCTGGCGCCGATTCTGGCGGTGGGACTGGCGATGTTCGCCAGTGTTGTCGGCTATCGGCTGCTGACTCCGTTCGAGCGGCCGGACAGCTATGGCGTACCGATCGCCGCCGTTGATCATGTGCCTCAGGCGCTGCGGCATCAGCCCGTGTTCAATGAATACAGCTTTGGCGGCTTGCTGATCTTCCACGGTATCCGAGCCTATATCGACGGCCGATCCGACATGTATGGTGATGCCTTCACCCAGAATTATTCCAAGGTCGTCAATGGCGATGTCGCGCGATGGCACGCGGCCGAGACGAAATGGAAGTTCGGCTGGACACTCTTGCGGCCCGACAATCCACTGGTCGCGATCCTTGACAAGGAAGCGGGCTGGCGCCGTATCTATGCCGATAAATGGGCGGTCATCCATGTGTCGGATCGCGCCAGCCCTAGCGCGCCACCGCCGCCTGCGCACGCTATTCCATAGGCAGGTGTTTGAGCGCTTCAGGTGACCCGCCGTCATGATCTGGAATGATCTTGATCGCAGCCTTCGCCAACACGATCGCGAAAAATCCGAGCACCACGCCCGCGATGATATCGACCAGATAATGACCGCCAACGACAAGGGCAGATGCAGACATGGCGATATTCAGCAAAAGTATAGGATAACGTAGCCAGACAGAGCGCCAGACTGCCCACGAAAACAGAGTGGCGGCAGCAGAATGGAAACTCGGGATGGATATAAGCCCGATAAAGGACATGGTTGTTATCGCTCGTTCACCACCCCTTATTGAGGCGATAACCTTGCCGAACAGCCATGGGTTTCCGATCTTCAGCCCGGGTACCTGTGCGTGTTCGATGCCATGATACACGAAAGCCCCGACGGCGGGCGAGAGTGGGTGAGCCGCCACGCAGATCAATAGGGCAAACGCCCACGCCATGACGAATACCCAAAGGCGCGAGTTATCTCGATGAAGGATAAATACGCCAAATATGATGAAAGGCTGTACTATTATTGTGTTGTAAACATACTCGCTCGCACTCAATATTACCGGGTGAGCACCCATAAACATGGTCAGTCTGACCCAGTCAAAACCGATCTCCTTGTCCGCATTATCCAGGGCTTGATCTGCGAAAGGAAGTGCGATCGCGGACATGAAGATGGAGCCAAATTGCGCCAATAGCGAGAAGAGACCCATAAGAGCCATCGCTTGAAGGACAGAGCCTGCGCGGCCCATCCGGTGGCGGGTCGCAACAAGGCCAGGGACAAGCAACGAAATGCAGAGCAGGAGAGGCTGGCATGGCCAATCGGTTTGAAGTGTAAAGCCGCTCGCCAAGTAAGCAATGACAAGTGCGATCGTTGCCGCTGCGGCAATAATATAGGCGGGCATCGCAGCGGGAATTAGCGGTGATATCGGCGCATCGCCGGGGATGCGAGCCTTAAGCCAACCGAGAAGTGCAGCACCGCTCATTCAGCCGGGCATAAAGTAGTTTCATATCCTCGACCACCGCGAACAGGCCGCATGGACCGATGTCGCCTCGCCCATCCGCTCAAACAGCGCTCTTCGAGGTGGCCTAACGCCTATTCGGGCAAAGCTTCTCGGTGAACGCGGCCGCTAGCTTCCTTCCCTCACGCCGGGACGCGCGACCGGTAGGTCAGGTTCACCCGCTTCGACAGCAGGAGATAAGGGAGCCAGATCGCGATGCTGATCAATACCTTCTTCAGATTGCCCTCCAGCATATCGCTCAGCGAATTGCCGACCATGCCGGGCAGGTGAGCGACATGGCTCATCACCCGCGCAATGCTGATCTGCATCATCACGTCCACGCCCCAGACCAGGCCGAGAAAGCGCGGGAACATCGGTGCGTGGCGCAATGCCATTACGAAGGCGAAAGCGTAGAGGCTGGAAAGGAGCAGCTGATCGACCAGCATCATCCCATAGAGCGTTTGAAACCATGCCGGTGTGGCGCCGCCAAGCGCGGGTATTGCAGTCAGGAATTCCATAGTGCGCACTGGAATGTTGATCAGGATGCCGACAAGCAGGGATGCCATGAAGCCGCCCGCCCCGAAAAGCGGGAGGTCCCGCGCGCTGATCCCGTCGATCTTGCGCCAGCGTCCGAATCTGGCGAGCCGGATTTTCGGTTGGGACTGGAACGCGCAGGCAGGGAAAAGGCGAAGCGCGAACAGCATTGTGCCGATCGGTGCCATCACGATCAACGCATAAGGAAGTGCCGCTGCAATCTCGGATGCTGACGGCACAGTCGGCGGTGCGGACATTGCAAGGCGCAGCCCGCAGCCGAGGCTCGCGACGATCGCCCAGAACAACATCAGCCGGGGAAGCCCGGCTTCAATCCTGCCGACCAGGACCTCGCTGCGTGCGCCGAGATTTTGCCATCGTTGATTGCCGATCAGCCGATTCACGCTCATCCCTTTCGCACTTCCCTCTATACATGCAGGCCGAGACTTGAAGGTAAGGTA
>Ga0307508_10002179_pt1 | contig 20969 bp, 27 predicted proteins | sample 9_EM_MG_FD_203089 | JGI IMG/M metagenome (GOLD analysis project Ga0307508, IMG submission 203089) | Populus trichocarpa ectomycorrhiza microbial communities from riparian zone in the Pacific Northwest, United States - 9_EM | ecosystem: Host-associated > Plants > Roots > Unclassified | place...
GGTATGAGGGGGAGCGGGGGCGAGAGAGAAACGAGTGGTGGTGGGAGGGGGGAGCGGGGGGGAGCACGGGCGAGAGAGAAACGAGTGGTTCTGAGTGGGGGGAGTGAGACGTTGAGTGGCAGACGACGGATGATGAGGGAGGACCGGGACGTCGAGTAGTGGACGACGGATGATGACGGAGGACTGAGACGTCGAGTAGCGGACGACAGATGATGAGGGATGACTGAGACATCGAGTAGCAGACGGCGGATGATGCGGGAGGACCGAGACGTCAAGTAGCAGACGACGGTAATTGATTTGGTTGTCTTGAGGCTGGACGAAGGGCAGCGGAAGCCGTGATGGTGGAGGGCCGAGAGGTCCAGCTGGGGACAAAGAGAAAGTAGGTATGGTTGGGGCAGCGGAAGCAAGGACTAAGGATTATTTTGATGGTTGTCAGACGACTGGTGGAGTTTATTGATCCTGGTGTGAAAAAAATGGTGAGGTAATTATCCCGGGTTGTCAAAAAAAGACTGGTGCGGTAGGTGTTGCTACCAATTGTCACGATATCACGGACAAGAAGAAAGAAGAGAAGAAAGTCATGTCATTCTATCTACGAGTGGGAGGAGCTTGCTACTTATATACCCATTGCCAAGCCCTTCCTGCGCAGTCACCCTTCTGCTTCCGGCAGTGCACAGCTCTGTCCCAGCTGGTCCGCTGTCCTCCGGCAAGGTGCCGTGTGCGATAACCTGGGACGATGCCTGGGCCTGGGTTTATCGTAACATCTATGTAGGATTTGTCGATCGCGTCGTGGGATTGATGGCTCCTCTCCAGCATGGCATTGCTGTAGATGAGGAACAGGGCTGGGGAGACTGGGGATCCCTGGAGCAGCCCTCACCTGTATGGTTGGGGCTGTTCTGATTGTTGGTCAAAGCTGAAGGCGATTTTCCAGTCAGTGTTGAAGGCAGTGACCCACTCTGTCAGGTACTGGGGCATACGTCGTTGTTGCATAACCTCACGGAGTGTTGCTGGGTGGACTTGGTTGAAGGTGCCCTCGATGTCGTGGGTGATGATGGCCGGTCGTAGTGGGGTTTTGTTTGCTGCTTTCTTCTAGCTGATTGCCCTAGCGATAGGGGTGATTGTTCTGAGTAGGACGTCGATTGCTGAGTTTTCTGCCTGGGCCCCCATCTGTGAGGGGTGTGTGGCCCCACAGGTGAGGGCGACCTGGGAGAGCTACTTGGCGACGATGGATTCAAGGAGTTTTCCGAAGCATGATTGGAGAGAGATGGGGTGGTAGGACTTGGGGTCGGAGTATGTCTTCTTGCCAGGTTTGGAAATGACCACGCAGTATGCCGTTTTCCATTCTGGTGGATGGGTGCCCCAGGTGAGGCAGGCTGTGAACAGTTGCGGGAGGAGGTGAGGGGCCGCCATATTGAAGTGGCGTAGGGTGGTGTATGAGATGTCGTCTGGGCCAACTGAGATTCCATACTTCAGGTGTACAATTGCCAGATGTGTCTCTTGTATTGTGACTGGCTTTGTGTGGTGGCGGATATCCTTTGTGGAGGTGAGGAGGTCAGGGGGGAGTCGTGTTTGTGGGGTTACGTTGACTGGGAGAAAGAGTGCATTGCGTAGCGCATCGCCTTTGCCCCTAAAGGTTGTTTGCCCATTAAGGGGGGGGATTGGTTTGTGGTGTGTGTTGTGGTGGTAGATCGTTTTCCAGATGGTCTTGGATGATGCGGCTTGGAGCTGTTGGATTCGGTATGCTGTTTTAGCGTTACGTACCATCGTCGACCATTTGTGCTGTTTGTACTGACTATCTTTCCAGTTGGTGTCGTTGGGTTCTCGGTGGGCTTGTCTCTCTGCTCGTTTGACTCCTCTTTTTGCCAGTGTCAAGTTTTGGTTCCACCATGGTACTTCCTGCCTCCGTGGATCTTTCATGGGGACGGTGTGGTTGGTTGCTTCGTGGATGAGGTGGGTAATGTTGGTGATGGCGCAAAGGGTATCCTCGGTTCCTTGGAGGTTTGAGAGGTCCATCCGGGTAGCCTGTATGTGGGAGGTGAAGCTTCCCCAGTCGGCCTTGCATCAGCAGCGCTGGGCCTTCTGTGGTACTACGTTTGAAAGTAGGGAGAGGGTGGCAGTGAGGGAGCTGTGGTCCGAGGTGGTGTCATGATCGATTGCCAGGGTGAGGACCAGCTGTATCGTCCTGCCCCTGGAGAGGCATAGGTCAATGATGGAGGGTTGCCCCCCATTTCGGGGGTGGTGGGTGCGGGTGGCTATTTTGTTGTGGAGGTGGAAGTTGTTTTCCGTGAGCCAGTTGGCAATGGTGTGGCTGGCTGGGGAGGTGCATGCTGATGGGGGCAGTGGACCCTGCCACCACGTGTGGTGGGCATTGAGGTCCCCCATTAGGAGGCAGTCCATCGGTAGGTCGATGGTGGGGAGGATGGCTGCTACTGAGTCTGGTCGTCCAGGGGAGTCTAGGTTGTATAGGGTGAATGTGGTGGTATGTTGTTGTTGGAGGGATGTGATGGTGGTGCCCAGGAAGGAATCCTGGGCCGCAAAGGTGGTGGTAGCACTGAGCCCAGGCATGCGGCGGACGTATGTCACACATCTCGGCCGTGTTGGTGTTGGGGTGAACATGTCAAAGTTTGGCATAGTGGGAGGGTTTCCATGTCTATCACACCATGGTTCTTGGAGGAGGCAGATAAGGTTTTCGGCTTTTCTTACGAACTCTTGCAAAGCTGAAATCGTAGTCGCTTGGCACCTCACACACTTCAGCAGCTGTACGGACCCGACGGTGTTGGAGGGCATTTTATTCGGTCATTCCCGCCATGGAGGTGTCTCCCAGGGTGGTCGTGGCCATCGTATTCGTGTTGTTGTTGAAGGATCGGATCTTGATGTGTGTGGGGCAGTTGGGGTCACTGGCCTTGTAGTGTGCATCACAGTTGGCACAGCAGATTGGTGAGTGGGTGCAGGTGGGGCCTCTCTTGCAGGCTGGGATGGTGCAAGGGTAGTCTTTTGTTTCATGGACATCCGTACAGACAGCGCAGCGGGATGGATTTTTGCACAGGGCGGCGGGGTGCCTATAGCCCTGGCAGTTTCGACACTGGGTGCTTCTTCCGTATGAGATGTAGTCATCAAGTTGGCATTCGCGGTTGCAGATGGTGAGGTAGTGTCGGCCAATGTCAGCCTTCTTGGTGCTGCCGCTAAGGGTCATGACTATCGTCGAGGTTGCTCTTGGTTCGCATTGCTCTGCCGGGGTGAGCCAGTGTGACGTCTGGCACTGGATCAGCTGGGGGTAGTTGGTGGCGATGCTGTCGGAGATATCGGGCAGGGGGAGGTGGGTTGGGACTCCATGGAGCAGGAACTGACTGAAACGCTTCCCGATTTCGACCTTCTCGCACTTGCCATAGTAGGAGAGGGCGTCGGCAATGATCGCCATGTAGTCTTCATAGATGATGTTATTTTGGGTGTTGGTGGTGGTGAAGATGATGGATCCACGTGTTACACCTGAACAAATTGTCACGAGCACGTAGCTAGAAGATTCTGTGGCTAAAAAAGACGAAGGAGGCTCAGGCCATGGCTGGGGAATCAGAGAGTCTAGGCGGGAGATAAGGAAACAGAGTCTAGCCCTCGGTCGAGACACCGGCCACAGGAGTTGGAACTCCGAGAGTGAGGGGAACAATTTGTATAAACGAGCAGCTGCATTTTTCATGCAGTTCTGGAAGTGGCCCCACTACCTCAGGGAGAGGAAGCCATGCCACCTCAGGGTGGACGGAAGCTCTGGACCAGAGACCCTGCTTGGCTGCATGACCCTCATGCAGACCACCTCACCTCAGGGTGAGCGGGGAGCTCTCGGGCCGGAGTCCGCGCTCGGCCGCATCACACCTGCGGCAATATAAACGGAAACTCATCTCCCTTATCAAACACCCCGACCATGACCAATGAATCCGCCCACGTTCCGAAGAGAGGTGCAACTATCTCGGAGGAATCCAAGTCCGACCCACTCATACCTCGAGGAGGAGACGTATGCCTCTCCCAAGAACAGTATGGTCAGGGTCACCACTTCTCACTCGCGCGCTCTTTGATAAAAGAAAGGGATTTCTTGCCTCGACGAAAGGAAATCAGCACGAACACCCTCACGAACACCACCACCGAACCCACACACAAGATCTAAGATTATTCTGCTGTGAATTATCGAAAGTAGCCTGATTACCTTTGATTCCCTCCACACTCCAGTTACAATACAACCCCAGTGTCACACTATAATCTTAAATCTCAAAATCACCATACTTTCATGACTTGCTTCGACGACACCTACTTCAAAGATCACCTCTACCTACTCGAACCATCTACACAGGACACTTCCTCGACCGCTATTGAGCCATGACGACCTCTTCGGACTTCAACATGCACCGGCTCAAGGCCCCCCGGGACCTACTCCAAATCACTGACGGAACACCAAGGCCGGAACAAGTGGTGGAAATAGCCAACCCCGCAGTTTGGATTAGCAGCCTGGTGAACCAGCAGCGGCAGGCTGAGAATGACCTACAACGGCTCACAGAGCTGTGCAGCGACGCCTCCGATAGAACCGACTGACGAACGCGGGAAATCGAACAAGCCTACCAAACCTTGGCAGAAGGCACTAGGTACATATATGACCGACTCAACGCTAATGAAAAAATAGTAGAAGAATGGGTACGAAGCGAGCTGTCAAAAGCGGCGAGTGCGTACCAATCTCTCGCCAGAAATGTCCAGCAAGCTATCATCGAGCGAACCAACGAGGTCAACGAGCGACAAATGTGTCAGGCCACTCAGCTGGCCAGGGTAAATGATGCTCTGTCCTTTCTGGCGGAAGCTAACACGGCCTGGAATCAACACCTGGCCAACTTTCAGGGAAACGTGGAGCTATGGGCAGCTGCACACCAGAACCGAGTGGCCACCTTGGAAAACCAACTCCGGGAAGCAAGGGCAGAAATCCAACATATCGCAACCAGAATCCCACTACCCACAACGCCACCAGTGCCAGCGGGACCACCTGCATGGAGAAGTCCCATCCGGCAGACCAGCACCAGTGCCCCGTCGGCCCACTCACCACCAGCATTGGGAAGCCCGCTACGACTAAACCCGGGACTGAGGTCCCGCTGACAGAGACCCCCGCCGGTACCTACGACGCTGGAAATGAGGTAGCGATTGGAGCAACTCAGACGCCACATATCCCCAAGGCCACCAGTACCCGAGCCCGGGGCAGGACAAGGAGGAAATCCCCCCTCGACACCGCCGGGATCATCCGCAGGACCTCCTTTGGGTCCGCCATCCGAACCACCTCGACCGCCTGCCAGGCACCCCCACTCTCCTTCACCACCTAGAAATCCCGTGCCTACGATTACCAGGCAGGATCTCGTACGGCTAGTGGCAGAAGGAGTGGAACGGGCACGGCAGGACCGACCGACGCGACCCGAACAGGCGAATATTGCCCGATTAAAGATGAAAAACCCAGAACCCTTCGACGGGAAGAGCTCGACCGCCTTCAATCAGTGGTGGGAGGCAGTCACCATGTACTTAGTATTCTACCCCGAAACGATGGACCGACAAAAGATCGCCTGGGTCGGAACACTTTTGATGGACACCGTCTTGGCCTGGCACCTGCATCGGTACCGTGAACTCCAGGACAACGTTACCTGGACCAACTACGCGGCAGCTATCCGGGCCGAATACCACAATGAAAGAGAAGCGGCGGATGCACAGCTCAAGTTAGTACAATTGAAATACCAAGGGTCAATCAGGATATACATGATGGAATTCTGAGCGCTCAACAACTTTGCACGAGCCACGGGGGAAGGCCAGAAAGAAAAAATCGATTTAGTGATGCCGGACAGCATACTGGATATGCGGTTCAACCAGAATCCGGAAGACCTCGTGGAAGATGAGCAGTTCCTACAAGCCACTTACAGGGCAGGCATACAAGTGGAAAAAAAGAAAGCCCTCAAAGGAGCAAGAGAGCTGGTGAAGGGTACACAGCCACCCAAGGACGACTGAAAAAAGGACGGTTAGGGCAAAGGAAGCTCTGACAATACCCGAAGGGGCAAGGAAAAGGTAAAGGAATCCGACCCCCAGAAGGACAGTACCACGGAACGAAAAAGCCAGTACGGGGGACAGGCAAGATGGGCCCCGAAGGATGCTGCGCTGGCAGGCGTACCTGCAAAAGAACAGGAAGAATAAGGCTGGAACCGGGATGACTGCTGGAGATGCGGCAGAAGCACCCACAAGACCTATGAGTGCTTCTCCTTCAACACCAAAAAAGGAACCGCACTACCTCCGGCTCCCTGGAAAGCCTCAGCTGTAGCACAGGGAAAACGGAAACGATCGGAAGAACCGGAGGGGGCAGCACCTGCCAACAAACAGCAGAAGGTTGCGGCAGTCGAAACAATAGACACGGATGCAGTGCGACCACTCTGGGAGGGCTCAGAGTCGGATTTTTGAAGGGCAGGGTCCCGCCGCAACCCTTGGCCCATGCAATAATATGTGGAGCATTCCGGAAACGGAAAAGTGAGGAACCAAGCGCTACTAACCCCAAAGAAACCGAGAAGGATGCCCCGCAGCAGCACTCGCCCAGTGATTGAAATGGTACACCAAGGCAACATAAGGCACCGGATCAGGGCATTACTGGACACAGGCTGTTCGATAGCCTTGATCAACGAACGAACAATGGGCCGGCTTGGCCAGGAACGGAAGAAACACCAGCACACCCGCAGCATCGAAAATTTCACAGGGGAAACAGTTAAAGGAGCAGGCCAATATTATACAAAGCCTATGCTCCTCCAGCACCGAAGACACTACTCCATGGAGAAATTTGAAGTCTCACCGATGGACCCAGGGATCGACATCTTTCTCCCTTTCGAATGGGTAACGGCGCACCCACCACAAGGCACCTGGACAAACAACGAAATACGGTTCAACAGTGTCCAATGCTTGGAAAACTGCACCAAGCATGAAGTAGGGCAGTTCTCCCTCACCTGGGATGAAACGGTAGCAACGGACCCAGCGGCCCACTGCATAGGATATGTCTCGGCGGCATCAGATGAGGACCCAATCAAGTCAGTACCGAAGGAATTCTGCCAATACTTAAGAATCATGGGGAAGGAGGCAGAAGACACTCTCCCCAAGCATCGCCCGTACGATTGCAAAATCGACCTCCAGAAAGGCAGCATGGCTCCCTGGGGACCCATCTACCCACTATCGGAAGTAGAACTCCAAACTCTCCGAGAATGGCTAAAGGAAATGGAGTGAAGAGGAAAAATCAAACGCTCCACATCCCCCGCGGGCTCCCCGATCCTCTTTGTACCCAAACCTCACGGAAGAGGACTCCGTCTATGCGTGGACTATCGGGCGCTCAACCGCATCACAATCCCAAACCGTTATCCCTTACCACTGATGCAGGAACTGCAGGATCGAGTCCAAGGAGCCTGATGGTTCACAAAAATGGATCTCAACAACGGGTTCCACCTTATCCGGGTTCGGGAAGGTGACGAGTGGAAAACAGCATTTAGGACTCGCTACGGACTCTTCAAGTTTCAAGTGATGCCATTTGGGTTGACGAACGCTCCATCCACCTTCCAGGACATGATGAACCACATATTCTCCGACATGTTGGACGTCGGTGTGCTGGCCTACATGGATGATATACTCATTTATGCCGACACCGAGAAACGGCACGACAATACTGTGAGAGAGGTCCTGAGAAGGCTGCAGAAAAATGGCCTAGCAGTCTCACCGGAAAAATGTGTCTGGAAAACCCAGGAGGTAGAATTCCTGGGCTACATCATCGGTCAAGAAGGGATCAAAATGTCACAGGAAAAAGTGGAAGCAGTGCTAAATTGGCAAAGACCGAACTCCCTCACGGAAGTCCAATCGTTCCTCGGATTCGCTAACTTCTACTGACGCTTCATCCAAGACTACTCCCAAGTAGCAAGACCCCTAATGGAGTTGACCAAGAAGGAGGCAGGAAAGGAATGGACTTGGAATCCAGAAGCAGAGATGGCCTTCAAGGAGTTAAAACAGCGCTTTACAACAGCATCAGTCTTAGCACACTTTGACGCATCAAAGCCAGTGATCATCAAAACTGACGCATCGGATTTCGCAATCGGAGCCGTACTATCGCAACGGGATGAGGAAAACTGCCTACATCCCATGGCGTTCCACTCCAGAAAGTTCCAGCCAGCAGAGATTAACTACGAAATCCACGACAAAGAACTTCTGGCTGTAGTAGATGCTTTCAAACACTGGAGACAGTACTGCGAGGGTGCGACTCACCAGGTCCAGGTCTACTCGGACCACCAAAATCTGGAATACTTCACAACAACAAAAGTGCTGAATCGACGACAAGCCCACTGGGCTCCAGAACTGGCTGGCATCGATTTCAGAATCTACTACCGACCACGAACCCAAAATGGAAAACCGGATGCCCTTTCTAGGCATTCGGAGTACCGCCCTGAAAAGGGGGGGGTAGAAAACCAGCCAATAACATCAGTTTTGAAAAAAACCCATTTCGAAGAACGTTTGGCAAGCACCTTCATCTGCTCATCAGCCCGATTATCATCGCTCCCGACAAGAAAATGGTCAAAAGAATTCCTGGAAAAGGTCAAGGAAGAAGGAAAAAAGGATAACAACTACGAGCAAGCAATAAAACAGGAGGCAATGGCAGGAGAGCTGGCACCGAAGGAGCAAAGGGTCAAGGAAATAAGAATCGAAGGCGGTCTGGTATACCGAAAAAACCTACTCTGGATCCCGAATGCTCTAATACAGCAGATAATGGAATCGGAGCACGACACAAAGGTAGCTGGGCACATGGGCCAGGACAAGACTATCGAACTAATCTGACGAAACTTCTGGTGGCCAAAGATGAACGAACGAATCATCGACTTCGTCAAAAGCTGCCCGAAATGTCAGCAGAACAAAGCCTCCCGACATCAGCCATACGGACTATCCTCACCACTGGAACTCCCATATGCACCTTGGCAATCGATAGCCATGGATTTCATCACAGAGCTCCCGGAATCGGAAGGATGCGACCAGCTTTGGGTAGTCATCGACCGGTTCACCAAAATGGCACACTTCCTCGCACTACGAAAGGAAGGAAAGACGGCGGCAGACCTAGCGGTCGTATTCACCCGGGAAATATGGAAGTTCCACGGCCTCCCCACAGATATCATGTCGGACAGAGACTCCCGCTTTACTTCCGAAGTATGGGAGGGGTTTCTACGGCTATCCGGAATTCGGCCCCGGATGTCGACGGCGTTCCACCCGCAAACTGATGGACAGACGGAACGGCTTAACCAGATGATCAAGGCCTATCTCCGCGTATTCGTTAGTAAGAAGCAAGACGACTGGGTACGATTGTTACCAATGGCGGAGTTCGTGTATAATAACTCTGTCACAACAGGAAACGGGATGTTACCGTTCTACGCCAACTACGGCTTTCACCTGGTGGCCATGAACCCGGCGTTGACAGAGCCTCTCAACCCGGCGAGCAAAGTATACGCCCATTGGATGAACACCGTGCACGATGAATCCCGAAAAGGGCTGGAAGAGGCACAGGAACGAATGCGGCGATATACGGACCCAACACGGAAGGAACCCCCAGCATTCCAAGTAGGGGACTTGGTAATGCTCAGCGGACGCAACATCAAAACGCGCCGACCCTCAAAGAAGCTGGATCACAAGAATCACGGTCCCTTCCAAATCGAGAAAGTCGTCTCCCCGCTCATGGTACGACTCTCGCTTCCCCGCAAATGGAAAATACACAATGTTTTCCATGTGTCACTGCTCGAACCCTACCGAACCAGCGAGCACCGAGCACCTCCGGACCCATCTAAGGTATTGCGAGAAGTCGACGACATCGAACAGTCAGAGTAATACGACGTGGACGAGGTTATGTCCTTGGTCGAACGCAGTCAGGGAAACAACAAACGGATCCTCTACCTGATCAAATGGCTCGACTATCCGGAACGCAAGGATTGGACGGAAGAACCATTCGACAACTTCTCAGTAGGCAGCCTGGAGAAACTCCGGGAGTTTCACCGACGTAATCCAGATGCGCCGAAAGACTACCGGCTCACTGAGGACCTAGCGGTAGTGGACTGAAGGGCTGGAGGAACTTCTTCTCACCCGCGCCTATAACAACCCGAAGAAAGACCCGCTCCTCGGGCACCGATCCCACCAGCACAGCAAAAGCCGCCGACCCGGCGCCCGACAAAGAGTGCACGCGAACGAAAACGTTGAGAGTCAGGAAAACCGTTCAGAACAGACGTACCGACCTCTTGGCGACCGACTCGGACCGGCGGAACCGGCGCAGGCAGCACATAAGCGGTGAAGTGAGTCCCCGACAGCGCTGTCACTGCTCTAGCATACTAGTCTCCCCCCAGAAGGACAGGGGCGCAGTCACTGCCGAGTATATGGGTTACTAGCACGAAGGACACCATGCCTCTCCCGATTCCTGGGGCCGACTACGACCCCGGAACCCCACCGAGCTGGCCAAAGCCTTGATGCAGCACGGTGGCGAGTACGACTCAATATGACACGACAGTATGAGTACGCACCGGCTTACTCAGAGGGCCCAGTCATTCCGACGGATTACAGAGTCCTGTCCTGATCCGGTAACTGGGAGGGCTGTAGGGGTGGAGGACTACAGTCATGGTAAGTGGCACCACCTGTCACGGCAACCCCACCACGAAAATTACCCCACGAAAAAAACGCATGCAGGAAGAGACGGGCTACTTAGGGAGAAAGAATTAGCACTTGGGACGAGGCTAAGGGAGAGGGGAGGTAGTGTTACACCTGAACAAATTATCACGAGCACGTAGCTAGAAGATTCTGAGGCTAAAAAAGACGAAGGAGGCTCAGGCCGTGGCTGGGGAATCAGAGAGTCTAGGCGGGAGATAAGGAAACAGAGTCTAGCCCTCGGTCGAGACACCGGCCGCAGGAGTTGGAACTCCGAGAGTGAGGGGAACAATTTGTATAAACGAGCAGCTGCATTTTTCATGCAGTTCCGGAAGTGGCCCCACTACCTCAGGGAGAGGAAGCCATGCCACCTCAGGGTGGACGGAAGCTCTGGACCAGAGACCCTCAGTTGGCTGCATGACCCTCATGCAGACCACCTCACCTCAGGGTGAGTGGGGAGCTCTCGGGCCGGAGTCCCTGCTCGGCCGCATCACACCTGCGGCAATACAAACGGAAACTCATCTCCCTTATCAAATACCCTGGCCATGACCAATGAATCTGCCCACGTTCCGAAGAGAGGTGTGACCATCTCGGAGGAATCCAAGTCCGACCCACCCATACCTCGAGGAGGAGACATACACCTCTCCCGAGAACAGTATGGTCTGGGTCACCACTTCTCACTCGCGCGCTCATTGATAAAAGAAAGGGATTTCTCGCCTCGACGAAAGGAAATCAGCATGAACACCCTCACGAACACCACCACCGAACCCACACACAAGATCTAAGATTATTCCGCTGTGAATTATTGAAAGTAGCCTGATTACCTTTGATTCCCTCCACACTCCGGTTACAATACAACCCCAGTGTCACACCATACATGGTTACCCGGGCACGGAGGAAGGGGGGGGCAGTTACATCCTGGTTGTCGACTAGGGCTTTGTTGACTCGGTGGAGGGCTGCGCCCACGATGACTTGGCAGGCGATGTAGTCTCGTTTAGCGTGGGTGGTGGCTTTAGCGAGGGACACGGCCGGAAAGTGGCACGTGATCTCGTGCTCGGCTTGGCGGTATATGGTCGGGATAAGCTTGGGTCTGACGGGCTTCCTTTCTTGGGTTTTCTTCTTCAAGTTCTCCAATCCTTCAACGTTGGTGGCGTGTGTGGCGTGTTCGGTTGGTGGGTGTGGTTGGGTGATGGGTGATTTGGTGGTGTGGGCATATGTGCAGGTGCTGGTGCCATTGTTGGTCGGAGGGTTGTTGGCATTGTATTTGTTCTTGGTGGCTCCCTTCCCCTTTCTCTTTCTCTCTTTCTTTGGGTTGGGGCCGATGTTGCTTGGGCCCCCAGTCGGCTTAGCAATGGCGGCAGGGCCCTGTGCGGCCGAGAGGAGTTGTTGTTGCATTTGAATGACTCGGGTGCCCTGCGTAGTGATTTGCATGGTCAGGCTGTTTGTGGGGATTTGAAAGGTGCTGTTGTTTTGGGCTAAAAGCATGGAGATCTCGGCGTTAATAGTTCTGGCAAATTGGTTTAGAAGGTTGCTGGTGATGATTTCGATGTCAGCACGGAGTGCTGCGTGCTCTGGGCTGAGTGGGGCTGCCATCTGGGGGGCAGTACTGGTAGACTCGTCCATGTCGCCTCCGATTGCCGGTGTTGCAGTGATGTGTTCCGTTTGTTGGAAGTCCATAGCGTTGTTGTCGTCTTCTTCCCTTCCTTTATCTTCAGAGTCATCGGAGTTGGAGTTGGAGTTGGAGTTGGAGTTGGAGTTGGAGTCGGTGTCGTTTTCCTCGCACGCACACTTTGCGGGGGAGGGTGACCGTGAGACTGCGACCGTACAAGGTTGAAGGTGGTGTCGGAAGGGGTGCTGCTGGGAGCGGGCTCTTGTGGTGCTGTGCACAGAGATTTCGGTGGTGGCTGGGGTGTTCGGGCAGAGGAAGGTGTCGAGGAATCCTTGACTGGGGTTGTTGGTGGACATGAAGCCTTTTAGCGAGGTGGTGATAGTTTGGCAATGCGAGCCAAAATCACGAAAAGCAGGCGGCGGCAGGAGGGAAAATTCCCAGGAGGGTTCTGGAGGGGTGCAGGTTCTAGTTAATAAACTATTGACCAACTCCTGAGGTGGGTTTCCGGGGTTGTTGAAAACTTAATTGGAAAAGAAGATTTTTGGTGTCGCAAAAACAGTGAAGTTTTGGGGGCGATTTCGATCTATTGCGCTTATCACTATCAGATTTATACGCTCCTCCTCACTGTACCACCCCTGTGGGGCTCCCATCTTTCCAAGAATCGCCCGCCTCCTCCTGCTAGCCTACGAACAGTCCCTCTGGGATCAGACCACCCTCTCAGTACCCATCTAGCTATGGCACGAAGCACAAAGTATACAGGCCCACGCTCGCATCAGGAAAAAATTGAAAATTTATCCCTACATGTCGGTAACCCCTGTCTGCGTCCGATGCTCCAGTAGCTTCCCTAGCACCGGTAAGCTTCCTAAGCTCTGGTAAGCTTCCCAAGCTCCGGTAAGACTGGTCATACTCCCGTAAGGTTTTCTATGTATTGGCAACTGGTACAGTTGGTATCGCGACTCCCATGAATCGTCAGTGCACACGTACGTACCTAATCTCCTATTGTCACAATCCAATGGTTTTGTTTTCCGGAGGTATACATTGACAAATTCACAATGTTCAAATTATTTGTTCTCCCGTCATTTCATCGCCTATGGTCACGCTTGAAACTCACGAAATGAAGGGTACTGGTCCTCTTTACTGAATTGCCAAAGATATCGAAAAAAATTATTCAATATTTGTATTACTCATATGCTAATTGGTTCATCAACTCCTCCGCTCAGTGCCCTCCCAGCGCTTCGAATACTTTTGTAAATGGTCACGGCAATCACACACACTACGTAGATTATACGCCCATTGACTGAGGTGTCTCATGGATGAGCTCCCAGTGACTCATGCCATTAGTAGATCACGCCTTCAGGATTGCCGCAGTTGGAGGAGTCTGTTGCAATGACCATGCTGCGTTGCAATTGCCAGCAGTGCTGCCAACTCAGAGAGTCGTTCTCCCAACTCCTCGAACGTATTCGCAAATCCTCGCTGCTGTCCTGGAGAGGTACATTCTTGATCCGTGTCCGTGAACCTCTAATCATCCTTCGCCACTAGTTCACACCTTCGGAATTGCCGCCGTCGGGGGTCTCTGTTGAAATGACTCGGTTTACAGCGTTGCCTTTGCCAGCTGAGCTGCTGTCACAGTGCAGGTCCCGGTGCTCGATATGGGTTTGGTTGTTTGATTTCGTTGTTGATGTGGGCACCTCGCTCCGGATGTCTCGATCTTGGAAAGAGTGTCATCACCTCGCTCCGGATGTCTCGATCCTGGAAAGGGTGTCGGTTCCAGGCTCCGGTTGCGTAAGAGAAGGTTGTATGAGTTGCATGGTTATGAGTACATACCGTATTATCTCAGGCAAGACGCATGGTTTTTTTGGCGGTAAACGCCATCTTGGCGCTGAGTAAGCGCGCACTAACGCGCACCAGCGCGCTTCGGGACTAGCGCAATATCAAAATCGCGTCAAGTTCAATTTTTCGAATTTCTAGACTTATCAATCTATCTATGTACCAAAGAGGGCCACCCCTTGGCCCGAGGAATATGCCACTAGAGATCTCCATCCTGACAACGAAAGTCATACTCAACACCATCATCCTCATCAGATTCCTCTGCGTCAGTGATTTGTGGGAACTGCAACACATATGTCTGAGCAGGTTTTGCAGTCAACCTCGCACTTCTTCTTGTACCAGAACTAGCAGCCGCTGACGCACTGCTAGTAGTAGCAGCTTTTCCACTCCCCTGTCCTTTCTTAGGTTTTCCCCTTCCCCTTCCTTTCTTAGCTTGTGGGTTTGACACCAAGACTGAGGGCCCCAGCAGGTCAATGTGAGCTGAAGCTATGTGCACTGAGCCTATGCTTGCCGAGGCAGGGTCACTGGTGTTGCACACGGCCACACACAAGTCGCCAATCGTGAGTGAAGCTGCAGTTGGGTCGTCCATGATGAGCGAGGTTGCGAGAGATCCTTTGAGGGTGGTATGGAACTGTGATGGCTCGACTGATGGCTCGGTCATCAGGTTCAGACTCTAGGTCGGAGTCACCACTCTCTGACTGATCAGCATCATCTGAGGAACCAGAGCAACTATTTGTCGGAGCTGCTTGTGTTTCCCATTTCTCAAGTGTGGTCATAAGGCGGGAGGTATCAAGTCCTTTGATCGAAATCACAGCATCTGCACTGCTGTCAATAGGAAGAGATATTCCCAAGCATCGGAAACTCCGTACGACGACCTCCTGATGCTCATTACAAAACTTCTCCCATGCCCTAGCCACACAATGCGTCATCATGACTCGCATTTCTCCCACAGCACTGCTTCTCTGAATTGATTCAGCTCCTTCGATGTCGTGCCACTCAAACTCGATATCAATTTCCTCCTTCAATAGATCTTTAAATGGTTGGTTAACTGAGACATCGACAGGTTGAACAAGACCTGTACAGCCTCAGGGCACCAGTGACAAGGTGATATCGTGAGCTCGAAGGACATCTCAGACTGGAGAGGTTTTGTGGGAACGAAGCAGATCCATCACAAGAAGAGTAGGGTGGATACCTAGGACTGGGATAATCAGCTTCTCAAGTCAGAAGATGATGATCTCTTTAACAACGTTCATTTCAGTACTGTAGCAATGGGAAGTCTCGACAGGATTTAGAAATGCATACCGGTATTAGCATAAGCTTTCTTATTGAATTGAACAACCACTCCTGGGTGATATCTCTTTCCTTCTCGTTTCCGACTAGTACTCTTGCCATCAACAGCGCCACGGAAAATCAATAGAGGCAAAACACGCGAAATTCCATCGGCAAAGACTGTCAGCTGGATTGTTGCCTGTCGCTTGCCCCATCCAGACTTCTTGCTCTTCACCCAGACTGTCCTCTTGCCTTTGAACTCATAGGTCTTTCCTTCCAAATACTCCTATGGTAGTGGTGTCTGATCCATGTTGATGATATTTGAGAGAAGAAAGCGTCCAACTGCCAATACACCACAGACAGGATCCTCGGTACCATCTCTCAGCTGAGAGTTCCTCCGATTGAAGCATAAGAAGTTGATAATGGTTTCAAAGTATTCCTCGGGAGTCTCTTGTACTTTGTTGGTGATGATACGAAGAGTAATCACGTTCTGAATAAGGAACCGGTGAAATCAGCCCTGTGAGAAGCGAAATTCGACTGTGAAATTGGGATAGAGTTCATGGTGTAACCGCTTGGCCATCCGTTCAAAACATTTGCGGCGTACCACTCGGCCCATAAGTCGAAGCTGAGCAAAGGCAACGACCAATGCCTTTTCCAAAGCTTTCCATCGAGGGGAACTCCGACAAATCCGTCGAGCTTTGCTGACAGCCTACCGTAGATCTGCCTCCACCTAAATTGCCAGAGTCACAAGTCATTAAATATTCCTATCAGATGTTGGTACTGCATGGACTGGAGTTGCCTACTTTCTTCCATCGTGATATCTGATCCACACTCTTCAAACCAAACTTACATCTAGTCTCCTCCCTCGTTGGTGCCCTTTGTTTACCTGCTTTGGATGTCACCCGCATGTGGTGAGCCCATACAAGGACTCCTAGCTTGAATTCAACTGTGCACGAATGCTTTGCGCGGGAAGGTGTTGCTGCGGGACACGGAATCCATCGTGGAGCTTCAGCAACTCCCTTTTTACGAGTGTCTGGCCACTGCCTGAACTTCAGAGGGGAACAGAGATCCAGCTTGCTAGCCAACTCATCCGCGGCGGTGGACTGTAAGTTGACAGCAGAGAATATCTTCAAGAGTTCGTGGACAGGTACAGGTGGTACTGGGGAGTCGAGAACAGAGTTGTGGTGAATACGGGATGTAGGTGATGGTGGGAAGTCGACAGCAGGGGCGCGCCGGCGGTGGGGAACCATGATCGTGGATGCTGGCCTGGCACCATCAGCTTTCCTATCAGTATTTGTATTCCCATATCGTCCATAACATGTCCTGTATCGAATGTCACAATACTGCTCCCATTGGTGGTTATCTTGTTGTGCGGTGGGTTCTATTGATCGAGATATGCGTTCTGGCGCCCGAAAGTTGAGTTCCGTGACGTTAAAAAATCCCCAGCGCGCTAGCAATAAGCGCTCTAGTGCGCGCTTATTCAGCGCCAAGACGGCGCTTACCGCCAAAAAAACCATGCGTCTTGCATGAGATAATACGGTATGTGAGTATGAGTACATATGTGAGTTGCACGGGTAAGAGTAGGACGACGTATGGGAGTTGCGAGAACTGTGTATATAAGGAGGGCTGTCTCCCGTGTTTTGTCTTCTTCTTCTCTTCTTACAATCTCTTGTATTCTATTCGGAATATCAACCTCGTCTCCATTTCCTCCGTTTCCTCCATTTCCACTGTATCTCCGTATCAGCGACGCTCGTCTAGTACCGCCTGTCTCTGTCCGACACGTCCGTCCAACGCTGTCCGTCTCTCTGTTCGACACGTCCGTCTGACATTGTCCGTTCTTGTCCGACACGTCTGTCGGACACTGTCCATCTCTCTGTCAGACACGTCCATCCAACGCTGTCCGTCTCCCGGTCTGACATGTCCATCAGACGTTGTCCATTCTTGTCCGACACGTCCGTCTGATGCTGTCCGTCCCTCTGTCCAACACGTCCGTCTGACACTGTCAGTCTCTGTCTCCCGTTCCCGTTCCCGTTCCTGTTCCATTCCCGTTCCCGTTCCCGTTCCCTCCCCCCGCTTCCACTCCCGCTCTCGCTTGCGTCAACAGAACTCACTCGAGTACCTTGCAGAACCACTGTTGCAATATCTCACTCGTTCAGCTTTGTCACATGTAGAATCACGTCATATACGTGTATTCAGACTTTTCACTTTTCCTGCCTTTCTCTCTAAGACAAGACAATACACACAAGACTTCATCGTTCCATCAAACTTCTATCATAATCTTGACAGGTTATGAGCTCAGGTCAGCGCAATACCACTCTCGAATTCATATCCATTTAATCTATTGATTATTATCCTCATGCTCGGTTGAAAAATCTCATCTTCATACTTTTCTGCCGATTCGCTGATTTACCTACCCTGCATTACACAACGTCACCCGAAATGTCTTCCCACAATGACCAGTCATCGAAGCTATACTACACATCTAAGTATGGAGCCATCAAGAAGCTAGATGGCACCAACTACATAGAATGGAAAGGTGACATCACTACGATACTCAACATTATGAATGCCTTCGAAATAGTACGTCGCGAAGAACCCGAACCCCCGGCCAGCAACACAGTTACCAGTAGACAAGCCATCACCGACTACAAAAAGCGCGTAGCACTTGCCACAAGTGCGATTCGGTTTTCGTGTATGCAAGCAGTCACCATTTGCATTCGTGACGAAACATATTCAGCCACGATGTGGACTATTTTGCTGAAGAAATTCGACGCTACCTCATCGTTTATCGGCCGTAACGCGATCGCCACACAGTTCCACAGTGCACGCCCCGAAGAAGGAGAAAGAATGAGCGTTTACATCTCACGGCTGCAGACGTACCGAGCCGAACTTCAAGGCTCATCACAGGAGATATCCGAAGAAAATCTCCTAGGCCATTTATACTCAACTTGCCCACCAAAGTTTAAAATCATTATCACAGTCCTAAAGCGAACACCTGAAATGACGATCGAAGTGCTCGAAGCAGGACTTAAGGAAGCTGAAGAGGAATTTAAGGCAGAAGAAATGGCCGCAGTTGTCGACTCTAAGTCGGCTACAGGCTTATACGTACAAGGTCGCGGTGGTCATGGGGGATACAGAGGACATGGTGGACAAGGTGGCAGAGGTGGACGTGGTGGCAGAGGTGGACGAGCAAAAGGGACAAGGACCCGAAACTGCACATATTGCAGAATGGATAACCACGCTACCGAAGACTGCTGAAAGGGTCAAAGGGAGCAACCCGAACGGCAGCAGCAACCACAGTCACAGTCACGCAAACGTGCACGAGATGCCGGCGGTGATGATAATGCTGTCATCTGCTATCATTGTGGTGAATCCAGTCATATGCGCAATGAATGCGAATTGAAGAAACGGGTCGACCAAATCAGAAGAAACCGCAACGGCAACGGCAACGGCAACGGCAAAGGAAAAGGAAGAGCACTGCTAGCCATTGAAGATAAATCGTCATCGTCCAACCAGGTTGAGGAGATGTACGAAAACCAGCAATAACTAGCTGGACAAGTTGCACCTGGACAATCCAGCGCACCCAGACAAGCTGGACAAGTTGCGCCTGGACAATCCAGCGCACCCGGACAAGCTGGACAAGTTGCGTCTGGACAATCCGGCGCATCCAGACTATCCGGACAACTGCCCTTGCATGCTCTCGTTGCTAGCAGCTTGGATCTCGGCCATTTTGCCCTCGCCGCTGAGGTATTCCTGTCAACGTGGATTATCGATTCGGGTGCATTACATCCTATGCATAACGGAAACGACTTCACTACCTACGAGTGTCTTCCCAATCCGATCCGAATTCAATTGGGCAACAAAAGCTGCGTCTTTGTGGCTCATCACAGCTCTGTACGAGTGCAGGATCATCAAATCGATGCACTGCATACACCTTCATTTCGTTATTCTCTATTGTCGGTTGCAGAACTTGATTCTCAAGGATACCATACAAAATTTGGTAATGGCAAGTGCTCTATTCAAGATTCCAATGTCACGGTCATGACCGGAAGCCGAAACAGACAGTTATTCCAAGTCGAACCAATCCATTCTCGTCATTCTGATCGATCGAATTCGTTCGCGCTTCTTTCAACCGCCGAGTCCCACCTCTGGCACAAGCGTTTGGAACACCTAAACCACGTATCGATGAAATTGCTAGTCGACGGCTACGTACCGACAGACATCTGCGAGGTCTGCCTACTTGCAAAACACGAGCGGAAAATCATTCGAGTTCCAGTATTATGGACAACAACACCGTTCGAGCTCGTCCATTCCGATACCTGTGGCCCCTTTAACACCAAGTCACATGGCGGAGGTCTACATTTCATTGTGTTTATCGATGACTATACCCATCACACAACTGTCTACATCCTTTTAGACAAAGGCGTAGAGTCCTGTATTTCGGCATTTCAAAGTTTCAAGGCAAGAATTGAGAGTTGGGGCTATACAATCAAACGGTTCCGATGCGACAACGGATGAGGAGAATACGACAATACGCTATTCCGAAGAATTCTTGTGGGAAGCGGTATCAGTTTCGAACCCTCGCCACCATATATGCAGCACAAGAACGGGGTTGCTGAGCGGATGATCAGTACTCTCACAGAGAAGGCTAGAGCAATGATGCTCGATTCGCAAGCACCGAAGCAATTCTGGGCGGAAGCGATTCGAATGGCAAGCTACCTACATGCACAAACACCTAGCCACGCACTCGATGGCAAGTCGCCTTACGAAATGCTACACCGACATCGCTGGCTACAACGGCATTTGAATGATGTCAACGCCAACACCGATCACACGGAAGATGACAAGCCAAAGCTGCACCATCTACGAAGGTTTGGCTGCCTTGCCTATAGACGAATTCCAAAGGAGCAAAGAATTGACCCCAAGATGGGAGCTCGCTCCAAGCCATGCATGATGCTGGGCTATGTTCACAACACCACAAAGATTTGGAGAATATGGGATCCAGAACAACGAAAGGTTGTTAACTGCTCAGATGTTGAATTTGATGAGAATCAGACAGCACATACATCATGCATTGATAATGAGAATGATGCTCTCGGGCTTCCAGAGCAGGAGCCAATTTATACCGAAGAGCAAGTCGCGCACACACCCGGTCAATCCGGTCAAGTCGCACCCGGACAATCCGGCGCGCCCGGACAATCCGGTCAAACCGGTCAAACCGGACACATTGCGCCCGGAAACACCGGTCAAGTCGCGCATACACCCGGACAATCCGGTCAAGTCGCGCCCGGAAACACCGGTCAACGTACCAATCGAGAATGACGTGTTACGAGAAGTCATCGTCTGACGGAGCATACTGCATTGGCGGCAAATCCGTCCGACTCCGATCCAAAGTCATATCGTGAGGCGCTTAACAGCCCTCTATACAAGCATTGGAAGTCTGCTATGCAAGAAGAATATGCATCTCTTATGGAGAATAATGCATTTACGCTCGTCAAGCATACCGAAAGCAAGCCAATTGGCTGCAAATGGGTTTATAAGACGAAGCATTATCCAGACGGAACGCTCAGAT
>Ga0307508_10002180_pt1 | contig 20960 bp, 27 predicted proteins | sample 9_EM_MG_FD_203089 | JGI IMG/M metagenome (GOLD analysis project Ga0307508, IMG submission 203089) | Populus trichocarpa ectomycorrhiza microbial communities from riparian zone in the Pacific Northwest, United States - 9_EM | ecosystem: Host-associated > Plants > Roots > Unclassified | place...
CACAACATTTACAAAAGCCCCCCCCCCCCCCCCCCCCGGAAGGAAAAAAAATAAAAAAATAAAATAAGACAAGAAAAGAAAAAAATCTCCCATGCGCACAATGTACGCAAAGAACGCCCAAACCCTTTCAGAGTCCCTCATTGCTATGTACCGGTAGGCTAATCCACTTAGTACTTGGCCCACCTGGTCCACCGACTCCTCTTCGCCATCCGTGCTGGGCGTTCATGGCACGCTCCAGCAATGCAGTGGATGGTACCCCCCGTGGCCGGAGTCTCGGAGACAACGTCTCCCACGACGGCGGTCGCGGACGTGGACGTAGTAGCGGATTCTTTGGCGACAGGAGATTCGGTCGCGGCAGTGCCAGTTGTGGTGGCAGCGGCACTCTCTGTAGCAATGGCAGTTTCGGTAGCGGCACCGTCAGCGGCGGCGGTTGAGGAAACAGGAGGAGAATTGCGTGCTGAAATCAATCGGTCAGCAACGTACCCACTAGACAAAACATCCACGCAGAGAGAACAAACCTGATTCGGCAGCATCGCAGCCCAGCTCTAAAATGTTCTCGCTACCGAGACCATTCTGGGTGTATCTCGAGTTAAATTTGACGGTCGACTTGATCGCATTGAACGTCTCGACGTCGAGCGCCATAGGCTGCTGGGGGATGATGAATGTCAATCCCTCGGCACACGGTGGGGTGGTGAGCGAGCCGGTGTAAGTGAACAACTGCGAGGTAGCGATATGGTTCTGCAGCTCGGCAAAATCGAGTGCACCGGTCTCGGTTACCGTTCCGGGCTTCTTGATGTCGTCGATATTCTTGGTGACGGACTTCAGCAGTTCAGTGCTGGTGTTTGAGGACAGCTGAAACATGACGGCGATGACGGCGATATCGCCGTTGGCGGCTTCGTGGACCATGTGCATCTCGAGGGGAAAGTACTCTTCGTCGATACGGTGCTCACTGGGAGTGTGGAAATGGAATTGTGCCAAGTTGAAGGACTGGTTTCCGATCATCGTCGTGCCGGTGGCGAGGACCTCCACCGTTGTGCCCAGATTCTCGAATTCGGCAGCGGCCACATCGTCGAGGCTCACAGTCGGTGGCGTCGAAAGTTTCTTTGCTGCTGCGGTATCGATGTTGATTGGCGATTGCACTTGCGATGTGGAGCATGCTACATTGGCAACGTCGAGACCTGCCCAGTTGAACGGCCCTTGTGTGCCCGTGTACCCGAAGTTCGAGATCGGGACCTCGCCTTCTGCTCGAGGCTTCAGGGAGGTGTTGTGGATGCACGACGCCGACACCGTCGAGGAGAGGACGCTCGCGAGGAGGATGATTGCCTGAGTATACATGGCGCTGGGTTGGTGATAAAGAGTAACACAGGGAAACTAGGCGGGAGCGAATGAGCAGACTAGCTGTCGGATGTGTGTAAAAGGTCTAGTAGAGTATATGCAGTGAAAGTATATAAGACACAGCCAGTGTGCGCAAAGAAAGGAAGTAGGAAAAGAACAGAGGCGAACGGGAGCAAAAAGGCCGACTGCTGAACGATGAAGAGATGTGACGAGGAAGCAGGCTACCACGACACAGCAGAAGTCTTATACCCTGACTTCGGTTCTCCTTGCTCTCGCATCTCTGCCTCACGCCCCTCTATTCGGCATCATGTTCGTCTTTGACTCGTACTCCATCATACAGTCCAGAGGGTGAAGGCGGCTTGAGGCGCATTGCTGTTGGTCGACGCACGGCGCCGAAGAGATCGGCCATAGGCTCCAGACATCCCGAAACTCGCCGTTCCCTTAGCGTTTCGAAACCCTCGTCCCCTCCCGCCACCACATTCTGCAAAGGCGTCGCTCCTGTGGCCGAATGTATCCAGTCAACCCGAACCGCTTCGGTAGCGTCTAACCTGGCACCCTGGCGAGAGGTTCGCTTACACACGCACGCATTCACGAGCATTTCGAGGTGGCGGCTCGCTGGTCTGGAATTCACCCCAACGGGACCTGTTGGATAGCTGGTTGGTCGTCTCGTGGCAAAGGAGTCTTGGCGCATGTCTGACGATTCCATGGTGGGACACATTCCGTTGAGACGCGGTCTCAGCAGCGCTTAACGGGTGATGGTGTTCGCAGTTCGCCGGCGTTTTAGCAAGGACCAGGAACCGGGGACGCGGGTGGGAATTCCATTTTTTTTTATCTCCAGTTCAGTGATGCTGGGAACTTTAACCAATGGGCGAGTTCTCGGAATAGTTATGCGTCCCCGAGGATCTTCAGAGCTGGAACTCGGGAGAAGCCGATGGCGATGATGTATTCTTGGTGTCCATTAAGGCCCTGCTCAATTGCGCATCCTACAGCTCAAAAATCGGTTTTTTATGTAAGAAATTTCATTTCCTGCAATCACGGTTTCTCTTTTTTGTGTGGTAGATAAATAACTTCTCAAGGTACGGTGCAACCGAACAGGGCCTAGGCCTTCAAGTTGTTGGAGTTGGAGTTGGTTGAGAATTACATAGCGTAGATATCTACATTAGTCGGATGGCTTAGGTGCGATGGAAATAAATGGTGATTGCTGACGTCAAGTTAGCCGTCAACATAGATATACATATACTTACATACAATATGTAACCATCATCTCGCCGATCGTCTGCAGAGGAAAAAAGTCAAGTTGGAGCTAGCCTCGTTTGATGTAAAAGGAATGGGGACGACTCCATGCCTTGAGTCTCACGGGAAAACGCGTACGCTAGTCGCATGCGACCTACCGAGATCATGGCGATACCCCCCACGCGTTAAAAGCCTCTTGGCCCCATTTCCGACGCGGACGATGAGGCAGAACACACAAAGGATTCATCAATCGAGTGGTACTGGATGCCACGCAAATATCCCGACCTTCCCCCCTGAACACCCTGTGATCGCCATAACAGTCGCAAATTCCGACCGCTCCTCAGTATGATGCCCGAGCATATCATTCACCGTGTCCAGCAGCCTTTTATGTAACGGGTCCCTCAAAGTTGAATGCTACTTATGTAGATAGTTATGAGCTTTTATCTAATGGGTTCCCTAACTCATACTGCTAGCGAACCCCCCCTCCAACTCACTTTGACCAGTACGCGAGCACCTGCTCACCTTGGTAGGCGTCTTGTGTATGATGCGCCTATTTACTCTGTCTTAGCTGTATATGCAGAGCACCTCTGTTCAGTGGAATCTCCATACCTGGCGTCGTAGGAAGTTTCTTCCCCCTTTGGAAGGATGAACCGCCGAGCCCCATATCCTGAGCACGATGCTTACTAGTCTCGCGGCGAGTGGTGCGGGGAATTATGCGTGTGCATGTGCACTCTATCTTGGGTATCTATATGTATATGCAGATACCTGCCATCCCCAGGTTTGCTCCCAATATACATATTAGCCCCGCATATTTCTGGTCAGATGGAGGGATCATGAGTTTGTCCAGATCGGTGATGTCGCTCCCGTGAACCGGGCGTGATGCCGAATGTGGGGACTAAGTTTCTTGTCCTGCTTGCTGCCACGTTGATCGTGTTCCTGCCCTTTCTCCCCCTTCCCTGCATCAGCGTGTTGCCCACCACTTGTGCATACTGCATGCACTATGGTCGCGTGAACAGTGCCCAGATGGGAGGTGGTGCCAGCCCTCAGAACTGGACGTGCCAACAGATGTATCTAGAGCGTCTGTTTGGAGAGGGGAACCCAGAACAGAGCAGCTATTTGTTCGCTATTTTTTCATGTGAAAAGTGACGATGCTAGACGGATGCGCGATGCAGACGGGATGCTGCCCGAAGCACCGGCGACTTTCTCGAGTAGTGCACTCCTTCCGTTCCCTTCACCTCGCACGGCCGCACAATGCGATCGTGAACATCTCCGGACGTCCGCTACCTATCTTCAACACACTTCATACTCCGCACTCCATACTAACGCCTTATTCTTATTCCTTATTCGCTCGGTCTTGATGCGCTCATTACCGCTGCCGCCCTGAACCAAAAGCGTTTGCTGCAAAATCGAAGTCTCTACCCTTGCCACAAACCACCGCGGGCTTACTGCATCTGGTATCTACGCATACATAACCATCAGCCAAGTACGCTACGCTACCTCCCTTCCACCACCAATAACGGCAGCAACCCCCGACAACAGCTACAACACTCATATGCTATCTTCGGACTCGCAGCAGAAAAATGTCGCGACTGCAACTTCGTCCACCGTCTTGACCATACCGCACTATACCCCGTCTCCGGGCCCAACGCTGCTACCCACGTCAGTAGCGGCGATAGTGTCGCTGTTCTCGAAGTCCACAAGCATCTCGATTCGCATCGGCTCGAAGGTCGGCGCGACTTTGCTGGACACTGCGCGCTCGGGAACGATGGCATCATTGGAGCTATCGCGGGCGGCCGTCGAGGGCCTCGTGCGCCGGGGGCAGAGAGGAGCGATAATACACCGGGAACGCGAAGCGGAGATCGAGTATTGGGCGTCGAAAGGAGTAAAACGATCCCCCCCGTCCCGCCCTACCACGCCTAACCCCACACAACCTCCGGCGGTTGCGAGATAGCTAACGACGGCTGGGTGGTTGCATTAGATAATGGCATTCAATACGTCCATCTCGCTGACGGAGTTGATCCTGTCTACCGTCTTCGAGCTCGGCAAGACGACACTGTCGAGTGTCTCCAACCTCATGGAATCATACTTTCTCGCCATCGACTCGATCTTCGGCTCCACCGAAACCTCCCGCGCGATATCCGAGATCATCAAGCTGGTGAGCGAGGAATTCAAGGACTCGTCGGAACACGTTGGCGAAGTGGGTATGCGAGATATCGTAGCGGGGTTGACATGCTTCGCCATCCTCCAATATCGTACGCATGCGCGCCTAGACGCGGACGCCGTGTCCGGTAACCGGCTAATGTGGAATGTGATGGTCGATGCGACTCCGCCGGTTCCTGCTATAGCAGAAACCACGCAACTGGATCCGAGTGTGGCCGGAAGTGGCTTCGACATGGATCGATGTGGGTCGGATGATAACCTTCTGCCGCCGGTGCTGTTCGATATGCTCTCGCCCAGCGCGGAGATCACGGTTATGGCCTCTTCCAGCACCACCTGCACGACCACCATCGAGGCCGTCGGGACGAGTCCTCCGAATTTCACGCCCCCGCCAGGGGCCGTGGTAGTGAGCGAGAGCTCGCAGAACGACGGGAAGCAGAGGTACAAGATCATCTACGAGACAGTCAAGCGCAGCGAACAGAGCAAGCGGCTGAGGAGAGAGGATGGTGGAGAGCTGGAAATAGTGGATGTGCCTGCGCCGGCGGGAGAGGATGCGAAGTTCGCTGACGTGCAGCGCTTCATCGAGATAGACGACACGAACGATGAGAACACGAAGCCGGAGCTGGGGGGGGAGACACTGGGGAAGCACGAGAGGAGCAAATGGAGGGACCTCAAGGTAAAGGATATGGCAATACCATCTGATTCCGACACGGATCGACCGCCCCCGGTCCCTAAGACTAAGGTCTCGTCGCCTTCAGCCCCCTCGCGGCTGTTCACCGCAAACCAAACGAAGAAAAGAGCAAACTCGTGTTCGTCGGCGGAGAAGGAGAAGAAGAAGGAGAAGGCGCGGGAAAGAGAACGGGGGAGAAAGAGGGAGGAGAAAGCAAGGTCGAAGGAAAGGTCGAAGGAAAAGGGGATCGGGAACGCCTTGAGGAAAGCGTTCTCTCCTCCGGTCTTCAGCAGCGCTCTGAGCCCGACTAAGGAGAAGAAGAAGCATAGTGAGAGCCACCATATGCAGCGCTCAATTTCTGCAATTAACGTCCTGGCGACCGCGCAAACAATCCCGTCCAAGGTGCCCAGTCGACGGCCGTCCATCACTTCGCGGCCTGCCTCTCCCGATACACGCTACAGTCAGTCTTCACGACACCACTATCGCCGTGGATCGTTCTCCACGACGACCACCACCCAACTTGAGCCTTTCGGCAGCATTCACTCCCTCCACACATCCCGGCGGGAAATGCCGCCACGACCGAGCAGTGCGATTTCCATGACTTCCTATGATGGCGACCTCTATTCGTCGTCGCACAAACAGTATGTGCCGTCGGTCTACACGCTTCATGCGTCTCACTCGTCCGCCTCGCTGCACCTCATGTACACTCCGCCGACTACCGAAGACCCAGGCCCGTGCTATCCCTCGTCGTTCCATCTGCTGCACAATCTAAGAAAGTATATACGCTTCGCTGCTGCGTCCTACGGCGCACAGTTCATGCGGCTTCTCCTGGGCTCTCAGTTTCTGGCGCCCAGCGAGAAAAGTCATCATCTGGAACACCAGGCGTTCAGTTTCCACACTTCGCTCCCCGTAGACACGATCGTGCTCTCGTCGCATTACGACCCCAGCGGCGGATTCGACTCCACCGGCCACACGGGCACCGGCCGCCCACTAGTGCATTTCGTGTGCGTCGACCACGAAGCCGCAGCTATTGTCGTCACGTGTCGCGGCACACTCGGACTCGAAGACGTTCTGACCGACCTCACGTGCGAGTACACGACCATATCCATACACGGCAGCAGCTATCGCGTCCACAAGGGCATGTACAATTCGGCTGTCCTCCTCTTGCAGTCGCGTCTCCTCGGATCGCTCGCCACCACGCTGGCAAACTACCCCGACTACGGCCTGGTGCTGACCGGGCACTCGCTCGGCGCCGGCGTCGCGGCCCTAGTGAGCATACTCATCTCCGCCCCGGACGAGTCGGGCGCATTCGTCACCAAGCACGACTCGCTCCCGCAAGGCCGCCCGATACACTGCTACGCCTTCGGCTCTCCGGCCATCGTCTGCCAACGCCTCCGCAAAGCGACGCGCGGGCTGGTCACGACGGTCGTCAACGGCAACGACGTGGTCCCAAGCCTCTCGATCGGCGTCATCCGCGATTTCCACAGCGTCGCGCTGACGTTCCGCGAAGACACGGGAGGCGTCCTCGCTGAGGTCCGTCGGCGGGTCCTCTCGGGGCTGTGGTACGGCAGCAGCAGCGGCGACGAGTGGAGCTGGGAGGTCGCCGTGCTCAAGACGCTGCGCGCCGGCATGACGGCGGAGAAATTGGTGCCCCCCGGCGAGGTGTGGAGGGTGGCCGCTTCGGACGCCAACGCGGCAGGGAAGAAGCGCGTGCGCGCGTGGGTCGTTGAGGACGTTGAGAAGCAGTTCGGCGAAGTCACGTTCGCCAAAGCGTGCTTCGCCGACCACTCCCCGGGGGCGTACGAGGAGACGCTGGAGGCGCTGATGCGCGGGGTCGTCGGGTAGCGGGTAGCGGCTGCTTCTTTATTTTTTTATTTTTTTATTTTTTACCCTTTTCTTTTCCGTTTCCTTTCGGTTAGGTAGATATCCTCCTGTGCGATTACTTGTCACTGCGGTCTGACTTTTTTTTTTTTGGCTTCTCCGGGGGGTGGCTTGTTTTATATTTGCATTGGCATTGCGGAGGGGGTCCGTTGCATGGTAGAGCGAGCGAGTGTGTATGCTAGCGAGACCGTGTCGAGCGCTGTATCTACGGAAATGTATAGAAGGTCTGTCTGGGAGTTCGTTGTGGCGCCGTCGCGGACCGACCGATGCAGCCCCGTCCCCGTGCATGCGGTGCCGAGTGACAGCGGCCAGCGTCCATCGTATCTATCGACACCCGACGCCCACGAGTGACAGCACGTGCCGCAGCACAACCGCAGCCGCGGCTGCGACGGGAGGTGGGCCCCACCTGCCGGCACAACATCCGCCCACCCGCCCATGCGTAACGCCGGCCACGGACGAGGCTTCCGCGCGCACGTCCGGGCAGCCATGAGCCAGCCGTGGCCGCGACCGTGAAGAATGGAGCCACGGAGGGGGGGGAGGGGGGGGGGGGCGCGGCAGCGAGCGGATGTCGGGGCGGGGGGTTGACAAAGACAGGGCGGTAGAGAAACTACCGGGGAGTGGCATTCCCTCCGTGGGCAACCGGCCTCGCGGCTTACGTATCTATGTATATATATATACACGGCTGCATAGATAGATAGATAGTGGATGGATGGATGGATGGATGGATGGGTGGATGGATAATCGGATAGTCTACCCCGCGATGTCGTGCACCACACGCCCCCCCCCCCCCGCTCACCCGGCTCCACTTCCCGGAGCTTGCCGGACGCTTCCTTGTTTTTCTTTCGATCGTTCTCTGTTTCTTCCCCATCCGGGAGGGGGCGCTGCGGCGGATCCAGAAGGTGCGCGCAGTGGCGTGTGTGTCGTCACGATCGAGTTCACGGGGGCGACCTCTCCGAGAAGTTCCCACCCCCCACATCGCGCAGGGCGGGCGCATGACGAGTCCCCCTCCCCCCCCTCCCCCTCCCCGCCTGCACGCGATATATTGTGTGCCGCTCAGGCTTTCACCGTGCATCGCACATGGTACATACAGGCCCTTCCCTCCCCTCCATCTGATCTCGTCCGTGGCCAACACGCGTCGAGTCGTCGTTCCGGCCGGGAACCCCCAGCGTTCCAGAAAGTCGGGGAATGAATGCGGAATGCGGAATGTGGGGGGGGGGAGGGCATCAGCGGAGAAGAGAGACACTTGTGAGAATCACACGCTCTCACCCGCGGCTGTGCGCTGGACTGCCCCGTCCGGCGATCACTCGGCTCAGGCCGACTTGTGTCTTGTCTCGTCGTGCTCGATGTATGTATATAGCTGGACGGGCGTCACAGCGCGTGCGCCGGCCGTGCATTGTCCGTACAGAAGCCAGGCACGTCTAGGCAGCAACCGCGCGCACTCCATCCCCCGGAAAGCAGCCGTGGCCTGCTGCCAGGCGAACGTCGAGAACGGCTGAACGGCCGTCGCACCACAGCGCCGCTGTTCATTCTCTCTCTCTCTCGAGCTCGCTCTCGCTCTCGAGCTGACCACATCGCGATTGCTGGCCCGTGGGGCTCCTTTTCGAGAGACAGCATCGTGTACCACCTGAGCCGTCACGCGTGCCCTCTCTCTCGTCCAACCCCGTCGTCTGCAACCCCGGTCGTGTGGTGGTTGGCTCGGCGCTCGTTTCGTTTTTTTCGCTCTTTTTCCCCGATCGGGAAAGTGTGAGACAACTCAGCTTCCTCGCTCCCGCCCGTGACCACAGTATCTACCGCAAACGTCGACCGGTACACGGATGTACCTACATAGGACTAGGCTATGTTGATACTCTACTCTATCTACTCTAGATACCCCGCCGACGTGCAGCGACTATCACGGTGCGACATCTAGGCAGCAGAGGAAGTACAGTACCAGACTAACACATACATACACAAGATGTATGTAGAGTATCTAGAGTTGATCTGTACGCGGCGCTAGCTGCAACCCCCGCCGCCCCCACGGATGCTGCACGTGTCTGTGCACGGCGTTGGAGCTGAGATGTGCTGTGCTGTGCTGTGCTGTGCTGTGCGCCGGTCGGGCGCACCCTCCCGTACCGGCCGAGCTGGAGTGACTCGTGGCCCGCAGCGATCGAGCGTCTTGAGCCTGCGGTCGTGCTCGCAGGGAGATGCGTCCTCACGATCCGGTTCAGCCTCGGAACATCTACTCAGACACGGAGCACCGCCGCCATCGCCGTGCCGGGAGAATGCTGTGATTGATTCTTCGAGCGGTAAGCAGCCCGAGGACTGTGGCCGCGAGAGACACAATCTGCATTGCAATACAGTCCGGTGGAGAAAATAAGGCTGCCCGCCGTCCGCGCGCTCGCTCGCTCCGGAGGAGGAACAGCCAGAAATGACGGCCCTAATCCTCCTCGCTCTGCAGCCGATCGCGGGCCACGTCGATGTGGGCGCGCGCGGGCGTGTTTCCACTTCCATCTCCCATTCCCGCTCTCCAGCCCGGCGTTGCACGGCGTGGCACTCGAAAGAGGGGCCGTCGCATCGGAGCTGGCGTAGATCAAACGCAGCGCCGATCGCCGCGTCCAGGCGGACTTGCCTGAGCTCTCCTCCCCGCCGCCGCCGCTGCCCGCTGAAGGCGCCCAAGGTCGATCGAGTTGTGCGGCGAGGAGCGGAAGAGAGACACCCGGGGTTTCTAGACGCATCCACCCGCTGCTCTCCCGTCGGGGACCGTTGCCCCGATTGGTCCCTCACGATCGTCGTGGTCGTCATCGCCGGGTCCGTCGGCCGGCGCGCTCAGTGCAACCTGCGGCCGGAAAGAGCGGACGCACGCACCACGCGGATCCCGAAGCCAAAGTGAGCGGGGAGCGCCAGCGCATGGTCTTGGCATTTCCGGATGATCGGTGCGGCTGTGAAGCGGGCCGTCCGGGGGCGATGACTCGACTCGGCTCTTCTGTCCCGCCGCCGGAATTGTATGTACACACCCCCAAGGAATGCATCCAGGCGCAGTCGTGCGGCTGGGGTGCGCCGCCACAACGCCACACCCACCGCGGTGAAGTGGGGAGGAGGGCTGGAGCGTGACCGTAGCCCATGGCTGCGCTTCGCCCCGCGTAGAGCGCCTATGCAACTTTCCGCCGCCTCGAAAGGGACATCTGGCGCACCGTAGTCCCCACGCCGATGCCGTCTCACGAACGCCAACCCCCCCCGCCGATTGATCACCTCCCCGGCCGAGCCCGCAGCACCACACCGATGGCCGCCGTGTGCACCGTGGAGCCCGTGGAGCCCGTGGAGCCGTGGCTAGGAATTGCGGACAGGCGCAGCCCTTCGTCAAGGCCGCGAGCAAGCAAGCGCAAGCAGCGCGTCGGGCGGCAGACCGCACGCGCGCCGTCGATCCGTCGGGTGCGGTTCTTGCAAGCACGCGAATGCAGAGCGAGGCCTCGGTCTGGGATTGAACACCGCCGCAGCTAGTTCCGAATTGCCGGTGCGATCTCCGGAGACACGCCAGGCTTGTCGTTGGGCCAGCGTCGCTCCACGTTCCAGTACTCGGGCGAGGGGGCTCGGGGATTTCGTCGTCCCGCCCATCCGCCAGTACGATGCACGCACCCCGCCCCCCCGGTGGGAGGTCATCGCAGAGGCCGAGTGCAACGGTGTGGGCGGTGGATGGCTGATTGGGCGGTGACTATGGCGGAATGACGGAATGAAACGAGACGGTCGAGAAACGGCATGCGGATCCGGATCGCCACCGTTCGCGGAGACGACGGGCGTGATGACGGGACAGCGGCCGGGTGGAAGCGGCTGCTGTGGTTCGACTGTGGAGCGGACATCGTCAGTCTTCACAGCTCACGCGTCGGACGTGTAATTCCTGCCCTACCTGTTTGCGCAACGCGGGAGGGGGAAGGGCGGCGAATTGGAGATTGCGCATGTGGCCCCCCCCCCGATGCGACTGGCCACGATCGACTGGCCACGATCGACTGGCCTTGAGCGGTGGGGCGGTGCTCCGTGCCGCCGTCATCCGTGCGGAACGGTTTCACTGCAGTTTGCGCGGCTGATGGGATCTCGTTCGAGACAATCAGCGGGAGAGCGCCGCGAGCGGACGGACGGACGGACGGGAAACACGACTGGAACACTATGTACATACTTACCTCTGAGCCAAAAGAATCTCGAGCGCGGCCGACCCAACCCAGCGGGTCGGCTGGTGCGGAGAGGTGCGGACGGGAGGTGCGGTCGTCGTCGGACGGCAGAGTGCGGGGAAGCGCATGCGAACTCTATGTGCACAACGCTGCACGGCTGGCTGGCTGGCTGGCTCTGCGCTCAAGTGTGTCGTCGCCCAGCAACCAACATCCACTCGCAGCGGAGGGATCCCTTATTTTCTTTGGCCGCAGACATGAATGCCGCAAAGGCACCGCACACCGACGCGCCGCGTTGAGCGCATATCATACCATATGTAGAGAATTAGATATGCAGATCTTGGCGGGAGCGAGCTCCTACATATGCATAGAAAAAAACCAAAACCAAAACAAGGAGGCTGTGACCGCGCACCCAAGCATGCATGACACACGCACTGTGCTGTGCTGTGCTGTGCTGTGCTGTACTGTACTTTACGCCATAGCCCACTAGGTATCGGTGAATCACGCCGCATCGGATTTTTTTTTTGATTTTTTTGATTTTTTTTAGATTATCAAAAGCAGACGGATGGACGGATGGATGGATGGGTGGCCGCGGACGGGTGATGGATGGTGGGACAGCCGAGATAGCAACGTAGAGTAGATACCTACCGTCTCGTCCCGGCAGAAACGCTGGGTTTCTGGTAGAGTGCTTGCTGAGTGTCGCGCCGATACGAAACGTCGGAATAGATAGTATCAATTTTCTCCAAATTTGTCCTAAAGTAATAACACTCTCGCATGCAGACATAGATATGTGGGGGGTACATAGACATGCGTGCATGTATCTAGAGCACATATGTAGAGATGTAGGAGAGCTCGGCCGGGCGGCTGTCGTCGTACAGTACGCGTAGCCAAAACACGACCGACGCTGCACGGTGGCTCACTCGGCCCAATAAAGGGGGAGGGGGGAGGGGGGCGGAGGTAGAGGATGTATGTAAGGTCGACGGAACACGATTCTGATACAGCACTGACGTGTTCTGCGGCTCGGAGACGACGCTTCACACTACGCACCGAGGCGGATCCCATCGTGGCCACAGTCCGGACACCTGTCGCCGTCTCCTGCGGAGCGGACGACGAGCCGCCTGTTGCGTTCGCCTCCAAAAGAGCCGCGCGGACACTTGAGCGAGGATATCTATGTATGTACCCCGTCCATTGCTGTGCTGTACTCAGACCGCCCGCGGGCCCGCCACGTGAAGCACATTCTCAGCCACCGCGTTCAGACAAACCATCCGGATCCGGGGCAGGAATGTAGCCTCCCCCCCCGTCGGGGTCTCGCCCTTCTGGCTTTCCAATCCAGAATCCGCGACTCCCCGGCGTCAACCTAGGGGGAACAGGGATTTCCGTCTTGCTATGTTGGGCTTTGTTCCGCCGTGTCGGTGGCCTCCTCTGTGTATCCAGACAGATATGATACGTATGCTGCTTTATGCTCCAGGCAACAGCGCGCGGACGGGACAGCAGCGACGGCCGTTTCACGCGGCTTGTTCCGCTGGGGAGGGGAGGACGGGAGCTGCGCAATCCTGGACGTCGCAACGGTTTCCGTCGAGTCTTTTGCGGTGATCGCGCGGTATGCACGGCCAGCCGCTTCCTTCAGAAGCACAGCGGATTAAGAGAGATGAGCCTCACGGCGGGGATTGAGATGGCTCGTCTCCCTGCGCTCAGCTCGTGGTGGCGTGTTTCCAGCGCCTCACGGGTGAATCGGGAGAAAGGAGGAGGAAGCGTGGAGGAACGGGGTGGTATGCAGTGGGATCGGTACCTGCGCCATCCGTCTCGTTTCGTTCCTCGGTCTCATCTTAGAATCTGAAAGAGAACAGAGTTGCCGATCAAGGTGTCGCAGCCGAGGAGAAGTGAAGGGAATAAAGAAAAAGAAAGGGCGAGTGTGGCCATATTGGTATGTGCGTATGTGATGGGATTTCCGGAGTGTGTGGGCTAGTTGAGTCTCCTAGCGGCAACAGGATGACCGAGTGACTCACACTGGCGATCTGCACTACTAGAGATAATTGCGGTCAATCAGCTGTCGGCGATACATCATACATACTCTAGATATTGACAGGAGCCAAGGACGAGTCGTAGAGACAGGGATCTGGCAATATGCCGAGCTCGGGGTCAGCAGCGAAGTAGTTATGACTCAACCTCCACCACCATCACCACCACCACCACCACCACCACCACCACCACCACCACCACCACAACCACACCCCACACCAATCCCGCCCCTCTTCAGGTCGTCACCGCTGCGGTTGCGTGGCACAGAACGAGTTTCGGCCAGCTGTCAGCCAGGGCTGGATGGCCATCACGGTCGCGAAAGCGAACAGTCAGAGCCAGGGCAGGAGGCCGGCAGGCGGGCTGGCGCGAAGGCAGGCTAGAGAGAGCGAGGAAGGCCTGATCGATCAAACCGGGTAAGTTGGTAGGAGAAGCGCTGTGCCGCAAGAGTGGTGAGGATAGCGCCATCGACCAGGCAACAGTGAGCACGCCAGCAGGAGAGCTCCGTCGGTCTGTCGTATCGAAACGAAACAGAGAAACGCGGGGGTCGTCTGGAAGCGGTGGCCGGCTCGATGGGAGCAATGGTGAGGCTGATAAGATACGAGAGCGTGGGTCGTGGGTCCCCTCTCTCGCATGAGTGTCGCCGACGAACAGCAACGCCCGACGAACGGCTGGTGTGCCGGCCGGGGGCAAAGGATGTCGGTTTTGCTGAAGAACCCGTGTGCGAGTCTGTGTCTCCGTGCGAGCGATATTCAATTCCGCTCGCAGCACGTAGTACTTACATACCATCTGCAGTCCTCCAGGCGCAGCCAGCCCCGATACGTGCCACCGACAGGAGCCAGAGGCTGTCGTGCGCCCCGCAGCATAAATTCGAATATGGCTGAGCTGATGGCCGAGTTGATGGCCGATACCGCAGCCCTGCAGACGGCGATGCGCAGATACATGCATATGTATACAGAGTATTGTGCTCCTGGGGCGCTGACGGTCGTGATGCGATGGCAGAGAGAGTTGAAGGTGGCAGGCATAGAATGCGCATCTCGTAGGGGTGTGACGAATTTTCCAAAAGCCAGATCCGTGCTGCCAAGTGCATCGAGGGCGGTGCTTCCCCCCCTCCCATTTCTCTCTTCCCCCTCTCCCCTCTTCTCCCCTCGCTTCGTATGTATCTTCTTCCTCACATCCGCACGCATCTGGCCACGCACCTGGAGAACGGCAGGCTGGCCGCAGCGCGACCATCATCGCTCTCCGTCTTCGCTGAAGAACGATGGACGTTCACTCGAGACGGTGGTGGTTTATCCTCCGCGAGTAGGGTGTATGTATACGTACAGCGATTTGTGGACTGGTGATTGTGGATTTGATTGCCACGGCGTTGATTCGTGGAGTGTGCGGGAGCAGTCTATGCATCCGCTGGAGAGAGTGGTGTGTGTGTCACTGTGTCTCCTATGCTTGGTTGCCCTCCCTCACCTCAAAAGCGGTCCGCCGTCCGGTTTCCCCATTTCCTCGTCGTCGCCCAACATGATCTCGCTATTCCGTGTCCCAGGCTGTTAGAACTCTCGCGCAGTTCTAGTCGCCCCGTCCCCGAAAAATAAACAGCCAACATCAAATATCAACAGCACCAGCCACTACCCGCCGCCCCGCCCGTCCGCACGCTCGTCCGCTTGCTGCATCTCCACTCATCTCCGCTCCAGTGTCGCCCGCCTCTCCGTTGCCACCCTCGCCGTCCCCTCCAGTGTCCGCCAGCTCGCCGAAGAACGTGTCTGCGCGCAGCCATTCTCACTGTCATCGCAATCTGCACGACATCCACCGCCGGAATACCAGATATCCCCCTGTTGCCATCCAATCCGCTCGGGAATCCACCGCAAGGCTCCGAGTTCTTTTCCCCGGCGGTACGTAGCAGCGATAGAGTTCGTCATGGACTCCTTGTTTCTTTGCCCCTGTTCGCGCGCTCTTGTTGAGGCCAGCTGGTGTAAGCGACCTCCCAGTCATCAGGAAAAGGCTCTTGCTCACAACTCGGACGCTCTGCGTCCGCGCGCTGCGCAAGTCTCGCCACCGCTAACTCTCGGATGGCGCCCCAAAAGTTACTCATGATTCATCTTGCAATCTTGCCAACACCCCCCCCCGCCCATCCCCAGTCCAAGTCCTGTTCCTTCCACCCTCCGTTCTCTCCCGTTCTTTGCACTCGGCATGATGTTCAGCCTTCCCCACCTTCAAGCCTTACTCACTCGCTGAACTCATACTCATTTTCTTCACTTCGCCCTTCCTCCGAAAATCCCTGCAAACACCCCCTCTGCTCTTCGGTTCGAGCCGGTCTGACTGGATTCGTATATAGCACGACCGCCCTCCGCCTCAAGTTGCTTCTCTCAGCATAGCATTCACCGCCCTGGAAGAAAGAATTCAGAAGACTCTGTTTTCTCAACCTCCGGCGGAGTCTCTGGCTGTCACGTACACCCTTTGTGCCACCTCTCCCAACCCTCCCAAGGCAAAAAGTTGGCTCCCTTTGTCGTAGTGCTCTCTATCGAGCGTCGTCGTCACAGCCTCAGCCCCTCCGCGCCACGCAACACCGCACACCCCAAGAAGGAGACCAAGTACTACTAGGAGGCCAAGAATTACGTCGCCCCCCTCCCAGAACCGCCTTGCCATCTGGCCCAAACGGTACCTGAGCCCAGCCCAACTCCGTCTATTGTCGTCACTAATCTCCCTCTGCCCGCAATAGTTCCGTCGCCGCGTCCCATTCGTCGCAACTACCCGCCACCTGCAAACGTCACGAGGTGCTGAGATTCGCTCGGCGCGCTCATCGGCTTAACAGTCATTTACAAGAACGCCCACCACTTTACCCGCCGGAAACCTCCTGCCTCCTTTGTGAGGAGTGACACAATGCATTTGTGCAGCTCCTACGCATATCCATTCATCGCCACCTCCGCCTCACGTTCCACTTTCGCCGCCACACCTGGTACTTACCTCACGAGCTCCGCTGCCGGCGTCGCCTCTTCTTTGATCACCTTCGCCCCTGCCGCTACCGCTCCTTCTTATTCGTCCATGCTGTTCGGTCCCGATTCCTAGATTCTTCGCTACCGCCGATTAAATTTGCCAAAAGGGGCACCACCTCTTTTCGCGGATTTATCATCGCTCTTAACAATTTTACCTAGGAATCTCGACATTTTTTTTTTCGTGTTCGCGGCTGATCGGAGTCTTGGTTGTCCAAGGAGTCACGGTTCCCTACTTCTTTCTTTTCACGGATTTGGGCAGGTTTTACTTCTTTTTTTTCCACCGAATCCGAACTCTCTGATTTAATTCATCTTTATTCGGCTTCTCGTTTATTGAAAATCCGACATCCCCCCGTACAGATCGGACTTTGGCTGTTATTTTTTTTGGGCTTATTCGTCAACTTTTTTTTTTTTTTACCGGTTTCTCATTTTTGGGCATTTGACGGTGTCTTTGCGAGTTTATTTGCCGCGTTCGAGGTTTTCACAGTATCGCACAGTATCGCATCACCACCACCATCTTAAGAGAGCGGCCGCCGTTCTGTCGTTCGAACTCTGGCGGATCAGCAGCCTGCTTTCCCGCCGAAAATTCCGGATATCACCTTAGGATAGGAGATTCTGGCCACGCCACACCGATTGTCACCCCACAACATCCGACGTTTTAATTCCAGTCACTCAATTATTGCACGGTCCAGCCAATTTTCCCGAAATTGTCGGCTTCAGCTCGACCTTAAGGACGGATAACAGGCTGTCGAACGTAGCTCATTAGGCCCAACGCCGTTGATCTCCACTCAATTTACTCTTACCGCTCATACCATCTCATTCTATTTTTTTCCTTTCTTCGAGCAGAACATATCCCGAATCAATATGACCCTAGTCGCTACCCCCCAAGCGATCTCATATCCAGCATCACCGACGCCCTCTGTGTTGTCCGTCTCGTCCGGGACATCATCGGTTTGGTCGGTTCGGTCAACGACATCTTCGAATGCTACCAGTGTGGCTTCGACTACGATAGACAACTTCACCGCACCACCGACCGTGGTATTGCCACAGCTGTCCTCGCAATCGATTCTGGAACCTGACGTACAGAGACGCGCTACAGCGCCGAGTTCCAGATTCACCATCGACCAGCATGGCATACGGCACCCTCACCCATGTCCGACGCTGGACATTCCTTCGCAACCGTTGCCTATAGAGCAAAGGCGGAATCCGAGAAGGACAAATCGACTTTTGGAAGCCAGCAATGGAAAACCATGTGCAGCCGCGGAAGGTTGCGTGTTGCCGCCGGTTCCCACTTTGCAGCGCCAAGCAGACAGGAAAGTCAACTTCGTCGAGAACCTTGTTGGTACGTATGGAAGAACACATTCAGAAAAAGAAGAAAACAGAAGAAAGAGAGAAGATCCCGAGAGGGATCGCAAATGGAAGATACCAATGACTTCGATTATAATACCTTGTGGATGGATGGAGGCTAAGCTTTTTTGAAGATTCCGCAGCACAAATCGTGGAGACAATATGGCAACCGCCCAAGTATGTCACCGTCCAGACTGGGCCGAAGGATGGAGTTCTGCCCCTGCGGACTTTCATCCAGGAGACACTTCGGCGGTCGAGAACCAGCTACTCTACTCTACAGGTCGCGTTGTACTATCTGATTGTTATCAGGCCCCATCTTCCCCCAATGGATTATCAAGGCAGTGAGCTTGACGCCGAGGAGGCACAGCTGGTCCGCGCCAAGCAATGCGGCCGTCGGATGTTTCTCGCCGCGTTGATCCTTGCATCGAAGTACCTGCAGGATCGGAACTACTCGGCACGTGCGTGGAGCAAAATCTCCGGTCTCAATACGCAGGAAATCAACGTCAACGAGATGGCATTCTTGAAGGCTGTGGACTGGAAGCTTCACATGTCGGAAGTGGTCTTCCAGAGGTGGACCGACTTGGTATTGAAGTACACTTCGGCACCATCGCCGTCGCCGGTCTCGCCCACCAGATCAAGTCCATGGAGCGACGAGGAAATGCGGAAGAGGGCGTGGTGTGAACTGATCTTGTGCTTGTCGCCGGATTTGCACGAGGCGGAACTTGGAGGTTCGGACATCGCTCAGCCGAAGCCGCTGGCATCGCAGATCGAGTTCGGCCCTCCTATCGTATCCGTTACCCCACCACCGCCGCCCCCGCCGCCTACCCTCCGAAAGACACCCTCTATGCCGTCGCCTGCCCTGCCTGTGCCCCGCTCTCTCGAGCCACAGCAGCAACGATCGAATGCCTTCACGGCGTTGCATCAACATCAGTCGACCCGCCCGCTTCTTGTCACATCTGTATCCAACGTTCTCCCTCCTGCAGCGAGCGTGAACACTGGAAACAGACTGAACAGTGCGATGGGAATCTCAACACCCAAGGTCAACTCCATGGCTGGTGTGGCCAGAAGCGCAATGAGCTCTGCCCTCTCTGGTTGTGTTCAAGAAGCCTATCCTTGCAACGAAACTGGCTGGCGGAGGTTGGCTATCAGCAATGTTGACGATCTGTCACCCCGGAAGAGTAACCTAGCGACATGCGTTCCACGGTGCGACGAGCCCGAATCGGCAGCCACTCCAGTGAGCGCCAGGGCGCCAACATTTAAACGCCAAGACAGCTTGGGCATGCATCGTCTTGCTGTCAAGTGCTCCGCAGCGGCCATCTCCTCGCCAAAGATCATCACTTATACCCCTATGGGCTCGCCGGCAAGGCCTGCGCCGATGAACTCGCCGCTGCAGCACCACCGGTTGGCCATGGCGTCTCCCAAGTCTACCGAGGCTGCATTGACCCTGAACCTCCTCCGAGATGCACCTTCGCCCGCCACCAGCGTTGGATCGCTCACGCCGACGCTTTCGTCGAATGGACGTAAACGCTCGTGTCCCAGTGCTGCGGACAGTAGCTACCACTCCTCGAGTGGTAGCTCAGGCGTGACCCCCAAGTTCAGGGGGTTGGCAGGATTCGCGAGCCCTACCATGCGCTGCGCTGGCAGCCCGGTCATTGGGTCTCCGTCGATGGGCGAAAGGTGTGGCAAGCGTGCCAGATCTAGCTGGGAGCTGGATGGCCTCGGGGGGGTGCCCCAAGGTGTGCGGTGAAGGGATGGTGGCTCGAGGAATTCCCAAGACGTTTCGATGATGGATTGGGGTACTGCCTTCATCATTCGTGCTTTACTACGTTTCGATGTTTGCGGGATCCCAAAACAGCATCTCCATGATTGGTGGGTGCGGTGTCCTGTGTGTTGGTTGGGTTTCTGTGCTTGGATTCGGGCTCTTCCAGTGTACCTTCTCTTGATTCTCTTTGTGTTTTGCTTTCCTGTTAGTCTATTCCTCCTCTGCCGTCGCCTCACAGCCGTGGGCGGGCGTAGTTTTTGGATTATCTGTCAGCTTGCGGTTTAGGTGGAATATCTAGGTTTCAGGAACATCTAGGTTTCGGGTACATTGGTAGTTCACTTGTTCGCTCGCTATCTTCTTACTCTTTACCGCGTGGGGCGACGCCGCGCTTCGTCCCTCTCTCCGCAACGAGCAGCCGCAGAACGCAGTGACGGCGATGATTACGGTGACAACGACGGCCGTGTGTGGCACTCTGTCTTCCGGAGCGGCATTGCGTGATAGGTGGGGCAGGCTGGCCCTGCCTCTTCCACAAATCGGTACAGCCAACCCGGTGGCTACATACTCCCCTTGTCCTTCGTCGCCGTATATGCCTGCTGATCGCCACGACACTGCAGCAGATATTGGCTCTCGAACGGATACATGCTGCTCCTGTGAGCCAACGATACGGATCACCATCGGCGGCCGTGGCGGTCAGCCAGCCAGCATCCATCCTTCGTATCCTCCGCCACAACCTCCTGCAGACTGCAGCTCCTCCCACCACTCCCGACACCGCGCAACGCAGTCTCGTCCAACCCGACCAGCAGATACGACAGACCAGGTAAGACAGGCAGGCAAGCAGGCAGCTGCTCCTCCTCCTCCTCCTCCTCCTCCTCCTCCTCCTCCTCCTCCTCCTCCTCATCGATCACGACCGGCCAGCAGCACAGCGATTTCCGCTCGAGCCACAACTTCTTTGTCGCACACTCACTCAGTAGCCCAGATTCTGCGCACGTACGATATGCGTACGTACAGACTCAGCTGCACAGCCCACCTCCCTCTCCCCAATCACCGCCCGCCCGCCCAGTGGCCTTCCTGTCCGCGCGGAGCGCTCGCTCCGGAGCAGTGGAGTGGTGGAGTGGAATTTGCGGGCGAAAAGCAAACAGTTTGTCTTCATACTTTACATACCTAACTCCACTCTTCGGCGACACTTTGCGCCGTTTTATTTTTACCTCTCTCCTCTCGTTGAGGGGCTTTTAGATACTTCTTTTAGAGGCCGGGGGGTGCAATCCGCTGCAGTTTGCACGTTGATGGCTGTGACTCATGGCACGGGAGAAAGGAACCCCATCTCTTGGCGCACATCATAACCATAACTGAACGCACATATAGTTTAGTAGTGCACATTTGCACTGCCCCCCCCCCCCCCCCCCGGGGGGGGGGGGGGGTAAGAAAAGGGGGGGTGGGGTGGG
>Ga0307508_10002181_pt1 | contig 20960 bp, 26 predicted proteins | sample 9_EM_MG_FD_203089 | JGI IMG/M metagenome (GOLD analysis project Ga0307508, IMG submission 203089) | Populus trichocarpa ectomycorrhiza microbial communities from riparian zone in the Pacific Northwest, United States - 9_EM | ecosystem: Host-associated > Plants > Roots > Unclassified | place...
CGTCAGGATGCGCACGGCGGTCACGTTGCCCGGGGTCAGCGTGATGGCCAGGCCAGCGACGGCCAGGGCCCCATACGTGTCCTGCAGGTTGGGTGCCGCGATGGTCACCGTGACCGTTGCCGCGCTCGTGTTCAGCAGGGCCAACAGGACGTTTCCGTCGTTGGCGAAGCTGTTACCCCCGGCCGCTGCTGCGGTCAGAGCGGCATCGGCGATCGACAGCCCGGCGCGCAGCGTCTGCGTGAGCAGGCCGGCGCCGGCCGTCAAGAGTGTGTAAGCCATGGCGTCACGCGTCCACGGTCAGATTGGCATTCGCCCTGTTCACGTACACATCGTAGGTGGCGGACCACTCCCACCGTGAGATGCCGTCCGGCCCCAGCTGGCCGACGTTGCGCCGCAGCACCTGCGTGATCAGCACCTGGTTCGGCACGGTGCCCAGCAGCGTGCGCCGGCGCCCGTGCAGCGCGTCATAGACGGCGTCCTGCAGGTCCATCGACGTGCCCGGTATGCGGTCGCCCCTGGTGCGCACCTGGACGGCCGGCATGGTGTCGGTGGTGGCGCTGGCCGCGCCCGTGTCGTACGGCGTCAGGCAGATCACCAGGTCGGGCGTCTCCGGCATGTTCGACAGCGTGATCCACGGGACGGGTGTACCGGTGCGCTGGCCGTTCGGAGACCATTCACCCACCCCGGCCGCGGCGAGCAGCTCGGCGATGCCGGTCACGAGCTTGGTACCGAATCCGGGCATCCCTCCCCCTCACCCCAGCGCTTTCTTGATCTGATAGGCGATGATCTGGGCGAACTTCGCCGCGTTCTCGCGCCAGGGCTTTTCGAGGTATTTCGCTTCCCGGCCGTTGACGTGGCGCAGCGTCAGATCTTCATGCTGAACGACGGCGTACGGCGTATTGAAGCTGACGATGCCGGTCAGCGACTCTTCGTCAACCGCAGCCTTGCCGCTGTCCTGCAGCGTGCCCTCTTCCAGCGGCACGATCTTGATCGCCTCGCCGAGCAAGAGCTCCGTCGACATCTGCAGACCGCGGATACCCCCGGCGCGCGACGCCTTCTTGGCCGCGGCGCCGTTCCACTTGATCTCTACGTCCACGAACGCCTCACGTGAGCAGCACCTCGAGGTGATCCGGCGTAGGCAGACCGACGTTGGAATTGTCCAGCGACTGCATGACCTCGCGCGGTCCGGCGCCGTCGCTCAGCGTGACCCGCGAATGCACAGGGCAGACAGTGCCGATCGGGAGATAGACGGTCGAGCTACTCAGAGATTGAGAACCTCGACCGCTACCGGTGTCCATCACGAGGCGCCGCTTCGAATCGCTGACGCACTGGACGGTCAGGGCTGCGTCATAGTGCTCGACGCCTTGACCGTCCTGGTAGAGGAAGGCTTCGACGATGCACGTCTCAGCCTGGCCCATGAGCGTCAGGATTGCGAAAGGATCAATCGCCAGCACGGCCTACCCCCAAAACCAGGCGGCGAGCGTGTTTGGTGGCTGGCCGGTCAACCCGGCGCGTGTCAGCACGCCGAACGCCCGGGGGCAGAGCCGCTGGCCGGCGTCGAGCGTCATGCCGCCCTGCCGTTTCGTACCGCCCATCAGGCCGGTCAGCTGTATGTTGCCGATCTGCACATCGGTGACGGGTAACGGGCTGCCCGTGGTCCATCCCTTGTCCAGATAGTCGGCCACCTGTTCGCAGGTCGCTTCCGCCAGCGCGGCGAGCACGGTGGCGTCGCCCGCCTGGTAGACCGCAGCGATCAGGTCCGCATCGACGTCCTGTGACGCCTTCCTCAGCAGGCGCGTCAGGTTGGCCGGCAGCGTGCCGCCCACGTAGGTCGCGTACTGCGCCGGCGTCGCGTACACACCGGCGCTGCTGACCGGTGGCGTGCCGGCCACCGCCACAATCTGACCCTCGGCCCCGGCACCCTTGCCGGTGACGACCCACGCCTCGACCCAATCGCCCGCCTGCGTGATCGTGTAGGGCAGCGTGGTGCGCCAGTTGGTTCCGCCGTCCGTGGTCTGCACCGCGGGCAGGAAGGTGGTGCCATCGGGGCGCGTGACGGTAAGCACGGACGCCGTGGTGCCATCTCCGCCGCTGCTGATCAACAGCGTGGCGGAACGCACGTCACCGACGTCATACCCCGTTACCCGCGCGTAGCCCATGACGCCCCCCTCACACCCCGCCCGCGCTCAGCGTACTGCCTGGCGCGCCACTGGAGATCAGCGTGGCCGTAGCGGCGCCGCCGGAGACCAGCACGCCGACCGGCGCGCCGCTTGAAACCAGCGTCGAGACGCTCGCGCCACCGGGCACCAGGGTCGAGCCGATCGAGCCGCCCGGGATCAGCACGCTGGCGACGAGCGGCGCGAGGTTGGCCGCCGTGATCGAAAAGGTGGCGCCGGCCACGAACGTCACGGCGCCGGCCTGCGTGCCGGTCGCGCCGATGGTCATCTGTGCGCCGGCGACCAGCGCCGCCGAAACGACAGCCGTCCTGCTGCCCGCTGCAGCGAGCACGGCGCCGGCCGCGAATCCAGCGCCTGGCAGGACGGTATCGAACGCCGCTGGGAGGAAAGTGGCGCCGGCAGCCATCGTAACGGCGGTCAGCCTGGTCACCACGCCCGCGATGGCCAGCTGGGCGCCGGACGCCATGGCGACGGCGGCGAAACCCGTCTGCGTCGCGGTTTCCGCCATGGTGGCGCCGGCCGTGAAGCTGGCGGCGCCCAGCTTGGTCACCACCGCGGCGTCCGTCATGGCGGCGCCGGCCGCGAAGCTGGCGGCCGCCAATTCGGTCACCACGCCAGCGGCGGCGAGCACGGCGCCGGACGCGAACGCCACAGTCGCATTGATCGTCGCCGGACCGCCTGGCGGCACGAGCTCGACGGCGACGTGATGCACCGGCACCGCGCCGGTCTCCGTGATCGTGATCGTGGTGCCGGCCGTCGCCGTCGTGTTGGTCGAGGCGTAGACACCGATGGCGTCGCCGCTGTCGAATCCGCCGAATTCCGTTTTCTGCGTGGTCGCTGTGCCGGCCGACTGTAGGGCGTTGCTGGTCAGCAACGCCGACCAGCACCAGCTATTGGTCACGGTGGACACGAGCGATATCGATGCCGTGCCGGCCGTACCCGTCGCCCCGAACGGCGCCGTCAGGCTGGTACCGGTGAAGATCCGGGTGAAGTTGCCTTTCGCGACGCCGCCCTTGCTGTCGGTCACGCTGACCGTCATGCTCGCCGCCGTGCCTGCGGCGACGGCGCGCCAGCTGATCGCCACTGCGGCGCCGCCGCGCGCGTTGTCCAGTACGGGCGTCGACCAGGTACCCGTCAGGCTGTCGCTGGCCGTGAGCGTTTCGTCGGCGCTGCCGTTGTTCGCATCGCCGAACATGAAGCACACCAGGATGCATCCGGCGTTGGGCGGCGTAAAGGCGGCCGTGTCAGTCGTCGGACCCGAGCTGACAACCAGCGCCGGGCTGTTGGTGGTGTCCTCAGCGATCGTCATCGCCGGTCACCCCCCTACTTGTCGACCGTTATGCCTGCGGCGTTCAACTGCTCGATCGTCGACACGTTCAGATCGATCGTGTCGAACACGCTGTCACCGACCGGCAGCGAGACGCTGGCCGCACCGACCATCAGGGTCTTCCATTTGCACCCCGGGTCGCGGTGCGCGGTCGCGGTCGCGTCGAGCACACGCGTCACATCGTCGTACCCGATCGTGACGCTGGCGCTGAATTCGTTCAGCACGCGACCGGAATCCTGCGGGTCCAGTTTCTGGTCAAGCCATGTCATGACGAATGGACTGATCGGCGGATCGAAACCGATGAAACGCGGACCGCGGGGCGCCATCAGTTGTTATTGCTGATCGTGATGGCGCCGATCGCGAAAGTGAGTGTGTCGCCGGACGCCGTGGTCTTGCTGGCGGTCAGCGCGGCCCACCAGGCGCGCCGGGGGACGCTGTCCCACACTTCGGCGCTGGTGATGGTCGCCGCGGGCATCAAGGTGAAGGTCACGGCGCCGGTGGTCGTTACGCTGCCGTTGGCCTCGGTACCCAGCGCGGTCGTCAGGTTCTGCCGCGCGTACGACCCGCCCGCGACCTCGGTACCCCCGGCGCTGGCGCTGCCGGTCGTGGTGCACAGGCGCAGCAGCATGGGCGTCGTGGGCGAGGTGCCGGCCGCGATCCCCAACGAGTTGCGCAGCAGGCGCGAGGCTTCCGTCTGGTCGAGTGCGTTCGCCATTACAGGTGCGCTCCGCCCGCTGCGATGTGGGCGCCGGCAGGATCGATTTCTTCGATGTGTAGCGTCAGCGCGGCGCCGTTGGTCGGATCAAAACCGCAGGCCTCTGCGCTGTCGACTACGGCCAAGCAGAGCGGACAGCCCAGCTTGGCGTGACAGACGTAGTGGAAATCGGCGCTGGTCATGTCCGCCAGGCTGGTCACCACCGAGTGGCGTGGCGATTCGTCGGACTGCTGGCAGCCCGGACACAAACGGATCATGGCGCCACCCTTACGCAGCAGGATGGCGCCATGGTACCGCACGTGATCGCCGTAGATCGTCAGCGCGTTCCGTTCGGCAGGATCAAGCCGCGCCCCGGTCGACTGATCTCAATCTGCAGCTGACCCATGGCGACGTGCAGCTGCGCCAGCGCGAGCACCTCGGACGACGGTGCCTTGTCGCCTGCAGCAGCCAACGCCTGCGCCACCATGCCGGCCATGTTGAGCGCCTCTGCGTAGTGCTGTTCGGGAGTCGCCATCACTGTGCCCAATCGTCTGGAATATCGGTGTTCTCAGCTTGGGTCGCGCGCTGCGCGTCGGCCGCCGCTGCAGCTTGCGCGGCGCGCGGCGCGGGTTGCAGCAGCCAGCCTGCGCGCCGCAGCGTCTCCACGGCTGCGGTGCCCATGTCGATCGTCGTGCCACTGGTAGCCAGCCAGGCGATACCGGCCGCCGCTACCGCCGATGCGTCGTACGGCCGCTCGGCAGCCAGGTAGGCCAGCACCCTGTCGAGTCCGGCCAGCAGGTGAACGCGGTCTGCCAGCGCCGCCGTGTCGACCTTAGGCGCCTCGTCGCGGTGCTGCCGAAAGATCCTCACCACGATGTCCTGACGCCGATCATGCGCTGTTCGGCGAACGTCATTTCGCCGATCTCTTCGCGCGTCGAGCGGCGACGCACGCTGCGCGCCTGCGCGGCCGTCAGCTTCCCGCGGCCGGTCTGCACGAGGAAGGCGCCCCAGCGCTGCCGGATCGACACGGGGTGCTCTCCTCCCCCGCCCTGTTTGCGCATGGCGGAGCGATCGATCTGCTGCTGCCTAGTGCCGGACCGGCAAGCGAGCACGGTCTCGTTGGTCGCACCCCTGCCATCGGCGTGCGCCTGCCGGCGCCGGTCGGCGTCGCGCTGGCGGCGAGGTCCGGGCGCCATGCCCGTGCAATCGGGTTCGAAGGCGTCCATGCGGTGCGCCCACTCGACGCTCGGCGCTTCGAAGTGGTCGCGCATGCGGCGCATTGCCGCTGGCCGCTGGCGGCCGGTCACATCGACGCTGCGCAGGCGCTTGGGGTCGGCCGGAGTCTCCGGAGCTTCCTTGAGAACATTTGGCATAGCGACAGCATAGCAAGACGCGCGCCCTCCGCCAGAGAGAACGCGCGTCTTGTTGGTTCACCGTGCTGTCGAGCCTACGTCAGCTCGACGTACGGCGCGAAGTTGGTTGCCGTGGGAGTGGCGACCGTTGCCGGCGCCGTGGCGACCAGCGCCGAGCCGTGCGTCCGGCCGATGGTGATCTCACCGGTCGCGTTGGCCGGCGCCACCGTGACGCCCAGCAGGGTCGGCATGGTGGTGGCCACGAACACGATCGAGAACGACCACATGCCGCCCACGTTGGCGATCAGGGGAGTCGTGAACGTGAAGGTCTTCGTGCTGTTCGCCGCGCCGGCCGCGGCCACCAGGTCGGGGGTCTGGCCGTACAGCACGTCGAGCGGGGTGTACATGGCCGCGAAGTGGTGGGTCGGAGTGCCCAGCGCGGTCGCGCCGATGAAGCACGAGATCGACGCGATGGGGTCGCCCGCCTCGAGCGGGATACGCACGTTGAGCGCCGTCGCCGTGGTGGCGACCATGGCCTGGTCGACCATGCCCTCACGCGGGATCGAGCGACGCATGAACACGTTGGGGCCGGGGTCGAGCACCATGTTGTACGCGTTAAGGTCGTAGACCGACCGGTTGTAGAGTCCGCGCTGCGTCATGCCGTCACCGTGCCCTTCTGCGCGTCGTACGCGCTGCCGTAGGTCGCGATCAGGACGTCACGGGTGAGCGTCTTGGCCGCCTTGTCGTCGAGCGTGGGGTCGATCTCGACCGCGTACGCCCGCCAATCCGCGACCGGGGCGTCCGGCGAGGGAGGTGGTACGTCGGTGGTCAGTAGCGCCGTGTTCCCACCCCCGGTGCCGTCCTGCGCCGGGGCTGCGGCGTCGGCCGCGCGCTTGGCGCGCAGGTCGGCCAGCTCGGCACGCTTGGACGCCAGCAGGTCGCGGGAGTTCTCGGCCCTGATCTGCCGGTCGAGGTCTTCGAGCTCGGCGGCGACGGCCTGCGCGTCGGCCGCAGGGTCGCGCAGCGCCTGGTCGACGCTGACTCCGTCGAGCGGTTCGATGACGAAGCCCTGCGTCAGGAAGTAGAACAGCGCCCCCCTGGCGTTGCCGGGCTCCCAGCTGTCGAGCTCGACGCCGAGCTCTGCCACGCTGTCACGGAAGTAGAGCTGCCCCGCGCCCTCGCCGGTAAAGCCCGGCCGAGGTGATGTGATCTTGAATCGAGCGACGGTCATGGCTATACCGTCACAGACCGGTACACGCCGCACGCCTGGACGGACTTGAGTACGGGCGCGATCGGCCCGATCTCCAGTTCGCCGAGCTTGACGGCGCCGGGGAGGTCGAAGCGCGGCGGAAGGTCGCGCATCAGCGGCACGCCCGCGGCACTCGCCATGTGGAAGGAGTCCATCCCGAAGCAGATGGCGTAGAACTCCGTCACGTTGGCCGTGGTGGGGATGATCGGGCTGGCGTTGTCGGCGTTGTTGCCGAGGTCGACCAGGGTCCAGCCGTTGTAGGACATGACCGGCTGGTCGAAGTTGTCAACGCCGCTCTGCAGCAGGGTCGCCCAGCGGAACAGGTTCCGCAGGCGCAGGATGGACCGCGTGTTTCCGCAGATCGCCCGCACGCCGACCGGCAGGCCGTTGGGGTCGCCCGGTGTCATTCCACCGACGTTGCTGGGGATGATGTTGGACAGCCACAGGTCGATCTTGTCGAGCGCCGTATTGGCGAGCGCCTGCGTGTTGATCGTCGCCGCGCTGATGTCCAGCGTGGTCGATTCCGTCAGACTGCCGGTGAGCACCTTGGACAAGCCGTTGAACGTGGTCGCGTCCACCGACGTGTCCCCGTAGAGCGACTCGCGCACCAGCCGGATGCGGGCCGCGATCTGCAGTTCCATCGACTGGAAGATGATCTCACTGGTCGCCGCCGGACCGAGCTGGGCAATCACGCGGTCGAGCTCATACGAGCCGCCCAGCGGGATCAGGCTGTTCGCGACCTGCTGGCGGGTCGCCTTGCTGGGGATGTACTCGCTGTTGATCGCACGCGGCGCGGCGGTGGCGCCGGTCAGCTTGCGCACGTAGGAGTAGGTCAGCGACGCTCCGGTGCTGCCCGGGGTCACGGTGTCGTCGAACACCAAATGATCCCAGAACCACGAGTTACGCCGGAAGTTGTCGTATACGGCGTAGTCGATGTCACTCTGCGTGTTGACCTGCGCCTGCGCCAAGGTTACTGGCATAGGGTTCTCGTTTCATCGGTGGTGAGCAGCAGCAGGTGCTACTGCGTTTTCGGTGCGTAGTGCTTTGCGTACGCCTCGACCAGGTTGCCGGAGCGCTTCTGTGGCGCAGGCTGCGAGCCTGGCACCACGCCAGAGCCCGGACCCTGCCCGCCGGGGGGGATGACAACCGGCGTTGCGCCGGCCAGCTTGAGCGACGGCTTCTCTACCAGCGCGGCGTCGATCAGGGCCTTGACCTTGTCCGCGAAGTCGCTCGCGGCCGGATCGAGATCCTTCAGCCTGCCCTTGCTGGCCAGGTACGACGCAACGAGCTCATCATCGGCGCCGGCCTTGCCGGCCGCGCGCTCGACGCCGTTCTGCACGCGTTCCGCCTTGCGTTCGGCGCGCTCCGCAGCCAGCTGTGCCGCGGCATCCTCCGGCTTGACGTCATCCTTCATGCCCAGCTGCTTGAGCAGCTCGGCGCGTGCTTCGGCCGCCGCGTTGGCCTTGCTGGCCGTGCGCTCCCTCGCGCCCTCCTCCGCCTTGATCCTGGCCGTCTCGCTGGCGAGGTAGGCCTTCACCTCAGGCGAAAGCGCGTTTGGGTCGAACGGCGCTGGCACCACGGGCGCCGGCGCTGGTGCGGGAACCACAGGCGGCGTCGCGGGCACCACGGGTGCCGGTCCGCCGAGCGATTCCGAAGCGCCCGCAATAAGCCTGATCGGTCGACCGTCCTTGCGGTAGCCGATGATCGAGCCCGGTGTGGGCTTTGGTGAAACGGTCATGCGAATCCTCCGGACGGCATGCTTCGTGCTGTCCACCACCGATGGACGTGATCAGCGTACTACCTGCTCACGTCGACCGGAGTCATGCTGTCCAGGCGGTCGAGATTGTCGATCACGACAAGGCGCTCAACGGCGCCGGTCGTCTTGGAAACCAGGAAGGCCGGCGCGTCCATCAGGTCGAAGTCCCTGTCGCCATCGACCAGCGCCTCACGCGCTCCGGCGATGACACGCCAATGCGTCGATTCTTCGAATCCGGACGGCAGCGTGACCAGCGTCCCTAACTTCGGACTCCAAGATCCGCGCAACGAGTGCTGAACGAGCTGGCGCGCTTCCTCGAAAGTGATCATACGATGTACTCCATAACGGCGTCGGTCGGTTCAAGGTCGTCTGTTCTCACAAATGACCAACCGAGACTCTTTCCCTTTCCGACAGATCGATCAATGTAGGTTCTTATATCCAAATCTGATGTCGAATTCTGCGCATCGACGAATCTAATCTTTCCCTCTGTGCGCTCGACATTGAATATGTGCGATCCGCCACTTGCCCAACACACGACCACCCATCCTCGACCGCCATCGGGTAGCTGCGTTACTTCGTTCAACATGTCCTGTGCGTCCAGATTTCTACGCATCAAACGACCGTGCGGATTGCCGTTCCTGTCCGTCCACCTGTCGAGCGCATCCTGAACGTCTCGCCCGCTGAAAAACTGAGCTGGGAGCGGCGAAGCGGTGACGGCGTACCCGCGGGCGCGAAGCTCGTACGTGTTCGCGACGTGCACACAGTTAACCGTGTACCGACTACCAGGGTAGCCGGGATTGCACGACAGGGCGTCCGATACCACGTCGGCAAGCCGACGTTGCGTCACGGTACGACCCTTCCGCGGTTGGGCGTCCAGCTTGGGATGCGGCGCGCCTAGTCGGATCTTGGGCGCAGGAGTAGGCGCGGGACGCAGGATCGGATTGGTCTTCGGTCGAGGTGCCGGCCGTTTGGGCGTCACAGGCGCCGGAGGTGCCGGAGGCTTGGGCGCAGGCGCTGGCGTCTTGACCGGCGCGGGCGGCGCGACGCTCGGCTTGTGCCCCAGGTCGATCCGCTCGCGTTCCGTCTTGCGGCGCAGCGCAGGGTTGGCGTCGACATGCGCCTTGATCTCTGCCCGCTTGGCGCGGTACGCCGCGGCGTAGCGCTTGGCGGCGTCGGGGTCGACGGCGCCGGCCTGCTGGACGGCCAGCCGGCGCGCCTGGCGCTCCATGCCGCGCTGCCGCTGCTCAGCCTGGTAGACCGCGGCGCCGTCGCCCGCGGTCTCGATCGGCGCCGTCAGGCCTGGCAGGTAGGTGATGAACCGGTGCCGGCACGACGGGTGGAAGAGCCCGTCCGCGATCGCCTCGCTGGTCGAGCCGTCGATGTGCACCGTGACCGTGCTGCCGTCCAGTTCGCTGGCCCGCTGGACGGTCTGCGGTCCACTGGCGGCGCCGGTCGTCAGGATCTTGCCTTCCCACGGCCGGCAGATCGGGCAGGGCGCACCGTCCGCGCTGACCATGACCAGGTCCATGCCCTGCTGGCCCAGCTGGTCGAGGTGCGCCTGTATGGCCGCCTGCGCCGTCGTGGTGCGCGTCGCCATCTCGACGTAGCTGGCCAAATTCCAGTTACGTCCGGCCTTGTCGACGAAGCCCGTGATGCCCTTCTGCCACAGATGGTCGAGCGCCTTTTGCGTAGCCTCGCGCCTGGTGCTGACGCCCGCCAGCACGCCGGGGGCGCCCAGTGCCGCTACGGCGTGCTGATAGATGTCCCCGGCGCTGCGAACGACCTGCAGGTGCGTCGCCGCAAGCTTGCGCTCGAGCCCGGGCGAGAGGGAGGCGGCGAGGCGCAGGATTGACGGGCTGTTGGCCAGGTTGCGATCGACGTCGACCAGGCGCCGGCCCACGGCGCGCCGGTCGCGGATGCGCAGCAGTTCCTCTTGCGCCTTCCTCCCCCCGGCGACGGCGGCGTCACGCAACGCCGACTCGACCGCGGCGCCCAACTTCCCATCGATCTTGCGCATGGCCGCTTCGGCGCTGCGCCGGATCTCGCTCAGCGCCAGCATCTTCTGTGTCAGATCGTCGTGCGCGACGCCACGCTTCAATTTCGCCGCGATCAGCGTCGCAAGCTCGCGCTCGACCTCCACATACAGCGTGATGATCCGGTCCGCGTATGCCGCGCCCACCGACCGGTCAATCGGCATCGCTGGACCGCCGCGGCGGCCAAGGCTCGCCCTCGGGTGGCCACCAGGTCTCGCCATGCTGGTGGCGATACTTCAGACCGCAGTCCGGCGCCGGACAGGCGTGGCCGCTCTTGACGTCGAGCACGGTCGTGGCGCGGCGCAACTCGCGCGCCGCCCAGTCGAGCAGCCAACGGTCCACCTACTTGCCACCGTCGTTCATCGGCATGTCGTGCGGCATGGGGTCACCAGGGCCTGCGTCGCCGGGCGCCGGCTGGCCGAACGTGCCAGGGTCTTCGAGCTGCGGAGGTGGCGCGTTCTCGTCCTGAATAAGCTTGACCTCTTCGTCGATGTCTTCATCGGTCCAGTCGGGGTGCAGCATGACGACCTTGCTGCGCGTGCTGATCGCTTTGGCCGCTTCCAGGAACTGCAGCGTCTGAGCGATCTTCATGGGGTCCGGCGCCACGGCGTCCGGCCATTCAAGTACGACCGGAGATGGCGTGATGCCGGATCCGTAGTACATGGCGTCGAGCTCCAGGATGACGAACGCCGTCTGGCGCAGGCCGGGCGTGGCGTAAAGGATCTTGTCGCCGCGCGTGCCGGCCGTGCGCCCCTTCTTGGCGTTGGCCTGCGTCGCCGTCATCGCCGGACCGTCGCCGCTCTCCTCCCCGAACGCGTCCGCGGCCAGGCCGGCGCCGCGCGTGATCGTCTTCCACAGTGCGTCGAGCACGCCCACGTGGTCATCGACACGAATCGCGAACTGCGACGCTGTGATCTGCAGCGGCTTGTCCGGACCGTCAACCGAGACGCCGGTAAAGATTTCCTGTTCGGGGTCGAACGTGGCGCCCTTGCCCGGACCGAGCGAGCGCAGGTACTCCTTGGGCACTACTAGGCGCCCCTTGCCGTTACGCACGTCGCGCATCAGGGCGGACCACGTCTCGTCGAACTCGTCGAACTTGATCGTCAAGCCCTGGTAGTCCGACCTGCCCAGCGGCGTGCCTTTGATGATCCTGTGCGGCCGGATGTTGGGCAGGTACGACACGTCGAGCTTGCTGGTGCCCACCACGATCTCACCGTTGGGCCCGACCATGCTGGCCAGACGCTGGCATTCGGCGTCGCCGTCCATCAGCGTGGTGGGCTTGCCCAGCTTGTCGCTGCTGCCGGTGTAGAGCGCGTGATACACCACGCAGATCGGCGAGGGACCCCTGGTCATCTCGTGGCGCTCGAGGTGACGCAGTACCGGCCCGCTCGTCGACGAGCTGAAGAGCGAGGGGTTGACGTGCCGCCAGAACGTCACGGCCCACAGCTGGTCGCCAGGCCCCCAGGTCGGTACGGCATGGTCCGGCGTGATGACGGTCCCTGTCGGCTGGTCGGTGTAGCCGACGTTGGCCTGCGTCCTGACATACGCCCCGCCGTAGGCGCTACTGATCTCGCTGGCCTCGCTGAGGGTGGCGTACCAACCGCCGTCGCCCAGGATGTCGTTCAAGCGCGTCTGAGCCGGGTTCTCGTTCAGCACCAGACCGTCGCTCTGCACGTGCCGGTTGTCCTGGTCGGGCACGGTGAACACCGGGGGTTCGGCCCAGAGCAGCGAGCGCGAGAGCGCGCTCAGGTCCGCGGCGACCGGCGCATGACTGTGCGTCGTCGACTGCCCCGGCGTCAGTGGACGACCCCAAAAGAAGCGCGCCAGAAAGCCGATCAGGCCGGGCTGAAACTGCGACGGCCGGTAGACCGGGTAAGGCACCATGCTGGCCGGCTGGTTGCTGTAGAACGACCACAGCGCTTCGACGTCACCGGCGTACCACGCCGAATACTCGTTGTAGAGACGCAGTGACTTTGTGTTCTCGTAATCCTGCGGTGGCCAGGGCTGGCCGGCCGCATAGTCGATCGGCAAGGTGGCCGCCCCTTCTCACGTGTAGATCAGATCATGCCAGGCAGCGCGCGGCGTGCGGACGCCGTAGCGCAGGCTGTCGCACCCGTCGTCGCCCGCCTTGATCGGCACCGTGTCACCCTTCAGCGCTGCCCTAGGGTCCCACGAGTAGCCCGGTATCTCGGTGATCAACCCTGGACAGCGGTCGCTGACGTAGATCTTACGGTTGGCGATCAGGGAGGCGACGTCGCTGATGCCCGCGCTCACATCGTTGTCGGCACCTCTGGTCGCCACGCCCCGGTTGTAGAGCTCGGTGCGGAAATAGGCGGCGCTGGGGTCGACGCAATGGATCAGCGGTTCCACGCCGACCAGGCCCGCGGCGCCGGGGATGGGCGTCGAGCGCAACCAGGACAGATAGGCGTCGGCGTACTGCGTCGTCGACTTCTGCCGGCCGTCCGCCAGCGCCGGATCGTATCGGTACTCGTCGGTCACATACAGCGCCAGCCCGTCGTCACGAATGTCCTCTCCGATGCCGACCAGGTGAGCGCTGAACGGGTGGATCGTGCCATAGTCCGCGCCGGTCGAGAGGAAGGCCTGAATCTGCGGGACCTTCGCAAAGGGGATGACGTTGTACTTCTCATCCCATGCCTGGTATATCGCACCCTCGGCCATGACCCATTCGCCCAGGATGTTGCGCCGGTAGAACACGCCCGTGTACTCGCGCATGAGCCGTTTGACGAATTCGCGTGGCAGCGCCGGATTGTCGCCCAGCACGAATGAAAATACCGCCATGTCCAGCTTGTCGTCACCCGCGAGGCGCACCAGCCGGCCGTCGCGGGTCAGGTGCAGCGCTGCCCGGTCGACGTGCTTGGTCTTCAGCCAGTGGACCGGGCTCGCCGGGTTGGTCGTGCCGAACCACGCCGAGCGAGGCAGCGACAGACGCGTCCTGGCGATGTCGAAGACGTCCTCAGGCCAGGTCGTGATCTCGTCACCGTACCAGCCGACGAGCGTCATTCCCTTGATCTTGTCGGCCGCGCCGATGTTGTGGGCACCGGTGATGTAGATCTTGCGTCCCAGGATGTCGACCTCTCCTGAGCCGCTGACGATCTTCATACGCCGCGGGCCCAGCATCGATTGCATGGTGTCGAGCACGTTGCGCTTGAGCGTGCGCTCCGTCTTGCCGATCATCAGCAGCGGACCGGGCGGACCCATGCGAACGAATTCCAGCCAGCGCAGGATGCTCGAGATCGTCTTGCTACTCCTGACGGCGCCCTCCCACAGGTTGCCGGCCGCCGTCGCCAGCTCTGCGCTGCGCCGCGCCTTGCCGGTCAGCGCATTGACCGGCTGGCTCACGCGGGCGAGTCGCCTTCCTCGCCCCGCTGGACGCCCAGCTTGTCGAGCAGCCAGTCGTCGACCGCCGACGCCAGACCCTGCTGTGCGTCGTAGTTGTCCAGCATCTTGTGCTTGTCCATGGCGATGGCGAACGCCGTCATCAGCGCCTGGCGACCTTTGGGCGTCGTCTTGCGCTCCATGCGCTTCACGACCGGCGTAGAACCCCAATCGGTCCAGGACACGATCACCTCGCCGGACTCGATCTCGTCGAGCGCGCCGCGCGCCATGTCGAGCGCGCGCTGAGACAGCTCGGCGCGCTGCGCCGCCATGTCCGCGCGCTTCGCTTCTGTGGCGTTTTTGGTCATGGTCCGTAGTGCCGGCTGCAGGTCAAGGGCCTTAGCGGCACGCGAAACGGTAGTCTTCGCAACGCCGAATCGAGCGGCGATCGACGTGATCGACTCACCCGTTCGCTCCTGCGCCAAAAGCGCCTCGCGAATGCCGTCGCGTTGCTCATCAGTCAGCTGCGCCACCGACGCCCCGACCTTTCCACCCGCCGGAGCACCGCTGATGTCCGGACTCGACGATCATACCGGGCATCAGCGCGCCGATCAGCATGCGCCGCCGGTGTGGCCGGCGCAGCAGGTCGCCCGTCGCCCGGTTGACGCACATCCAGCGCCGGCAGCAGTCCGGGCAGCGCGGCAGCGCCCACCACTCCGCCGAAGTCATCGTGCGCGCCCGTGCCAGTGACGCCAGAACCGGATCACGATCATGGGCAGAACGCACACGTAGACCGCCTCTGGCGAGACGTAGACCCCGATCCACAGGTCACGCGGTTCTATGTAGATCTTGATCACAGCTGGCGCACCACGGCGACGATCCCCCACAGGATCAGCGACAGCGTGAGCACGACGCCGCCCAGGCCCAGCAGGACGACAGTGGCGACCGCCAGGCCCTGGCCCACGCGCGCCCCGATCGACACCTGGCGCAACTGCAGACAGGCGCTGCAATCGCACTTTCGATCGCCAATTTGTGCAGGCTTAATCCCAAACATTCCCATTGTCCTATTCCTCTCGTTATGCGTGAACCAGCTGGCGCCGCGCGTACTCCGGAACGTGCTGATCGATCCTGCGCGACGCGAAGGTCTTCGTCAGGTGCCGCGAGACCTCTCCGGCGCTCATCAGCTCGACGCCGATGATCCCCATGCGCCGCGCCAGGTCGGCCGCCGCTTCGCTGGGCTTCCCTGAGCGCCACCGTGCCTCCTTACGCGCGATCGTGGCTTCTGCGTGCGTCACCTCGCCATCGGCGTGCGCCATGGCGTAGGCGAGCTCTGAGACGCCCTTGACCACCCAGCGCGAGCCAGCGCCCTTCGCGTTCATCGCCACCACGTCCCACCCGCCACGCTTCGCCGGATCGCCAGGCACAATGGCGATCAGGCGCTCTTTGCCGGCAGGCAGGAACCACACCCCCCCGAACGTCTGGTCCCACGCGCTGGTCGAGCCAGCGAAAAGATCGACTTCATGCGCCACGAGCGGCCCGTTGGCGCCGATGTCCTCGAGCAGCTCCCCCAGCTCGTCGCCTTCCTCCAGCTCGTCGCCCAGCGTGGGCCGCGGGCAACCACAGTCCTGGCCGCCACCCCCGCACGCGCACGACTCAATGCACCGGCGCCGGCCGCACTCGCAGCGCGGGCTGAAGATCGAATACCCACCGATACGAATGGAGCACGCGCACGGGTCGCGGTCGAGCTCCTCCGCGCTGGCACCGAACAGCTCGACCGGCGCGAGCAGGGAGTGTCCGGCCGCGCTGCCCCCGATCATCATGATCAGGCAGTCGCTCTTGCCCGGATAGAGGCGCAGTCCCCTGCCGGCCATCTGCACGAACGTGCCCTTGGACCGCGTGGGCCGCGCGATGACCACGCAACTGAGCCATGGCCAGTTCGTACCCTCCGTGTACAGAAGGGCATTACAGACGATCTGCACCTTCCCCAAACGCGAGTCCTCAGCGACCTGGCGACGCTCGGCGTCCGGCGTACCGGCGTGCACCACGCACGCGGTGAAGCCTTCCTTCCCCAGCGCCTCGCAGATGACCTGCGCGCTGTGCACCGTGGGCGCGAAGAGCACGGTCTTGCGGTCGGGCGCGTGCTCGCGCATCGCCTTGGCGATGGCTTCCGGAGCGAGCGACTGCTCGAGCGCCTCGCCCAGCGAATCGGCCTGGTAGTCGCCGCCGGACTTCTTGACCTTGGACAGGTCGAGGTCTTTGACGCGCACGCGCAGGCCGCGGGGCCTGACCAGGAAGCCTTCCTGGACCAGCGACGCGATGTCCTTCGTGTGGACGATTTCCTGCCAGACGTCGCCAAGAGCCTTGTCGTCGCCGCGCACCATCGTCGCCGTGAAGCCGGCCGCCAGCGCGCCACCCTGAGAGTCGTAGCAGCCGTAGTGGCGCAGCACGTCGATATAGCTCTTGGCAGCGGCCCGATGGCACTCGTCGATGATTACGAGCGACACTTCCGCCACCATCTGGCGCCGGCGCTCGCCCGCCAGGGTCTGCACGCTGGCGCTGACGACGTCGGCACGCGTCTCGTTGCGGTTGCCCTTCACCACGCCGACGTTCAGCGAGGGATCCACGTCCTCGATCTCACGGGCGTTGTTCTCGATCAGCTCGACACGGTGCGCCAGCGCGAGGACACGCCCCCCTCGCTCGCGCAGGTGCTCGCTGGCCAGTTTCGAGAGCGCCACGCTCTTGCCGGCGCCGGTCGCGTGCACGATGGCCGGACGCTTCACGCCCCGGGCGTACGCCGCTTTGAGCGCGTCGACCGCCTCACGCTGATAGTAGTGCAGCTTGATCATGAACGTTCTGCCTTGATCTTGAGTGTCAACGCCCTGGCCAGCAGGGACGACAGAAGGATGTCCACGTCCCAGGTAGACATTCGACACGCTGCCAGCGCCTGGCCACCGACCAGAGCCACGACGTCAACGTCGGCCGCCTCGCCATCGTCGAGCAGGTCACGCACGTCGCTTTCTATCGCACGGATCATCTCGTCCATACCGGCCAGGTTTTGATCTGCCTGCGCCGTCTGGGCGCCGGTCAACTTCCGCAGTGCCATCGTTGCCGCCCTCCTCCCCGCCCCGGATCGGGCTGGACACGAAACATAACATGCCGCATGCTATGACGCAACTTTACTAACTCTATATAGGGGAGTACATGGCGTACGGTGTACGCCCCCCGGCTGCCGAAATATGTCTGGGACTGTAAATGTACTTAACAGAGAGAGTGTCTTACTAACTGTGTCTGCCTGCGTATATAGCTTTACGTATATATAAGAGAGAGAGAGAAACAATGCACTCGCACTAGGCGCGAGGACGATGGGGGGGCGTACATGTACGCCTGTACGCCCCCCCATGATCAACTAGGTGCTACCGGACCGGGAATGAGGTGCGCTTCGTCGCGCGTAATCCACCCGTTCGCCACCGCCATGTCGAGCGCTTCGTCGAACGCGTCGCGGTCCCGCGCGGCCACCTTGTTCCGCATCTCGCGCCGCGCGACGTCCTTGCCCGCGACGACCAGCTGAGCGACGCGCCGTGCCACCCTGGCCACGCGGGCGTCGTAGTGGCCCTGGTGCACGTCGAGCCTGGCGGACTCCGCAGCGCTCTCCCGTTCAACGTGCCGGCCGACGTCGGCCGCCCGCGCTTTTCCCGCGGCCCGCCTGCCCAGCTCCACCACGTGGTCACGTACGGCGCAGCTGGTATCCCAGACCACCCTCGCCAACTTCCAGTCCCCAGCGTCGACCTGGCGCCGCCCGTCGAGCTGGGCTAGGAGGGCGGCGACCTTCGCCAACATCAACGGCCGATGCGCGTCGAGCTCGGCCAGTTGAGCGCCTTCCTCCCCCCGCAGGCGCGCCCGGTGCTCACGCCCCAGCTCGTCGACGATCTCCGGCGCGAACGACACAGGTGTCTGGTCGACGTCGCTGAACGGGTCACCGATGATCCATCCGGGGTCAGGCGTCGGCGGCCGCCAGACCGTCGTCAGCGGCCCGGGGTGTTCGGGTGGCTGGTCGGGTGTGGACGCGTCGAGCGCCCAGCACCACAGGAAGCGCTGGGGCGTGCCCGCGGCGACGTCGGCCAGCAGGGGCTGTGCCGTCTCGGCCTGGAATCCGATCACCAGGCCCAGCGAGTACTTACCGGCCTTGACGATCCGCGTGGTCTCGGCCCGCCCGTTGCTCTGCCCGATCGTCCCGCCGACCCACCCGCGGCGCAGCGTCTCGCCGATCGTGGCGCCGGCGCGCTCGAGCATCCTGGTCAGCACCTCGCCCTCATCTGCGTGGAGGAGGGCGTTGTGTCGCACCTGCGTGCGCACGCTGTGCATCTTGGGTAGGCCGGTCTTGACGTCCGTGCTCTTATCGTCGACGGGCACCCGCTTCTGTCCCATGTAGCTCTCGGCGATCCCCTCGCCCGTACCTAACGGCCAGTCCTCCGCGTAGTCGGCGCCGGCCAGCCAGTGCGGCACGGGCAGCAGGTCGCGCGCCACCCCGACCCCACTGGACTTGCCCGACCCGGACGGGCCCACCACGGCGGCGTAGAGGTTCGCGCTCGCCCCCGTGCCTATCCCGGTATGCAGTTGCACCGTGTGCGGCCAGAGCGAGGCGAGGCGCGCCAGCAGGCTGTAGAGCAGCACGTCGCCGCTGACCGCCCGGGCGTACGCCGCCCGCCTGACGTGCGCCAGGACCGGCCGCGCGGCCCAGAATTCCTCAGGAAGGGTCAGGCCTGCGGTAGGCGCCGGTTGTCCAGGCGATACCGGCGCCGTCGACGAAGATGTGGGGAGCGCGCTCCTTCCTGATCTCGTCAAGGGTGCGAAGGGGTCGAGCGATTCCATAGCCGGCCCGGCCGCGGTAGGCGATGCGGTCAGGCCAGCCAGAAAATCCAGGATGTCGGCGTCCCCCCGTGGTGGCCAGGGCTTGTCCGCCGGCGGATCGGCCTGCCCGGCACCGACGTGGCGCAGGGCTGACCTCCACACGCTGTCGAGTTCGGTGGGCGGAACGTCTATGCCGTCCGGATGCGCGTGGCCGGCCTCTCGCCACCTGTCGTACTCGTCGTCGAGGTCCAGCTCAGCCCACGGCGCGTGCGCCAGCTCTATGATGCGCACCGCGGCGGCCCAGGCCCGACTGTTCCGCGAGGAACGCGTCTCGCGCAGCGCCGACAGCTCGCCGTCGACCGCAGCCCGGGCGTACGTCGCCCACCTCCCGCCAGGGTCGACGCGCTGGCGCAGCTCGGCTGGCAGGCGCGGCGCCGCCGGTAGCGGCCGGATGAGCTCGAGCAGCGCCGGGAACGCATCGCTGACCTCGGCCGGCATCGTACCGTCGAGCTCGTATGCGCCGATACCGCTCACGCTGGGCGGAAGCACGACCTGTCCGCCGTCGCCGCGCACGTCGATACCGGGCGGTAGCTTTCCGGTGCGGTTGGTGGGGACGAAATCCGGCGGCATCCGGTAGAGCAGGTGCTGCCCTCCTCCCCCGGTCCAGTGCCGACGCGTGCGCTGCAGCAGGCCGGCGCGTATCAGTTCGTCGAGCGCCAGCGTCCCGCCGTTCTTGGGGTCGACGTCGAGCGCCCACACGCCGGACGCGCGCCCGGTCGCCAAGCCCCAATTCGTCTCTGCCGGCCAGGCGAGGAGGGCGTCTTGCGTCCGTACCAGGTTGACCTCAAGTTGCCACGCGCTCAGGCGAGGATGCTTGCCGGCGCTCTTGCAGGCTGCGCCAGCTCGACACGAGCAGATCGGCGCGCCGGTGTCGAGCACTACGGGAACGTGGTGCAGAGGAACGAGCGCCCACCCCATGGCTAGGTACTGCGTCAGAATATTCAGTTTGTTACTATCCATAGTGATCTCCACATCCCGGATGTCCGATGACGCCCCTGTCCAGGCCGGCAGGGGCTTCATTGTGCGCGCTCACGAGTTGCGCGACGCCACCTTGCGGGCACGTTTGTGGGGAAGCGCTCGCTCCGCCCGCTTGACCTCCGCGCCGGCCTTGGCGCGGGCGTCCGCACGCTCGCGTTCGACGTTCAGCGCCTCCGCATAGATCGCTCCGAAGTCGGACATGTCCGGTGCTTCGCGCTCGTACCGACGGAGCACGCTGGCCAGCCCTTCGTCGAGCACGTCACGCATGATCGAGCCGTGCGTGACGTTGAGGTGCGCGGCCCAGGCCTTGATCGTCGCCGCCCTGTCCGGAGTGTCCATGAACGACCCGACCTGTGCGCTAAGGGTCGGTTTACGTAGGTTGGGCATAGTGTCCCTCTCGCCATGATCGCTGTCTTCCACGCAAGGCTACTTGACGGCATGCTATGTGTCGAGCTACGGTCGGCGCCATGCCAAGCGAGCACACCAAATTCGCACCTGTGCTGGAAGAGTCCAGCGGCTTGCACTGGGCGCGCCGCAAGGTGCGCGACCACGCGCCGGCAGGTAGCACCAGCACTACGCCGCGGCACATCGCCAACGACAAGGGTCGCCTGATCTGCGATGGTGGCCCATCGATCAAGCGCGGCATCGCAGAGCCCGTGCTCGCCAGCGACATGCATCCGACCTGTTTGCGCGTCTACAGAAGGGATCACGTCAAGTGACCACGCCGACCAAAGCGCCAATCTGCTTCATCGACACCGAGACCACGTCGCTCGACCGCTACACCCGCGAGGTGTGGGAGGTGGCGATGATCCGCCGCGAGCCGGACGGCAGCGAAACCGACGGCTACGAAGCGCTGGTGGCCGGCATCGACCTGAGCGAGGCGTCGCCGGTCAGCTTGAAGATCGGCCGATTCTATGACCGGTACGACATGGTCGGATCCTGGAACGCACGTGGCTACAGTTCTGCCGGAGACGTTGCACGTTCCGTCGAGCTGTTCACCCGTGGCGCACACCTGGTCGGGGCGGTGCCCAGCTTCGAGGACACGTCGCTCGCACCCCTGCTCAAGCGTCACCAGCTGGCGCCGGCCTGGCATTACCACCTGGTGTGCATCGAAAACGTGCTGGCCGGATGGTTCGGCGTGATGCCTCCC
>Ga0307508_10002182_pt1 | contig 20957 bp, 11 predicted proteins | sample 9_EM_MG_FD_203089 | JGI IMG/M metagenome (GOLD analysis project Ga0307508, IMG submission 203089) | Populus trichocarpa ectomycorrhiza microbial communities from riparian zone in the Pacific Northwest, United States - 9_EM | ecosystem: Host-associated > Plants > Roots > Unclassified | place...
GCTCGCCGTGCAGGTTGAGCGCATAGCGCTCAGTCAATGTCGTCGCAACCATGGTCGATCACCTCGCCATTCGTTCCGCGGCCATCGTATTACCTGTTTGGTTCCGGCTCTGCCGGCTTAGGATTCACTTAAGGCCCCACACCCTTCAACGTTCGGAGATCAGAACCGATGCACGCCTTCACCATGAACGAGTCGACCTCGGGTGCGCCCGCGACGAAGCTCTCGACAGAGGACATGGAAGCGCTTGGCTTGCGCACCATGATCGATGAGTACACGGCCGCCAGCGTCGACGCGGTGCTGCCCGAACAGGGGAACGGACCCACGCAGCGATACTTTCGCCGCTTCGCCATTCGCCTGGAGCAGGCGCCCGACGTCGGCGACACGCTGGCCTGCCGCAAGGGGTGTTCTTACTGCTGCCACACGCGTGTTGCGGCTCCGCCCCAGGAAGTTCTGGTGCTGGTGGAGGCCATCGAGCGCATGTCGCCGCAGCGCCGCGCCGAGGTCGTGGGGCGCCTGACCGGCAACGTGGAGCGCATGACCGGCCCGGATGCCGCCGCGAACTCCAACGCATCGCAGCCTTGTGCCTTCCTCGATGAAGGAGGGGGCTGCAGCGTGTACGAAGACCGGCCGTCGAACTGCCGCCGCTATCACTCGCTGTCGTTGAAGGACTGCGAAACCTCCTTCGCTCGGCCGGATGATCAGAAAAGCACCATCCGCCTGTCCACTCCGCAGCTGGTGGTGAGCGTTTCGCAGTACCTCGGATACCGCAAGCATCTGGAGCAGCGCGGCCTCGATACGGCCTTCTACGAACTCAACACGGCCTTGCACGAGGCGCTGGAGGATCCGCAGGCCTGCCGTGAACGGTATTCCCAAAGTAAGCCCGCCTTCACGCGAGCGACGGTGACCGTGAAGGATGGCACCTTGATCTGACTTTCGAAAACTAGACTGTGTACTCAATGTGGCCGACCCCATGCCACAGGCCAGCAACTTCACGCTCGACGCGGCGGTGCCGAATGCCCTGAATTCGGCACCCTCGGGCGCCATCGCGAGCCCCTGTGGTGCGAGCAAAGTGCCCGCGCTTGTTCCCACGCAGGCCGGCCCGGGTCACCTGGGTTCGTCGCAGTCGTAGAGCGAAAGATCCGGCCTGCTGGGTGCCAGCTTCGACGAGTGGCGCCGGCAGGTCAGCCCGAGCGGGTCAGCAGCTGCGCGAAACTGAAGTCGTAGCGCGCCAGCTGGGGCCGGTGCGCCTTGGAGTAGCGGCGGAAATCGATCGGCCGCTCCTGTTCGGAGAAGGCGCGCTCGTAGTCGCGCAGGTTGGCCGGCGTCACCACGTGCAGGTAGTCCAGCTTGCGGCGTACACCGCCGTCTGTGGCGAAGTCGATCCCGTTGGCATGGTCGTAGACCATCACCAGCGCCCAGGCACCGATCAGGTGATGGCCGGTCAGTGTGGCGGTGAGTCCCCCTTCGGCGATGCTGCGCAATGCGCGCGCCCAGCCGCCCATGCCACCCACGATCAACTGGGCGCCGCGCTCGCGCGTGGCCTGCAACGCGCCCATCGCCATCTCGTCGTTGGCGGCCCAGATGAGGTTCGCCTGTGGATAGCGGGCAAGCAGTACCTGCGCCCTGCGTTCGCCGTCGGCCTCGCTCCAGTCGCCGTAGACGAGTTGCTCAAGGCGTGCGCCCGGCACGCTGGCGATGTAATTTGCCAGCCCTTCAGACCGCTCGTTCGACACCGGTGCCGAAGGCGGGCCGGTGATGCCGAGCGCGTGGATCGGTTTCTCGCCGAGTGCGGCGTGCAAGGTCCGTGCGAGGCGGAAGACCCCGCGTGTGTTGTCGGGCGCGGCGCTGCCGATCCAGCGGGGGTAGCGCTCGCGCTCGTTGCCGATGCTGCGGCGCTGCTCGTCGGTCACATCGCTGTGGATCACGAACAGCTGCGCCGGCGAACTGGCAAGCGCCGCGAACATGACGGGCGCGGCCAGCTTGTCGTTGACCAGGATCACGTAGTCCGGAGGCTGCTCACGTGCGGCGATGTCCTGCGCCTGGCGGATCATCAGCAGATGATCATGGTTCGAGTGCAGCACCTCGAGCTGCATGCCGAGTTGCGCGGCGGCGATGGTCATGAAGTCCACGGCCGCCCGCGACATCGGCCCCGAAGCCTGTGGGCTTGGCGAGCCGGGATCGAGGAAGACGACATGCGGCGTGCGCTGCCCGGCCCAGGCGGGGAGGCAGCTCGCTGCCATGGCAGTGATGGCGATGCGTCGGGTGTGCATGCGTGGCAATGGGGCTGCAGCAACGGGTCGCAAGATTGTGCGCTTGTCTCTGGGGCCGTGTCGCCATGAGCTTGCACAGGCAGGGGCGACGCTTGAGATGTGCTGTTGGCTGAGTGCATACCGGCCTCGACGTCATCGCAGCGTGCGCGCCGCGAGGTGGCGCACCCTGGACACCGGTCAGAGAGGCTGCTGCGAAACGTCGACGAAGTCGTGTTCGAGCCCCGAGGCAACTTTCGACTGGAATCGAATGCTGTTTGCTCCAGCCTTCAGGTTCAGCGTCAGTTCCTGCATGGCCCCTGTTCCGCTGTACAGGCGCAGCTTGTGAGACACGCTGTCGTGCGCACCCGCGGGGAAGGCCGATGTCGCGGCGTATGCAACTTGACCCACCAGTTGATCATTCACGTAGACATCCTGCGAGGAGGCCGCGTCTTCACCGTAGTGAATTCTGACGCGGTAGGCGCCCGCCTTCGGAGCGGAAATGGAGTACGTGACGTACGAGTCTGCGTCGTAGAGCGTGATGTAACGCGTACCGGAGACCGCCGCATTGCCGAGCACAAACGCGCTCGCCTTGTACGCTGCCTTCGTCACGCTCTCGGACTCGTATCGATCGTATCCACTGGCGGGCAACGAAGGCTCCGCCAGGCTGGCAGGGTGGCCCAGCGTATGGCGCAAGAGGAAGCGCTGTTGCTGCCCGGTTGCGTCCGCTGCCTGTTGTCCGATGGCGGTACCGTCATCGGACAGTATCAGGCCCGTGGCAACGTTCGTGAAGGTGTAATGAGAGTCGTCCGAGATCGATGGCCCGTTCGACGCTCGGTTGATGCGCCATCGTTGCGTTGCCGCCGCCGGGTCGGCATCTACCGTCACGATGTTTCGGCCCGCCGCCGTGCCCTCCGCCGCCAGGGCCTTGCCATTCAGCTGGTTGACGATCGTGTAGTAGCCACCCGCATTCGGCGTGATCGTCCACCACTGGTTGGCACTGTCACCGTCCAGCGCGCGATAGGCAGCGCGGGCTGCCTTGTCGGCGGGCAAGCTCGAGTCGAAGGCGCGGTCTCGCGCCTCTACGAGAGGCTGATCCCAGTAATCGTTGTAGCCAAGGCCCCGGGAGATGATCTTGTATGTGGACGGCGGAAGGTATCCGGTGCTGTTGTCGTACTTGATGGCCGCGTTGGCGTTGACCTGGTCGTACCAAGAACGGCCAATGCCAAGGTTGTACGAGGCGGTGTAAGGGGATTGCCAGTGGGCCGTGCTCGGGATGCGTTCGTGATTGACGATGGAGATCCGACCCGAAAACCAGATGTACCAATCGTGGTAGCCCAGCTCCGGGCTGTTGTCGGTCATGTTGTATCCGATCTTCTGATCGAACTGACCGCCCTCGCCAACACGGATGACCTGGGTCTCATCACTCAGGGCATTGATCTCCGGCATCGCGATCTGGCCCCACCCATACCAGAACTCAAGCTCCCAACGAATGCGCACATAGCCGGAACCTTCCAGTACCACGTGCGTATCGCGCCCCATCAAGCACCAGTCGCCGGCAACAAAGCCCGGCCGGCCTGGCGTGTACTGGCCTCCAACGATGTCGATGCCCGTCTCGGCACGTCGAGCCACGGTGCCATAGGTCGAACTCGGGCCGATGTCTTCGCCGACCTTGACGGTGTACTGTTGGGTCCGCGTTGAGTTTCCGTCGGTGAAGGTCGCCTCAAGCACGGCGGTGGCTGAACCGGTTCCGGCCGCAGGCCGCGTCACCTTGGCGATGCCCCCTTCGATACGCACTGATGCGCTGCCGGAAGATACTTTCCATGAAGCCGTCGTGCCGGCGGGGGAGCCGGGCAAAGCGAGGTCCTCTACCGTGGCGGATGGGAGGCTGACACAGGCGACTGCCTGGTCCAGTGCCTTCTCACGCCAGAGCTTGGTCACAGCGCTTTGGCCGAGCGCAGACCCGTAGACGGAGTAGCCAGCGATCTTTCCTCGAAAGAATGCATCGCCATAGGGTGACTTCCCGATGTAGGCCACAAGATCGCCGTACTGCTTGAACGTTGCAGGCATCGTGGCATCTGCCACCTTCGTCCCGTCGACGTACACGGCCATCGTGCGGTCTGACCCCTTGAGCACGGTCGTGTACGAATGCATGCAGGAGCGATGCTGCCATCCGCTGGACCCCGTGGCGCCAACCTCGGTTGACGCACCGCCGGTTTCGGCGGTCATCACCGATCTCGCGTATCCACTGGGAGATTGGGGATTGAGCAGCCAGTACCCTTTGGTGGGATCGACGTTTCCGACATAGGCGGCCGAGTGATGCACCGCCCGAGTCGTATCGGTCAGCCACAGGGACACCGTCACATCGGTCAAGCCCGCAAACGCGGCCGCCGGGACTTCGAGGTACGCAGCGTCCGAATCGCTGGCCCCACCTGGCAGCGACAAGGTGCCGTCGGCCACCGTTGCGCCGGTGCCCTTGATGACAGCCGTGTTCCCATTGCCAGACCGATCGGCAATCGTCGTTGCGCCGGTCGCAAGGGCATCGAATCGATAGTCAATGAGCGGGGCGGGCAGTGTTGTCCCATCACTGGTGCCCGAACCGCCAGACACCGGGGATTGGGATGCAGAACCTGTGTTGGTATTGCCGCCACATGCGGTGATCACGCATGTGAACGCGATCGCGCCAGCAATTGATCGCACTGTGCTGCGTGTGCATGATTCGCCCATGACGTCCTGGCGCACAAGGCCGCGCATGCTCACGAGAGGACGGTTCGATGCTGCCGCAGGATCGGGGCGCGCAATGGGCTCATTCACAGGTTCTCACTCCTCTGTAGTAGCAACGCTGGCCGAGGGCGCCAGGAGCGTTCCGCGGCAGCGCGTCGACCCGCAGCGGCACGGGTACTCTGCGGGATATTCCCCGCCGACATCGAGCGCGTAGTCGAGAAAGAGCTCCTCGCTGGGTTGGATGCGCCGCATGGCCCGGATGACGATGACCAGGTGGCCGGCATCGTCGCGGTCCTCGATGGCCTCGACGTTGGGCTCGCACGAGTGGTTGATGTGACGCGTCGCGTTGCCGCCTTGCGCGCCATCGATCATTGAGCCGTCCGACAAGCCGAAGAGGTAGGTGAGCTGCTGATCCCAGGACTCGTGTTCCTGATCGGGTGCGTAGCGGCGGCCGGTGTAGGTTCCGATCTTCTGCCGGGCTCGAAGCGCGCGCACGGCGAACACACCGTGCCCATGCACGCCGCTTTGGCGGACCTCTACGGCAGCCAGGGGGGTGGTGGTGACGATCTGATCGTTCATGTGCATGGTGTTCGGTGGTGGTGAATCTCGCCCTGCCGCTTGCAAGCGCCGGGCCATCTGCCCCGGTCGATCACTGGGGCGCCGGCGCAACGTTCGTGAAAGTCAGCCCGGGAGAGTTGCTGATCCCCCAAGGCGTGCTCGCCGATCCCCAGTTCGTGACCGTCACGTCCTTGAACGTGGCGTTCTTGAGGCGGCTGATGCTGGCCGGCTTGGCATTGGCGATCTTCACCGTGTCGAACACCAGGTTTTCCTGGAAGGTCTCGGCATAGCCCAATGACGCGTCCGCCCCGTCATAGCCGTCGACCGAGATCATCGCTCCGCCGGTGCTCGGGTTGCCGTTGTCGACCGTCACCCGATTGACGGTGATGTCGCGGAACTGGGCCGAGGCCGAGGCGTTCTCGAAGACGTTGCTGCCTGCGGAATACGACAGCGTGAGAAGGAATGGATTGCCGTTGGTGTTGTTGGTGAAGGTCTGCCCGCCTGACGTAACACTGTTCTTCGTGCCGACCTCCCGCATGGGGGTGTCACGGAAGACGACGCGCCGCGCACCGCCGCCGGTGGCCGGCGTGCTCTTGAGGCGCAGGCCGTTGTCGGTCATGAACAGCACGTTGTCCTCGGCGAGGATGTCCTGAATCCACGCACCGGTGTGGCTGCCGGCCACCACACCTCCGTGGCCTTCGCGCATGTAGTTGTTGAAGATCCACGCGTTCTGCTGGGGCGGCACGCCTTCGTAGTTCTTGCCCTGGCCGGCGGCGAAGTTGATGTTGTCGTCGCCGCTGTCGATGAAGTTGTTGAACACAACCGCGTTGCTGCTGTTGCCGAACTCCACGCCGTCGGCGTTGTTGACGTCGAAGGTCTGCGTCACGCTGTTGGTGAACACCACGTTCTCGCTCTCGACGAACATGACGCCGTGAAACGCGGGGTTGGTCAGCTTCAGGTTGCCGAAGTACACGTTGCTGGCGCCACGGAAGGTCGCGAGGCTCGAGCGGCGGTTGCTGTAGTAGTTGGCGTTCTGTGTCGAATCGAGCGTGCCACCGGCTTCAGCTTGGGCCGCCAGCATCTGGTTCTTGGCCAACACGCCGAGCGTACTCCACTTGCTTGCATTGCCCGGCTCGAAGAAGGCCAGTCGGTTGCCCACCTCGTCGACCGTGTCGGTGCTGCTGCGAGTCCAGCCGTTGCCGTCCAGGCTGCCCTTGCCGGTGACGCGGATGTTGCTGAAAGCGCCCCGCGTCTCGTCGTAGCCCTGGTGGTTCGCCAGCGCGGCGCTGCCGTTCATGTGCGCGGGGTTGAGCGCGTTGAGCAATGACGGCGGGCGGCGGTCGTCCGTCGAGTTGGTGAAGTAGCTGTACAGCTGGTATCCCTTGGCGAGCGGATAGTCGGCCGCGTCGGTCGATCCGCGCAGCGTGGCGCCTTCGGCGACTTCCAGGGTCATGTTGCTCTTGAGGAACAGGGCGCCCGTGAGAAACACCGCCTCGCTGGCCGCATCGGCAGGAATCAACACCTTGCAGCCGTAGGCCGAGGTGGACGTGCTGGAGCACTCGTCGATGGCGTTCTGGATGATGGTCGTATTCAGCGTCGTGCCGTCACCTTTGGCGCCCAATGCCGCCACGTCGTAGACCCGCGTGAAGGCCGGCGCGGTTCTGCGGATGATCGCCACGCTGTCGGCCGACTCGCTGCCCGAGCTGTCCACCGAGCGAACCGTGAAGCTGTAGTCCGTATCAGGGGTGAGCCCGGTCGCGCGGAAGTTGTGAAAGGTGATCCGGGTGTGAAACCCGGCGGTGTCTTCCGCGTAGAAGCGGTCGATGTAGGGCTTGGCAACCGAATGAACGGCATTGTTCTCGGCTGCACTGCCGATCTTGGTGCCGTTCAGGTAAACGTTGTAGTCGACCACGGCGGCGTAGTCGTCGGGCTTGTTCCAGACCAGCGTGACACTCGTGTCGTCATAAGCCAGTGCCGGGACGCAGGGGTTCTGCGGCGCGTTCGAATGGGTGCCGTTGCTGGCCTGCACGTTGACCGCAGCGCAGGCCGCGCTGACCGCAAGCGAACTGCCGGAGCCGGATGAGCCGCCGGAAGTGGATGAACCAGTGTCGTCGCCTGAACCGCAGGCCGCCAAGACGGTCACCAACGCAGCCGCGAGCATGCTCACGCTGCACCCCATTCTTCTGTGTTGCATTGCTTCTGCGAGCCAGGCTCGATGTTTGTGTTTGCAGGCGCGAGAGTAGGGTCGACGCATGAGCCAGTCATGCCCAAAAGCTGACCAAGCCATGAACTTACGGGCTGTTGCATTGCACGGGCCTGACACTCACTCTTGCGTCTTGCCCTTGCCTTTCGAGTCTGCTGCCGCGCTCAACTCGCCCTGCTTGCGCACCATGGCTTCTTGAAGCACCAGGTAGTCGGTGCCTGTGAACTGCTGCATCTTTTGCAGCAACCCGTCCACGCTGGTCTGTGCTTTGGTGTCAGGCGTCAGCATGCCCGATTGCTCCAGGTACTGCGAAGGCTTCGCGTAGCCGCCACGCACCACGGCGTGCAGCAGGTTGCCCAGCGTCTTGTCCTCACCGATGCGCGCCGTCGGTTTGAACTCGCCTTCGTTGTGGCTGATGGCGTAGTAGCCCTTTTCGCCCACACCGATCAGGAGGGTGGGTGGCGGGTTGCGTCCGGTGATGGACTGCCGCGCATGCTGCAGGTCCATCTTGTCGTAGGTCTGGTTGATTACCTTGCCGTTGTTCGCATCGCCGAGCTTGGGCGCGGCACCGGAATCGTTCACCGGCACGAGCTGGATGGGCTTGCGCAGCATGCTCGTGGCCAGCCAGGCCAGCATCTCGGTCGAGGCCAAGCCCTGCTCGCGCAGCGGCGTGTCGAGCTTCATCTCCTTGATCTGCCCCGCGATTTCCTGTGCCTTGCCACGGGTCTCGTTCTTCTGCGTGGCTAGCGCCCCGGCACGTTCATGGTTGAAGGTACCGGCCATCTCGGCCTTCTTGCTGAACCAGGCGTGGTGCACGTTCTCGGTGGCGAGGTTGAGGTAAGGCACGATGGGGTCGTTGCGCAGGATGGCCATGTGGATGCCATCCTTGGTGGCGCGCGTGGCACCGTCCGAGGTGTAAGGCAGGCGCCAGCGGGCTTGTTCCGTTCCGGCTTCCCCCTGGTCGTTCACGAACTCAAGTTGCCGGCCGGTGAAGTAGTTTTTTGTTTCCGGGATGGCGTCGATGTCGTCCTTGGCCGCGTCGAACTTGAAGAAGTGCCCCGACTTCGGGTCGATCATCACCGCGCCGTCCACCGGCTTCTTGTCGAGCTGGCCATTGTCCTTGTAGTCCTTGAAGGCGTCGTGCGCCAGCTCCAGCGAGTAGGTGTCTACGGCCTTCATGTAGACCACCTGGCCGATGTCTTGTGTGTTCGCCTCGGCACCCTTGCCGGCCGTCTTGTCGACGAGCTCCACTTGCATCACCGCGCCCGGCATCATGATCACTTCGCCTTGGGCCAGGTCGGCCCAAGTGGCGATGTTGACGCCGCTCTCCTGGTTCATGTCGATGCGCAGGCTGTTCTCGCGCGGGGCGCTCCCGTAGTTGGCGATCGGCAGGTTGAAGCCGGCCGCCATCTGCGTGGCCATCGTGGCTGAGAGGATCTCGGTGAGCACGCCTTTGCTGCCCACGGTCAACAGTCCGTTGTCGCCCTTGGCTTCGCCTTCCCCGAGCCGCGCCTTGTAGGCGGCCTCGGTGACCACCGCTCGGAACATCTCGGTGGGGAACTTGTCGGACACGTGTGCGCCGAGGTTGACGTACAGCGCCTCGATCGGATCCACCTTGTCCTTCTTGCTCCCGGCGGTGTTGCCTCGCTTGTTCATCACGTTGTAGGCCACGTCGATGCCTGGAGCGATCGGCTCGTGCTGCAGCTCGCCGGTGACCTGCCAGCGCAGGGGGTAGTGGAAGAACTGCGATTCCACCGTGTAGTCGCGCACGGCCATCTCGATGCGGTTGAGCACGGATGGCGGGAGCTGGTCCTTTGACAAGATGGAGTCGATGCCGGGTTCGCGCGCCATGCGCCGGTTCTTCTCGTAGGTCTTCGACTGAGGCAGCGCGCTGAAGGTGGTCTGCTCGCGCGGGATCCTCTCGCTGGGGCCGCCACCGAAGGGGCGCTGCACGAGCCCGTAGTCGACGTTCGTCGCGCTGGGCACCGGCCGCTCCAGCATGCTCTTGTCGGCCTTCAGGCCGCTGTGGTCGTCCGACTCCTTGCGGGGTTTGCCGAGGTGGTCGGCCAGGGCCTGCGTTTGTTTGCCGGTGAATCGTTGCTGGGGCTTGGCCGTCTCCTCAAGGCTGTTGGTCATCGGGGCCATCAGCAGACGCGACGTTTCAAGCGGGGCGGCGTCCTGGTTGGCAGACAGAAGCCTTTGTGCCAGATCGACACGGGTATCGAAGCGCTCTTCGTTCTTTTGCAGGTGTGCGAGTTGGTCTTCCGGATCGAGCGTCGCGAACCGGCCCGCCCTTTGCACGTTGTCACGGATCGACGGGTCGCTTTGCAGCTCGCTTTCGATCGCCTTGTGCATCAGCCCCAGCTGGTGCGCCATGTTCTGGATTGCCTTGGGCATGAAGGCCGACGGACGCTCGATCGCCAGGTCCACGCGGTTGAGCTGCTGCTTGATGCGCTCCTCTTGCAGGATGTGGCCGCTGTAGAACTCGGTGCCGCCCGGCTTGCGCAACACGCCCGCCAGCGCACCCTCGGTGTTGGCGTGCAGCGTGGCCATCACGCCGCCGCTTTCGCCATGCAACTCCTTGAATCCTTGCGCATCCAGCTCGGTGACCATGGCCTTCATCGCCGAGCCGACCTTGTCTGCCAGGTGCTCGATGCGGTACTCGTGCGACAGCTGGCTGTCGAAGGCACTGGCGTTCGGGCCCGCGATGCCCTGGCTGTTGAGCAGCTCCTTGGCTGGCGGCACCAGGATCTGGTCGAACCCGCGGGTCACCAGGCGGTTGATCAGCGCTTCGCCGAAGGTGGCGCGCGAGAGCCCCTGTTCGGAACTGGCCGCATTGCCGAGCGCTCGAGCTGCGGTGTATTGCACGCCCTGGGTGAGGTCTAGCAGCGCGTTGGCCACCGGGTGGTTGGCACGGTCCGGGCCTGCACGCTCGCGCAAGGTTTCGATGCCGCCCTTGATGGCGGATGTGGCAAGCACCGAACCGACGTCATGCATGCCGCCACGGGCGATGCCCGAGAGTTTCTGCACGCCCATGTTGATCATCAGGCGCCCCATTTCCTCGGCCATCGGCGCGACAGTCTGCTTGGCGAATTTGCCCACCATGCTCTCGGGCTTGCGCTTCCACGGCTCCGGCAACACGCGCGAGATGAGGTTCATCGCCACGGTGACGGCTTCCTGTGCCATCACGATTCCTGCAGCCGCGGCGGCCAGCTGGCCGCGGCTCACCGAGCCCGCACCCGAGGCGCTGAACGGCTGCACGCCGGAGACGTAGCTGCCGCTCTGGCCGCCCTTCATCTCCTCGTTGAGGGCGCTGGTGGCCCAGACGTAGAGGAACTTCGAGGCGGTGTTGAGCGCTGTGTTTGCCAGGCGCGCGACCACCTCGCTGCGGTCCTGGCCGTTGATGAGCGGCTGGAAGGTGAGAAGGCGCGAGACGCCCTGCATGGCAGTCGAACCGTGGTCCTTGAGCAGCGGGCCGGCCTTCAGCGAATCGCCGGTGGAGGTGACGAGCTTCGGATCGGCGAAGCCCGTCTTGCTGCCATACAGGCCCGTGTCCCGTCCGTTGTAGCTGTACACGTCCACGTCGGCCTGCGCCTTGCCCGGGCCGCCAAAGGCCGCCAGCGATTCCTGGTGCGCCTTGGCGGGCTGCGGGTTGGCCAGCGACAGCTTGATGCCCTTCTCATCGACCTTGAGGTCGTGCACCGCGCCGTCTTCGGTCGTGACGCGGATGTGGGCGCCGGGCTTGGCCTTCGCCACGGCTTCGAACAGGCCCTGCCGCGGCGGCAGGCCGGCCTCCAGGTCGATGTCTTTCGGATCAGGCTGCTTCTGGCCGAAGAGCTTTTCCTTCGTGGCATGAAGCAGCCGCTGCGTGTTGCCCTGCTTCACACCCTTGTGGTCGGTGGCCGGGCCCATGTCTTCCCAGCCCTTGATGCCGTGGATCTCGGCGAGTGTGGGGCCCTCACACCAGGCCGGTGCGAGCTTCTTCAGGTTGTCGGGGAGGCTGTCGGAGAGGATGCTTTCCTTGCGCGGCGCGTTGCCGTTGTCGTTGCGGAAGATGAGCAGGCGGTTCTCTGTCGCGTTGTAGTCGAGCTGAAACTTGCGCGTGCCGTTGGACAGCATCGGCCCGCCGCCCGGAGACATGGCCGCCTCGGAGTTGGCCCACGTCTCGCGCCAAGCCATGGGCGTGGTGTTGGGCGGCAGCGGCATCACCGGCGCATCAGACTCCTTGCCATCGCGGCGGGTGATCAGCTCGGAGGCCGCCGACAGGCGCTTGATCTCGGAGCGCAGCGGCGTCTCCATCGCGTTTTGCACCTTGCCGAGTTCTTCCTGCCGGGCCGCGGCGGGCTCGGAGCCGCTGCTGGCATGCGGCGAATGAAAAGCCGTTGCCTTGGCGAGTTCGCTGAAGTCGATCAACCGATCGCCATAGCCCTTGACGAAGTAGCGCTCGCCAGCGGGGTCTTGCGGGCCCTTGCCCGGCACCTCCGCCTTGATGACGGCGAACTGCTCGGCCATCACCGTGCGCTGACCCTGTGCGTCGGGTGGGCCATCGTAGGCCGGGATCTTCAGGATGCCGACATGATCGTTCAGCGACGCAAGCTGCTTGCCCGCCGAGGCCGATGGAATGAAGTGCGCACCGAAGCTGCTTTCGAAGGCCGTCAACTGCTCGCGCGTTGCGCCGTACTTCTGCAGCGTGTCGACGTAGTTTTCCAAAGGCGGCTTGTTGTCGGCACCGAGTGCTGCCGCCACACCCTGCGCGGCCACCTTGGCCGCCTGCTGAAGCCCGCTGGAAGGGCCAGCTGCGTCGATCGTGATCTCGTGCTCGATCCGAAGCGGTGCGCGCGGGGCCATCTGGCTGGAGGAGCTTTCAACTCCGCTGGTGCGCGCATTCAGGCCGGAAAGCTGAGCGGCAGGCTGCTGCCGCCGGTCCAGGTCGGTTTTGGATCGGCGAATCTGGGCGTCACTCTCCATGGGCGCCGGGGTCTGCCGAGCGATGCGGCCTGAGTGAATGCCTGAAGTTGTCATGCTGCTTAACCGGTCAGATGAACGCCTTGTTGCGTTGGTGCTGACGACTCTAGGCGTCCAGGGGGAGGCGCAGGGCAGGTCATGCGCAGAGCCGTTGGGCGATGCGAAGCGGATCCTCATCCCTTCCACGGCAAGCAGGCCCTAGTTCGCTTGAGCGCGAGCGACGTTCTTGAGGGCGTTCCACAGAGGCTCTTCCACCCGAGCGCGATGCACACGCGCTTGGGGGTCGCCAGCTTGTCTCTGCGTTTGCTCCCAGAAACGGCCCTGGTTTTTTTGCTTCGCAGTCTTGACGTGAACGGCGGTGAATTGTTCGAACGGCAGCATGAAGCACTGCTCGCCGCTCGCCTGCTGGTGGGTGTGGAGGTGGATGTACAAAGGGGCTGCCGGGTCCCCGTTGGAGAAGGCGCGCGGCCGGATTTTCAACTCGAACAGCGCGCCCTCATTGTCCGCAGGCTTCAGATTGACCGGTGCACCGACGGTTTCGATCTGGTCGAGGGCCAGCATGCGATCCAGATGCTTTGCCTTGGGAAACTGGTGCTGCTTGAGAGCGTCCGTTTCATCGGAGAACAGGCGCCGGTCAACCAAGTCGAGTGCCTTGATTCGCTCACCGAGCTGCGCGATCCGTGTCTGCAATTCTTCGTCGGGGCGTGTCTTTGCCAAGGAGGCCACTTCATCACGAGCCGAACGCAACGCAGAGATGTCGCCGAACCAACCCGGTGCCGACTCGCGAATGCTGTGGGAAATATTCATGGGGTCGTGCCCGCGCAGCACCATCGTCTCGATCGCGGTGGTGTCGTTCTTGAGGCCGCGGGCGATGGCCAGCAGATCTACGTTGAAGTCCGATGCCATTTCCATCGTCACGGGAGCTGACTTCAGAAGCTGGTTCGCCTTCTTCAGTGCCAGCTGGCGTGTGTCGGGTACGGGGGCCGTTGCGGCGGTTGCAGCTGCGGTCTGGGCGGGGGCGCGGGTTGGGCGAGAACGACGGTGCCGTGAGCGGCTCGTGCTGCCGGATGCCTCGGCCGGCGTCTGGGGCTTGTCTGGAACGATGGCCCATGGCAACTCCTGCGCTGCCGGCTGCGTCTGGCTGGCTTGCCAGGCGATCAGGGAGCGCGCGTTCGCCACCGAGAGATCCAACCTTTCCGAGATCGCAGAAACCAGTGCGGCCAAAGAATCCGTGAAGGCGAGCGCATGTTGCCAGGGATCGGAATCATCTTCTCCTGAGGTCGACCATTTCTCTGCCGCAGCTTCGGCGATGCGATCCAGTGTGTTTTCGAGCCGCTCCAATGCATTCGAGCCGCTCTTGCACAGGTCGATCCTCTCGCGAGGGTCCCTGGATATCCCCATCTCGTGGAAAGCTTGGAATGCCTCCATGACCTGACGAGGAAGCTCGGCTTTGAGTGGCTGCTCCAGATCACCTGGCAGTTCATGCGAGTGCAGGCGAGCGGCATTCAGCGAAACGATGGCATGGCTGAGATCCACCTTCGTCGACAGCAGGTGATCGAGGATCCCCGCCAGGAAGTCGTGACGCGCGTCCCTCTCCGCGGACGTGGCGCCGCCGAGTCTTTCCTGGTGGTCATGCACCGCGAACGCCGTACCCAGGTATTCGTCGAGCTGCTTGCCCCACGGCTGCATCTGCTGCAGTGTCGAGGTGATGTTCTTTCGGGACGCTTCGACGCCGGGAGTATCGAAGGTGACATGGTCCTGTGACAGGCGTGCGTGGATGGCGTCCAGATCCATCTCGAGTGCCAGAGCACGCGCCAACTGGTCCACACAGTTGAGGGCTGAAATCGTTACGTACTGCATGTGATCAGCGCTGAGCCTTTGCGCGGTCGGGGTCATCTTCGCGTGAAGCGACTCAGCTTCTTTCGTGGCGTCGTACGTTTGGGCATGCCACACGCGTCTCTGCGCTGTGTCATCGGAGTTCGCAATGACACTGAGCGTGATCTTCATGCGCTTCATGAGCGTATTGATCTCGTCCGCTATTGCGGTATCGGCATCACTCACAGATGGACTCTCCGCACCCTTCCTGGGAGGCAGGGCCGCTCGTCGCCGCGAAGATCCGGTAGCGGACTCCGCGCTGGCAGCGCGCGGGGTCGCGCGCACCGGGAATCCTTGCGGTGTGGGTGGCAAGTTCGACGGCCTTGCTAGGCCCCCGGAGGTTGCTCCATGGGCTTCCTGCGGTGGAACTGACGATTCGAGCCCTGGGCCACGGTTGATTCGATTGCCTGACATCGATAGGGCTCTCATGCTCCAAAAGCCGGCCCCACTGGGCCGATGCACCCAAGAGCTTCGGTCACAGGCGCCGGCACCGCCGGTTTGGCGCGAAGCCTTGTGGCCGTGGGCGAATTTCGGTGGTGCGCGCCTTCGTATTCACCAGTTCCTTGCGTGTCGCCGGCGGCCCGCTCCTCGCTCACTCTCGCGGCGCTGCTCATCAGTGCTGTGCGGGTGCCCGGGCGCTGGGCAGCGGCATGTTTTGCGCTCGCAGGCGTGGTGCTGCTGGCGCTGGCCGCGGGCTTGGTGCCCGGCTTTGCGCGGCTGCCGCTGGGCGGCTTGTCGATCAATACGCCGAAGGCCCTCGCCGGCTTGGCGGCGTTGGCAGTCCGCGGCATCGGACCGATGCATAGCACCGCTGAGCGCCAACTACTGCTGCGCGTGGCTGCTTCGGGTCCGCAGGCACCGCTTCGCGAATGTCAAACCGCACCAAAGCGCTTCCCTGAAAGTGACACCACGGCCCCTGGTCGCCAGCGATGGAGCAATGCGCCTAGCGTTGCCTTCCAGCGCACCGCCTACCCGCTTTTATCAAGGGAGAACGATCTTGCTGAACACCCGCGCACTGCCACACACGCCATCGTCGGCACGCCTGCCTGACACCGAGCTCGCGTCGACGACGAGTCCGCGTGCCACCACTGCCCATGGCGGTGCCGGCACGCCCACCGCGGGCGCGCATCCGTCGCCGACGGATGCGCTGCCATCGCGGCGGTCCCAGGGGCCATCCGCCCCGCGCCGCGCGCTGCCTTCCGCTTCCGCGGAGTCGGCGCCAGCCTTGGCGTCCGCCGTTCGCCAGCCCGGCACCGCCGCCCGCGTGGTTGAGATGAAGGCCTACCTGGCGGAGCTGCGCGAACACCACGGCGCCAAGCGCGAGCTGCCGGGCATACGCTCGCGCGACGCGAAGTTCCTCGATCTGCTGGTGGCGGCGGAGAACGACCGCGATCCCTCACTGAAGCTCAGCGCCCAGTCCATCGACTACAAGGGCTTGCGCCAGGGCGGGGCGGCCTCGCTGCAGGCGGTGGCCGGCCTCGCACACGCCGCGATCGCGGGCATGCAGCAAGGCAGCTGGCATGCCGTGGTGGGTGTGGACGGCCACGAGGTGGCGCTCTCTGCCCAGCACGATGCGCAGCACCCGGGGCGGCTGTCGCTGGTGGTGGTCGACAGCGTCGGCGAACACCTCTCTGCCCAGGAATGGACCCAGGTCGCCATGCTGCTGCGCGAGCACATGAACCGCTCGCTGGCCCAGCAGGGCAAGCCCGCCGACGCGCAGGTCTGGCTCAGCTGCCTGAACACCTCGGCTCAGAAGACCAACGAAGGCGGCGCGGTCTTCGCGCTGGCGGCCGTGCGCGAGATGCCGAAGGACGCAGACGCGCAGGCCCTGCACGCCGAGCAGCTGCGCCGCCAGGCGGCCGAGCCACACCCTGCCGGGGCACGCGTGAGGAACGACAACGCGCTGCTGGGTGCGCGCTTCTTCAAGCACACGACACGCGAGGGGACGCTGAAGGATTTGCTGGAGAAGCGCCCCGAGCTGAAAGACGTGCTCATCAACAAGAAGGGGCAGACGCTGCTCAAGCACCAGGCCGAGCACTTGTCGCCGCATATGCCGCCGTTCGGCGCCTCTTACGACTACAGCGGCTCGTACGAAACGCGGCGCCTGCGCATGTACGAGCGCCTGATCGATCGCCTGGAGACGACTGCAGCGTCGCTGCAGCTGGCCGGGCAGCTCGGAGAAATGAAGGGCTACGTGCACGAGCTGCAACGCGCCGCCATGGGCAAGGCCGCGCTACCCGCGTCGCGCGATGCCGAGTTCCTCGGCCTGCTCGTCGGCGTGGAGAACACGCTCGACCCACAGCTGCGCCTGAGGGCGCACAGCCTTGACGTTGCGAAGCTCGCTGCCTGCGACAGGGCCGCCACCGACGACCTGTGGCACTCGCTGTCTGAAGGCGTGCGCACCGGCACCGACTGGCAGGCCACGCTCGACCTCGGCGGCCACCATGCCGCGCTGTCGGCACGGCACGACCCGGCCGACACCTCGGTGATGTCGCTCGTGGTGGTCGATGGTGCGGACTCGCCCTTGTCGCTGGAGGACTGGGAGACGCTGGCGGAGCTGCTGTGCCAGCGCCTGCACGCGGAGCAGGCCGAGACCGACGACGACCGTGTGGGCAAGGTCTGGCTGATGCGCCTGAACACCGCGGCCATGCCGCCGGGCGCCGACGGCGCGCTGTTCGCGCTGACGGCGGCCAAGGAGCTGAAGGAAGCCCCGATCATCGGCGGTATCCATGCCGAAGCGCTGGAGCAGGCCCACGAGCACGAGGACTTCGCCATGGCGTGGGAGCGCGAGGCGGGCGAGTCGAGCGATGTGCACGATGCCCCGTCGGGCGGCAGCAACCTGCTCGCCCACCCCGATGTGCAGCAAGAGCGCATCGGGATGTACCAGCGCGCCATCGGCTACTACGAGCGCTCGCTGAGTTGAAGCCGTCGCTGGAAGGCAACGCGACGATTCCCTGCTTGCTCAACAGGCCGATGGGCGAGCAGATATGCCTGCGAAGGGCGATGCGCTCAGAGCTTGGGTGGCTCTTGGTTCTGGTCCCATTGCCAGATGGTGGCGCCGTAGTCGCCACCGATTGACGGCATCACTTCGCCTGCCTTGAAAAAGCAGCGGCTACCGGCCTGGGTCGGGGTGAACCAGAAGCCGGCACGTGGGCATGGCTGGCCGGCTTCGCAGCGCAAGCGAATAGGCTCGGGGCGCCTGGGTCGGTGGCTTGCAGTGAGGCCGCGTGGAGCCGTGCGTAGTCCACCAAGTCGCGCGGGTAGAAATCCTTGTCGCAGTAGCTGGTGTCGTCGATGTTCTGCAACCAGGTGACGGCAGCGCTCGTGAAACTCTCCGAACTCCTCGGCCCACTCCAAGGCATGGGGCCAAACGGTCGCGATTTGCCCAACATTCGCACCTACGCTGTACTGAAGACTGAGTCAGTCAAGACTGAACAGACCCTTGGCGTTCACAGCACGGTCGGAAGAAATGGACTCGGCGCGATGGTCGCCGGCGAGGCCTGTCCATGCAAGGCCGCCTCTTCGGCTTTTTCGCAGAGGCGGACGAGTTCGGCGTGGTAGCCGGGCAAGGGAGACTTGATGCTCGCGGCATACCGCCGCAGTGCCTCGCGGGCGGCGGTGAACTGGCCGGTGGCGTACTTGAATCGGGCCTCGACCACGGCGCCTGCGGGGTGCTCCAGCAGCCAGGGTCCGAGGCCGCGCAGCAGGGCGTCGGCGGTGTCCAGGTCGCCGGTCTCGATGGACAGCCAGGCACCGTCGAGGCTGGCATAGGCGCGCCACAGCCCGATCGGCGCGGTGTCCGCGACTTCGCGCAGGCACTTGCGCGCCTCTTCATGCTCGCCGCGGGTGTGCGCAATCAGCGCGTCGCAGTAGCGCAACGCCGTATGCAGCACCGGGTCGTTGGCAAAGCGGGGCAGGCTTCGCGCTTCGATGCAGGTCGCTTCGGCCACGTCGACCTGGCCTGACAGCACTTGCGAGATGACCAGCCACGGCATGAAGTCGTGCACGTACAGCAGCGCCTCCGACTCGCGGTAGATCGCCAGCGCCTGGTTCATCCGTTCGACGGCGCTGCCGTGCGCCCCCCCGCAGGCAGCCTCGTGGCCGCGAGCTAGCAGAAGCATGGCACGCAGCACGGGGACGGGCGTCTCCAACTGCTCCGTCTGCGCCAGCACACGACGCATCTGCTGCGGGGCCCTGCGCTCGCGGTAGAGCCGGCACAGCCCGGCGGTCGCCGCAATGGCCACGCGCGAGTTGCGCACCATCTGCGCGGTGGCCAGGGCCTTCTCGCCGTGCCTGACGGCTTCATCTATCAAGCCGAGGTCGACACACGGGTAGATGATGTTCACCAGAGTCATCGCGAGCAGGTCGTGCAGGCCATGCTGCTCGGCCAGGCCTGCAACGGTGCGAAAGATCTGCAGGCCGCGCTGCGGGTCGCCCATCGTGGTCGCCGCGACGCCGGAGCTGCCGAGAAAGCGCACATGGTCGACCACGCTTTCGTCCGAGTCGTGCAGGCGCTCCATTTCGTCAAGGCATTGCCGGGCGTGTACGAAGTCGCATTCGTGGATGGCGATGCCCATCAGCGTGCGCAGGGCCGACTTTCTTTCGCGGGCGAGCCCCGCGTCTTCGGCCAGCCGCAGCGCTTCGTTCAGGTGCTGCTTGGCGTGCCGTGTGGCCTGGTGCGAGAGCCGGTTGTTGTAGGTCGTCGCCAGCGCCGTGTGGGCGGCTATGGCGAGCAGCGGGGCGTTCGTGGCCCGGGCGTGCGCCAGGAGCCGCTCGCCGACGGCGAACGAGGCCTCGTCCCCCAGGAAGGCCAGTGCGCGCAGGTATTCGAGTTGCGCGTCCGTGTTGGGGGGGCCGATGTCGAGCACGACCTTGAACAGGTTGACTGCAGTCCGCCATTTCTGTTCGCCGGTGGCCTGCAGTGCGCGCGCCAGGGCCTGGTTCACGAGAGGGTCGGCCGACTCGCAGGCCACCGGCGCCGTCGCATCGACGTTGAACAGCATGGCCTGGAGTTCCGCGGCCAGGCGCTGGCCGAGCTGGGTGAGTTCGGGGCCGAGCAGGCGCTGGCGGCCGGGTTGCGTTGAGATGCCGTAGTCGAGGGCGTACTGTGCTTCTTCGCAAGACACCGTCACCTGAACGACGTTGCGGGCGCCCAGCAGCCGCTCGGCGGCGTCGATGCGCTCCTGCGCGGGCGCCTGGGCCGGCACTGCGCCCAGCGTGGTGAGCAGCGACGCCAGCTCGGGCAGGCGCAAGCGCGTGTCGGCGCTCAAGGCCCTGGCCACCATGGACATGAGCCCGAGTTCCACCCAATCGAGTTCGGCCTGCCCGGTCAGGTTCTCGAACGGAAGCAGGACGAGGGGGACCCGGCTCTGCCGGCTCGGCTCGCTCGTCGACGAGGCAGTCTTCGGCGGCTGCGCATCCGCTTCATGCGGCGCCAGCTCGCCGATGAAGCGATAGCCCGTGCTGTGCACGGTCTTGATCAGCTTGGCCACCTTGCCGTCGTCGCCGATCGCCTGGCGAGCCTTCATGATGGCGCGTACGATGACGCTGGGCGACACGAAGTTGTTGGGCCACAACTTGTCCAGCAGCTCGTCCTTGGGGACGACGCGATCGCGATGCTTGATCAGGTACACCAGCAGGTCGAACGGCCGGGGTTCGACTTGCTGCACGCGGCCATCGAGCAGGACTTCCCGCGAGGCCAGGCGCACTTCGCACCGCTCGAACCGGAAGGATGCTTGTTCCATGGCGGTGCATCTGGCCTGTGCTGTCGAACTGCGTATCAGGGAAGGCGTGCGACCCGCTCGCGCACGAGCGCCAGCAACTGCTGGCCCGGCCGCGCCAGTGTAGACCATCTCAAAGCCGAACTGCCGCTGCCACAGAACCTGCGCGTGCATCCCGAGGCCGAACTCGGCGTGCGCGACAACCTCGCCATCGAAGGCCTGGCCTTCACGCCGGATGCGTCGTCACTGTGGGTGTCGATGGAGGCGCCGCTTTACGAGGATGGCCCGGTGCCGACGCTGCAGCAAGGCGGCTTCGCGCGCTTCACCCGGCTAGACCGGCAAGGGCGCGTGCTGGGCCAGTACGCCTATCCGGTGGACCCGATCCCGCTGCCACCCAGTGGCGGCCACCGCCGCGCCGACAACGGCGTGAGCGAGATTCTCTCGACCGATGCGGGCACGCTGCTCGTCGTCGAGCGCTCGGGCCGCGAAGTCGAGGAGGGCGCTTTCCAGTTCGCCATCCGTCTCTACGAGGCCAGCGCGGCCGACGCCACCGACGTGAGCCTAACGCCAATACTGTTCAGATAGGCATCTTTGGTTGACAATCCATGCCCATCGAAGCTTCGATGGGCATGGACGATGGCGAGAACCCGCAAGGCGCTACCGGGG
>Ga0307508_10002183_pt1 | contig 20935 bp, 23 predicted proteins | sample 9_EM_MG_FD_203089 | JGI IMG/M metagenome (GOLD analysis project Ga0307508, IMG submission 203089) | Populus trichocarpa ectomycorrhiza microbial communities from riparian zone in the Pacific Northwest, United States - 9_EM | ecosystem: Host-associated > Plants > Roots > Unclassified | place...
GCGTTGGGGTGGTGGCGTACACGGACGATGGATGGTTTCGGTTGGGATAGATGGATGGTTGGTGGATCACAGTGGGGGATGGCAGAGCCACGAGACGCCGATTTTGTGATTTAGTAAGCACGATTTTGCCAGTACTTATCTATGCGACTCCCCGGGACCGACAGATAGAGGTTACCGCTACTTGTACGGGCTAGCGTCTTGGCAAATACAATGAGGTGCCCAGCCAAGAAATCGAGTGCAATATCATGACCGCCAAAAAGTACCCTGTCTGATAGATACTGCTCACACGGTCGGGATTCCAGCACGGCAACAACCACCAATTCTTGTCCGATTGGCTTAATTTTTGATTCATCACTCCCTCCTCCTTACCCACTTGCCTGAAATTATCCTGAACCCGATTGATTCAAACATATTGGGCTGGGTTTGCGTGGGGTTGTCTCGAATCTACGCCTTTGTTGTTGCAAGTGCATTCTAAACATATGGTATCACTCGTCTCTTCTAGTTATGGACTAGTGCCATTTCTATTAGGTTAGCGCCTGTTCAATACACCACCTGTAAGGGAGGAAAGCCAAGGCCTGGGGGCTTGGCATCTTGGCGGCTTGGCGACTTGGCGGAGGACTATGTTTGCCGCCGGCGAGCGGCCGTTCTTTCTTCGTGAGATATCAAGATACATATACTTCTCTCTTTTCGCTTGTGGACGGTCCGTCCGCCACGCTCATCGTGATCTTCCTTTCCCCGTGCCTTTCCGTGCCGGAACCCAGAGTTTCTCGGCTGAGCGGTCTGTTCCTGAAAAGAACAGGCCCTTAGTCCCTCTTGGCTGTACTCTATCGTTTGGCTTGTCTAAGTACTCAGATCCCTGTCTAGCATGGAAACCTATTTATGTTGTTCATTGGTGGCACCACCAGCCACCTATGGCACGCAATATCGAGATCGCATGGAGCGAGTTAGGGGGCATGCACGCGCCCATCGTCAAAAAAGACGCAAAAAGGCCTGGGCGCACCCAGGGCGCGCCGGCTGCTTTCACATACCCCTTCCAATCACAATCACATATTTAGTAAATTGCTCCTACACAAAGAACGTTAGATAAGTATCTGGAAAATTGATTTCTGGTGCCGGGTTAAGAAAAAAATGTTTTTCGGTTGCGTGGTCAGCTACCAGAGTGGCAAAGCATGTTTTTACTATGGAAAAGAAGGAAAAGAACTCAACGATTGATGAGGATAGGTGGAGGACGGACGCTAGCGGCGCCGACACTGCTCTAGTCACTCTACTTTTCTCCACGAAAATGAGTGCCCGCAAGTGCACCGCAACACCTGTAGGTACAACACGAGTGAGAGGACGAATTCAACTTTGAAGAACGCGATTGCCTTCCCTACAACATGCAATTCTTCCAGTCTTTTGTGGAGATCATCCATAAAGCAGCGCAAGAGCACGCTGCTATGATGAATAAATTCACAACACAGCAGGTCCTAAAAATGTCCGGCATTCTGCTGTCAGCAGAATACAAATCCACAAGGATGCGGAGCAGCAAGGTGTCTGGATGGAATTTGTTCCTGCCAGAGGCGAAGGCGGATATCCCGGATCACATCCATTGTCGCACGAAAGGGGATGGGCTTCGCCCCAAGTTCAATTGGGTCCTGGTCTAGCTTGACGTTCGCGAGGGACCTGAGTACGGGCTAGTGTCGAGGTGAGAAGATGAGACGACGTCACCAATGCATAGGGGCGGTGTCCATACGGAACGCCAATGCATGAGAAGGTGTCGTCCGTGCGGAGGGGCGGGGTTCTACGGGTGCGGTCTCGATCCTGTGAGGGCGCACAACACGGAAGTGGCAGTGAAACGGGGCCAGAGGAAGTCGGAGGGGAGCATGTATATACAGATGTCTACCGCCTGGCAAGAGAGCATCACCGAATCTACTCTCTACCATCTTTACCCATATATCTGTATACCGCAACCTTTGACAGGTTATGGGCCCGGTAGGTCGGAGCGCTGCGAGCGAAACCCCATGACCGTCAGCGTAAAACCGAGTGAGAGACGATACTGGCTAGCCGAAATGATCGGATTTTGCTTCAATACGTACTTGTGTAGGAGCAATTTATTAAATATGTGATTGTGGTAGGAGGGATGGGAAAGCAGCCGGCGCGGCGCTGGGCGCGCCCAGGTTTTTTGCGTCTCTTTGGCGATGGGCGCGTGCACGCCCCCTAGCTCCAATGCGATCCCGATATTGCGCGCCAGAGGTGGTCAGCCGAACTGTACGGAGGTGCAGGCGCTAGCAAACGCTTGGCACATTGCGAGTTGCATGAGAAATCACTCGCAGTACCCCAGAACTCGCTTTTATATTCGCACAATTGTTCCCTGTGGTCTCAGTCCAGTCTGGCAGGAAGACTGTACGTACTGACTCATGCTTTGCAACATATCTACGCCGTTATTTTGATTCAACCACTTCTGCAATGAGAATCTCTACTACATACCATAATCTACGCTTAAACTTCATTGTGCTCGTGTTCCTCCCACACTACTGGCATTAATGCTTGACATGGTTGTGGAAGCAACATACACTGAAACAAGCTGCGTGGAAGCCATACAGTCCAATACTCGTAGTCCAGATATGATACGGCGTAACACTCTAAATCCGTATCGTTGAGGACTTCTGCATCGCTACCTCGAAACGCAGGAACTCGTACGTACAGTCTTCCTGCCAGACTGGACTGAGACCATAGGAAACAATTGTACGAATATAAACAGCGAGTTCCGGGGTACTGCGAGTGGTTTCTCATGCAACTCGCAATGTGCCAAGCGTTTGCTACCGCGTGCGCCTCCGTACAGCTCGGCTGACACACAATTCCTCGGCTTGCTACATATGATGGCATGGACCTCAATTCCAACACCGTTTTCTTCAATTGTACATACTCGCCACCATCACACTCGTCGCATCTTACTCGCGATCATCCTTGCCTCCTACATCCTCATCAACATCGTACTCGTCGTGTCTTGATACTATCCACGCTGCCGGCATCCTCATCGACATCGTACTCATCGCGTCGTATCTTATCTCGCAAACTACGTTTGTTTCTGTTACAGAGCGATGCTATCCACGATAGGAACAGCATTACAGGTGTTGATCTTGGCAATGGATGTGATGCTGGGTACTTGCACTGGCCCCTGGGTAAACTAAGTGCGGTAACATATATAGTTGTACATTAGATGTAATGAATAGAACTGTATGCAGTCATAATACCTGGAACCAACTGCGTGTTTGATAGTCTACGCTGCAATGTACTGTGCCCTGAGAGTCGCGTCTGGATGCTAGTTATGTACCACCGTGACTGCTCTGTTACCTAAATGTGGTACTCCATCGTAAGCCTTGTCTGGATCCCATTTGCCTTGACACTTTGGGTCCATAAGGTACGCGCTGCGACCAGATGGCGAATGCGGGGATATACCCCGTCCGGAGCTCCACCGTGACACACTGTGTCCGGAAGACATTAGCCTTGACACACTGCGTCCGGAAGACATTAGCCTTGACACGGTGTGTCCGTAAGACCCAGGCTGCATCCAGATGGCAAATGCTGTGGCAGACCCCGTCCGGATTCCCCAGCCATATCTATAAAGGTACATAGAGTAAGAATGTTACACCCTAAATATTACGGGTCGGACATTCGGATACGGACAGGGCAGGAAGGTATCAGAAACTCGTCGCACGGTCTTAGGACGGCATACCGAGACCGGGTAATCGACAGCGTCGGGGCTCGGCTCGGATCAACCGACTCTACGGCAGCAGGAGGTCCCTGGGACAGGTACCGGCGCAGACCAGGAAAGCGCAAGCGCTGCCGCGGAGGAAGACAACCTTGGTGGTCATCATAAGAAGGACAAGCAATCGGAAGGAAACGGGAACGCAAGGAGTTGCAAGTCTAGATTGCGGAATAGGAGCAGGGTTGTTTCCAGAGGCACAGCCCAGAGGAACAACACCACGAGTCGGGAATCGCTGTATCGTTGCAGACGGCTTGGAGGCTTGAGGCAATACAGCTGCACCCCGTGGTCGGGAGACACGAGGGATCATGCTACCACTCGCATCCTTGTCACTGACACCCGATTATGGCGATGAACTCTGGGCTCTGCCAGCGCTCGACAGCGTGAGTGTATCCCCACTTATCCGAGATGCTTACAACGATTATGAGGCAGGGCACACGCCGCACCAGGGTGAGGACGTCGAGTTGAACGAATACTGGAGCGGAGGCTTGTCCGCAAGCCGATCCTGTAGCGCTGGGTAGCCCCTGGACGAAGTACCAGCTCGTGATTCGGGAAAGTGCAAACACCGCTACTGGACCGCACCTCAGGAACAGTTCGAGAGTCTGTTGGGAGCGATATGGGGCGGAGCTATACCTTGGTGCCCGTTGCGGCCGAGAAGGATCAGCTGGTATGGTTGAGGGCTCGTTGCTGCCAGCTCCGGTCGAGTAACGAAATCAACCCCGCACGCAACCCAATCGCATCACCCAATCACGACAAGAGGACTTAAGGAGAGGCACCTTCTCTGGTCACACTCGGGAAGATACGGGAAAAGCACTACTGTCTGACCCAATCGAGAGTTATCCTCTTTACGCTGATGAAATCTAGTGCCAAGGCGAAGAGTTTTCACGTCGCGGCGCGGGGTAATTTCCCCGCAGCACGTGACCTCGCCGAGCCGAATACTTATACGACTCCTCGATGGGTGCGAAGGAGGACAAAAACAATCATCGGAATCATCATCGGAATCATCATCGAAACGATCATCGGAATCATCATCGAAACGATCATCGGAATCATCATCAATATGATCATCGGAATCATCATCGAAACGATCATCGGAATCATCATCGAAACGATCATCGGAATTATCATCGAAACGATCAGCGGAATCATCATCGAAACGATCATCGGACATCATCAGCGGAATCATCACCTGAATCGGCTAAACATCATCGGAATGAACAATCAGAAGAATCATCAATGGGAAGAATCATCAGAAGATTCATCGGAAGGTTCATCGGAATCATCATCGGAATCATCAGCGGAAACATCAACCACAGAACGGTCAATCATCAACGGACCACCTACCGGTCACGAAGACATGGAGTCAACGATTATCCTCCTAACGAGCGATCCGTAGAGTGAGTCGTCGCCACGGAACCGCAAGCGATCAAACGAGCAATTCATCGAACGAGCCGCCACGGAACCGCGAGCGATCCGTCTAGTGAGTCATCGCCACGGAACCGCAAACGATCCGGCAAGCGAGTCGTCGCCACGGAGCCGCAAACGAACCGCCGCCGCGATACTCACAAGCCATCGGGCCGCCGCCGGGCTTGCGTTGAACGAACCGCCGCAACGCCGGGTGTGCGCCCCGAATCGACGATACGCCTCAGCGGCGAGTGAGACGACAGTGGATCGGGAAGGAGACGGAAGGATACGTAAGGAGCTCGAGAGTCTAGGCGGAAGTGGGGCTCACAAGGTGATGACAAGGTTGAGAAGTCTAGACTGGAGATAATGGACCGGAGTACCGGAAACTCTGGAGAAGCAAGGAAACCAGCAAGTGGTGGACACGCAACTGCAGGTACAGGAGTCTGTGAAGTGGCTCCACTTGTAAGAGGACACGTCAGCCGAGGAAGGATTCTGTCTAGGACAACAGACTGGCATGCCCCGGAATTCTTGCTCTCCTTATCGCGAACATCAGTCGTGACCAATCGACCCCAGACCCGGAATCCGGTGGCCAGGAACCATATGTCACACCTCCGATGAGTTCCCAGAGGGACACCGACCAGGACGAGTAGCTCCGGGCTTTGGCCCACGCCCACCTTGGCTGGTGCGTGCGTGAGCGTATCCTCTACCATATCTTATGCCAAATCTTTAGGGCCGGAAGCAGTTCAGCCAGGTGAAGCAGCCTTGAGGGGAAGCAGCCGAGTGGTTCCTGGGTACTGGGGGGTGAGGCCGGTCCGGCGTCAGCCGGGCACGCCAATAATCCCTAAATCCTCAGTACGCCGAGCCAGTCATCCGAAGGGCTGTGATGACCTAGGGAAAGCTGAACTCGGTAGCCGCTACATATGAACCAGAGATAAGGATACCCGCTGAAGCGCCGCGAGCGAGCCGTCGGGCAGTACGCCGGGTCCGCCTTGAATCGAACCATCCGCCGGAGCGCCGCGAGCGAGCCGTTGGGCAATACGCTGGGCCCGTATCGAATCGAACCATCCGCCGAAGCGCTGCGAGCGCGCCGTCGGGCAATACGCCGGGCCCATCTCGAATCGAACCATCTGCAGAAGCGCCACGAGCGAGCCGTCGGGCAATACGCCGGGCCCGTCTCGATCCGAACCATCCGCCGAAGTGATACATGAGCGAGCCGTCGGGCAAGCCGCCGGGCCCGCCTCGAACCATCCGCCGAATCGATACACAAGCGATCCGTCGAGCAAGCCGTTGCCGCGGAGCCGCGTGCGATCCGGCGCTCAAGCCGCAGCCAGCGGTCGCCGCAAATATCGAACCGAACTCCTTAGATTATTCGCTGTGAATCCCTTAATGGGGGGCGAGCTTGGAAGGATTGTCATGGGGGGACGTTATTTTTGTATAATAATTAAATGCCGGCGAAGACCGCGCGCGCCCTATCTCCTTCGTGACTACCGAGAAACCTGACTAGTGCGATATTACCGTCACTCCGACGTTGACCGGACGTCCCAGTGTCACAAAGAATGACCACTTTTGGTTGTTCACTATCAATTGCCAGAAGTTTCGTAACTGTAGGTTGCATAGATGTATGTAGCGTACTATAGATTACTAAGGTAGTGGCGTTGCTACACTAACGTACTTTACTGGTTAACCGGCTACTAACGTATCAGATAGGGTAACCGGACACGATATGGAACCCGGACACTCGCGATGACGGCGCCCACGACCGGATATTCCACAGATTTCAACAACCACAGCCAGCTAGGAGCCTAAATTTCGTACAAGCACTGAGAATATATAGATGAACCTTCTCTGAAGGTGTTACCAAAATCAATTGCTCCTAAGACCTCGAATCGCTAATCTAACGGCAGAAATCTATCCACCACACAACTACCCTCCCTGTGGTTGTCGGCTGCCTAAACTCATCGCCAAAGGCCGGTCAGGTAGATGAGAACTAGGTCTTGTCTGTGTACTTAGCCTAGGAACTAGCACTGCAAGTTCTCTCTTAGTATCGACTGAGAGGTCTTCCCATTCTTCGGGGTCACTAATCGTACATCAGGTAGCAGAGGGACTCGAACTCGCTGGAGCCACAATTCGATGTTGAAAGCTTAGTGAGATCTACAAAAAATTAAGAGGGGTATCACTTACTATTCCAGGGCGTACTGCCAGACTGATAGAGCGCTGTGGAGTGATGGGAGCTTGGTGGAGCAAGTCAGATGGGGGTCTACCCAGTGTGGGGGCTGGCTCCTGAAAGCGTACAGATTTCTATGATGAGAGTTAGTAAAAACTAGAGGAACTGCGGAAGTATAGATGAGTACCGGGATCTTCTCTTTTTTAGGTTTTTTTGTGGGTGCCCGAGTGGTGGCAGATTTTTTGGAGGGTGTGTTCGCTGCGGTTGGGGTTGGTAATATCGCAATCGGCGCATTCTCACTTCCCTCTTTGTAGCCAGACTCAATCTTGGCCTAATTCCCTAATTAAATAACCAATATTAAGAGTAGATATTTGGAACAGATCTTAGGCTTTTTTCCCCTAGATGGAGCTCTAAGCTTGCTGAGAGCCAGTTTATGTAGCTCCTTTTCCTCCTTCAGCCGATGGACCTCCTGTCTCTCATCCATCTTCCTAATGAGATCGGCTCCATTTATAACCCGAGCCTTAGAGATCACCCGTCTGTCGGTAACTGCAGCCTTCTTGCCCCCATACTGTCGACGTACATCAGCAAGCTCGATCCCCCGTATCTCTGCAGTCGCAAGTGCTGTCTGGGTTGTGTGACTATAGCGCTTGACAACAGCAATGGCAACATTGACATCACCGGTCTGGCGAAGGGCTTCAATCGCCAATTGTGTTTGCTGGCGCACATCGCGACTCTTATAGGGAGTTTTATGTTGGGACAAAATATCAACAGCCGGCTGTGACGAAGTGGCTACGGTGGAGGTTGGGACTGTGACAGGGTTGGTATCACCAGTAATCAGTCTTGTAACAGCATCAGGATTGAAGGGACAAATCCCAGTTGCACGGAAGGCGGAGGCGATATTCTTCTTTGTATAGGCTTGCCGGCATGCTGCACTGTAGAATCTCCAGAATGTTCCCTTCAAGATACCTGTACGAGTATTTCGGATATAATCGTCCGCCGCTTTGCCGTAATACTTTTGCAGGGGGGCAAAAAGACCGACGTCAAGGGGTTGGAGGAGATGTGTTGAATGTGCTGGAAAACAAAGGAGTTGAATGTTGTTGTCGATACTATACTGAATAAACTTGAGGGTAAGGTGCGAACGATGGCCGTCTAGGATGAGCAGTCGAGTGTCGCTACCCCCCTTCCGGTCCTTAGTGCAACGGTCAAAGTGGTACAACCACTCCAAGCCCAGCTCGTCATCAGTCCACCCGTTAGGTGAACAGGCAAACATCGCATCAGGGTCGCTGGTTTCTGAATGCCAGCCCATATACTGTGCAGTTCCCTTGAAAATCACAAAGGAAGGCAGCATGTATTGTGCCGCACAGCAACATTCCACAACTGTAAGCATCTCCCGCGTTCCATCCTGCGTCACCCTTGGTGGCCGACGACCAGCTCTACAAACCACCTTTGCTCTCGACGATCGACCGATGATGAACCCTTTCTCGTCCATATTGAAGATGTCTTCGGGCTTAAGATTGTACTTGCGGACCAATCGCTCCAGCTTTCGAAAGTAGTCTCGTAGGGTGGGAAGGTGGCTAGCGTATGCCCGTTGGCGGTCTAGCTGGGTGCCATACTTGGCTGCGAGTTCCGGATGACGTTTAAGAAAGTTTCCCACCCATCGCTTTCCTAACCCAGCCAGTGTAGGATCCTCCTCTTCATCTGCCCGTTGCTGGGCTAATGCTTTGGCCATTGCCAGTAGAAGATCCATCCGTGGCGGAAAACCCCAGTCATCCAACTGCTTGCACCAGTCCTGTGGTGCCTTCTCCATAGCTGGGGTGAGCCTCTGCTGGTGTACATGGCTTTCCTTACGTGACAGCCCACCTCGAGCACGATCGGCAAGGGCAGAACATGGAACATTGAACAGTAGCGCAAGCGTACGGAAGGAGGTGCCTTCTTGTTCTCTATGCGCCAGCACAGCGGCGATATCGTCTTCCTTGGCTGTCGATTGTTTCTCTTTCTTCGATTTGATGTTTGGAGGGGGTCTGGTGGATGCCATATTGTCGCTGATGTTTTTGACTGGGCAGGTTGCAGATTTTTACTTGGCTGGCGGGGTAATATGCGGAGGGGCCTGTCTGCTACTTGCGGATTTTCTACTGTCCGGGTTCTCTATCGTATCCGGTTACCCTATCCATTACATTACCCCTTATCCGGACTCTTTGTCACCGCAGGCCCTTGCCCTCCAGAATGGTAATTCCTCAACAACCACCTCTCGGATCACCACCAAAGTTCGTGTGATGCATTAGAGTGCATTGGAGAACCTCCACTTTAAGCCTCAAAGAAATCCATTGTCTAAGGAAGTCGTACTAATTGCCTTTAGTTCTACTCCCCTCGCTTTCACCCCCATTACCCCTAGACGGCTTTCTGCTACGGAGTCTCATCGCTAAAGGTCTATCAGGCATGTATCTGGATGGCTTCCTGGGTGTAAAAGAAGCCTCCACTAGATCCTCTCACTCAGAAGTACTCTCGGTATGTAATGTCACTGTAGAAGGACCGGTTGCTGTGGGGAAACCAATCACTCAGGAGTGATCAGCAGCTGTGGAAGGATCAGCAGCTGTAGAGGGGCCGGCTATCACTGCTAGGGCCTAGGGGAGTACTATTAGTACTATTACTATCAGAGAAATTTTTTGAGATATCACCTTTCCTCTAGGGCATCTGTAGCTACTATAGCAAAAAGTGGGTGTTTATTGATACTGGAAAATGCTGAGGTTTTGGAACTACCGTAGAGTGGGCTCAACTACCGTAGAATTACGAAATAAGATTACAATGTGTCAATATAGAACTTTAATTAATACAAATATATGCATTCTTACGAAGATAAAGGATAGCCAGTGGTTTATAGAAGAGGTATGCATTCAGGATACTGTGTGCTGGAACTGCTGGGAAAATCTAGTAATTAACGCAACTATATATTTTTTGCGAATCAGCAGTCTTTTACCAGCTACGTTTTAAAGACTAGGTATGTTATCACATACAGTAAGAATATGGGTGACCTGTGGTCAGCATGCTGTTTTCCTCGGGTATCCACATGAGGTGATTCTTATATTTTGTATACTGCTGGGGATTAAGCTAAATTGCTCAACCTATGCTGTTACGAGAGTCAGGCAGTATCACAGCTTCAGATGCATTGGACCAACACGTAACTTAAATTAGACAGTATAACTCCAAGTGAATAAGGAGAGTACTCTTAAATAGTGGCTGTATCTACCATATCTGACGATATCACACATACTATAGAACACTTCGACCATTGCTGTTATGGTGAAGGATCCCAGTGTACTGGAATGTTTGTTGGCTGGGACATAGCACCTTGTGCCGGAACGCCTCATCCTTGGAAGGTGTGTTGATTCCTAGTCTCAGGAAGCGTGTTGATTCCTGGGCTAAGGCGTGTCGATTCTAGGCTCAGTTGCATGAGAGAAGTCTGTATCAGTACAAATGTGAGTTCCGAGGGTATGAGTACACATGTGAGTTGTGAGCATGTATTGACAGTCTTTCGAGTGACAGTCTTCAAACGTCAATGGTCTTGTGAATGCCACTCTGCAACGGTGTCAGTCTCGTAAATGTCACTCCGCAATAGCGGTGGTCAATCGAATGACCAACTGTTTTACGCCAACAGCGCCGTCAGCACCTGAAGACAACAGTGCCAACTGTGCCAGACGACAACAGCGTCGACAGTGCCGACAGCACCAACATCGCCGACAGTGCCAAGAGCGCCGAGAGCGCCAACATCACCAAGAGCGCTGAGAGCGCCAAGAGTGCCAAGAGTGCCAAGAGTGCCAAGAGTGCCAAGAGCGCCGGACGTCAACGGCGTTGACAGCGCGGGACGACAACAACGCTGGCAGCTTCAGACGTGTGGCATGACAGTCAACACCTACTCAAAGGAATGAGAAAAACACAATGTGCACTGCGAGAGTCTAGACGGGAGGCAAGAGTGGAAGTAGAACCTTGGCAGCCAAAGTTGTTTGCTGGGGACTACTCCGCGGTGGCAAAGCGGAACCCCCGTATGACTCATAGAAGCTCTAGGAACGACGAGGTTTTCAGTAGATGCTGTATCTTGTCATAGGTATCAGCAGGACGAGTACGCTCTGGGCCTAAGCCCACATTCACCTTGGCTTTGGCTGGTGAATATGTGTGTGAATTCCTGAGAATAGCAAACGTCGACGTGACAAGTGCCGGACAGGGATGAACAACGCTGTACGAGTGTTACCGACTAGAGAAGGAAACGGAGGATTTGGTGACAGTCATTTGATGTTAGGAGGGGTATTTTTGGGGGCCGCCTGAGAACTCTCCATGGCTGTTCCAGATCGCCTCTTGTAGGAGGGGTTATTGGAGGCTGAGGAGCGAGAGTCGGTAGTATGACGATCCGTTCCCAGCGCAACATCCTTACCTTTGTTGACCTTCCGGCGGCTCACCATGTACTTCTGTCTTTTCTGCGATTGGCTTTCTTAGGGGTTGTAGCTGTGAAGAACTTAGGACCGCTCAAGATGAGGTTTACTAAAATACATACTAAAGTAAATAGTTACTTAGTAATCTACAAAAGCACATGACTATGTGTATCTCTTGCAACAAACCTGCTCATAAGTTCTTCAGCAACACCCTACCTTCTAGCTTCTACTCCTTCCCTTAAACACTTACATTGTGAACAACCCCGACATTTTCACATCCTTTCAAAACTGTCTGCACGCCTCGGTGGTGATATCAGTGTCATCAGTATACGAGTCTGCTGGATTGATCCATACGTACGTACTTGCTTCTTACTGACTCCCTACCAACTTAGCCAGCTACCGGTGAGTGTCCAGCGTGCATTGGAGTCGAAGACAGGAGACAGGTGAGCGATCCACGTGCATGGCTATCGGTGACTGACAACAGGTGAGTGTCTGGCGCGCACTGCAATTCAGGACAGAGAACAGGTGTCCGGCACTCATGGCAATTCAGGACAGAGAACAGGTATCCGGCGCTCACTGCAATTCAGGACAGAGAACAGGTGTCCGGCGCTCACTGCAATTCAGGACAGAGAACAGGTGTCCAGCACGCACTGCAATTCAGGACAGAGAAAACAGGTGTCCAGCGCTCACTGCAAGTCAGGACAGAGAACAGGTGTTTGGTACTCACTGTAATTCGGGACAGAGAACAGGTGTCTGGCGCTCACTGCAATTCGGGACAGAGAACAGGTGTCTGGCGCTCACTGCAATTCAGGACAGAGAACAGGAGTCCAGCACGCACTGCAATTCAGGACAGAGAAAACAGGTGTCCGGTGCTCACTACAAGTCAGGACAGAGAACAGGTGTTTGGTACTCACTGCAATTCAGGACGGAGAACAGGTGAGTGTCCAGTGCGCATAGGAGTCGGAGACAGGTGAAAGGTGTGCGATCTACTGGCTATTGGGGACAGAGAACAGGTGAGTGTCCGGCGCACACTGCAATTCGGGACAGAGAACAGGTATCCGGCGCTCAATGCAATTCAGGATAGAGAACAGGTGTCCAGCGCTCACTGCAATTCAGGACAGAGAACAGGGGTCCGATGCTCACTGCAATTCAGAACAGAGAAAAGGTGTCCGGCGCGCACTGCAATTCGGGACAGAGAACAGGTGTGGTATGCACTCCAAGTTGTTCTAACCATCCGCTTCTTTCTTTTGTTTTTCGCTAACTCTCAGGGTGATGGGTGCAAAGATAGTTCTAGGCAGTATGTATGCTGTTCAATTCAATCTCTCTCACAACTATTGGGTACTGCATTCACTAGTGGTTTATATCACTGATCAGGAAAAAAAATCTGTGTCCGGACGCACAGGCTGCGTCTGGACGAACCAGGTGCTCGGGATGCTCTGGATGCACCCTGGCAGGGCACATACCACTCCCAACGCGAAACGCACAGGCAATGTGAAATCGGACGCAGCACGCCATGGCACCGGGCATTCGGACGCCATATGCCAGGGCGCCGTGCATCTGGATGCAGCTCGCCATGGCATCTGCTTACCGGACGGAGCGTGTCAGGGCATTTTCCTTCTGGACGCAGCCATGTCAGGGCATTTTCCTTCTGGACACAGCCATGTCAGGGCATTTTCCTTCTGGACGCAGCCATGTCAGAGCATTTTCCTTCTGGGCGCAGCCGTGTCAGGGCGAATGGCATCCGGACGACGCGTGTCATGGCACCACGGTCACGCTGTCTGTCAAGGTAGGGAACATCGTAGCAAATACTCTTGTCGTATTCGCAAACACGCAGTGGGTTCCAGACATAGTGACTCAGTCCAGTTCTATTCATTCTATCTAATGTATATCTATTTATGCTACTACCACACTTCGCGCGGAAACAAAGGAAAGTTGGCAAATACGATACGACGCGTTGAGCACGACGCGATGAGCACGACGCGTTGAGCACGACGCGATGACCACGACGAGATGAACACGACGCGATGAGAATGACAACTATGAGAAGGATGGCAATGAGCACGCCGCCGGTGGCGAGGACGATAGCCAGTAGGACGCGGCGAGTATGATTGCGAGCTTTGTGACATGGTTAGCACCGCTCTCAGAGTGACAGACAGCGGGAAGTTGTACAATACAATGTGATGAGTACGATTTCAATGAGTGTGCCGGCGGCGAGAATGATAGCAGGTAGGGCGCGGCGAGTATGATGTCAATGAGGGTGCCGATGGCGAGAACGATAGCGAGTAGGCCACGGTGAGTATGAGCGCGCGTAAGATGCGGCGAGTATGATGTCAATGAGGGTGCTGGTGGCGAGGACGATAGCAAGTAGGAAGCAGTGAGTATGATTGCAAGTAAGATGTGGCGAGTATGATGGCAAGCTTTGTGACATGGTTAGCACAGCTCTCGGAGTGACAGACAGCGGGAAGTTGTACAATACAACGTGACTAGTACGATGTTAATGAGGGTGCCCGCGGCGAGAACGATAGCGGGTAGGACGCGGCGCGTATGATGTCAATGAGGGTGCCGGTGGCGAGCACGATATCAAGTAGGACGCGGCGAGTATGATTGCAAGTAAGACGTGGCGAGTATGATGGCTAGCTTTGTGACAACGTTAGCGCAGCTCTCAGAGTGACAGAGACACCGGGAAGTAGTACAATACACAGTGAGGAGTACGATGTCAATGAGGGTGCCAGCTGTGAGGACGATAGCGAGTAGGACGCGGTGAGTAAGTCACGGTGAGTATGATGGCGTGAAAGATACGACGAGTACGATGGTAATAGAAAGCGCCAAGCCAGTACTAACGCTTGCGCTTTCGCAAGATTCGGCTCATCACTCATAGATAGACCCCTTTTTTCTTCTCCTTTCACCTCGACCTACTCGTCGACATTTTCCTAATCGACATCTTACTTGTTGCGCCAGGCTCTCCATCATACTTGCTGCGTCTTACTCGCTCTCATACTTGCTGTGTCCTACTCACCCACACTTGCCGCGTCCTACCCCCTATCGTTCTCGCCACTGGCACCCTCATTGACATCGTACTTCTCATGTTGTATTGTACAACTTCCCGCTGTCTGTCACTCCGAGAGCTGTGCTAACCATGTCACAAAGCTCGCCATCATACTCGTCGTATCTTACTTGCAATCATACTCGCCACGTCCTACTTGCTATCGTCCTCACCGCCAGCACCCTCATTGACATCATACACGCCGCATCTTAAGCGCGCTCATACTCACGGTGGCCTACTCGCTATCGTTCTCGCCGCCGGCACCCTCATTGACATCATATTCGCCGCGTCCTACCCGCTATCGTTCTCACCGCCGGCATCCTTATTGACATCGTACTCGTCACGTTGTATTGTACAACTTCCCACTGTCTGTCATTCTGATAGCTGCGCTAACCATGTCACAAAGCTCGCAATCATACTTGCCGCGTCTTACTTGCAATCATACTCACCGCATCCTACTTGCTATCATCCTCACCACCAGCACCCTTATTGACATCATACTCGCCGCGTCCTACCCGCTATTGTTTTCGCCGTGGGCACCCTCATTGACATCGTACTCATCACGTTGTATTGTACAACTTCCCGCTGTCTGTCACTCTGAGAGCTGAAGGCAAATGGCGTCCGGACGAAGCCTATCATGGCATATGGTTTTCGGACGATGAGTGTCAGGGAATGTGCCTTCCGGACGCAGAGTGTCAGGGCATATGCTTCCAGACTACGAGTGTCAAGGCATGTGGCGTCCAGACGATACCTACCAGGGTATATGCCTTTCAGATGCAGAGTGTCAAGGCATTTGCCTTCGGAACCCTGCGCGCCAATGTATATCTTCCGATGCATACCACCATATACCTTCCGGACTACGCTTGTCAGTGCACATGCAGCTCCCAACGCGAGGCAGGCGTACGTGTCCATACCATACTAGACAAAGATGGGCACCACATTAGGCTTCCGGGCGGCGAATGTCAATGCGTTGCCTTTTCTTCCCAATGATGAGTGTCAAGGTATATGGCATCCGGACGATGTGTGCCAATGCATATGCCTTGCGGACGACGAGTGCCTGGGTATTTGCGCTTCCAAAGGCAGAGTGTCAGGACAAATTTCTTCCAGACGACGAATGTCATGACGTGTGGCGTCCGTACGATACCTGCTACGGCATATGCCTTCTGGACTGCAAGTGCCAGGGTATTTCCACTTCCAGATGCAGAGTGTCAGGGTATATTTCTTCCAGACGACGAATGTCATGACATGTGGCGTAACAGCGCCTGCCAGGCCATACGTCTTTCGGACGACAAGCCAAGGCATGTGGCGTCTGGACAACACCTGCCATGGCATCTGCATTCCAGACGACGAGTGCCAGGGTACTTTCTCTTCCAGACGCAGAGTGTCAGGGCATATTTCTTCCAGACGAAGAATGTCATGACATGTGGCGTCCGCACGACGCCTGCCACGGCATTGTAACGGCGGCGGTTCTCCAAGGTACTCGAGTGAGTTCGGGTGACGCAAGGGAGAGCGGGAGCGGAAGCGGGGGGGGCGAACGGGAACGGGAACAGGAATGGAATGGGAACGGGAACGGGAACGGGAACGGGAACGGGAAGGGAATGGGAACGGGAACGGGAACGGGAGACAGAGACGGACAGCGTCAGACGGACGTGTTGGACAAGAACGGACAACGTCAGACGGACGTGTCGGACAGAGAGACGGACAGCGTCGGACGGACGTGTCGGACAGGAACGGACAATGTCAGATGGACGTGTCGGACCAAGAGACGGACAGTGTCGGACGGACGTGTCGGACAGGAACGGACAACGTCAGACGGACGTGTCGAACAGAGAGACGGACAGCGTCGGACGGACGTGTCGGACAGAGACGGGGGGCGCGAGACAAGCGTCGCCAATATAGAGATACGGAAACGGAGGAAACTGAGGAAACGGAGACGAGGTTGATATTCCGAATAGAATACCAGAGGTTGCATGAAGAGAAGAAGAAGACAAAACACAGGAGACAGCCCTCCTTATATACACAGTTCTCGCAACTCCCATATGTCCTCCTACTCATACCCGCGCAACTCACATATATACTCATACTCACATATGTGCTCACAACCACGCAACTCATACAACCTTCTCTTATGCAACTGGGGCTCGTAACCGACACCCTTTCCAAGATCGAGACATCCGGAGCGAGGTGACGACACTCTTTCCAACATCGAGACATCCGGAGTGAGGTGTCGGCATCAACAACGAAATCAAACAACCAAACCCAAATCGAGCGCCGGGACCTACGCCGTGACAGGCATATGCCTTCCGGACGGCGAGTGGCAGGGCGTAGTTCTTCCAGACGACGGATTTTTTTTTTCAAGACAAGTGTCACAGCATTTGCCTGTGGGCCGCTGCGCCCGACATGCCGCTCGCAATGCGAGGTGCGAGGCGGCCCATGCGTATGCGTACTAGATGAAGATGGGTACCACATTAACCTTCTGGGCTGACAATGAGTGTCAAGGTATATGGCATCCGGACAACTCCTACCACGGCATGCTAGCTTTCAGATGACCAGTGCCAGTGCATATGCATTCCAGACGAAAAGCGTCAAGTCATATTTCTTCCAGACGATGAGTGCCAAGGCAGGTGGCGTCCGGAACGCATTTTCACATCTACAGTGACTGCATATCGTATGTCATTGAATATAGCAATGACAGCAAGAAGAGAGTGGGAATGTGGATTTGTTGATGTTCTATGGTTGTGAAGGCATCAATATATAAGGGGAGCCAGAAGTTATTTCCTCAGCTGTTGGGGCAGGTGTACCGAATATCGCAACCAATATTCACAATTGCTTATGCAGTAGCGAGACTACAATGTATTTAATTGCCCTCCTCCCTCTCATGGCGAATTCTTACAACATTCTAATCCCTACTCGCACTTCTACCATCATACAGTTCCTTAACAATCCAAACCATTTCTTGTACTGCAGTTGTCTGTTTCCACATCTCAGCAAGCAATTCCCCTTGAAATGTACTTTGTTTCTCTTCCCGTTCTTCAGTGGCACGGAAGAATACTCCTGCCAGTTCTGCGGTGGAGGGGTACTTCGGACCCAGAGGTGAGGAGTTTAAAGACTGCAGATGTCCTATTGGTGTCTCTGAAATGGTAATCGAAGCCTGGGAGAACTGTTGGGACTGCATACTGGAGTCTGTCATGGAGGCGATTACACAGCCCCGTGCCCGCCAGTTGTCCTTCCACTTCTTTCGTGGTGTATCCGTCATTGCCTCCGAGCCACCAGCAACGCCGCCCACGGCACCCTGAAGGATACGCTCTGGTTGTCGAGTATTATGATTCTCAGGTGAGAGAATCCGTGAGGCTAGCCCTTTATCCAATTTGGCGTTTTGGGCGGTTCTCTTGTGCGATATGGGACCGCCGGGTGCCTTGAGTTCCAGGACTTTATCAAGTGGCCCACCCACATATTCAATCTGTAGGACTATTAGATATCGGTCTACCAGTGATAGTGGTGGCAGACCTACTGGCTTTTCAGCCAACCCGTGAGTAACTCGCACTGAGCCATCACCGTGTGGCTTCAGGAACTCGTCAACCCGAGTCTGGATAAATCCATACTTCTTTGCCAGAAAATGTCCCTGGCCGTTCACCTCGCCATCCTCTACTCCAGATTGCGCCTCAACTCCGCTCATCCCAGGAAGCAGTCTCAGTTCCTCCCTGGTCTCTGGAGGGTCTTGCTGAAGCCATGAAAGATGTGTTCTCAAAGTGTCGTTTATCAGCCTTTGGGTGAACTGACCAATGTGTGATGCAGGTGTATTGACAGGAGGGAATCCATCTCACAACAGAGACTCCTCTCCGGCAAGTGCAAGCAGTTCTTCAATTGGCGGCATGCCCCCATGGCATGACCCAGTATCTTCCCAGTGCCAACATTCAACTCCAGATTCGTATAACCCAGACCTCCCCTCGCACGGTATAGAGCCCTCCCTTTCATTGTCTAGCCCACACTGACTAAGATCTAGGCAGTCGTCGGTGGAGGGTAGATCGTAGTACTCGGAAGGCGTGACACCAAGCTCACGTAAAAACTGACGCCTTGGACTTCGTGTTGGGAGCAGTCCTGTCACAGAAAGACGAGGAGAACCGACTACACCCAGTGGCGCTCCACTCGAGGAAGTTCCAGCCTGCGGAAATCAATTACGAAATCCACGACAAGGAACTCTTAGCGATAGTGGACACCTTCAAACATTGGAGGCACTGTTGTGGAGGAGCAACGCACCAAGTTCAGGTATATTCGGATCATCAAACTTGGAATACTTCACAACAACCAAAGTCTTGAATCCACGTCAAGTACGATGGGCGCAGGAGCTAGCCGGTATGGACTTCAGAATCTACTACCGACCAGGCACGCAAAACGGGAAGCCAGACACGTTTTCAAGGCGTTCGGAGTACCGCCCTGAAAAGGGGGAGGTAGAAAACCAGCCGATCACAACAGTTTTGGGAAAAAATAACTTTGAGGACCGTTTAACGCGATCATTCGTCTGTTCCTCAGCATGGCTGTCATCACTCCTGGAAAGAAAGTGGACAGAGGAATTCCTGGCAGAAGTCAGGGAAGAAGGGAAGAAGGACGAAGCCTACAAACAGGCAAGGAAACAGGAAGCACTGTCAGAGGAACCGTCGCCAAAGAACCTAAGGGTCAAGGAATGAAGTTGCAAAGACAACCTACTGTACCGACGAAACCTGCTCTGGATACCAAAGGGCCTGGTGCAGAGGGTTATGGAATCAGGCTGGCGGTTGAGCAGTTTGGTCGTTATGAAATATTCCATTTTCTAGAGATCCATTAAGACCGACATCGGGTTTTCCACTGATTGCAACTCTACGTGCCACTCCTCAAATGCCCGGACAATTGCCATCAGTACCTTGTCATAAATTTCATAGTTGCACTCCGCGGGGGAATGTTTCTTTGAAAAGAAGGCCACAGGGTGTAGGGTTCCCTCGTCGTCGTATTGCGACAAGACTGCCGCGGAGACGATGTCAGAGGCGTTGGTTTCCACCACAATGTCGCGGTCGTGAGCAAACCAACGCAGAATGGGTGCCGTTGTAAAGGATGTTTTCAGTCCGTCAAACAATTCCTGTTGGTTTGTCTCCCACTTGAACGGCTGGCCTTTTCTTGTCAGCCGTGTCAGTGGCACAACTACCTTTGAGTATCCTTTGACGAATCGGCAATAGAAAATTGCGAATCCCAAGAATGCTCGCACCTCTTGAAAATTTTCGGGAGGGGGCCACGCCTTCACTGTTTCAACTTTGAACGGATCCATCTTGATGCCATCCGCACCAATGATTGGTCTCAGATACTTAACTTCCGTTTTGTGGAATTCGCATTTTTCCAGTTTGAGGTGGAGGCCGGCATCAATCAGTCGTTCCAATACTTGGTGGACATACCGAGTATGTTCTTCCATCGTATCGGAAGAAATCAATATATCATCAAGGTACGCTGACGTAAAGTGATCGAGGAAAGGAGCTAAGATTTCGTTGATGAATCGTTGGAAATCTGCTGGTGTGTTGGTCAGGCCAAACGGCGTTTCCAATGATTCGAATAGGCCCTAAGGTGTTCGGAAGGCGGTTTTCCATTCTTCTCCTTCTGCCATTCGAATGAGATTGTACGCTCCACGAACATCCAATTTCGTGAAAAACTGAGCCTTCGATATTCGCATCAGTGTTTCCCAAATCAGCGGAAGGGGGTAACAATTTTTGACAGTTCCTTCGTTGATGCCTCGGTAATCCACCACCAATCGCAATGATCTGTCACCCTTCTTGACAAACAGGATCGGGGCACCAGCCGGGGATGAAGAGACCTCGATGAATCCCTTATCCAAATTTTCCTCGATCCATTTCTTGCACGCTTCCAACTCATGATGGGCAAGGGAATAGAGCAGTCCAAAGAGCGGTTGGAATCCCTCTTTCAAGAGAATGAGGTGGTCATAGGGGCGGTGAGGAGGTAGCTTATTTGCAATGGATTCGCAGAACAGGGGATGGAACGAGTGATATTCGGTAGGGATTAGGGATTTCAATCGCTCATAGTCTGGAGGCTCTGCCTGCTCAGTGTCTTGCGGGTTCGGTGTAGGCGTTTCAAGAGCTTTGTTGATGTCGTACAAGCTCATAGCAAAGATTTGAACCGAT
>Ga0307508_10002184_pt1 | contig 20926 bp, 32 predicted proteins | sample 9_EM_MG_FD_203089 | JGI IMG/M metagenome (GOLD analysis project Ga0307508, IMG submission 203089) | Populus trichocarpa ectomycorrhiza microbial communities from riparian zone in the Pacific Northwest, United States - 9_EM | ecosystem: Host-associated > Plants > Roots > Unclassified | place...
AACAAACACAACTACCAAACAATCTTTTTTTGTTTTTTTATTTTTAATTCCCCCCCCCCCCCCCCCCCCCCCCCCCCCCCCCCCCTCCTCCTCCTCCTCCTGCATCTCATCCTCCACCCCGTCCTCGTCCATCCATCCCATCCGACCGCTCCCCCGCTTTACGAACTCGTTCGCTCGCTCCTTGGTCCCGAGACAGTCGTGCTCTCCGCCCCCCCTCGAACCAGGTTCTCGTCTTCAGCGTCGAGGTCGCGTTCAGCTCCACGGAAAAGATAGGGAAAAGCGAGAGTGCGCACGTGAGTGTGCATGTGTCTGTGTGCGGAAAGACCGAGAGAGATATTCACCCTGGTTTCTGGTTCATACTTCGAAGCCTTCCGTGAGGGTTGTACGTCTGAATAGATTGGCATCGGTTCAGGAAAAACGGAGACAGCCGGGTATATATATAACTTGCGATGGAGTCCCCACCCGGCACGCCGTTACTCGAGGAGGAAGATGAGGCTGTGCCGTGCAAAGGATGTAACAACGTATGCCTCCGAACGTATTCCCACACACGCAAGATGGCATCTGGACGCTGACGGAGGCGGCGGTTCTTGGTGCAGGTTCTGGAAGAGGGAAAAGCGTTCGAGCTTGGTCAGTCAGCCCTCTCCCCCTCTCCCTCTCGCTCTCCTCCGCATCCGGTGGGGGAGTATTGGCTCGGCATTTACCACACCACAATACCTGCCCCCATGCTCGTACCGACTGACGGGAGTGTTTAGCTGGTAATCGGTGGCACATCGAATGTTTCCGGTGCAATAGCTGCGGCACGCTACTCGATTCGGACGCCAACCTTCTACTGCTGGGAGATGGATCTCTCATCTGCAACAGCTGTACCTACAGCTGTACCGCTTGCGGCAATAAGATCGAAGATCTTGCGATCCTCACCGGGGACCAGGCATTCTGTGCGGGGTGTTTTAGATGTCGGAATTGCAAGCGCAAGATAGAGAACCTGAAGTATGCTCGGACGTCGCAGGGGATCTTCTGTATGACCTGCCACGAGATCTTGATGGCGCGGCGCAAGAAACGGCCAAAACCGACAATGCCCCAGAGACCAACGCCGTCGGTGTCGCCGATGCTGGCATTGGACAAGGCCCTTCCTTCTGTTCCGCCGCCACAGGGCGACGACCCCGTCGAGCTGCCCGCTACGATACCTCGTTCCGAGCTGCCGGCCAACCCCCCTCCCCGTCCTCCAGCCAGCCGGTCCAACCTGTCGAGAACCGGCCCCCCACCCGATCAATTGTCGCCGATGGCATTTCAGCCTTCGGGAGGTAAAACTAGTCCCCTCTCGGTGCGTGGGAGCCCTGCTGACCGTACAGATCACCTGCGTACGCCCAGGGCGAATAAGCGCCATTCACAGATGTCGCTTGAGATGCTTCAGGGAGCGCAGGACTACTCCTTCATACCACTCGTTCTCGATAACTCCCCAGGACACACTCCCGCCCAGCTTCCTGGCACATCTTACACCAGGTCCAATGTGCTGGATCGCGGACCTCATCACGACCGGGCGGAACTCCCACGGAAATCCTCCACGGATATGTCGCATTACGAGGCGCGCGGCACAATACCTCATATTGCCACCCAGGACAAGAGCTATGAGCTTTCGGTTGTAATGGATAGGAAGGATATCCCCCGAATTTCCCATGATTATGAGAGACCTTCGGATAAACAGTCCTCCTCCCACTCCGATGCTTCGCTCAACAAGTCGGATGCACAGGCTTCAAGAGACCAATCGCGTTCGCCCGACAACAAAGCCGAGAGCAGCACGAATTCTAGCGGTTTCAAGCTTGGGGAGGTACCAAGGGAGAGGAAGAGATCGGTCGGCGGTCTTAGATCGCCCGAGCTCGATGAATTACAGGAGAAATTCAGGGCTATCACTTCCTTGAGGCCAGCCAGCTCGCAAACCACCTCTTCGCAGAAAACGCTCGATGCGTCTTCGTTGCCTCCTCGGGGGGATTCGTTCCGACCGCCTTTGTCGCGGAAAGAGGTCCCGGCTCCGGTAAGGGGCAAATCCTTCGATTCAACACTCACCCCATCGTCTCTAGATCGTTCGTTATATAGCCAGGTGCCGTCAAGTTCGTCTACTTTGACAGCGGTCGAGTTGCCAGGAGATGACAGTGTCAGGACTAAGAAGGATGCATCAACTCCACCACCGCGACCTTCGACGGCCCAGGATAGTGGTTTCAGTCCGTCCCAGGCCTCGGAATCGGAGATGTCGCCATCACTCCCTCCGCTCAATAAGTCGTCCATGGGTGGACTGGGATTCGAGGACGAAATCAAAAGGGTATTTGGCGGCGGCCCCAATGATTCGGTCCCCAGGAGGGTTTCTAATTCGGTAAAGCACGGGAGGAGTCTTAGCGAGGCTGCCAGGTCCCCATATTCGCCAGGACCCGGACTACAATACGGAGATTCACCGCAAACTAGAGATGATCTGGCAACCCTCAAGCAGGAACTACGGCGTTCGGCCCAGCGGATCGTCGAATTGGAGGCCAAACTCAATGTTCGTACAACAGCAACCCCCCACTGACCTGACCCGCCGCTCCGTCGCTGACAATCCAGCTAGAACAACGCGTCAGCCAAGGCGCTGGAACACAACATCCAGGAGAAGCGGAATACCGTTGCCTCGCTGGAAACGGAACGGGAGGCCTTTCTGCGTGAGTTGATGGTGATCAAAGAAAGACTGGATGCGTCCAAGGAAGGGTACGTTGGATCCCTCACTTGGCTAAACGCGCGCACGGGTGACTAACGGCACTGCACAGTAAACCCCTCAACTTCGAAGAATTGAAATCGGATCTTATCCGCGGATTAAGTAAGGAGCTGGAGGGTCTTAAGGAAACCCTGAAGTCCGACATCCAGGCCCTGGTGTCCCAACGGGATCAGCTGTTAGAAGATGTTGAGATGTTTGGCCGCCTTCGTGAACAGGCCATTCAGGAAACCGAGCAGCTCAACATGAAGAATGCGCAGTTGGCAGACCTTAATAACGAGCTTACCCGTCGCATCCAAGGCCAGTTTCAGGCCAACAAGGTTCCCGGGCTGGGAATCTACGAGGGAACTATTGACGCCCTGGACATAAAGGAATTGGACAAACGGGCGACACCGGCGGCCACGCCTACGTCTTCCCTGGCAACCATCGGTGTGCCGTACAGCGAGACGTCGGAGGGCCCCGAAGTATTTGTGGCGCAAAAGGTTTCGACGTTCAAGAACGGCGCTCAGCAAAAGAAGTTCTTCTGGAAGAAACCCGGTGCGACGATAATGAAAGGTGCCAACAAGATCAACAGGGTCTTTGCCGCGGACCAAGAGGCTGCAAATGGATACGATTCTTCAAGCACAAAACCCCACGGAGGAATGGGAGGGGCGGATAAGCTGTTCGGTAGTGGCCAGAAGAAGTGGGGCAAAAGCCACAAGGGAGGTCCGACCAACGGGAGTGGCGGTCCTCAGGACGACAGTGGACACGGTACGTTTTGCTGCGTTTGATGATTGACTTGGCGGCACTGACCCCCACCTAGTGGCCATCTTTGGAGGCGACCTTGGAGCGCGAACGGCGTTTGAGGATGCCAAGATACCGATCATCGTTCAAAAGTGCATCCAGGAGGTGGAGATGCGTGGCATGGACTATGAGGGTATCTACCGGAAGTCCGGCGGCACCAACCAGATGCGCCAGATTCAGGATGAATTCGAACGTGGAGACGACGTTCAATTCAGCCCAGATCTGGACATCTGCAGTGTCACCAGCGTCCTCAAGCAGTACCTTCGTAACCTGCCGAATCCCCTCATCACGTTTGAGGTGTATGACCGGTTCATCGAAACCAGCAGTGAGTGCACCTCTGGGTCCCGGTGCTCCGGGCTATCGTTGCTGACGTGTGCTCTCTTCAGACATATACGAAGAGGAAAAGCGCGTGGAAGCCCTCAAGGCGATCACAGAAGACCTGCCGCCGGCACACCGTGACGTACTGCAGTTCATCATCTTCCATCTGGCGAGGTTCGATCTTCCGTCGCTCCAGCCCCGCACCGAGTACTGACGAGCGGATAGGGTTGCCGCTAGAAAAGAGGAGAATCTGATGAACACCCGCAACCTCGCCGTTGTGTTTGCGCCCACGTTGCTCCGCCATCTCTCGGACGAACGGGAGATATCCGACATGCACACGAAGAACAACGCCGTTCAGTTCCTGATCGATTACAACGAAGCAATTTTCTAGCTCTGCTTCGTCTTGGGCCTTCACGATTCTTTGACAGGCGGCCGTGTAGTACCTACCGGGCTGAGGCGTTTGCTTTGAACTTCTTTTTTCTGTATAATGAGTTTTTTCTTCTCCTTTCGTTGTTTGTGTATCCCCTCCAGCTACTTGCCCAGAGATACCATGACCGCCGCTGCCACTGCCGTCTTCCCCCTCCGTTTAATTTAACCTGCCCGATTTTTTGGTGTTATTTTTTTTTGTGTTTTGCCTTATCTGATCTGTTTGGTGTTGGGTTTTTGTGAGGTGTGCTTATGATGAATGGGGGGGGTTGGAGTGCGAATGAAGGGCGGGAAAGCGTCGACCGTAGATGATTGTGTGTGGTGTGCTTTGCGCGACTGTGTTACGAGTGAGAAAATGGGGGGAGGTAGCAGTTAGAATTGTGCTTTAATGGATACAAGATCTACTACGCCTCTGTCACCTCGCCTGCACATCCGCATCATCCGCGCCCATGCCCCCCGCCCCCCCCCGTCTCTCGTATTCGCAGAGTGCACGCAAGCGCCTACGTTACCCATGCCCAGCAATAGCAAGCGATGGCACCTACCAAACGCAACGTAGCGTGACGTAAGCTGCGGTCCTGCGTGCAGTCAAGTGGCTGTATGTATGATATGTACCTGGACAGGACGTAAGAATGAAGAGCCACGTTATGTATGTACATACTCTAGATAGGGATAAATTTCTTCCAGGAAGCGCGGTCTTCGGTGGCTCGGATACGGAGGGTACAGTATGTATGTATGTTGGGGGGGGGGGGGGGGGGTATACGGGTATAGATATACGTGTGTGGCAGTTGTCGAGTGCGCCGGCGACTTAGTGCTGAAAGTGCGGAACCCGACTTCCACATACCGAATGTCCAATCATAGTTACTTATATACGTAGCTCCCGGGGGGGGGGGCGGAGTGCAAGGACAGCGTGCGGACGCACCCGCATTCCGGGCAACACAGGCCGGTCCGGTCCGGTCCCGACGGCTCGATCCTGGAACCTGGGTGCCGGCTGGAGCGCAGTTGTGCGTCGCGACTGATGGCGATGCTGGTATGTAGGGCAGATGTGTCGGATGGATGGATGGATATCTACGATATATGTTGGATGGATGGTGGATGGATACATCACAGGCGCACGCCACAGCTGCACACTCTAGTTACCTACTGTACATATGCCCATACTTGGCGCCCTACATAGCAGTTAATACAGTACTCTGGCTGTGTACACATACAAGCAAGCAGTCTGGACATGATCCGACGTGTGGATCGAGCTGGGCGCTTATGCGTAACTAACTATTGGTGGGAGCGAGCAGGGGCTCGAAATAGTTGCCTGTGTATATAGAGTATCTAGAGTATCTAGAGCAGATAGCTATGTAGCACTCGGTCGGACGGGTCACAGAGGGACCTGCCACCGGCTGGGGTTCCCCTTTCCTCCCGCACCCCCATTCGAGACGTCCGTGGAGTGTGTTGCATACAGAGCCAGAGGGTTTCGCCTCAGAGCGTTGCGTTGCGGCGGCGGCGTCGGATACGTCGCAGGCGGGCGGGGCTGGTGTGCTGAGTACATATCTACATACAGAGTTACCTGGGTAAGGTATGCAGGCAGTGAGATAACTCGGAGGTTTCGGGTTCGGGTTTCACGACTGGCAATACACGGGGGGGCGGCGGGTGTCGGAGCGCTGTGCTCACGGACGGGGGATGCCTGTCTGCCCGCCAGCAGTTCGTGCGATACAGGTAGAGTATATACGGTGCTTCTCGACCGGAAGCCGGTAGATGTGTTGTGTGCGTGTGCGTGTGTGTGCGTGTGTGCATTCGACTTGGACAATGCCCCCACCGCAGCGTCGTGTGCGCCGAAAGGGAGGGAGGAGCCTCTGCGCGGCTGCCAGCAACTCCTCGGCCGTGCCGGTGCTCTTGCGTCGGCGGAATCGCATTGATCCGTCAAGCTCGCGCGTCTCATCCGTGGTTCGTCGAAGCCAACACGCTGCGAGCCGCGCGCAACGGCCGAGCACGTCCCACGCGGCGACCGCTGTCGTGTTGCAAGTCGAGCGGGGGAGACTGCTGTCTCCTCCCCTCGCCAGTCAGCATCACCTGGGTCCGTCGGAGCATCGCGTAGCAGATAGATGGATGGTGGAGAGCCGACTCGGCGCACACGCACATCTTCGTCTGGCCGTGCGATGTCGACGTCCCCCCCCCGCGAGTCGAAGATTGCGACTCGGTGTGTCCGAAACGGAGACTCGTGCTGGGCGGCGGTGGTCAGACACGGTAGGTCACTCGCTGGGTGAATCCCGCTAGTGCAGTCGAGAACGATGTAGCGGAGCAGATCGTATCCCGCGGAGTGGTTCGTCGACGGCGCTGGTTGGAGCGCGCCCTGAAACCCGTGGGCTCCACGATCGCCTCACACGCCCCCCCGCTGCGACCGAACGTGTTGCGAGCGCAGACGCTGAGACCGCATCGTGGGCATGGCGGCTGTTTCGACGGATACGAAGTGAAGTGGCCACCGAGATGCGCTTGGAGATACAGAATATCTACATATCTGTTCTTCTATTCTACGCGCGGCCGGCTGGGTGTTGCGGTGGCATGGCACACGTGGTGGCTGATGATTTTTACTCCAGGGCAGCCGTGTCGCGCTCCCCGCGAATACGCTTTCCCTTCTTTGTGTTTCGCTCGTCCGTTCTTTCTTTCCTTTCTTTCTACATATGTAGAGTATATCTTTCTTCTTTCTTTCCTTTCTTTTTCCCTCTCCTTTTTTCCCTGGTCACATACTCGCATTTAGCCCTCGCTGGCGGTAGACAGATATGTACCTGCAGGATTCGAGGACGGGCGAAAGAATGCGTCGGCCAGTCAGAGGCCGCGCCTGCCCGTTCGCCATGCACGCTCAGGAGTGCGTCGGGTCACCGCCACCACCAGTCAGAATCCTCACGCCTGCGATGGCGCTGTGTGGGCTGACGGGCTGTTGGCTGCCAGTGGCGGGCGGGGTTGCACTCTCGCAAGGCCCCGTCCTGCAGCGTCGAACGTGTGTTCCGTTATTTCTCCTGCCCCATCCCTCGCTCGCCCTCACCTTCACCTTCGCCCTCTCCCTCTCCTGTCCTCTCCTCCGTCGCTCAACCATCACCAACCCACATCTGCTTGCTGGACAGCAGTTCGTTCGGCCGAGTTGCCAGTCGCTTCTCTCTCTTTCCTTTACGACCCATTCACGGACTAAGTCGGCCAATTTACCCCAAATTTTACTGCACCCCCCCAATTACAGCTCCTAACGGCCCCCCCCCCCCACTAAAAAAGAAAGAGAGGGGAAAAAGCGAAAAGCGACGGACCGAGAGAGAGAGAGAGAGAAAGAGACTCCGTGCGCTGTTCTCATTCGTATTTCCAGCTGCCCTCCGCATTCCCACTTCATCCAGGCGGTGAAGAGGAAAGAAAAAGGAAGGACTTCACACTGCCAAACACGACCCACCCAACCCCGCCACTTCGGCAACAGCACGTTACTCTTTTCGTCGGGTACGCTCCCCTGAATATTGCACTGCACCTCCTTCTCGTTCCTGCATTCGCGCCGGTGCAGCTTCGAACAAAGTCGCTCGTCCCTCTCCTCCCTCCCGTCCGCACCGCTCTCCGCATATCATCCTCTTGACGATCTCGCGGAGATACATCGCTTTTCTTCTCCCGTTGCTGACGCCACTGCACTCACCCCAGCCACGAACGGTGTTCCCGAACGACAGGATAATCATCGTGGTTCCAGACCGCTCCCGCCGTCTCGCTACCCCGTTCGATTTGACCCGCCCCTGACCGACTGAACGAACGCCAGCTGCCACCCGCAACCCCCCGTCGTCGAAGTCAGCAGCACATCTTGAATATTCAACACGGTCGGACTCGCACGATTTGATTTGATCGCATCGCATCGTAGGCGCGAGACGGGGCCTCGTCTACGGAACTGGCTCGTTTGCACTGCGCTTTCTTTTCCGACCCTTTCCGACCCGCATTCCGCTCCGCTCGCTCGCTCGCTCGCTGTCCGTCGGCACCCCATCATGCGAAGCGCTATCGTGCAACAGCTCTTTCTGGGCTTGGCGACCCTGTGTGCAGGCACACTCGCTGAGGGCCGGTCGTCGTTCCCTGCTCCGAGCGGCACGTCGGATGCACGGGCAAGGGGAGTGGAGGCTCACAACTGGTACGGGCTGCTGCGGAGGAATGTTGGGTCCATGCTCGAGAAGCGGATGGAGGGGATTCGGGACGAGGCGAGCGTGAAGAATCTCGACCTGGAGGCGTGGGCGACCGAAACCGTCAAGCGCTGCGCCACCAAGCTGAACTCGGCGCGGATTGCTTCGAATCCGGCGGGCGTGGCCGGCTGCTGGAACTTGCCGCTGCTGGTCGCGCGCACGGGCGTGTTCGCGGCGGATCTGCGGCTGTTCAGGGTGGCGGAACCGACGGGCGACTGGGCCGATGTGCCGATCTCGGCGTACAACATCTCGCTGGAGTACGATGGCAGTGCCGCCATCCAGGCGCGGAATCTGTCGGACAAGGAGAGGAGGGCGTCGGAAGCGGGCATGCCGCAGAACACCAGGCTCGTCAAGCTGATCGACTCCCAGTTCATTGGGAATCTCGACCAGTCGCTGCTCTCCGAGAAACTGACCGAGTGAGCATCCCCACATCGTCGCTCCCGACGGCCGTAGCTAACAGCGCCACAGCACCGAGCTCCAGGTCATGGTCACGCCCAAGATCTCGATCAGCGCCTTCACCAACGCCGGCAAAGCAGTCAGCACCGACGTCAGCATCGAAGATTCCATGTTCCTGAACGGCGTCTTCGCCAACACGCCCGCCCTCAGCGCAGAAGAGACGGAGGAAGTCAAGGATGCGCCCTTTGAGCTCCCCGGCACACGAATAGAAGTCGTTCCGGCGGGTCTCTACTTCTTCAGCGCGTATCTGATCGTCGCGTGCTCCATCTTCGGCTGGGGCACCCTCGAACGAGCCAAGTTCCGCGAGCAGTACCGCCAGCGCATCGCCACTCAAGGGTTCCGGTAGGCGTGGCTGCGGCTCCCGTCGAGCGTTCTCCTGTGCGTGGGGGCCGGGCTACTTTTCTTTACTTTACGAGCACGATCGTTCCCCTTTTCATCACTACGGAGTTTGGTTTTACTTTAGTTCTTTTCCTATTCCTCGCGGGTTTAGTGGGTTGATGAGGTGCATTCAGCGGCATTCTGGGGTTTTTCTTTCTTTTTTTTTTTCTTTTTTTTTTTTAGTTCACTTTGTTTTTGTTTTTGTTCGCAGTGTGCGGTGTTCGTACCCGTGCCCTTTGCTTTGACCACGACAGCGCACGATCCCCCGGTTCCGTTGTTGCGTTGGCGCGATAGCTTCCGTGCTGATATACTTTTCCGAGGGCTCTTGTCCTTCTCTGTCTCGTCGTTCTAGTTTCAATGCTGTAATTTTTTTTATTTTTTTTGCCCGTAGGCGCAGATCTGTAGATAGAGTTGGTGGGAAGAGGATGTCGTGAGAATTTTATGGACAATTACAGGTGCCACAGTAACTAACGGTTACGCTCTGCACCGGACCGCTCGCTGTTTTCCGTTGTCGGTGCCTACTTGAGCGATACCGTGGTTGCAGGTCGGCCGGATCGAACGGTGTGTTCGACAATACTAGTAGTTGTACCCATCATACAAGTCTTTAATTCGGCGAATGTATCCCTTGGCCGTTCCCGTAGCAGCTGTAGCCGTGGTTGTCCGGTCCGCCTTGGCCGCCGTCAGTAGGAGCCCGCGGATCATCGTATGGAGTGGTGTGTCATACCCCAACCCCGCCTTACTCACGTGCACCCTGGCTAAGTACATCCACCCAGCTACTCATAGCCTCTCACCCGGCCACTTCCCTCTCCTTAGTCAGCCACATCCGATTACCCGGCCGCACGACGCCTCCCACCGCCTCACCTCCCATCTCTCCGTCCCACCCGCCCGCTTGCCTGCCTCCGCATCTCCGCATCTCTGCACCTCCGCGTCACCACTTCCGCCCGCCCACCCCCGTCACACCATCACCCGACCAAAAAAAAAGGCACAATGACGCTTCTCTCGACGCTGAAGGAGAGCATCTTCCCCTCTTCGTCGTCGGAGGCCGGAACACAACGTGCGCCCCTCCCTCCGTTCTTCCGGGCCACGGCTGACACGGCAGCGGCCAGTCTCGCACGAGGAGATGTCCGCCGCGCGCCTGCCGCTGGCCTACCGCGACACGTGCGCGCACCTGCTGGTGCCGCTGAACCGGTGCCGGTACGACACGTTCTACCTGCCGTGGAAATGCGAGGTGTGTCCCCCTTCCTCCACCCCCCCCCCCCTTGCGAGCGGGAACGGGGCTGACGGCCGGATGCAGGACGAGCGTCACAGCTACGAAAAGTGCCAGTACGTCGAGTTCAAGCGGCGCGTGGCGAAGATGGAGGAGCTCCGCGCTGCGAAGGGCGGACGCAGCGGGCTGAATTAGTCGCGGTCGCGAGGATTGGGGGCTGGTGGCCCCTATCTAGTGTGTATGCGACAGTGAATCGAAGTTACTATGCGCGAATGCATGCTGGGGATTGCAGCGCATGGCTGTGTGTGTGTCGAGTGAGACGGGGAGAGTGGAGGGTCCGACATGCACGCGCACTCGCACTCGCACTTACAGACCCCGGGCCGGAGAAATACCGCCAATACTGCCCGACCCGCCGTGGCGGGTTCCCATCCCACCCCATCCCGAGTAGCCCCTACGACTCCAAGACGCAACTACTTCCTACTCAGCACTACTGCCGTCTTTGTGGGGCAGGTAGCGGGCGAGACCCATAGAGCTGCTGTCTGGGCCGCTGCCAAAGGTGCCAGACACGCACCCAGCTGCGCGGATGGACGCAGTAGATAGCGATACGGGCAGGCGGGCGGAAACGGACATGGCGGTGTGCTCTAGACCGGCATTTCCCCCATTGTCCGCGGCCGGCGACGCGTGCTCCGGCTCCTGGACGCATCCCCCCCGGACAAACATACACACGGACGGGGGAGAGAGCCGTACAAAGCACAAGCTCTCGAAGTCTTCCGGCGAAACGCTCCAGAAGTGCTGGACCGCGCCGTAATATGTTACGCTCGTAGGCAATGCGGAGAGAAGCACGGTTGGAGCTACGCATCAGCCATCGTTGGCCGCCCCCGAATGCGGAAGGCGCCCCAGTGGTTCGGCCCGTTCACCAGCGCGACAGTCACCATAGCATTTGCCCCACCTGTCGACGACGGACTTCCGCACGCACAACTACGCACGCACACGACAGAGATGAGGCCTGCGACCGCACGACTTGTGGAAGGGGGAGGCGGGAGGACACTAGCCAGGAGGGGAGGGAACAGACCGGAGCTGTGAACTGTGTGCGGTCGCTGTGTGCTGTGTATCGGGAAAAAAAGTTGGGTATACCTTTCATGCATTCAGATACACACATCTACCTACTGACGCCCGACGGGACGGGGAAGGGGGGACACTGCTCTGCGGGGATGTGTAATTCCCCCAGTGTTTTGGTGTCTGCTGAATAGAGGTAGAGTAAACAGTCCACCCCCCGCCGCCCCCCCTAGTACTTTATGTTCTGTATGAGGATAACATACGAGCTTTTTTTCTGTTGGGAAAACCCCCCAGGGTAACCGGGACAATCACAGGCGAGCACTCACACATCTACAATATCTAGTTGAAGTACTTAGCTATCGGTGATCCTCGACCAAGGGAAAGAGAAAAAAAAGCCGCCGAATAACTACTTCCCTTCTCCCGACGGACGATAGCATACGAGGGCACCGAAGCCAAACCTCCCCTCTCCGAACGGACGATAGAATACGGGGACACCGAAGCCGAAAGAAAATGTCGGACAATTTCCAGCACCATGCGGGGCGGATCGCGGAGTGGGAGCTTTTTGCCCTTTCTTTTTGTTATCTCACAACCACATGATATGGGGAAGATCGATTCCGTAACGGGGGGACATGCATATTGCATTCACACCCCGTTCTGTCCTAGCACCTGATGACTGTCCGTATCGACCTGCACTTGGATATCTCTCCTCCACTATCCGTCGCGGAAGCCCGACGGAGAGAAAAAAAAAACAGAGCACATGTTCACCCGCACACTGGCAAGAGCGACGACGAGGCCAGAGACGAGGGCCGGCGAGACATCCCTCTCTCTCTCCCTCCCTCCTCCCTCACCTCCAGCGGCAAGACCGCTTCTCTCTTCGGGGCTGTCACGGGCCCGGACCAAGTGGAACAGAGGAGGCATATCGATGCGCTCGGATTCCGCGTTACCAGAGAGCGGATCCGCTCGGGGGCGGTGGCGATATCGGGACCGGACTCTGAACGGCGCAGAGAGGCGCGTCAGGACTCACCCAAGCACATGCACAGCCCTCAACTTGCGGTCGACCCACACCTCGCTCTACGGCGAGGTTGGCTCACGAGCGGCTTTCATGTGGCGGAGGAAGAGCAGGCCCAACGGCTCGCGGATGGAGCGTCGATCCCAATGAGTACATACGGAGGAACCGAGTGAGACGGTGTGGCCCCGACTCTTCCCAAGCCCACGGCTAGATATCTATCGCAACGAAACGTCCCGCGATAGCTGGATGGAAGGACACGGAAACACGATTGTCCACAGTGGGCCTAGTGGTGTGCGGAAATTGCACTCCGGAGTTCTTCTTACGTAGGAGATACACACCTATTTACGCCCCGTATGGTTACTATTGTTCGTTAGTATTGTTCGCTGCTTGTAGTTAATTCCTTGGACAGGTGACTATGACCACAATGGCGCCTAGCTCGACGCCTCCTCGGCGAGCAGACAGAAAGAGTCACCCCACCCCGCTGCTTGTGTCAAGCTGGTGGCGGTATGACGAGTGATGCTTACGCCCGTGAGTTGGGATGGCGTCGTAGCTACCGGATATCACGGAAGCAGGACACACACAGAGAGGAAGTGCAGAAACAGTCAGGCGTCTACGTCACAGCTCCGTCGACCCATAAAGCACAATGAAAGGAAGCTAGATGGAGCTCAGCTCTCTTCCCCACCAACAACCAACCACAACCCCAAATCAACAACAAAGAACACGAGATATACGGAACAGAAAAGACCAACAAAAAAGTACAACGAAAAAAACACAGCAACAATGGAAGGCCAACAGGACGAGTCAAGGAAGCGCAGTATCGACGACGCCCAGGCCTCCGGCTCGGTCGATATCAACTTCTCCGGCGAGCAAAAGGCCGGACGGACCTCGTTCGACACCAACTCGGGCCCGCACCCTGCGGATGCAACGGCGACGGCGACGGCGACGGCGGTTCCGCCCAAAGTCCGTAGAACCTCGGTCGCTAAGGGCAAGTCCGTGCGGACCGGGACATCCCCCGAGAAGCCCAAGAGAGCTGCGGCGGCCATTGAGAAGCGCCCCAAGCGCTTCCGTGCGCAGCCCCCACGAACGATTGCCGAGCGTCTCGAGCGCGCCAAGGGCCAGCGCATGTTCGTGGTCTCTCGCGGCGGAGAGCAGATGGGAGCCGAGGGCCCGTCGGAGACCTTCACCGTGGCCAGCAGCACCGGCGCCCTCTGCACGGTCCGTATCTGCTCGGTGCCCAGCTGCGACTGCTCGGACGGCCGCAGGAGCGGCACATGCAAACATGTTATGTACGTCTTGGACAAGGTGTTCAAGGCGCCCGCGAACCTCGTCTACCAGGCCGGCCTGCTCTTGAGTGAGCTTAACACCATCTTCGCGCACGCCGTCAGACACGGCACCGGAAATAGCGGCCGCAGGCCGCTGCAGGAGAGCGACTGCCCAATGTGCTTCTGTCTGTTCGACGAGTGCGAGAATACCGTCTGGTGCAAGGCCCAATGCGGCACGAACATCCACGAGACGTGCTTCGACCAGCTGGTGAGGATCAGGGGCAGCCAGGGAGTGGCCACGTGCGTCGTGTGTCGGCAGCCCTGGAAGGAGAGGGACACCGAGGTCACCAAGGCGCTGGGGGAGGGAACCGGCGAGACCGTCCACGCCGCCGCCGTGCCTGGCGAGATCGCTGATGCCGCCTCCGTACCCGGCGAGATCGTCCACGCCGCCTCCGTACCCGGCGAGACCGTCCACGCCGCCTCCGTACCCGGCGAAATCGACCACGACGCTTCCGTACCCGGCGAAATCGCCCACGCCGTCGACGCACCCGGCGTTATCGTCAAGGACGAGTACGTCGACGTACCCGGCGTTATCGTCAAGGACGAGTACGTCGACGTACCCGGCGAGATCTTCAGCAACGGGTACGTCGACGCACCCGGCGAGTTCGCCAGCGACGGATACGTCGACGCACCCGGCGGGATGGTCAGCGACCGGTACGTCGACGCACCCGGCGGGATGGTCAGCGGCCGGTACGTCGACGCACCCGGCGGGATGGTCAGCGACCGGTACGTCGACGCACCCGGCGGGATGGTCAGCGGCCGGTACGTCGACGCGCCCGGCGGGATGGCCAGCGACGGATACGTCGGCGGCAGGGACGATCTGGCCTTGGGCGGTGCTAGGAACTGCGTCCCATACACCCCGTGGTTTGTCGAAGATGTGCAGAATACGTGGGGCCACGAAGGATACTATAACGGATACTAGCGTGAGGTTGCAGTGAGGGGGTATATTCGTCTCTCTTTTCGTGTAGGGGTATTACGCTCTTTTTTTTTTTTTTTTTTTGCCCCATTTTTGTTTCAGTACAACATTTTACCAGAATGTACCACTGTTTGTTGAAAGTGTGTTGTTTCCCTCCTTTTTTTTTTTTTTTTACTGAGATGTACCTTGACGCGCTCGATTGTTCCGTTGGGATGGATGCTACCGCCTATGGCTGCTCCTCTGAGTGTCCTGTCCGTGGGTTGAGTGGTCCGTGGGTTGAGTGTTCTGTTTGTGGCTTGAGTGTTCTGTTTGTGGCTTGAATGTTCTGTTCTCCGTGGTTGACTAGTTTGATGGATCTCAGAGATCCTTACAAATACGGGCAAGATGCGGGGGGCCATGTGCATAGGCACATGGCGAGAATGGAGCTATCTATTATAACCCATCAGACGCAAGTTATGCAACAGCATTGTCTAGGTACACGAGCGACTATCGAGTGAGAGACCATAGAGCATCACCCGTTGCCAATGTAGTCTTCGTGTTGAATACGGTGACTGAATGGATGAACAACAGTGTATTGATTGATGTCAAGAGAAATGAGGCTAAGGCTGAAGCCTCGAGAGTGTAGGAAAGGGGGTGCCTTCTATGATGCCTAAGAATCAACGGTGATATTACGCCACCCGCACACCGAACTTCCACACCTCATCGATAACCAGCGTGATTTTGCCACCCGCAGCCGTGCCCTCGCTGAGGACCACCAAGTCCGCATCCGCCCCGGCCTTCAGCGACCCCTTTATCGCCTGTAGCCCCAGCATCTCCGCCGGCGTCTCCGTGACCGCCCGAATGGCGGCAGCGACGGGCGCCCCGGTCCAGTTGAGGAAGTTGACGACGCATTCGAGCAGCGGCACACAGCTGTCCGTGTCAGGAATGTGCAGAGATACAGTATTGGGGAGTGGGGTAATATGCACCCTCCCGCGATGGTCCCGCCGTCCTTGAGAGTCGCTTTCACACCACTTTTGACGACGACCTTGCCGTTCCACTGATACTCTCCGTCCGGCATGCCAAGCACGCACAGCGCGTCCGAGACCAGAATGAGTCCGTCCGGGTGCGCACGGTAAGCGACGCCGACCATGGCCGGGTGAACGTGGACGTTATCCGCAATGATGCCGTAGTACGGCCGCGCAAGGTGCTGCGCCCCGAGAACGCCGAGGATCCCCGGTGCCCGGTGGTTCAGCGTGGAGATGGCGTTGAACAGATGCGTGATCATCGTTGCGCCCTGCTGCACCGCCGCCACCATCTCCTCGTACGTCGCGTTCGAGTGGCCCACCGCGACGACTATCCCGCGCGAGGCGAGGCTCGCGACGACGGATGCGGTGGCGCCGAGCTCGGGCGCTACGGTTATCATCCGGATGGCCGACGGCGTCATGTTCTCTGCGCCGTAGCACGCTTCCAAGTCTGCCATTCCGCCGAATGATCGGAGGACTCCTTTCGCGTGGACGCCGTTCTTCTCCGGGTTCAGGAACGGGCCCTCGCAGTGCGCCCCCAGCGGCTCCGCGAAGCCATGTGGGTCCCTCGCCGGCCGTGCTCGGAGATGCGGCAGTACCTGTCGTCCGGCTGGTCACCCTTTCCCGCTCTCCAACCTAATTCGGGGAGTCACGGGCCAACCTCGTCGTAGACGCGCTTCCCGCGGCTCATAAGCGTGGGCAGATAGCTCGTGACGCCCGTCTTGATGATGGCCTCGTTCGTCCTCTGCAGTCCGTCCCGATACTCCTGCGGCGCCGCCGTCGGCACCGCGAAGTCGAACCCCCAGCCGCCGTTGATCTGCACGTCGATGAAGCCCGGGGCGACGATGCGGCCGCCGAGGTCGATGGTCCTCGGCGGCCGCAATCGCTGTTCGTAGAGCGCTTGCTGCTCGTCCACAATCAGCCCCGTCGCGCTGCTGAAGCAGATGTCGCGCGGCACGAGCGAGCCGCCGATGCTGAGGCGGCAGTTGGTGAACCTTACGATGTCGAGATCGTGCGCGGGCATGGTCGTGTTACGAGAGGATACCGGGGGATGTTTGCGAGGACGATGGCGAAGATGGCACAGGTCAATATATATGAGGTGCACACCCAACCCGCAATGCAGCCTTCCCAATCAGTCTCCACCAGGGATCTCCGGGGCGGGTGAGTACTCGTGTTTTAGTGCTACATTTATGTAGGTAACTGGATAACTACGCACATTCGGCCGAGCCAACAGCCAGGCTGTATAACGTCGCTGGGAGCTCTGCTCCGAGTAGAGCCTGAACTCCCGTGGGTGAATATCTAGACAATTCACAAAGCAGCACTCGCCGATCTCCAGTGTTTTCCATCACGTGGACATGAGGATAGCCGAATCCCCAAATCCCCCCGTGCAACTAGGATGTATCTGCCGCTCGGGGGAGAGGGAGAGTCTGCCAGCCACCGGAAAACACACTTCTCAGACGGTGTTTCAATCCCCCCCCCCCATTCCCCCATTCACTAAGTTTTTCTAATTACATAGTCAGCGGGTGATCCTAACCGCCTTGCTTGGCCGGCCGGCTGTATGGATAGGATATATCTAAAAGGATGTCTCCAAACCCGTGCACAACTCCGAGCTTGTCGCGCACCAGCCGTGTCGTGCCTTTGCAGTTTGCGAACTTTTGCCTTTGGCGATATACATTACAGCGAGCAGTGATATCAGCCGAGGGTGACACCATGTGACGAGTGAAGTGAGGTCTCGTGCAAGACAAACTCTGAGCCGTCTATCACTTACATCCACCGTTTAACCCATCTGCGGATTCCTTTTGGGGTTTCTATCAGGAACCAGCGGGGTGCCGGAACAATACGCTTTTTTTTCTCTCCTTATTCACCGATCCACGGACACGCGCAGTCGGGAGTCGGTGGCTAACAGCGCCCAGGTATATCGTTGGAATGGTGATGGCCAGCCTTCAGGATCTAACGCCAGTCCGGCCGCTAATATAGACCTCCCCCAAGATACCGAACAACATAGCGCTGCTCAAATTCCCTCCTCGGTATGTCAGTCCGTATTCCCTTGGTACGGCTCGATGGAGTGACTGAAAACCACGGGGAGGTTCTGGTTTCCGTTTAAGATCCTCGCGTGGGGGCTATGTAAGCTCTGTCTTCTCGATGATGGGCTTCTCGTAAACCGCCCCGCTTACACGGACGCAGTGACGCTCGGAACCTTCACTGTCTCGTCGGCGGAGCAGATCTACGTAATCCGCTTCTTCCAGAGATGCTTTGAGGCCAGCAGCTTCATGGGGACACATTATATCCTAGGATCGTGGTATACGAAATCCGGTAGCTTGGGCGTTTTTTTTACCCCCCCCCCCCCCCCCCCCAATACTATGTGCAGTTCGCACCTCTAACGGACAACGGCCAGAGCTGGCAAAGCGCAGCGGGGATATTCACTGCCTCAGGACTGGCACTGGCGGGGACACTGTTCTCGGGCATCCTGCAGTCATCGATCCATAAAAGCATGGACAGGCACAGTGGGACCGCAGGGTGGAGGTGGCTGTTTATCATCTATGCATACCTGCTCCAGGCGGAGAAGGTAGTATGTAGTTGGATGCGTTGCTGAGGTCCGGATCGGCGCATCAAGGTGGATTTCCTGATTACGCTTCCGGTGGCGGTTTGTGGGTTCGTCTTCTTTCCGGATACGCCGGAGACAACAAAGGTAGGCGCCAGCCTCCCTCCAGACTAGAGCACACTCCGGAGACAAGCGTTCTATCTCACCGCAGCCGAAAAGAAGCTCGCCGTAGAACGTCTGCCCGAGAAGGCGGAGACAAGTCTCACTTGGGACATCTTCAAGCGTGTTCTCGGCCGATGGTTGTGGATCACCAGTCCGCGCCCTTTTTTGCTCGCTCCTGACTGATGAACGCCAACCAAAGCAGGCACTTCTGGATGTTTTCGGTCCTCTGGGCCATATCCGGCGAGGTCGAGTCGTTCTCGACCAACAACCTGCTCGGCCTCTACCTGGCGGATACGGGACGGTCCGTGGCCGAGCGGAATAACTATCCCATGGGCGTCTCGGCTGTGACGTTGGCCGCGGTGCGTATACAACGGGATCCAGCGAGCGGATGCGTGCTGACGGTGCAACGATAGGCTGTGTACGTCGATCTGACGAAGAAGCACTGGCATGTTCACCCTCCCCCGCCAGTACCAACGACGGAGAGGACTCACCCACCACTCCGTCTCCGGGCGCGTCGGCATGGTGGCCGCCTTCGTCGGGGTCCTAACTTCGGCTCTCATCCTCGTCTACCGTCCGGAGCCCCTGGTCCGTGTTCCTCTCCTCCTTTCCCGGGCTCCAGCCAACACCCGAGGGCGATATCTAGATCTTCGCCAGGTACTACATCGCCGGCGGCATCTACGCCGTGCAAGCCGCCTTCTTCGCCTGGGTTAATGTGATCTGCCATGACGACAACGAGGAGCGCGCCATCGTGCTAGCGTCGATGAATCTCTTCAGGCACTCTTCCCTCTCTCCCGTTCGCCGCTTCCCTTCTCTCCCCTCCCACTCCCCCCCTGCCTACTGACTCCCCCGTGCATCGTATAGTAACGCTGTAAACGCCTGGCGGGCAATTGGTACTCCCTTCTTCGTCGGTTGAAACTTGCGAGACTGACACGAAGGGAAATATCAACATTCTACTCGGCCGACTTCGCACCGAGATTCCAACGCGGCATGTGGGCTATGACCGGAACGTCGGTTGCTCTGGCGGCCTGGACATTGGCCATCAGGTAGCTCCAGCGGAGGGGTGCTACAGGGAAGCAGAGAGGCAGCAGCAGCAGCGGGCGTGCGGTCCTACGGTAGTTGGGACATGAATTCGTACTTTGTATGCTAGAATATAGTGGGCGCTGGGACTGTGCGATCAGGTATGTACTCGAATAGGGCTAGATTCCGGGATGTCTGCAGCAGCAGCTAGTGATAAATTATTGATCGTAAGCGAGCCTATCGGATCATGGTGATATTAACTATAAAGTTATGTACATTGTGTTTCCCCCACAGTCCGCAGGCGGCCCGCCTCAACTTCCCCTGCCCCCCGTCTGGCCTATCCCCCATCTACTTTGCACACTTTTAAGGAAAGCCAAAAGGAAAGAGAAGAAAGGAAAAAAAGAAAGAGGGTCGCCTCCGCCGCGCTTACTCCTCTTCGTCCCCCGGCCCGCCTTCTTGCTCCTCGCTGTCCCACCCTGTGCCCCACCTCCGTGGTCCAGTATCGGTCAGGTGCACCGCTCATCCGCGAACGGGCCCCGGATCTTGAAGCGGTTCTTCTCCCTTCCTGCCTCTCTCTCTCTCTCTCTCTGCACCTCCGCCCACAGCATCTTCCGCTGCGCCTTCCAGCGTTTGCAGTTCTCGAGTAGGTGCTCTCGCGTCTGTGTCTTGTATTAGCACCACCCGCCCTCTCCGGCGTTTACTTCGTCCATTTTAGGTATTACCCGGCGCGGCAGTGTGCCCCGTTCCGAGCTGGTGGAACCGTCGCGCCAGCATTCCATTCGGTTGCTGATTCTTCGACATTCAGGTCCGGGCTTCGGCCCACTTTCTCTCCGGAATTTCTCGTCTGATGGTGGCAAGAAAGAGGGATCTGGGCAGGGGCATCTGTGAGTGTTATCCGCCTCCGCCGTCGCCTCTTCCTATTCTTCCACGATAACGCCCTTCTCCAGGGGGGCCGGCAGGACTGTCCCTGCTGTCCAGAGCTGCCTGCAACCTCTCCACGATGGATGGTGGCGCCCCAACTGCCCCCCCGGCCCGGTTGCCTTAATGCATCTACCTTCTGGGTATCTGAGGAAGGCTGCGCAGCCGCACACCGAATCGCCTCTGCCTGTTCTCCAGCTGGGCGACTGCTGGCCGCAAGCCCCGACTCACCACCAGCGTCCCCTTCATCGCTACAGCAGCTTGGACAAGCTAGGGTAGCCTGTGCCCACCTGGGCGAGTTTTGAGCGTGAGCGAGCGCGATCACGTGGAGCTATACTGTTTCTACCTCGCGCACTCCATCAGACGCGGTTGGGACGGAGGCTTTCCAGATCTATGCGCCAACCGCACCTGTGTGGCCATCGTGGCTTGTCTGTCCCATTAAGAAACCACAGCTCTGCCGCAAGCCTAGCGTTGCCACTGTAAACAAGACACATCTGGCCCTC
>Ga0307508_10002186_pt1 | contig 20916 bp, 20 predicted proteins | sample 9_EM_MG_FD_203089 | JGI IMG/M metagenome (GOLD analysis project Ga0307508, IMG submission 203089) | Populus trichocarpa ectomycorrhiza microbial communities from riparian zone in the Pacific Northwest, United States - 9_EM | ecosystem: Host-associated > Plants > Roots > Unclassified | place...
AGCGCGCCGCTATCACTTTTGACGGACGAGCGGTGCCCAGCGTGACCAGGGAAGGCTTGCTCTTGCTCAAGCTCTACGCGCTCCCCTCGCTGTATCGGCAAGGCAAGCTCGATCGGGCGGCTCTCTACGAGACGGACATCCTGATGCTCCATCAGGGCGCGACCGTGGACGACGAACGACTGCTGGCGACGATTGCGGGTTACGTCCCCAAACACGATGTTCAAGAACTGAGAAACATTTTGGACGAGCAGCGAGGACGACGGCGCTTCGATTCGAAAAATGGCTAGTCCTCTCCTGGCAAGAGCCGGCTGACCAAGATTCGTTCAGCGCGCGAGCAGGCCGTGCTCGGCGAAGCGCCGCAGAACCAGGCTACCCAACCGCGTGCGGGCAATGCCGGCCAACATTGCCGCCAGATCCCGGCCTTCTTGCGTGAGCAGTTCGGCTCGGGCCGAAATGTATTCGCCCATCACCAGCTCGTCGAATTCGGGATGAAACTGCACGCCCCAGGCGCGTTCTCCGAAGCGGAGCGCCGCGTGCGGCTCGAGCTCGGTGCTGGCCAAAATCCGTGCGGCTTTCGGCAGGACCGTCACCGAGTCGACGTGTGTGGCGTGGGCCAGCGCCGGCGCGACGCTGCGATCGAGCAGCGGATCATCGGCGACGACGCGAAGCTCGACCGTACCCATCTCGCGTCCGCGGGGATTGCGTTCGACCAGGCCGCCCAGGGCTTGCCCGAGCAGCTGATGGCCGAAGCAGATGCCCAGCAGCGGGTGCTCGCGCTCGACCGCACGCGCCAGGTACTGCTCGATGCGCAGCATCCACGGCGCGCGTTCGGTGACGCTCGACGCCGAGCCGGTCACGATCAGACCCGCAAAGCGCTCCGGCTCGGGCAGAGCCTCGGCCGTGCGCACATCGACCTCGACGAAGCCGCCCTGCCACGCGCCCTCAAGCCCGGCGCGTACCAGGTTCGCAAAACCGCCCACGCGCTGTTGCGTCTGCGGCACCGGATCGCCGGCGACCAAGATGCAGAGCGGGGCATGGGACACCCGGCAAGCATAGCAAACGCCAGCCGTGTGCTCACGCCCCGGTGAAGAACAGGGCAAGCTAATGTTACGGTCCAGCGGTGCGCATCGCCCGCGTGAAATTCGAGCCCTGGGACGTGGAGCTGACCGAGCCGTTCGGCATCGCGACCGGCGCGCAGATCGTCGCTAAAAACGTGCTGTTCGAGCTTGAGCTGGAGAGCGGGCACGCGGGCTTGGGCGAGGCGGCGCCATTTCCGGCCGTCAATGGCGAAACGCAAGCCGATGCCCTGACGGCCCTCGACGCCGTCGCAGGCGAGCTGGTCGGCTTCGGCGGCAGGGACGCGAGCGAGCTCCCGCCCAGCTGTCGCGAGCGCCTGGAACAGACCCCGAGCGCGCTCTGCGCTTTCGAGATGGCGCTGCTCGACGCCACTTGCCGCGCTCGCGGCACGGCCCTGTTTCAACACTTCGGCGGCCGCGAGTCGCGGCTATTCACGGACATCACCATCCCGACCGGCGGCGCTCAAGCAGCCGCTCATGCCGCCCGCCGTGCCATCGCGCAGGACTTTCGAACGCTCAAGGTCAAAGTCGGTGGCGAAGCCTTCGAGCACGATCTCGCCCGGCTGCGCGCCATCGCAGCCGCAGCCCCGGCGACGCGCCTGCTGCTAGACGCTAACGCCAGCCTGCCCGCCGCCCACGCCATCGAGCTGGTGCGGGCACTTGGCGCCCACGCGTCGCAGGTGGTGCTGTTCGAACAGCCGTGTTTACGCGGAGATTTCGCCGGTGCGCGGCAGGTGCGCGAGGCGGGCATTCGGGTCGCGGCCGACGAAGACGCTCGCTCGCTCGAAGACCTGGCAAGGCTGAAGGCCGAGCACGCCGCCGACGTCATCAACTTCAAGCTGACCAAGAGCGGCGTTGGGCGCACGCTCTCGATGATCGACGAAGCGCGCCGGCTCGGCTTCGGCCTGATGCTGGGCGGCATGGTCGAGACGCGGCTCTGCATGACCTTTTCGGCCTGCATCGCCGGCGGGCTCGGAGGCTTCGAAGAGCTGGACCTCGACACGCCGCTGTTCATGAAAGACGACCGCCTCGCGGGCGGTTTCGAGCAGCGCGGTCCGTGTCTGGACTTGTGGTCGATTGCGCTCGGCCACGGCGTCTCGCGACGCTGAGCCCGGCGACAGCGCGACAGTTTCCGAGCTTGTCACCGGATCGAGCCGCAAGCGACGCGGGCCTCCGCGACTCTATCGATCCGTGAGCACCACGGTAGCTGCCAGGACGAGCCGGCCTCGTCTCGGCAGACAACTTACCCGCACGGCACTGGGTCTTGCCGCCTTCGCCCTCGCCAGCTCGGTGATGGCAACGCCCGGCCCGAGCAGCCCTCGCGCCCCGAACGAGGCCACGCCGGCCGCCGCGCGCCGCGTCCAGGTCGTGGTCGTCACCCTCGACGGCGCGCGTTTTCGCGAAATCTTCGAGGGCATCGACCCCGAGCTCGCCGAGCCGCAGCAGCTGCCCCGGCAAGGCGCCGCCCAGCTGATGCCCCACCTGCATGCCTTGATCGACGGCTCGGGCGTCGCGCTCGGCGCACCCGGACACGGCGCGTCGATCAGCGCGTCGGGTCCCAACTTCGTGTCGTTGCCCGGCTACTCCGAGATCTTCACCGGACGTCGCGTCAGCGGCTGCCTCGACAACGACTGCGCGAGCACCTCCGCGCCGAGCGTCGCAGACGAACTGGCCGAATCGCCCGCCGGTTGGCAGAGCGCCGTCGTCACCTCCTGGCCCGACATCGCGCGGGTCGCTTCCAAGCGTGGCCGCGTCGCGGTTTCGGCGGGTGCGCACGCCGGCGCCACGCGCTCGCGCTTCGAGCAAGATCGCGTGGTGGCCGCGGCGCTGCACCGCGCCGAGCCAGAAGCGCCCTGGCCGGGGCATGGCGACTTCCGGCGCGATAGGTTCACGGCCGAGCTAGCGCTCGCCTATTTGAACGCCGAACAGCCCGACTTCCTGTTTGTCGGCTTGGGCGAGACCGACGAGTTCGCCCACCAGGGCAACTACGCCGGCTACCTCCAAGCGCTCAGCGAAGCCGACCGCTACATCGGTCGGCTTTCGGCGGCGCTCGACGCGCGCGCAGCAGCTGGCGTCACGACGGCGCTCATCGTCACCGCCGATCACGGCCGAGCAGCGAGCTTTCGCGACCACGGTCGGCCGTTCCCGGAGTCGGCTCGCGTTTGGCTGGTGGCCGCCGGCTCCGCCATCGAGGCGCGCGGCCTGGTCTCGGCGCCTACCCTGCGGCATCTTGCCGACATCGCGCCCACGCTGCGCACCTGGTTCGGCCTGCCCGCCGATCGCGACAGAAATGCCGGCACACCGCTGGTCGAGCTGCTCGGTTTGACAGACCGCGCCGGGGGGTGAAAATTAAGGATCGGTCGCGTCTGCGGAGGCGGCCGTCGCGCTCTTGGTTGGGGCCCCAGCCCCGCCCGTCCGGCACCTCAATTGACCGCCAGCGTTCTCGTGGACCCTCGCCAGCTGCTCCTACCGTTACCGGGCAGCAGTCCCGCATCCTCTGCTGGCCGCGGCATCGCTCGCGCCGAGCGCGTCTTCGTCAACCGCGACCTGAAGCTTTCCAGCATCGACTGGGTGGGCTTCGATATGGACTACACGCTGGCCATCTATCGCCAAGAAGAGATGGACTCGCTCAGCGTGGAGCTGATGATCGAGCGCATGATCAAGCGCGGCTATCCCGCGTATTTGAAGAAGCTGCGCTACGACACACGTTTCCCGATCCGCGGCCTGCTCGTCGACAAGCGCTACGGCCACATCCTCAAGATGGACCGCTACAAGGTGGTGCACCGCGGCTACCACGGCATGCGCCGGCTTTCGCGCGAAGAGATCGTCGAGCTTTACCACCAAAAGAAGATCCGCCCGCACACCTCGCGCTACCACTGGATCGACACGCTGTTCGCCCTGTCCGAGGTCACCTCTTACGCCGCGGTGGTCGATGAGCTCGAACGGCGTGGTGAAAAGGTCGACTACGACAAGCTGTTCAACGACGTGCGCGCATCTATCGACGAAGCCCACGCCGACGGCGCCGTGTACCGCGCCGTAACCTCGGATTTGCCGCGTTACATCGATCGCGACGCCGAGCTGGCGCGCGCACTACACAAGCTACGCTCCGCCGGGAAGCGCCTGTTCGTGCTCACCAACTCGCCCTTCAGCTACACCGACACGATGATGACGCACCTACTCGGCGGAGCCTTGCCCGAGTACCCGAGCTGGCGCCACTACTTCGAAATCATCATCTGCGCGGCGCAAAAGCCGCGCTGGTTTCAAGAAGGGCGACCGCTGATGGAGCGCGACGGTGACGTGCTGCGCAACCCGCGCGCCACCTTCGAGCGCGGCAAGGTCTACGAGGGCGGCAACCTGGCCGAGTTCGAGCGCATGGTCGGCATCAGCGGCTCCAACGTGCTTTACATCGGCGATCACATCTACGGCGACATCTTGCGCTCCAAAAAAGAATCGTCCTGGCAAACCGCCATGATCATTCAAGAAATGGATCAAGAGATCTCGGCGCACGAGGCCTGCCACGACGACCTCAGCCGCCAGCGGATGCTCGAAGAGACGCGTGAGCGTTTCGAGGACGAGCTGCGCTACCTGCAAGGCCATTACAAAGAGCTGGCGCGCGTCGCCCCGCCGCCCGGCTCGAGCGAAGACGCCGAGCGCCTGCGCGTGAAGCGCGCGCTAGAGCGGGTGCGCGCAGAGCTACGCAGCATCGGCAGCGAGCACGAGCTGCTCGCCGAGCGCGTCTCGCAGCGCTTTCATCCGTACTGGGGCTCGCTCCTCAAAGAGCAGAGCGAAATGAGCAGCTTCGGCTTGCAAGTCGACCTCTACGCCGACGTCTACACGCGCCGCGTCTCCTGCCTGCGCTACTACTCGCCTCAGCAGTACTTCAGGTCGCCGTACGACTTGATGCCTCACGAGCTCTAGCGTCACCTCGCTGGCCCGGCACCTCGCCCGCTTGAGCGCGATCATCTCGCGCTTGGGTCTTCTGGATTGTCCCGCACCGCCCCCGCCCCTTGAGCGGTCGGGGCGGGGCGGCGCTCATGATGCAGCTGCCGGAGGCGAGAGCTGCTGCGAGCTTGCTAGAACGATTCGTCGTAGTACGACCCGTACGAGAAATCGATGCACACGCCGCCGCCGGAAGGGCTGGCGTGGGGGCAATGCATGTCAGGATCGATGGCCGTCAGCAGCGTGTGCAGTTGACGACAGGTGACGGTGTTGCTGTTCGCGCGGTCCCAGCTGCCGTAGGCAATCGACGACATGAACGCCGTGCAATTCTGGAACGCGCTACTGGTCGTCGGAAAACCCGCCGGAAAGTCGTCGGCCGAGTCGAAATAAGTCGTACAAGTGCCCTGATTGACCACGGCGCCTGTGGTCGGCTCGATGTGCGCGATGGTAAGCGCGGTACAAAGCTGCCCGATCGCCGCGGCGTGGACGGCGGGATCGTTCGGCGGGTCGGAGGCAGCGCCGAGATTCAAGATGTTCAGGTCCATCGAGATCACGCGATTGAAGCGATTGAACTGAAAGAAGCCGACCTGCGTCAAAGTCTGCGAGGTGGCGCTGACGGGGACGCTAGTGTCGCAGACACCGTTCGGCGCTCGACAGAAGTGAATGTCGACCGCGACGGCCACCTTGTCGTCTCCGGCGAATAGCGAGCGGAACTTGACTGCGTCCACCCTCGAACCAGGCGTGATCGCCAGAGCATAAAAATATTCGACCACGGCGCTGAAGTCCGGAAACTGTCCGACCGGGGTCACGCGGCCCTTCACCGAGTCCTTCTCGAAGATGCTGTCGACGGATTGCGTCCCCGTGAGGATGGCGATCGGCGTCGGAAAGACCAGGTTCTCGTAGATCTGCCGAACCTTGTGCTCGCGAATCGCGAGCGCTACGGGGTTGTTGGTTGGGAACGGCGTGCTCACCGGATCTGGCTTCGGCGGCTTGCGGATCGCGCTGGACTCGCTGCCCGCCTGGACAGAATCCGCGCCAGCGGTGTCCTCGGCGGCGCAAGCGCCCAGCAGAGCACAAATCAGCACAAGTACCCCAGGTTGTTTATTCATCGTAGCCTCCGTGGATTGTTCAGAATTGCGTCACGAGCCCGACACCATTGCCGACCGTCACGAAGCGAGTTCGAGCGTCCCGCTTAGGGGCCGCCGCCTCTGCGCGGCTCGAGCCCGCGATGGCGAAGTAGGTAGCGACGACCGCTGAAACCAGCGCCGCGCCCGCAAGACCATCGGTGAGCCCCGCCCAAAGCTTCAAGCGCGAGCGATCATGATCGATTTTGCCTGGGTCAGCGGGGAAGCGGTCTAGCTCCGCGTCGAGGTCGTGGTTGGCTCGCTGAGCGACGAGCCCGAAGCCCACGGCGGACCCCGCAAAAACGCTTGTCGCGATAAGTCCGCCCCAAAACCCAGGATTGCCCGAATGCTCAGCCGAGGCCCGGCCGGTGGACGGCTCCCTGCCCGCAGCGCTCGCCGCGTCTTTCGGCGCCTCGAGCAACAGCTCGATTTGGACTCGGTCGCCGCCGACCACCGTGAGCGTGCGTTCGACGGATGCGTAGCCCGTCTTGCGCAGTGATAGGCGGCGAACACCCGAGCTCACCAGCACCGCGTCGGCAAGAGGTAGCGTGCCGACCACGGTGCCGTCGACGGACAGCTCCCCGCCGGCGACATTGCTCGTTACCCTCAGCGTCGAGACGCGATTCTTGAGCTGACTCACCTCAGCTGCTACCTGTTCGCGACGTTCCGCGTCGAGGTCGGAGCCGCCTTGAGTCAGGTAGTCTTGGTAGAGACGCATAGCCGCAGCGTAGTCGTGCCGCTCCATCTGAACCTGCGCCATGTTGTAAAGTAGCCGGTAGGTTGGCGCTAGCTGGTAGGCACGCGTGAACTCGGCGAGCGCCGCGTCGAAACTGCCTTCTTTGAACAGCTCCGCTCCGCGCATGAAGCGCTGTCGCGCCTCTTCGACGTTCCCGGTAGCCTCGCTCTGCGCGAAAGCGGGCAGGCTTGCGAACGCGAGAGCGAGCGCGAGTAGGGGCGCGGCCATGCATTTCGTCATTTGGAGTACGGGTCCTTGTCGTCGATGTCCCGAGTCGTGCGCGGCGCGGCGGTCCTGCGCGTGAGGTCTGCGCCAGGCTTGATTTCGTCGCTCGTCGGCGTGGAACGGGGGCTCGTCGGTTCGGCAACCAGCGGAGCGGCCGACGGGGGCGATCGCAGGTCACGCGCGCGGACCGGCCCCCCTTTCGGCGACTTTCGTTGCGTGCTGGCTTCGGTCGTCAGTGAAAGTCGAAGCTCGACGTCTCCCCCGCCGTGGAACCGTCGCACCAGCTGCTCGTAACCGTCGGCGGTGGCGACGAGCTCGTGCTCGAGGTCGTCGACGGGTAGCTCGGCGACGTAAGGATTGTCGATGCGTTGACCATCGAGGCGAAGCTTCGCGCTTGCTGGGCCCACCGAGATCAGCACATGTCGGATCTGGGGCTGCGCCACAGTGGCTGTGGGAACGGAGCCGCTCGGAACGCTACGCGGGCCCAAAGACCCCGGGTTCGCATTGGACGAGCCTCCGCGCCCGGTGATGCTCACGAGCAAGGCGACGATCGACAGCGCCGCAACACCGCCGCCCATCCAGAAAAAAGCCTTCCGTCCCGCCGGCGCGAAGCTCACCTGCACGGACGGGTCCGTCCGATCGGCTTGGCCGTGGTTGGTGGTGACGGACGGCGCCACCGAGGCCATGCGCACTCCCGTTTCTGTTACGCTGCGCGCCAGCAAACGGACGCTTGAGCTCGCATGGGCTTCGATCGCCTGACGGACGCTGTTGATTTGGGGTGCAAAATGCTCGCGGAGCAGGCGGCTGACGCTCTCGGCCGGCGCGAAGCTGGGGCGCGTCGACAAGTAGCGCTCGAGACAGGCCTGGAACTCTGCGGCTGACGCAAAGCGCTCTTCGGGACGTTGCGCCAAGGCATATCGACAGGCGATCGCAAGCTCCGGCGCAACGTCGGGCACGACCGTCTCGATCGCGGGCTCGGCGCCGTCGAGTCGAGCGCGAAGCGCCGCACCCTCGGTCTCCCCCTGCGAACGCCGGCGGCGTGCGATGGCCTCCCAGAGCATCACCCCGACGGCAAAGAGATCGCTGCGTGCGTCCGATGCCTCCCCCATGCATTGCTCGGGCGCGGCGTAACCGAGCTTGCCTTTGACAATGCCCTGCCGCGTGAACGACGTCGCCCCGGCCGCCTTGGCGATCCCGAAGTCGAGCAGCTTGACCTCACCCACGGAGGTCACCAGGATGTTGGAGGGGCTCACGTCGCGATGAACGATGCCGAGCGGGGAGCCGTCGTAGTCTTGCAGGCTATGGGCGTAGCCCAAGCCAGCGAGCACCTGGCTCAGAATCCAGACGTGCTCGTCGAGCGGAAATGCTTGACGGCTGATGGCCCGCAACAACTGCGCGAGCGTCTGACCTTCCAGGTACTCCATCACTAGGCAGAAATCAGGAGCCTCGGCCAGTACCTCGAAGGTGTGAACGACGTTCGCGTGATTGAAGCGCAGCGCCAGACGGGCCTCGTCCACGAACATGGCCAAGAAGTCTTGATCGGCGACGTATTCCGGACGAAGCTGCTTCACTACTACGAGCTTCGCCGCGTCGAAGGCGCCGCGCTGGAACGCGAGAAACACCTGTGCCATCCCGCCCTGACCGAGGCGACCAACCACCTCGTAACGCCCGATGTGCGTCGGGTGCGGCGGAAGCGGGCGCGGCGGCGTGGGTAGCTCGCTAGCTGCCATCAGGTACGACGCTCCCGTAGGTGATGGAGCCCGGCCGCGACAGGAGCGTTGCTTGCCCGAGCCGCCGGCCCGTTTCGGCGACCGTCGCCGTGAAGGTGACGCTGCCCGCGCCGGCGTTGAGCAGGCCGCCGTACCCGGCCGAGTCGGTCTGGTCGGCGGTGCCCGAGGGCAGCCCCTGCGCGGAGTAAAATAGGATGGATTGTTTGTCCGCGCCGGTCGTCTTGAACGAGACGCCGGGCGCGGGCGCGCCCGTGCAGTCGCGCGCGGCGAGCAGAATCACCGCGCGATCGGGCTCCTGCGTGGCGCCTGCCTGCAGCGCGAGCAGCTGGATGACCTCCGGTGGGCCGATCGAGATCATGGCCTGCGGCAGGTTCGACGCGACCGGCGGATTGAAGAAGAAAAGCCCGGGAATGATGTCGGGGCCCTCGAAATACGCGTAGCCGTCGAAACCGGGGCTGACGTCAAACGTGACCTGGCCCGTGGCGTCGGTCTGCAGGACGGCGCTCACGGGATCGGCGCAGGTCACGTCGATCTTGCGGCAAAGGCGGGCGCTTACCCCAGGCAATGGATCCATGGTCACCAAGTGTTGCACGACGAACGGAGCGTGAAACGGGCCGGGGCCCAGCGGCGCTTTGGTCGGCACGCCGAGGCAACGCCACTTCTCTTCTGGCACACACACCGCGTCCACGCAGCTGCTGCCAGCAAATTCGGGACCACGCGCAATGCACTCATTCGTCGTCGAGCATTGGACGCGGTTGGAGTCAACGACGAGCGAGCACGCGGGTAGGCCCGCTAGGGCCGCGATCAATCCGACCAGGTAATTTCCGCGTTTTGGCGTCAATCTACTCACTCTCCACTGTTATCCTTCCCGAGTGCCGCGCACATGTCAACGCGCCATACGTGCAGTGATGCGATGCCACTGTTCGAGACCGCGGAGGCGTCCCGTGTCGGCCACCGTACGTAACTCCCCGGGCTTGATGCAGGGGCGTGCGTTCCGCGAGCCAGCGGTCGTGCCACAGCCCCGGCGCCGCCGAACCGAGATTTGGACCGGTCCGGAGACATACCAGGCGGCGCGAGAGCTTGCGTGACGCGCACGTTTCCTGGCAAGCTTTGCTTCCGACTTGGACCTGCGGCGCCGACGCCCGCGTTGATACCGGCGCGAGATCGCCAAGCTGCAAACTGAGCGCATCGCGCGCCTGCCGATCGGTCGATGGATCGATGCGCTCGTCGTTTGCGTTCTGTAAGAAGAGTTGAGCCGCACCGACGCCAAGCGGCCTGGTCCGTCTTGCAGCCGATTGCTGCCTTGGACCACGCTTATCGCGGAGCTGGCGCGCGAAGTGCGCCTCGGTGGGGCGGTCATCGGTGACACGCCACGAAGCCCGCGCTGCCGAGAACCAGCGCCAGCGAAGCGAGAGGTCGCACCGGCGCTGCTGACGTTGAGCCCCTGTGGCTCGACGGCGAAGACTTTCTTGCTCGAACGACAAAATTCTCTGCTCGCGACGTTCCCCGGCTTTGCGCCTCCCTTGTTTTGATTTCCCGAACGTTTGGGCATGAATCGAGGGGGCAAGCTCGCTCAGCGTCCGGGACTCGGCCAACTGGCCCGAAATCGTTGGTTGGGGATGCGGTTTCGGGAATGTGCTAGCTACGCGGCGGCTTTTCATTGTCGCTTCCGGGCCTTAGGAGTCGGGGCGGCCAGAGCCCCACCCCCGGAATAGAGACCAGGAAACATCGCCTATGAATCTCGTTGAGTGGCTGCAGCACCTGATGACGAACTTCGGTGCGACGTGGGTCATGGAGCTCATGATCTTGCTGAGCGTCGCCTCCGTCACGGTCATGCTGGAACGGGGCTGGTTTTATTACTCCATCCGCGACGATATCCCGGCGCTCGCTCAAAGCTTGCGCGACAAGCTGCGCGACAACGACCTCGGCGGCGCCCTCGGCTTGCTCGAAAAGTCGCCTAGCGCGGAAGCCGCCGTGGTCGTCGCCGGCCTGCGCGAGGCAGATCGCGGCGTGAAGGCCGCCGACAAGGCCATGCGCGGCGCCCAAGCCTTGCAAAAAATGAAGCTCGAGCGGCGCCTCGCATTCTTGGGAACGCTCGGCAACAACGCCCCCTTCATCGGCTTGTTCGGCACCGTAATCGGTATCGTCTCGGCCTTCGAGCAGCTGGGCAAGCAAGGCATGAGCGGCGCCCAAGCCGCCAGCGTGGCGGCTCCGCAAGCAGTCATGTCATCGATTGCCGAAGCGCTGGTCGCCACGGCCGTCGGTCTGGCGGTCGCGATCCCGGCCGTCGCGGCCTACAACTTCTATCAACGCCACACGCGCTCGGTGCTCGGCAACACCGACGCCCTCAGCAACGTGCTGCTCGCCTACTTGTCAGGCGACGACATGCCTGCCCTTGCCGCCAAGGGTAAGGGCAAGCCTGCCCGCGCCGATGAGGACGACTGAGTCATGGCCGGCGGCTCCAGCGACGACGACGATGGCCTGATCGCAGGCATCAACGTCACCCCTTTGGTTGACGTCACGCTCGTGCTCTTGATCATCTTCATGGTGACCGCGCGTATCATCGTTTCGCAGGGCATGCCCATGGACCTGCCGAAGAGCGCCAGCGGCGAGGCACTCCAAACGGTGTTCGCGGTCGAGCTCACCGCTGACGGCAAGACGCGCGTAGATTCGGAGGCCGCGGCGGACGACGAGGCCATCGCGCCGCTAGCTAAGCGCGCCAAGGCCAAGAACAAAGACCTTCGCGCCGTGATCCGCGCCGACAAGAAGGTCGAGCACGGTCGCGTCATCCACGTGCTCGACCTGCTACGCCGCTCCGGTGTGTCCAAGATCGCCTTCGCGGTGACCCCGAGCGCTGAGGGCATCCCGGCTCCCACGCTCGAGCCCAAGAAGTAACCTCGACCGAGATGGCCCAGCCAGAAGTCCCCTCGCTTCTCCCTCCCGGGCGCATCAGGCCAGATCCGCTCGAGGCGGTGCTGGCGCTCGGGGAAGACGCGATGCGAGTTGGGGCCATCCTGGGCCTGCTGGGCGCGCTCGGGCTGCATGGCGCGGCGGGCGTCCGCGCCGCCGCAAATCTGTTCGACGTCGAGAGCTACTCGATCGCCATCTCGCAATACGTGAAGACCAATCTGCAGCTGCAGATCGACATCGACACGACGCCACCACCGCCGCCGCCGCCAGCTCCCGAGCCGCCGCCGCCCGAGCCAGAGCCAGAAAAGGCGCCGCCGCCGCCGCCGCAAGCCGCCAATGAGCCGCCGCCGCCACCCCCCGCACCGGCCGAGGCCGGCAAGGTGCTCACCTCGGATCCCGATCCCGACGCGCCGGTCGATCTCACGGGCGACGGCTTCGTCACCGGCAACGGCGAGTTTCGCGGTGGCATCACCTCCGGCAACGGCACCGCCAAGACGGCGGTTCGCGACATGAAAGCTCAACCGGGCGGCGTGCCGAGCGGTACCGGCGCCGCACCGGCGCCGGTCGCCAAAGCGACCGACAAAGATCTCTCCCAGATAGCTTCGCCGATCGGTACCAGTTGGTCTGACTGCGGGTTCCCGGCGGAGGCGCAGCTCGACGGCGTCGAGTTCGGCGTCGTCAAGTTGGTCGTGACCGTAAATCCCGACGGTCGGGCGAAATCCGTCACCATCCTCTCCGACCCCGGCAGCGGCTTCGGTAATCACGCGCGCCAATGCGCCATGCGCCGCACCTTCAAGCCTGCGTTGGACAAGTCCGGACAAGCCGTGGTCTCGAGCACGCCTCCGTTTACGGTTAAGTTTACGTTATAGGTTTTGTTCTCCTCCGTGCTGCGCCGAGGCGAGTGGCGATCCTCTGTGACCTGATGGGAAGCGGGCGCTCGGCCATTTGGGTTTTGTTCTCCTCCGTGCCTTGCCCCACCCACCTTGCGATCGCTGCGACCGAGGGGAAGCTGGCGGTCGGCCTCGCCGAGTTTGTCCCGGGCCTGGTCTCGATGGCAGATCGTGATCTGCTGGTGCCAAGACTGTTGAGCTGGTCCTGGCTCGCGCTTTGCGCGAGCTCGCGCTGTTCAGCAGCCGCGCGGCTCGGGAGACGAGCGCTGCAGCAGCCGTACGGCTGGTGACGCCAGACTCGCGACGGGCCCGCTCGGGTTCGCCCGTAAAGAGGCTGTACGGAGATCGCGAGCGCGAAGCGCGAGCTGGATCGCCCTTGCCAGACCTTGGCACCAGCAGATCACGATCGAAAAAGGAGGGCCGAAGTGAACAAACTCGGCGAGGCCGAGCGCCCGCTTCGCTTCAGGTAGCGCGAATCGCGTCGAGCGCGCGGCAAGGCACGGAGGAGAACAAGACCACAGAGGCCTGGCGCCAATGGCCCCGACGAGGCTACAGTCTCGAATTACGGCCCATGGACCGAGTTGAGCAGCTCAGTAAAATCGACTTGTTTGCGGGGTTGAAGCCGCAGGCGTTCGAGCTGATTGCGAAAGTGGCGACCGAAGAGACGCACGCGCTCGGCACCAAGATTTTTCAGCATGGCGACGCAGGCGACAAGCTGTACGTGATCGTCGAGGGCAAGGTGCGGATCAGCCGAGACGTGCCTGGCATGGGCGAAGAAGCGCTGGCCGTTCTGGGACCTGGCCAGGTTTTCGGCGAGATGGCCCTGCTCGACGAGTCGCCCCGCTCCGCCGACGCGAGAGTACACGAGGGCTGCCGGCTGCTCGCCATCCCGAAAGACGGCTTCGACGACCTGCTCTTCCTCCACAAAGACCTGGCCTACGAGGTCCTGTGGAGCATCGTGCGCATGCTGGTAGGGCGGCTCCGGGAGACAACCGAGAAGCTCACCTTCCTGTCGATCTCCGGAAAGTTCTGAGCCTGGTTGGCGGTGGGGCCCCAACCGATCACGCGACAGAAGGGGCCGGATCACACGATAGACCGGCCGATGGGACCCACAGCCAGCTGTGGAAGACCTCTGAACAGTAAGTCGACGAATTTCTAAATCCATGACTTTACTGAATATTTCTCACTGCGAGCGCGTTTAGTCGGTACAGAATTTGACGTGGAAACACCCGTTCAGTATCTTTCGCGAGCCATGCAGGGTCTGACGAAACGCCAGGAACAAACCCTCGACTTCATTCGCAGCTCGATTGAGGACCGCGGTTACCCGCCAACCCTCCGCGAAATCGGCGAGCACATGGGAATTCGTTCCACGAACGGCGTGAACGATCACTTGCGAGCGCTCGAGCGTAAGGGCTACCTCACCCGAGAGGACATGAAGAGCCGCGCGCTCAAGCTTGTGCAAGATGATTCCCCGCCGCCGGCGAACAAGCTCAACGCCGACGACGACTTGATCGAGGTGCGCGTGCTGGGCCGCGTAGCCGCCGGTCTGCCGCTGTATGCCGAAGAGAACGTCATCGACACGGTGCGTGTCGACCGGATGCTCGTGCGCGGCGGCCGCGAAGTGTTCGGCCTGCGCGTGACGGGCGATTCGATGATTGACGCCGGCATTTTGAGCGGCGACTACATCTTCGTAAAGAAGCAATCCACGGCAGATCGCGGCGATATCGTTGTCGCGCTGATCGGTGACGAAGCCACCGTAAAATATTTTTACCCTGAGCGCGACTACGTGCGCTTCCAGCCCGCCAACGGGCAGATGGCGCCGATCCTGGTGCGCGCCAGCGACTTCAAGTCGACAATGCTCCTCGGCAAAGTCGTCGGCGTCTACCGCCGCCTGTAACGGCGCCGTGCGTCACCGCACGACTCCCAGATTTTTTTCACAAAGAGATCAGGAGATCGGGAGCCAAGCGGGTTTGGGCGCCGAGCTGTGGTCGTCGCTCGCGTCGCTTCGCGCGGCAACGTTGCGGCTTCGTACGTTGTGACGCCGGCGGCTGAACGGCGCTGCGCCCCCAAAATCTCCCGATCTCCTGATCTCAACGGAAGCGCGAAAGCGTTCGGCCCCTGCCGGTCATCGGCGCGCGCTGGGAGCTTTCTTTGTGAAAAAAGATCTGAGTCGAGGAAAGCCGTCGAGGTTCCCGCCAGGCGACGGGATGCGGGGAAATGTAGGCAAAATGCCGCGGGAGGGCCGAGGCTGAAATGTCAGACGCTTGTTGACGGGTTTAGCCCCCAATTGCTAGCGTTCGCGGGCAAATAGGCGGTCTTGGATAGCCTGTTGCACCGAGGAACAACGCACGGTGAAACGCCTCAAAGGTTTCGAGAAAGTTCGCTCCCTGGCGCTGTTCGTCGGTGTAGCGATGACCGCCTGCGGTTGCGGCAACGCGCTCTATGCCATCTCCGCCAACTCCGCCTCGACCAAGGTCGAAGAGGCGCGTGAGCTTGGCGCCGAGCAGTACGCCACGTACGACTTTTACCTGGCGACGGAGCATCTCGAAAAGGCGCAGACCGAAGCGTCCGAAGCGGACTACAGCGATGCTGCAAACCTCGCCGAAGCGGCGGAGGAGCACGCCGACAAGGCCATCCGGCTGGCGCGTGAAGCCCATCGCGGGGCCGGCCGATGAAGACCACGGCGCTGGCGTGCTTGTGCGCGCTGTCCTCGCTGATCGGCTGCTCGCAAGGCCCCGCGCTGCGCGGCAAGATCGCCGGGCTGAGCGACATCGTCGAGCAAGCGGAGCGCAACGGCGCCATTCGCTGCGCGCCGCGCGAGCTGGCCGTGGCCAAGAGTCAGCTGGAGTTTGCGTCGCTGGAGCTCGATCAGGGTTTCATTTCCAAGGCTACCGGGCACCTGTGGAAGGCGGAGCCCAACGCGCACGCCGCCTATTTCCTCTCGCCTCCGCAATATTGCGCCGAGCGCGGCTTCCAGGTCTCCGCGCCGGGTGATCGCGATGGCGACGGCTACCTCGACCCGCAGGACAAGTGCCCGGATCAACCCGAAGTTTTTCAAGGCTTCGAAGACGAAGACGGCTGCCCCGACGATCCGGACACCGACGGCGACGGCATCACCGACTCGAAGGACTCGTGCGTGCTCGAGCCGGAAGACAAAGACGGCTACCTCGACGAAGACGGCTGCCCCGAGCTCGACAACGATCTGGACGGCATCGCCGACACCGTCGACAAGTGCCCGCTCGAGGCCGAAGACCCCGACGGCTACGAGGACGAAGACGGCTGCCCCGATCCGGACAACGACAAGGACACCGTCCCTGACGTCAAAGATCAATGCCCGAACGAGATTGGCTCGACCACCCAAGAGCCGCTCGGTTGCCCGACTTCTTCGCTGGTGGTCGTGACCGATTGCGAAGTGAAGATCACCCAGCAAATTCACTTCGAGTTCAACAAGGACAAGATCCGCCCCGAGAGCTTCCCGGTGTTGAACGCGGTGGTCGAAGCCTTGCAAAAACTTCCCAGCATCAAGATCGAAGTGCAGGGTCATACGGACAACAAGGGCACTGCCGCCTACAACAAGAACCTGTCCGACCGCCGGGCCAAGTCGGTCATGAAGTACTTGCTCGACCACGGCGTCGAAATTGGCCGGTTGGCTTCTCACGGCTTCGGCTTCGAGCGGCCACTGGTCGACAACAGCACGGAGCAAAACCGCGCGCTCAACCGTCGCGTGCAATTCGTGCGCACCGAAGGTGTGAAGGAAGGCTGCCCCAAGCCCTCCGGCGGCTGACCGCCGGGCAAGCAGCCGCGCTCTCCCCGTCCCCTCCCGCGACCGCGGGCCTTGATTCACCCAAGCACTCCCCCCAAGAGGAACCCACGTGTACCGCCGCTTGTCGCTCCGTTTGTTGTGCCTGCTTCTGACCCTGGCCCTTCCCGCTTCTGCTCAGTTCACGCGTGACAACGCCGCGAACAAGAAGATCGACGAAGCCATCAACGAGCACTACCTCGCCACCGACTTCGACAAGGCGGAAGGTGTGCTGACCGGTACGGTGACTGCCTGCGCCGATAAGTGCAGCCCGCAGGTCATCGCACGGGCGTGGATGTACGTCGGCATCGTGCGCGGCAGCGGCAAGAACGATCAAGCTGGCGCCAAGGAAGCCTTCCAAAAAGCCATCGCGACTGACCCGCAGGTCAAGCTCGACACGGCGCTCGCCACCCCCGAGACGCAGAAGACGTTCGATTCGTCCGGCGGCACCGGCGGCACGGCCGCCCCGCCCGAGGCAGCCAATGAGACGACTCCGCCGCCCGCGGCCGGAGGCGAAGAGGAGGGGCCCGGCGGCATGAAGTGCACGCCCGACGCGATGGAGGTGCAAACGCGCCGTCCCATCCCGGTCGAATGCAAGTCGGACGAAGAGGCCGCCAGCGTCGAGCTGCGCTACAAGCCGTTCGGCGGCGACTGGAAGACGGTCAAGATGACCAAGAAGGGCGACAGCTTTCGCGCTGAAGTGCCCTGCACCGATACCAAGAGCGCCGGCGACCTGAAGGTCTACGCGCGCGCCAAAGACGCAGCCGGCGAAACCATCGACAACTGGGGCTCGAAGAACAAGCCCATCAACTACGCGATGGGCGAGTCGGTGACCGGCGAGCCGCCCGCGTACGCTGGCGAGAAAGCGCCGGAGCGCTGCGCTGACTCCGCCGAATGCCCACCTGATTTCCCGGGTTGCGGCGGCAGTGGCGCCAAGCGCGGCGACGTCGACTGGGGCGGCAAATGCGAAAACTCAACGGAGTGCAAGGCCGGCTTGCTCTGTGAAGGCGGCGTGTGCGAGACCGCACCCAGCTGCGAGACGAATGCCGACTGCACGACGGGTGTCTGCACCGCTGGCAAATGCGACGTCGGCGACGATGTGGCAAGCTCAGCCGGCCCCTACAAAAAGAACTGGTTCGGCCTGCACTTCGGCCTCGACGTGGCGGTGATCGGCGGCACCAACGTCTGCGGCTCGGGCGGCGGCTACGAGTGCTACGCTGCCGGCACCCGCGACCAACCCTACGGCGGCCCGCCGTATCCTGGTACCGGCATCGCAACCGGCACCGCGCTAGCAACGCAGCGCGTGCTGATTAGCTACGACCGCGGCTTCACGCCGAACATCACCGGCGGCCTGCGCATCGGTTACGCGTTTGGCGGCGGTCCGCCGGCTATCACCGGGTTCGACCCCACGACGGGCCAGCCGACCGGCAAGATCAACTTCCTGCCGTTTCACGCCGAAGGCCGCATCACCTACTGGATCGGTCGTGGCGCGTTGGGCAAAAAGGGCGTGCGTCCGTACGTCTTCGTGGGCGGCGGCATGGCTCAGGTCGACGCCAAGGTGCAGGTCACGGTCTACGACTGCGGCAAAAAGAACCCTGCGGGCATGACCGTCGACGGTGCCGGCAAAGAGATCAACGGACAACAATGCGCGAAGGGTGATACCTCCATCTCCCAGGGCAGCCTGGCGCAGCCGAAGATGGACGCCTGGAAGAAGCTCGGACAGGGCTTCGTGGCGGCGGGCGGCGGCATCGTCTACGCCATCAAAGAGCAGGTCGGCATCCAGGCCAACGTGAACCTCATGTACATGCTCGGTGCATCGGGTCCCGTGCTCGAGCCTTCGCTCGGCGTCATCTACGGGCTCTGAGCCGGCCGCTTGGCGCGGGCTCCGAGCGCTGCGGCGGCGAGCCCGGCGCCGACCGGGTATGCCAAGAGCACGCCGGTGAGCAGGCGCCCCGCCGCCCAAGGACCGTGCACGCCGTACGCTTCGAGCATGACGTCGAGCACCATCAGCGCGGCCGCGCCCAGGACCCACAGCCGCAAGGCGCCGGGGGTCAACCCAGGACGCCTCAGCGCCGCGCCCGCGCCCAAGCCGAAATAGATACCCGAGCAGCGGGCACACACGGCGAGCGGCACGCCCAACAAGCGCAGCGTCCTCGCCGGGTCACGCTGGCAATGCAAGTCGAACCAGAAGCCGAACGCGCGCTCGACGCCAGCGCTGGCCGGGACGTATTTCGCGAGCAATGGCAGCAGCGGCAAAAGGGCGCTAGCCCCCAGGAGCGCGACCAGCAAGAGTCGCCAGGCTTCGGAGGGCCGCGCAGCCAGGCTAGGTTCCTTGCCGAACATGGGCCGAGCTCTTTGGCGGTCATGCGCCCTTGGCGGGGACGCTGTGACCAAGTTGCTTGAGCACGAGTTGCAGATCGGCCCATACCTCGCGCTTGGCCGCCGGGTTGCGCAGCAGGTACGCCGGGTGGAAAGTGGGCATCACGGCGATGCGCCCCTGGTACAGGCGCCAGGTTCCCCGCATACGTGTGATGCCTTCGCCGGTGCCGAACAAGCCCTGCACGGCCGTCTTGCCCAGCGCGACGATGACTTGCGGCTCGATCAACGCCAGCTGCTCGACCAGGTAGGGCATGCACGAGCTCATTTCCGCTGGCTCGGGCGTGCGATTTTTGGGCGGTCGGCATTTGACGATGTTGCACACATAAACGTCGTCGCGAAGGATGCCCATGGCGGCGATCATCTTGTCGAGCAGCTGACCGGCAGCACCCACGAACGGAAAGCCCTGCGCGTCCTCATCGGCGCCTGGACCCTCGCCGATGAAACACAGACCTGATGAGCCGTTGCCGCGAGCGAAGACGGTTTGCGTTCGCTCGACGTGCAGCACGCAGCGCGTGCAAGCCTTCACCTCGTCGGCCAGCAGCGTGAGGCGGACTTGGCGCTCTTCGGGGCTCAGTTTGGAGCTGGGCGAGCTAGCGGCGGCGGGCGCGCTGCTGGCCGGCGCGCCCACGGGCGTTTTCGGGACGGCACGAGGTTCTGGCGACAGGCTTGGCAACGACTGCGCGAGCTCGGAAACGAGGGCTTCGCCAAGCGCTGGAGGCTCGATGGCGCCGGACGGCAAAGCCACGGCACCGCACGCTTGCTGCCATTCAGCGTGCGCGCGAAGCGCTTCGGTCAGGAAGCGGAGCTCGGACAGCGGGCCCTGCTCGGCCGTCATGCTCAGTGGTGAGCGGCCAGAAAGCGCTCGGCGTCGAGCGCCGCCATGCAACCAGTGCCCGCCGCCGTAACGGCCTGACGGTAAGTGAAGTCGGCCACGTCGCCGGAGGCGAACACGCCGGGGACGTTGGTGCGGGTGCTGCCGGGCTCGACCTTCAAGTAGCCGTTCGGGTGCATGTCGAGCTGGCCCTTGAACAGCTCGGTCATGGGCGTGTGGCCGATGGCGACGAACAGCGCGCCGACGTCGAGCGTCTTGGTCTCGCCCGATTTGAGGTCTTTTATCTTCAGGCCGGTGACCTTGTCTTGAGAGACGTCGAGCACGTCGGTGACCACGTGCGAACGCAGCACGGTGATCTTCGGATTCTCCATGACGCGCTTTTCCATGGCTTTGGAGGCGCGGAACTCGTCACGCCGATGGAGCAGCGTCACGTTCGTGCACAGGCCCGAAAGGTAGCTTGCCTCTTCCATCGCGGTGTCGCCGCCGCCGACGACGGCCACGTTCTCGCCGCGGAACAGCGCGCCGTCGCACACCGCGCAAGCGCTGACGCCCTTGTTCTTCAGTTGGTGCTCGCTATCGAGCCCGATGTAGTTGGCGCGCGCGCCGGTCGCGATGATGACGGTCTCGGCCAGGTGCAGGATGTTTTCGTCCTCGCCCACCCAAACCTTGAAAGGTCGCTGAGAGAAATCGACCTTTTGCACGTCGGCGGTGATGATTTCGCTGCCCTGGTGCTCGGCCTGCTGCCGAAAGCGCAACATCAAATCTTGGCCCGATACGGAGCTCGGAAAGCCCGGGTAGTTTTCCACGTCGCTGGTGAACATGAGTTGCCCGCCCGGGATCAGCCCACCCGCGTTGAAGCCTTCGACACAGAGCGGCTTCAGGTTCGCGCGCGCCGCGTAGATGGCCGCCGTCAAGCCGGCCGGACCCGAGCCAATGATCAAAACCTTGTGCAAACGAGGATCGGACATAGACGAAGCCTTCTTTACAGAGCACGCAATCAGCGTCAATCGTGGGGACGGCCGGCGCCTTCGTCAACGCCTGTCCCGTCCCGAAAGGCCGTCCATCGCGGGACCGCCGCCCTGACGCAACGAAAAGGGCGTACGAGCCCTGCCCAGGTGGGGTTAGAGCTTCGAAAAGTCACTTCGTATGCGCTCACGGTTCAACGCAGGGTGGGCCGAAAAATTCAGTGCCAAAATAAGGTTAGGGGCGGCTCGTCGGGACCGCTGACTTTGGGAGATCGGCGTGATCTAAGGGTCGAGTGAAGAACGCACCCGAC
>Ga0307508_10002187_pt1 | contig 20903 bp, 23 predicted proteins | sample 9_EM_MG_FD_203089 | JGI IMG/M metagenome (GOLD analysis project Ga0307508, IMG submission 203089) | Populus trichocarpa ectomycorrhiza microbial communities from riparian zone in the Pacific Northwest, United States - 9_EM | ecosystem: Host-associated > Plants > Roots > Unclassified | place...
GCTAGCGATTACGTTCATTTCTTGTATTCCATTTCACACCGTTCAATTAATGGTGTGCTGCAAGTGCGATGTTTGGTCTCAACTGGTGTGTGTGTGTGAAAGTCCCGCAGGGCGGGGCTTCGGTGCGTGAGGCGCACGGATGACTGTGCGGGCGGGCGGGCCTTTTCCAATCAATCAGTTGTCGCGCAAATCACGACTTGTAACAGTTGAGGGTTCACTGCGGGCGGGCGGGCGGGTGGTAGAACAGACGACTAGTGTTGTAGACGTGGAGAATGTCTCTGGCGTCTCGAGCGTGCGTAACGTCACGAGACGAGTCACATAATTAACTGGCATTGAATACGCATATCTAATATGTATTATGCATGGTGGCAGGAGGAATGGGGATGAATAAGCGCTAGCGTAGCGACGAAAGAGGCCGGAAGCGCTGGGTGGCACAGATTGTGCCCGGGAGCCTATTAGTGCATGCAGACGCAACGGACGCGCAGAGATGCATAAAAAAACATCAGGAATGAGTGTTGCCCGATGTTGGAGTTTGTTGTTATTTGGACCTTCTTGCCACTGATGCACCATGTACAGTATATCGCTGCCAGGTGTCTCCTCACTTTTGCAAGCGGCTGTAAACGCGCGTCCTCGCTGCTCCCCACCGCCTCCACGCCATCAAACAGCTCTTGGTCAAACCCTCCGATCAAGTGTCAGGGATGGGGCTTGCCAGCGCTTGCCACTGCTACCGGTTCCGTCGTGCCTGGGTGCGCACCTTGTGGAGGTGAACAAACCTTGGGAAGTCCGCATGATGTGGTGCCTTAGGTGTTCCCTTGCCTGGAGTGGCCCGCGGCTTGCGGAGTCGAATGCAGAACCTGGTAAGCTTTGAAACCTAGTGCGATTTTCCCAGTCAGAAGGCACTAAGGAGTTGGGTGACATAGTCTGCCTTCACATCATGACCCTTTGTGTTAACTGTGTGCCAACTTGACTGGAAAAGAGAGTCAGTACTACATGCAAAGTCAAGGAGATGCTCGATGCCTTGCCTTCCATTACTAGATTTACCGCCGCTTACTCTAATCACATGTTTGACACCAGTAGCTTGAGGTATTCCGCTGGGATGGTCTTGTAAGCATTATACATCAAGCGCCTGGTTCACTCATCACAACGATCGTTTTCCCTGGAATGCTGCCCGTATGTTTTGTCAATCTCTCAATCTCTCCATTTCACGTCATTTTTTGTAACTAAATCAATGATTTGTGATAGGTATATTACGGCGAAGAGCAAGTTCTACCTGTTCGATAACAGCGCGTCCAACTACCTTGCCCGTCAGCCTGTGACTAGCAATATCACCTGGGTACGTCATGGTCGCTGCAAGCTTGGGTCGGAGCGGTACTACCAGGTGGACCTCGACCGGGCTGTACTTGGCTGCCAGATGATTGAAACGGTTTGGACCACTTGTTCCCACTGCCCCGGTTCGACGTCTCCTAAGCCATCTCTGCCAACTTCGAGCACATTATCCGTCGCTTTTAGACGGCTTCAACCTTATCCAGCGCCGCAATTGGATGTACGAAATCCCGGCCCTGGGTCGGACCATACCTACCGAGATTGCTCTTTGGTCCCTTGTGCGTAGCCCCATCTTCAGAGTTCAGGAATCGAATTCAATGACGTTGAAAGACGGCTTGGCTAGGCAAATATGGATGCTCATCAACAATGAAAAATAAAACACCGGACTACTAGTTTAAGCGCACTGACTCGTTTTGGATCTTTTCGCCATACCAAGCGAACACCGTCGTCCGAAGCCTCCTGCCGCGTCCAGTCCCAAGCAATGGGATTCAGTCCCAGTTGCCATTACCCCCAAAGCGCACTGTCGGAGACGGCTTCCGACGTCTTGACGAAATGGCTGACTTGATTGTGAAGATGCACGACTCGTATGACGAAGAGATGGCAGCTACCCGCCGCAAGTTGGAAAAGAGAATGGATAATGTGGAAGACGTATTGGAGGACGCGCACCACCGAAGACACGATCGGGAAGCTCTCCCAGGTCCTCGCAGGGACGGAGGAGAACATGAAGCAGTTGAACAAGTGTAACCAGATGTTACCCAGGTTTGGCGAGATTGAAAACCGCGTTGACAAGATAGAGCACGAACTGAAAAACAAAGAAGAAGGACTGCGCGAAGTCGCAAACGGTGCTCGGTCAGGTACGGGCGAATATCCGGTGATATTCACGAGCGGCGACGACATGCGACAAGATCAGCTCGTAATCCAACTCTTCCCCTCATGGATCGGCTGCTAAGGAAGGAGAATCTGGATCTGCGGCTCAGTTGCTACGATGCGCTGGCAACTGGGCCATTAGAGGGCATGGCACAGTTCATCCTGAGCAAGACAATTGCTGCGATTATTAGCGAACACGGGACGCTCCTGAATCACCTGCGTGCCCACTTTCCTGATGAGGGAGTGTTGGCACCTACGGCGTCATGCCTTCCGTGATTGACACTTTTGTCCGGAGTTGCGTGTGTATTTCTTATCAACGAACCGTGGATCATTATAACGCTAACTACAACTCATTGGCTGGTTACTGCATCGTCGCGTATATTCTTGGAGTTGGAGATCGCCATTTAGACAATCTTCTACGCAGATAAAGCCCGTCAACAACAAATCTGCAGATCTGTCAATTTCCTTCCCGTCGTTTGAAGTGTCAAAGCTAACAGAAGACTTGGGCATCAGCAAGGAATTCGTTTGCAGCGCAGTTTACTGTCGCAGGGCCAAACAAATGCCACGCTATCAACTTGCGTTTCCGCAAGAGTCCATGCCGTCCTTGTCTGGATTCGAAGTGTAAAACCAACCACTCATTCTTCCCACAAACCCTTCGGGGTATCTGGTATTGGTTTTGGAGTCGCCACCAATTCTGCGCTCCGAAATCTACCTCCGCTCCTATCCTGTCCTTCGTTTGGGTCCGGAAGAGGTCCATATTGGTTCGGTTTTGGCCCCGACGCAAAGTAGGCTGTCTTGTGTCTACTGCTCTTTTACCGACAGCGTCGGCCGTTGGATTACAAGAGGGCGCTCTCTTTTTTTCTGGCAAGGCTTCAGACTCTCTTAGCAGGCAGCAGAGCATCGGGTGAGCGCCTCAGACTTGCAGGCGCTGCACTAGCCTTATGCCGCTCCCCAGGCTTTTTCTTCTATGCCTAGGAACTACGCATTCCGGTTAGGAACGACGTGTCACCTTAGCAGCGGTTCCCCCTTCCCGCTGTGGTGCGCTTCGTTTGCCCATGAATAGCGCCATCTCATCATTGTCCCAGTACTGTCCCCGCTAGTTCTCCTTCACTCGTCGATCCTGAACCGCGACGCTCAGAATACCAAAGCCTACCGGACGCCAAAAGTTTTAACCTTTGTAGTATCGAGCAAGCTCTCTGCCAACTCGCCCTTTCATCCCTCTCAACTACCCATCTTACCAGCGTCATCTGCGCCTCCCAGCGTGACAGGTCTGGTGCGGGCATTATCTCAACAACAGTTTCGTACGCGCGGGTAGGCCCTTTCCAACTTTTCGATTGCGGGCTCGTGCCGCTCTTTAGCCACAACCGCGGCGTCGCCCCTCCTCTTGAGGGTTGCGCCGCCTCATTTGCAGAACTGGACGGCGCTCCAGCTCCCGCCAAGTCGTTCGCTTTCTCGGTGCGAGCGGCGCGAGGCGCTAAGGCAAGCAATTTGCCTTCAAACTCGACCCCTGGTGCCCCCGCTTTAAGGCCAAGACGCTGGATGCCATACGAAGCGAGGTACACGACCGTCGAAGAAGATGGACTTGGGAATTTTTCAAGGAGAGGAGAGACGATCGCAGGCGATATGTGGAGCTGTGCAAGAGACGGGATTCAGTCTCACCCCCTCCTTCTCCAAGCGTGAGTTCTACAATAACATAACACGGCGCGTCGTCTCTCTCACCCTTCTTCTTGTCAATCACAAAGGATCAAGCCGAGTTCGAAGTCTTGGAGCGCAAGCTATCGTATGAAGATATACGGTTTTGCCGCTCTATCGGGCGGTCACAATTACGGAAAGAGCGCGCCGACCAAAAGAGACTGCAGGCTCAACAAGCAAAACAAGCGCCTCCCCAGAAGCAAGGTTGGGTATCGTGGGCCTTGGGCTATAGTGCTACCACCGCATCTGAGAATGAGGAACCTGGAAGCGATGGCATGACCGATAAGCAAAGGCAAGAACTTTATGCGGCCATCGATTACGACGAGAGCGATGAAGTAGCTGCTGGTCTCATTCCTCCCCGGGACATCATGAAGGCCCAAATATCAGCTCAGCTTTGCACTGGGTCACTTTCTCTCCGTAGGGGCTCAGTGACCCAGGACGATGTGATTTGGGTCATATTCAACGACTTTAACGCGGATGTGATTCAGCGTCCTGACAACCTCGATGCCACCCTCACCCTTGGCGGAATGCACGTACACGATGGCACGACACCTGGGACCCTTTCCAGAAATCATACGCATGAAAAACTCTCCAAGCTGCACCCCCCAACCAAACGACCCCCGAGCCAAAGGACGAGAACGAAACCCCCCTTCTTACCTCAGACGACCCTTTATTCTACGTCAAGTTCAAGCACAACCCCCTTGACGAGCGGGCAGACAACTCGCTTACCCTGAAGATGAAGGCGATGGAAGTCATATATTATCACGGCTATCTTGAAGAGATATTTGCATTTCTCAAGCCTCCAGAGAGTTGGTTGCCGCACTCCTGGTAACTTATTTTGTCAAACAGCCCGCTGCTTCATTTTTTCATGGATTCGATGGTACAGAATGCGGCAAATGAAACCATCGAGGACCTGCGAAGTCAGACGCGAGCCGGCTTTGAGTATGCGCTGCAGAACCACAAGACTATTGATATCAAACTCGACATGAGTGCCCCAATCATCATCATCCCGGAAGAGTAAGTTGCCAGCAATCGCCGCCTGAAATCATTGACCTGACTTTACGACCATAATAGTGTATGCACAACCCAATGCCAATATCTTGTGGTCGATGCAGGTCACATATCCATCGAGAGTAATTTGGCGGACCCGGAATCACTTCAAGAAATACAGAGTAAGAGGAATCAATCGTACAGCTTGACGGATTTCGAACTCCTTGAGTCACTCATGTATGGCAACTTTTCGATTCGCTTGAACGACACGCAGGTGAACGGAAACACCTGGAGTCTTCGAATACTGAACACTGACAGATTGATTACAAGCTGCTCATTGGCGAAGACATTGACGACTTGTTAATCGCTCTGCTGCCTGATCGGCCGAAGCACGACAATTTGCACCTTCTTGAACGAATCGACCTGAACTTCCGACTACAGATCTCCATTGTCGCTGACGCTCTAAACCTCACACGGTTCAAGGTGGCTGGTGTTCTACCAACATTGGCGGTCAACGTGTCAAACTCAAAATACAATGGGCTGATGCGAATCATCAACGCTTCGATACCTGATTTCGAGCGTGAAGCCGAAGAAGAGGAAGTGACCCCATCGAAAATGCCACCAAATCGCCCTGAAGGGCGCCAGAGACAGCCCTCAAACCTCGGCGCCATGCGCCTTCCTTCCAATCCATTCGTGAACTCCCTGCAAGAATATACCATCGAGGAGGAACCACAAGAAAAAGAACAAGACTGTCACCCAAACCGCGGGGAGATCTGCAAGCGGAACTCGCGAAAGCAAAACAGAAGACATTCGAATTCTCGTTTGAAGTTGGGACGCTACAAGCGTCACTCTCTAAGACGGATGCTTCCGGCATGAAATCTTTGTTAGCAAAAGCTGTGCTCGAACATCTCACCCTAGACTTCTTGTTGACCAAGTACGAGATGACCGTGGACTTATTATTGAGGTAGGCTCCCCAAAAGCCGTGAGAATACTGTGACTTCTGACCACCTCGCAGGTCCGTGTCTCTCAATATGGTTGATACTTGGGGTGGCCGATCTACCACACTTCGGCTGCTCCAATCCGCCGCTGAGGATGAAGACAGGGATGCATTAGTCCAGGTTCGTTATCTCAAAGTGCAGCCGAAGTCCCCAGAATTCGTGTCCAAATACGATGGCATCAATCAAACCATTGAGATTGAACTTTCCACCCTCATTTTTTCGGCATCTCCGCGACCGGTCATTGCGCTGTACGATTTTATCATGGCTATGTTTGTATCCGACCGCAATGCCTCGCCTTCGGTCACTCCCGCGCTTATGTCGGAAGAATCTGCAGGCGGCATCGGTGACACTACGAATATGCAGGTGCCCGAGACGACGGCAACTCCCGGGAAGATCCGCTTGATTCTTGGCTTGACGGGTGTCAAGTGTACGTGTATCTGCGCTGTTTGGCTGCGACTCTACCATGATCATGTTGCATGGTAGTGATATTGCTGGATGTTGACACTCGGATTGCTACACTAGCTCTTTCCACGGCAAACGTGTCCCTTATGCTGGAAAACAGCGCAATGAGGATTGGAGTGCAGCTCGGCAATCTCTCTCTTACGGATGACTCTTCACAACCAACAAGGTTTGATGCATATAGAGAGCTTATCACAATCGAAGGCAGTAATCTGCTTGATCTCACGTACGAGACCTTCAACGAGCATATGCGATCCGCGGCTGGCGCCGTCGGCTCAACGGTGACCTTGCGATCCAGTTCTATCAAGATCCATTTCGTAGAGCGCCCTCTCCACGATCTCTACTCATTCATGATTAAATTTGCTCGCTTAAAAAGTCTTTACGACTCTGCAATGCAGGCGGCAGTCCAGAAAGCTTCCGAAATTCATAAGATGGAACTTGACATCTCAATCCAGTCGCCCATCATCGTCTTCCCAGATCAGTCATTGCAGTCTGACCAGCGGCTCATTATGCGGTTGGGAGAGCTATATGCCGCAACAAATATTTGGATATGGCGACTGAAACAATTGCAAGTCTTCAGGGCATCAGTCTCACATCCGAATTCCCTGTGGATGGAGAGCTTGTCGTCTTGAGCATTGTTGACGCTGTTGATATCAATACCAACATCATGCAGCGGTTAGAGGGACATGACTCTGAGACTCGCGAAAACGAGGTATGATTGAACTCCCGTTGCTTCAACTCATTCCTCACTACCGAACAGCTGCACGTATTGATGACAGATTTCAAGATGTCTTTGACCCAAAAGCAATATGTTTCACTTATGGGACTCTTGCAGGCCGTCCCTCGCGTGTTCGCATTGGAAAATGACTCAGACACGTTACCTCTCAAGGGAGCAAGCTCGCCTCGACCTGTTGCCAAAGAGGTGGGAGGGAATGATTTGGATACGACCGCTGTAGATCTTTCTCCGGAGCTTCGATTGTCGGAGTCGACACAACAGCAAATCACCAGGTCTAAGCTTGATTTGGTGTTCCAAGTCAAGAGTATCAGACTCAACCTTTACAATGAGAAGGCCCTCCGCAAGACTGACTTCAAGGAGACGGGCATCGCCGGCTTGGCCCTGACTGACAGCACCATCCGTTTCAAGATGCTTGCTGGCGGGGCATTGGAGGCTGAAGTAGTACGATGACGAATACCAAATCAGGTCGCTCTCGGTTCCGTAAAATCACCCCGGCAGAGAAGAATCGTGAGCAACCGCAGGTGATGATTCTATACTCGAGTTCCGGCGTAGGGTCTGCTTCATCATTTGGTGTTGTTATGGTTGATTCCCCCAAGATTCTTTTTGCGCTCGATCCAGTCTTTGCCCTCCTGAGCTTCTTCACGAGCACCTTCCCACCGGTAGCCCCGAACTCCCAGAGCACCGAAACACGACATCCTGCCGAGAAAGAAGCTGCCCCATCATCGGCGGGTCAGAGTCAGTCTGCCGTTGCGTTTCGCTTTGATCTCCACAACGCATCTATTACCGTGCTTGAGGACGATGAACAGCTGAATAGTCAGGCTATACGGCTAACGATCAAACAAATCTCGTTGAGTCAGCAGGAAAGTGTATTTCGCGTCCGCGTTCAGATGAATGACCCTGAGCCCAGCGTCTATTCTTACAGACTATACTCGCTCTCACGGTTAAGCAACTGGGAATGTCCTTAGTTACTATGCAGACGATGGACGGTGTTCGTTTCTTGGATGACTTGGACATCATACTAGCTCTGGACAACAGGCAGACTGCCGATCACCAGATGACCAATCTGGAGATTACGATGCAGCCTGTCATTTTGCGAGCTTCGCTCGTTGACATCAACCTGATCACTTCCATCATCATGCGAGCAGTTAACCTGTACAGCCAGCAAAACAAGTCGCTCACCCCTCCAGCGGCAAACATCCCAACGAGACCATCTGGACCGAGCACCCAGTCGCCGTCTTGAACCCGGGATTCGTCTCAGCATGCGAGAGCCAGATCGTACTTAGACAAGCCCCTCATGCATTTATCGAAAGAGAAGGTATGTTTGTGTTTCTCGTGCAGACAGCAGATCGATTGAATGCATGTTTTGCAGTTGAAAGCCACTTTTGAGGGTTTCCGACTTGTACTCATTGGGAATCGCTATCAACTGATCCTGTCGCGAGGTAGTTGACCTTTGCGGCGACGAGATACTGGGCGAGCTGGGTGTGCCCAATAAGGGGAAAGAAATGGGAATCAACGCGAGATACTCGACTGGAGGCTGCGCCTCTTTGAGCCTCCAAGCCAGCTGAGAATATTGAGTTCGTGGGAGTAATTAGCAGCGGGGTGACTTTGTCTATGGCCGGAATGAGAACTTTGGTGACACGAGCAACTAGCTTGGCCCCATAAGGTTTGCATGTTTTCGTTTCATACAGCGCCCTGAATCTGGCGAAATAAACTTTGTTGGTACCCTGGCCGCCAAATAGGCTGTAAATTGAGCCTTACCAGATTTGGTAGCATTAGGCAATGCCAACTGGGGTGTGCACGGATTGTCTTCTGTAGAGGCTAGGTTACGCGCTAGGACTGGAGGTGCAGGTGCAGTAAAATAGCCCGTAAGGATACCTTTGCAGGTATCCAGAGCGAAATATGCGGTGGGAGTGCGACAGTCTATGACTGACAAATATTGCGTCGTAAACTGTTTAAGGGCAGAAGAGAGGAGGCATGAGGTGCAGGGGAGTCAACTAAAAAGTGTAAGAATTGAGCGAAAGATGTGCTTTTTAGGCGTTGTCAGCAGCTACACTGTTACCAGCACTCCGGTGTCTGCAAAGAGGGAACTCACAATCCCATTGTCTCAGAACCAGGATGATCTGACGCAGACAAATGCGTGTAGTTTGTGGGTTGTGAGTTGTGAGTCGGACATGACAAAGTTATCGCAAATGTACCCGCAGTATTTTCTGCTGTAGTCGCGCCTTAGATTGTAAGCGTTCGGCTTGTTTCGCTAAGTACAGCTTGGGCGCAGGTGGAACACGGGGGTCCGGCGCACCCGCCGAGTGCAAGGCGTGACTGGATCGAGCCGCTTGGGCACGGTTCGCTTTCTGTTTCTCGGGCGTCAAGGTGGCAAGACGCATGCAGTGGAGATGAAAGGGGAGGCGGTCGCAGTCAAATGAGCACAGCAGCAGACAAACAGCGTGTAAGCTCCACACAGAACATAATCGCTGCGATTCAGGCGGTATTGTTTGTTGTTAACGTTATTCTAAGTTGACACAGACACTTGGCCTATGCCTCCCAAACTTTCTGGGACATTCATATGGTAAGGCCTTCACAAGCCAGTGTAGTGGTCACTTACTGGTTGATAGCTCCCATGGAGATTGTCAGCTACACTTTGAAACCTCCTCAGCCTTACGGCTCCACAAAACGCTGGTCCACCAGATGCACGCCAATACCGGCATGTCTGAACCGGACGGAACTCGTCTCAGGGCCACTAGAGGGGATGATGGGGAATTCCATTGCCCTCGATGCAACTTCTGTGTAACCCCGATGAGAACCAGGGCCATGAATGCACACATCTGTGAAAACACTGCATCGGACCATCCCACCAGCACTGCCAGCACTGCTACCCAAAGGACCAGGCGCCTTAGCACAAGCACCCCAGAGCAACAATTCCCGCCGGAAACAGTTGAGGGATTACTGTCTGATGACCAGGTTCTTTCGGAATTCAGCCTCATCTTCCACAGTGAAAGCCGTTTATTGCTGTGCTTGACCCACTTAGAGCCAGTGGCGTGCGACACGATTAAGTCGCATTTCCACAACCGGGGAGGGCACGTTGTTGAGACGACGAGAAAATTTGGCGAGCGGCTGGAGACGCTGATAAAAAGTTGCAACGTTCGATCGAGCACAGATTCGTCTCCATATGACCCCATCCCCCCCATTCCCCTCCTCAAAGCGCCAGTTAAGGGCCTTCACTGCAACGACTGCAGTTATGCAGTTGTGTCTTCGAGCAGTGCACGGGCGCATGCTGCATCCAACAACCATCAGATGTTGGAGGGGTTGGTCCAGAAGGTCCAGAACATATACTGGAAAATCTCTGAGCCACAGGTTGATCCACTCCCTGCAGCAGATGCTTTGGGTCTCGATGAGACAATCAACGAACAGCTGAACCTTTTGCTGAACCCCCAATTGTCATGTTCTGAACCAGCGTCTGAAATGTACGTTTCCCTCCTCAACACCTTTGCAGTAGAGTTGATGTCGGTTGCTTGCTGTCTAAAAGGCAGATGCGACAATTTCTGAAAGAGACAGGGCTCCATACCCCCTATCGGAATGCCTATGTGAAAAATATAGCACCACTATTCAAAACGAACCCGTCATCCGATCCCCTTGCACTTGCTGTCCAAAAGGTGGCCCATTACTACTGCAAGAAAGTAATTGGCGAGGTTTCCAGGTTGTCGCTTTTCATTCGTGAGATGATAGGAGGCCTGCACACCGGGGACGATCAGTGAGTTTAATTGTGTTATGAAATGAACAATGAGAACACTTAACGATGCTGAAAAGCAACGTGCACAATGCTCGATTCCAGCCAGAAGGGATGTCAGAGCATTCAAGATGTCAATACTTGCGAGTTCTTCAGCAGCTGGCTCTCTTTATGATCCGGGCGATTGGCGAAAAACGAGAGGACGGCTTTTATGGCGAGAAATTCAAGTTTGAGTTCACCGACAGTCAAGTTGCTGCCACAACTGCGCTTCAAGGGGCTCTACAAGATGTCACACATGCAGGAGCGAGTGATGGTGCAATTGATATTGCTGCGGAAAATTTGCACCAGCTCGTGGTCGGTGTGTTATTTTCTGTCGTTGAAAAGGTCGACGTGTCCCTGTGGACAAGTGCGTGGAGGAGATTCATTGCATTTGGTGCAATGGCTTCCGACAAGCGGCCTCCAAAAGCAGGGGAAATGGGTATATGGCTCTCAAAACTGCGATTTGTGATGAAACTCGTTGCGGTGCACAAGGTCTACATAGACTGGGATATGCAGAAAGATGACGCTGGTGCCAAAACAATTGACGAGTAAGTGCCGTACTGCTTGATTGGTAGCATCAAACTGACCAACTTGCAATCTTGAGGCTTGCACGGCCATGGCTAGAACGATGGGTAAACAGGTCAGAGAGTAGTCCATACTCGGAGCTGCGCTCAATTGCTGCAATGGCCACTAAGTTTCGGGCCACTGAACAAACTCAGAATAATATTACTTGGCTGGAAGGTGCGCGTGTGGCAACAGCAGGTGTTATTGAACTTTGCACAACTCACTGTGTTTATAATCAGATGGGAGCTTGCTCTTCCGAGGTGTCCAAATCCAGAAGGACGCAATCAGCCGTATATATGAGGTACTTATCCAGAGGACACGGAGTTTGCTTGAAGACATCGGGGCAACTGAAGACCTACCAGCTGATTATACCGGCCATGGCGACGATGGCCAAATTGCCAGTGTACTCCAGAGTAACCCATCTGTTGTGCAAGCCCGCATGAAGGCGTCGACACTCGCCCTCCTCGAGCGCAACGAAGGGTTGTTTAGCCCTGTAGGACCGAGCGGAAAGGCCCAGATAGTCCGTGCAAAGGCAGAACAATGGCTGAAGACCGCCCACGAACTCAACGATGCCATACTACTGGCGATGTGGCTTGGGGGGGGTATGCCATCGCGTGCATCAGAGTTCACCACAATCTTGTATAGCAGTGACAAGAGCGTGGACCGGCAGCTATTTGTCGAGCCTTCTGCAAATGGGCCATTATTGCGCACATGCATTTCATATAACAAGGTCTGCTTTCTTGCTTATGGGAACCAGTGGCCTCATCTGACGTTATATGGGCTCAGACAAACAATGCACAGCATAGGGAAACGCCGATCCTGAGGTTTTACAACAAGATATTGTCACAGCTTGTGCTCAGATACAAGTTTGATGTCAGTTCATTGTGCAATCTTGAAAGCAGTGATGCTCACATTTCCCATAGGTTCGCCCCGTTGAGACACTCCTCGTCCGCTTGTTGTATGGTGAAAATTCGGCGTCAGTTCTGCGACATCATCTTTTCTACAACTTCTTGCTCCAGTCAAAGGATCAGAAGATACGGGCATACGAAAATGGAGCACGCATCACAACAGTCTTACAACCAGTCACACAGCAAGAGATTGGATTCGAGTTTGGGTGCAGCGAGATGAGGCATATCTTTGCCGCACTTGGGAGGGAACTCCATGCACTAGACGGATATATTGACGTCAACGAGGATCAGGTTTATGATCTCCAAGCAGGACACTCCACGCGTATATCTGACCGGATATATGCCAAGGCTGGTGATGACAAAAGTCGAGTAGGCCAGATGTTTCGAGGACTCAGTAGGCTCTGGTGGTTTCATGTGCTGGGCCTTCGAGATGAAGGCGCACCTGCATCCCTCCAAGAGTTACAGCTTGCTGACCCAGGCAATGCTTCAAGAGTTCAACATTCTGCTGCAGAATTGGACGGACAGCAGATGTCAGAAATCGAATCGCTCAGAAACCTCATACGCCAGCACGAACAGACTATCAAAGATCAAGCAGAACGGATCAAAAACTTGATCAGCAGTGTCGGTGCAAAGCTCTCACCCCAAGGGTTAGCGCCACGAATCCAAATTGATCGATCCCCGTCACCCTTCCAAATGGGGTGGGAGTCCATTCCGCAACGGCCAAATAGTCAAGATCCTACAAATGATGGACTGTTGTCCCCGTCCCCATCACCCTCCCAAACGGAGTGGGTGCCGACTCCGCCACGGCAAAAGGGTCAAGATCCTAGGAATGACAGACTGTCATTCCCACCCCCATCCCCATCACCTATCGAAATAGACGGGGAGATGCAGCAACATGACAGATACACTCCCTCTGACGGTTCAATCGACGGCAATGAAGACTGTGGTGCTCCCAACAGTGATCCTAGCCATGGCAAAGACTTTGGCAGTTCTGATAGTGATTCCGACGGTTCGTCCAGTGGCAATGAAGACTGTGGCGCTCCAAACAGCGATTCCAACCGTGACAAAGACTTTGGCAGTTACAATAGCGATACTGATTCATCCGCTACCTCTGGGTCTGACTGCTACCCGTTTGGGAGACGCCGCAAGCGGGATGATGCTAGCTTGTGGTGGCAGCTCGGAGGGCCCGAACCCTCCAGTTCCCACGCCAAGCGTCCGAGAGGGGTAGAAGACGATCTGGAGTCACAACATCATCTCAAAAGGAGGCGAACTGACCAGAACCTGCGCTGCCCTTCTCGGGCGAGCTTCACAGATGAAAGGGGGCCTGGGGAAGATGCTGAGTGGCATGGCGCTGTGCGCACCTCAGACATCCAGCTGTTACGCGGGCTCCTTGGTGATCCTGCGGCGATGTTTCGCTCAGCCACACAGTACCGCGCATATCGCAACCTGGTCGAGCGGAGAAGGCATACAGTCTACGTTGCACGTACAGGCGAGGGAAAGACCTTACCTATCATGCTGGCAGCAAAGCAATGGGAACAATCAGTCAAGGTCTTTCTTGTTGTTCCCTTCATTGTCCTCTATGAGGAGATGAAGTCTCGCTTCGAGAAGCAGGGGCTCCCGACCCAAGTGTGCTCCAATACTGAGCAGCTTGATCCCACCCGACGAGTGTACATTGTTGGCATCAATACTTTTGCCATGCGGGACTTCCACAACCAGGTGAAGATGTTGGCACTTGCAGGCCAAATCGGGGCCGTCATGCTGGATGAGGCGGACGGAATTATTGTCGATACATACCGCCCACACTACCTCTGGGCATACCTGCATGCTCTGGAACTCCCAAACACGGTTCTGATTTTCACATCCGCCACGATACCGACACCGCACACCCGCGAGTGGTTCGATATACTCAGGTTGACAAATGCGGCTTTCCCCGGCGAGGATTTGGAGGTAGGCGCAGACGGGTCTGGCTGCGCATTAGAATGGGACCCAGCGATTGAATCGCCAATTGATGCAGTACGGCATCGGGCGACTGACCGCTTAAACATCCGATACAACTTAAAACCCTACCGCGGGCTCAAGGACGCGTTCCAGCACATTGAACACCTGGCAAAATCGAACAAGAAGCTTGTCGTTTACACGACATTCCCAGACGATGCCAGAAAAATCGCGAAGTGCGTCAACACAGACTATGTCATCGATGGCAAAACAGAAAACGATACCCGGGCCGAGCACTTGAAGGCGTTTGCAAGGGATGACAAGGCTGTCCTAGTGGGGACTAAGGCGGCGTATTACGGGATTGATATCTCCAATCTCCAACACGTCGTGGTGCTGTTTCCAGTTGGGGGCAAAAAAGCGCCAAATCTTGTCGAGTTCCTACAAGCATCTGGGCGAGCAGGACGCGGTAATTTTTCCGCTGAATGCACCATGCTGATACCTGTCGCGAAGAAAAAGCTTCCACCCTGGCTTTCTGACGCTAAGCCAGGGTTCGGGGGGGCAGACATGTTGGCAGCTATGATCACGGGCTCGAAGTGCGTTCGTAGCACATTATCTGCGCACATTGACGGCTGGGATGACGGTGCAACGTGCGTCGAGATGAACGCTGCTCTTCAAGTTGATGGCCGCGCAGGCGCTTGTTACATACGTCCTTGCTCGAGGTGTTCGCCTCACGACTTGCATGTTTGGCAACCCCTGCCCCCGGCACCGGAACTACCTCCCTCCGTTGACGACCTTGTTGACGGTGGCGTGAAGTGGGTGGGTTGGATACGCAACATACCATCTGCACCACCCGCTGCCAATACTGTCCCGAAGATTGTATGGGGAACGCGGAAACTCGCCCTAGTAAGCGACCCAATCAATAGACTCTCAGTCAAATATCAGAACGCCAGTCAACGGCGAGCCTCAGCAGTTCACACGGGGAGTCGCGTGCTCCATCTCGTCCAGCCAGCTTGTGTCATCTGCTTCGAAGCCAGTGGGGATGCAGCCACGGCCTCAGCACACCCCAGCTCAAAGTGCCCGGATAGTCGCAGGAAGACATTTGGGCCCACGTCTGAGATGGTCCAGCCAGACGCACAAGAGATTACATACGATGCATGGAAGGCGTGCTGGGCAGATTTCCTGAAAGACAACCGTATCAAAGGGGTGTGCTTCAGTTGTATGCTTTCAGAGGACCCGCCTTTCCACTCGGAAAACGAATGCGTATACCCGGACATCGCCGCGCCGTTGGTGTGGACAATGCGGAGTTGCGGGGAGTATCTCGAACACGTGAAGGAGCAGACGCTAGGAATGGTTCAGTCGCTGGATGAGTTTGACGAACTAGTCTTCGGGATGCTTGATGAAGCAAAACGTGGAGTGCTGGCAGGGCCAAACGTCGTCTTGCGCGACTGGTATCATGCTGTCGCCAAGAAACATTCCCTCCCCCAGGTGGACGACATTGATACTCTGGAGAGTGCATGGATCGAGGCTGGCCAAGCTTTTAAGCGTCAAAGACGGTGGCGGGGGCGGCTTCTAGGCTAGTGGTTTGTGAACGAGGGGATTGGATCGGAACCCTAAATGTATATTTGGTAACCCGGTCCCAGAAGTAACGCTCCGCCAGAGCACAGGGAAAAGGAATTAGCAGCTAAATATTTGGTTTGAGCGTGCGCTGATGGTGGCAGGGGCGTGGCGCTGGATCTCCGTGATGTAAACCCTGGGAAGCGATTTCCCACGTGATTTCTCCTGGTCGCGGGCGAGACGTTGTCGCGCTCGTCACAGTCACGCGCTCCTCTAGTACCCCCTTCGGTGTCATTGATCGCTCTTTCCAATGTGCCTTGCTTCCGGGTGAACCGTCGCTCCGGGGCTCGCACTTGGACCTCGTGCCCCAGTCGGGTGTGGGCCTCGCCCAAACCAAGCGATCATCCGGCACCGGAGGCCAGAGCCTGCCTGACCTTCTGCAGAGTACAGTACGTTTCCTGGGCTGAATATCAAGGCCTCGAAGGAACATTCAACCGACACACGCGCTTCTCACCCTTCTCCTCCCTGCTCATAGGCATTCACCACTACCTCACCGTCACGCTGCTCTGCTCGTTAATGGGAGAAATACCTCGCTGTCCTCTGCGCGTTTTTCCTCTCCTTTGCTCTCTTCGAAGTTCTCAGACTTGAACAACGCGACTCGTTAAACTTGAAGTCCAACATCCGCCAACTCGACGCGGCACTTGGCGTGCAAAACGGGATACTCATCAAAGGCAGAAGCCTTCCGACATGCTCGTCGCGTTGTGCTCCATAGTCACCAATGGCAAGCCGATGGATGGGCACCACAACTTGATATCGACCATGCTACATCACTTTCGACGACTGCTACCTCCCCGTCACTCGCCTCACTCGCAGTGGACGAAAGGACTACGCGCGCCAGTGCACTCACTATGGTCGCCGTTGCTGAAGCATGTTCCGAGCGTCCATTGGCGCGAGTAACAGCCACATATGGCAAGGACGTACTTCAATCGCTCACTGGAAATCCTCGCCACGATGTCTATCTATTCAGTAAATGTCCTCCCCGACATACCATCCCAACCCTTAACCAACATCACGGCCCCCAGGTCCAGAGAACAACGCCAAAAAACTCTGGCGCTTTCGTTCTGTACCGGAAATTCTCCCTCACGCTCTACGATATCGATTCAGACGAACCATGTCTGGTGTCAAGCATCGACGCGAAACCACTTCCACGCTGGACGTTACTCATCTTCTTTACCACGCTCTCCCTAGTGGATTTGGTACCGGGCATATTAGAAAACCTCGAACCGTCACCCATCGTCCAGCTACCCAAGGGAGACCGACGGTGCCACGGGGGCCACCTTCTCATGGGGTCCTCGATACGCCTCCGGATCATGCCCACAGCGAGCTGCCTGCCGACTTGAGAGCTTCGAAGGTAAGTTCAACTACACTTTCTCTCCGTGCCTGTACCGTCGTTAACTATTATATTGGCTCGGTGATCAAACGCACTCGAGGTGCACTTCAAGTAAGTCCAAGCCGCCACCTGTCAGATCTGCAAGGTCGGGCGCATCTGTCGCGACAGGTGGACGACAGACCTCGACGCATTATTTCCAGCCAAGATCATCCAACAAGAGGTCTTCAGCACTGCGCGGCTCACTATGCCAACATTGTCTTGGGTGATTACCTGGCTTCCATTCTCGGGAAAGTTTGTTCAGTCAGTTCGTCGTCGCCTCGATTGAATGCTTACGTGCGACATTGTAACATGGCTTCTTGAAATTAATGACGGCCCCTCGACATAGCTGGGGAGCGTCGCGAGTCCGATCGTACATTGTTGGAGCGAGGCACCGGCAATTCGTGCTCAGTCGGGTTCAACGTCCTTTATCGTCTTATCCAGCTATGAGTGCCAAGGACCTTGCCTACACAGGTAGGTACCATCTACGTTCTGTTATCAAGGAAAATGTTGATAATCATTTGTTCTTTGCCAGAGACGCCATTCCGCTCTCCGCTTCTGTTCGGACCGAATGTCAGCTTTGACGACATCGCCCCAGAGTTGTTCGAGCTCAAAGCGGCTGGGCTCTCCTCGGCTGTCCTATCGATACCGTGACATTCAAGAATATGTCAGAGGAAGGTAAACCTAAGCTCAAGGACGATCCGAAGCCTCGCGACTACTTAAACTTGAGTAATCGGAGTAAAGGGGACAGGAAGAATAGGCTTTGGACCGTTCCCGAGAGACTGGAAGATGGGCCGTGTGGATGACGACGAGCTGGTGGACGCGCTTATTAAGGCAATTACTGTTGCGCGGCTGCATCGTTCAAAGCCCACACTATCGTAACTTGAGCAGCGCGTCCACGAAGCCAAGCACGGGATCGGAAGGTACGGCGTCAATCCAAACCGATTCTTATCCAATGCTGACGTAAACGCCCTCAAAGACAACATCACACATATCGGAGGGGTGCCGTCCAAGAATGGCATAGGCACGCCTGCCGATTCACCCGGACATTCCAGACCTGACGGAAGGTGGCTTCCTCCCGATCGTAACTCTTCGTTAATACTTTCACCAGAAACTATCGCAGTGACGCCGTCTCAGACTTCGTCTGACATGGATCTCCTCCCCGCATTGAGGGAATGTATCGACTGCTTGAGCTCTTTCCGAGCAGGGTTCACTGGGTCGTCGATAAGACCATCATATGTCAAGAATCGGTCAGCCAGCTCGTCGAGCAACTGCATCCCGGGGCATGCTCGTCCCTCACTGACGTCTGCCGTTGTGTGGAAACTTGGTGCCCCAACCGTTATTCACGGACGAGTATGTCTGTAGATTGACTTCACATCGCTCGACCAAATTTCGCTTCAGCCCATTGCGCTCGTCATATTGCTAGATCCAATGAACAGATAGGCTCATCACATGCCTGAAAAGATTGGTTTCCGCGAGTACATCCCAAATGGCTAGTTCGGTGTCTTGCAAATCGGACGCCAAACGTGAGCCACTGTCGTCGAAGGTAAGAGCGGTAACAGCCTTTTTGTGGCCGTTAAATGCCACAACCACAGTGGATGTCTCCGCGTCCCACAGCCTCACAGACCCATCAGCATATCGGACAGCGGATATGCCCTCACGCGGAGACTGCACTATACATGTCACTTCCGAGCGATGGCCAGTCTCGTGCCACATCGCGACCTACGAAATGACTGGGGCTTTAACATGCAGGGACCCAAGCAAAGTATATATACTAACCATTTGACTCTTTTTCACATCCCATACTAGTATGTCCTCCAGTGCTGGTACGCATGCAAGCCGTCCGTTGTAGAATTTGAGCCCGCGCTACATATTAATCCAAATGCCTTGTGATGCAAAACATCCTATGATACCCGAGGCTTTATATCCGCTTCATGCTTGCCTGTGTCTCTCCGCGGCGGAGGTATGAGCGAACCATGGGCCAAAAAATGTGCGTTCCAGGTTTAGTGCTGTTTGCCGCCAACCGCTCGGCGTCCACTATGATCTGTCAGTTGCCAGGACTGGCGTCGGATGGTCTCAATGAGCACGTCTTCTCAATTCTCTGCTGCGCAGAGGTTCCTCAAATTCGTCAATGCGTCCCCAACTGCATATCACGCGGTCCGGAACGCTGTTCTCCGTCTTGAGAAGGCAGGTTTCACGAAACTTCTGGGGACGGAAGCGAATTGGGACTCTGCTGTTAGAGGCGGCGGACACTTTTACTACGTGAGTTACGCTGCAACACGCTGAAATTCACCGTACAGCAACAATGATGACTACTGCGAGTGTCTGAGGAAACCAGAGTTCTATTGTTGCCTTCACGATTCCCAGCAACTTCAAACCCGGAAATGGCGTATCCATTGTAGGAACCCATACTGATTCGCCAAATCTGAAGGCGGGCTGAATTAGCCTGAACGGGGTTGTGATCCGGCTAAGAGTCCTTGCCAGCTCCGCCCTGTGTCCAAATGATCTAAGTATGGGTATCTTCAGGTTGCTTTATTGTCATTCAATTCCCTTAACCAGGCAGTTGACGCTTCTATGCCCGTGCAGGTGGACTTTGGCACACATGGTTCGATCGAGACTTGTCAATCGCGGGCCGAGTGATTGTCACCGAGAGCAATGGCTCCTTTGTCTCTAGATTAGTTAAGATCGATTGACCCCTTCTCCGTATTCTAAGTCTTGCCATTCACCTCGATCGCACCCAAAGCGACACGTTCAAGTTTAACCTGGAAACAGAATTTGTGCCTATTTTGGGGCTTGTGGAGGATCAGTTCAAACCAAAATCAAGCTGGCAGAGTACAGCGCTTGGGCCGACCGCCGGAAGTGCGCACAATCATCACCCGCAATTGATTCAACTGCTGGCGAACGGGTTGAACGTTCCCGAAGACGCTATTCAGGATTTTGAGTTGTATGTCAATTCGCCACACTCTGCTTGAGGTCAATAATAAATATGAATGTTTTCAGATATGGGGTGTCACAACCCCATTCATTCGGAAGCATCCCATCAGCTCCGGTTTCCATTCAGCTCGGCTCGAAAAGCGTCCAGAGGTCATTTCCACAAGAGGGTGTAATCTGGATACATCCCACTGTGGTAAAACTCAATGTATCTTGTCTCAAACTGCTCACGAGTTTGATACATCACCCTGTCATGAGTACATCACTGATACATCACCTCATTATTGAATTCCCGTTTTGTCACGGCGGAGCGTCGCCTACGTTGTTCCCTGAGTATTGTAACATGCATCCCCCGATACATCTCGCTGTCAGAAACCATTTTTGTCACGTTTCACATAACATATTATTATTAATTGTACGATAGAGTATATTATCTATATATGGTGCTGATCACGTCGTCGCTGCCGGGACCCTGAACCCTGCATATTGCGCGCCAGCCCTTCCTCATCGGTCCTCAGCGCTTATTTTGCATAACGCATACTGTTATCCTTCACTATGCCCACATCATGCAGACACCCATTAGAGACAATAACATATATATTATGTATAAAGTACCTAGGATACATATAAAGTGGTTAGACACCGTACGCACTCAGGATAAGCACATACCTTGCGTGTTTCCCCACCTTGCAGCGCTGGTGCAAGCTTGAAACTACCCAGGGAGTCTCTTAAGACCCCCTGGGAAAGCGCGCCATTGAAA
>Ga0307508_10002188_pt1 | contig 20902 bp, 18 predicted proteins | sample 9_EM_MG_FD_203089 | JGI IMG/M metagenome (GOLD analysis project Ga0307508, IMG submission 203089) | Populus trichocarpa ectomycorrhiza microbial communities from riparian zone in the Pacific Northwest, United States - 9_EM | ecosystem: Host-associated > Plants > Roots > Unclassified | place...
GGACATACGTCCTTGGAAGTTGTTCGGCATTGTGGTCGTGGTGAGCGGTGTTTGAAAAATGTGGTGTGGTGGCGGGCGACGCGTCGATGAGGCTAAGAGTACGGAAACTTTTGGCCTAGTACTTTAGGACAAACGGATCGGGGCGAGCAATGTCGACGGGACGAGCAAATGCTGACGGGACGAGTGCCGGACGGGGACGAGCACGTCGACGAGACGAGTGCTGGGACAGGGACGAGCAAACAGGGACGAGCATCGCCGATTACAGAATAACCGGAGGACGGAAGAAACGGAGGACATGGAGGGAAACGAGGGAAACGGAGGACACGGAGGACACGGAGGACACGGAGGACACGGAGGACATGGAGGGAAACGAGGGAAACGGAGGACACGGAGGACACGGAGGACACGGAGGAAACGGAGGAAACGGAGGAAACGAAGAGGTGTATTGCCCGAATAGAATGCAAGTAAGATAACAAGAGGTTGCATGAGAGAGGAAAAGAAGAAGAGGAGACAACTCCGAAGAGCCCTCCTTATATACATGCGTATTCACACCACCCACGTAACTCACACGTCATCCTCCCGCGCCACTCACGCAACACACACGCAATGCACACGCAATACACACGCAATACACACGTCATCCTCCCGCGCAACTCACACGCAACGCACACGTAACTCACACGTCATGCTCCCGCGCAAGGCCGTAAACGAATGTCGAGCCGTGCGCTTCTCTCATGCAACGCTGCCGTTGGCCTAGCCGGAGGTCGAGCCGTGTCGAGCCATGTCGAGCCGTGTCGAGCCATGTCGAGCCGTGTCGAGCCATGTCGAGCCGTGTCGAGCCGTGTCGAGCCGTGTCAGTATCCCCTCCCTATTGCTGAGCTCCGGCGAAGCCTAAGGGCCCGGGCTTGTCTGGGTATTGTTCGTGGAACAGGGTGACGGCTTCGAGTTCGTTGACATTTTCTGCCGGTTCCCAGTCGGATTTGACGAGGTACTGTAATCGTCGCCGGTACATTCGGGAGTTGAGAATGCGGTCCACAAACTATTCCTGTTCGCCATCGATCTCCACTGGAGGTGGCGCTGGTTGTCGTTGTCCGGGAAGGGGGGGGGGTCTTCAGCAGCCGGTTCAAGTAACGATACGTGGAAGACCGGATGCACTTGCATTGAGTTGTGAAGCTCCAGTTGGTAGGCGTGCGAAGTAATCTCTCTTGCAATTCGGAAGGGTCTATAATGTCGGTGATCCAGTTTCGCCGATGGTCGTTGCGTTTTCCAGTTCCGAGCGTCGAGCCACACGAGGTCCCCCGCCTGATAATCTGGGGCCGGACGGCGATGTTCATCGGAACTCTCCTGGTGCTGTAGTTGGGCACGGTGCATTTCAGCCCTCGGGTGGTCGTGAATTTCGGATAACGCTTCCACGGCGGAACGGGTGCGCTGGTCGTCGGGTTGACGTGGTGCTGCGGCGGTGAGGTCAAATTGTCAGCGGGGTCGTATCCGAGGTTGGCGAAAAATGGTGATGTCGCCGTAGTTTCCGATGTATGATTATTCGATGAGAATTCGGCGAGAGGTAACCATTCGGCCCAATCGCCCTGGAGGTAGTTCACATAAGCCCCCAAGTATTGCTCCATTACTGCGATCATTCGTTCGGTCTGTCCGTCCGTCTGCGGGTGGAAGGCGGTGGAGAGCCGCGGTTTGACTCCCAAACGCGCGCAAAGGCGGTGCCAAAAAAAAAAACGCAGAGGCAAACTGCGGTCCTCGGTCCGATGTGATTATCAATGGAAGGCCATGTAACCAGAAGACATTCTGTAGGGCTAGGTCTCTAGCGTCCACGGTCATGCGGCAGGGAACCAAATGTCGTTGTTTCGTGAGTCGGTCTACAACTACCCAAATCGCGTCGTGACCGTTCCACCCAGGTAGCCCAGTAACGAAATCTATCGAGATATCCTGCCATGGTTGTTGCGGGATCGGAAGCGGTCGTAAGGTTCCGAAGGGCGCGTGGCGACTTGTCTTGGATCGCTGGCAGGTGTGGCAGTTCCTTACAAACGTCTCCACATCGTAACGCATTTCTGACCAGTAGTAGTTCCTTGAGAGCAGTTCGAGGGACTTTGATCGTCCCGGGTGGCCCGCTGCCGGTGCTCGAAGCATCAATCCAACGGTGGACTGAGCAGCGTCCTCATCGGCCGACCTCCTCTTGTTCTTACGCGTAGCGTCCCAAGGAGCCACCACAAGACGAAAGACCAAAGTGCTCAAACACCCCCGGCGGCGTGAGATCCCCAGTCGCAGATCTTCCAAATATTTGCAGACGTGGAAAGTAGCGAAACCAGCTTCTTACGACGAAGATGTCAGTTGGACACGCGCTAGATGAAAGCGGCTCTCTCGTTAGCGTTCTTGGTAGATTGATACGTCAGATGGTTCATCTCCGAATGGAATCCTATGCGATGGCGTCGTTGGTCATGGGATCTCCGCAGGCCTTGTAGATCGCTCCGTGGTAGACAGAAGCAGTTGGCTGTCTCGGGTATCTGACTTCAAGTCCCAACCGTCTGCGGTCATGCGATTTGGAAACATAGGACTGATAGCCGATTGTGCGATGCTGCTTCGTATGAGTGAAGCAAAGTCTGAAAAGAGAAGGATTTGGCGTCACACCTCTATGCCCACTCGCTTGCAGTCCAATCAAACCCGAGGAACCGATCGTGGAACAGCTCTCACTTAGTCGAGAGGATACTTCTGTCTGTTGGAGAGCTAAGTTCTGGGTGGATCGAACTGCGCTTTAGCAGTATCTGTAATGATCTTTAGACCCGAACCGAAGCAGATAATGTGCACCTTTACTTGACCGCAAGATGTCGGTGTCAGGATGTGAAGAGGATACGGGATAGTTGGGACATGATGCACCTCGCTTGATCTGGAGACAAGCGAGTGATATCTGAGGCTTGCGTTAACCTACAAATGTCTGAAGAAGAGGATTCCACGGATTTCGATGAAGATCGTATCTCAGCTCTAATACGCGCTTCTTCCAAGACCGCGGGTATTTTCATACTCTAAAAGGGGCAGACATTCCCCATCCCCTCCTTTTCACTCGTTTCACCCTCTTCGTGCGAAGCAGCGGCACCCGCTCACCACACCAATCCAGTTGGAGCCTTCCTGTATCCGCCGGCTTCTACTATTTGCCCCGCAGCGGCCTACAAGTGCTGTGGGAATCTCAAGACCAACGACGCAATCTGCGTGGATTTCCGTATTTTCAGCGAACAGCCCGTGTCCAGCTGGCATCTCCGCCGTGAGAAGGTGGTTCTGCTACTCTTCCACTTCTGCGGATGTTTGGAAGCCCTGGGCATGGAGGAAACCCACGGCGCTGAGGTGTTTGAGCACTTGATGTTCCGTTTTGTGGTGGCTATTCGGCACACTACGCGGAAGAACATGAGGAGGTCGGCAACCAGAACGTTGCCGGGTCTACCGATTAGATTGATTCTCCGTAGGTAGCTCAGAAGATGCAATCTCTTTGTTTCACCTTTCCTCTTGACAGCAAGGCGCTTGATATCTTGCACATACATACTTTCGCTTGCCACTGTGGTTGATGATGATGATTCATTGATCACATGCGACCCTGTCGGATCAAAGCGATATTATGTCCAGAGTCCTTTTTCCGTTTGCTGTCCGCCGCGACCTCTCGCAGTCCGCCGGCGGCCGGCGGCAACTCCCCCTGTCCCCGCCTGGCCTTTCCCAAAATTCGCAAGCAAAAGAAGGAAAGAAGGAAAGAACGAGACACAACGACAGGCAACTTGCATCGCGACCTAGAGAAAAGACTAGAAAAAGAAAGAAATGACTCTTTGCTCCCGCCGCCTACTCCTCCTCATCCTTCGCGCCCTTCTCGTCTTCCAGTTCCTCGTCCTCCCATCGACTGCGCCCCCGCTCTTGGTTCGGTCCTCCCCGGTTTCGGAGGCACTGCTCGCGGTCCCACCCTGCTTCCCACCTTCGTGGTGCGCAGGAAGTCCAGGATCGGCTGGGCGCCGCGAGCAGGTCTCGGATCTTGAAACGGTTCCTCCCTCTTCCCGTCTCTCCGCACCTCTGTCCACAGAACTTTCTGCTGTGTCTTCCATCGTTTGCAGTTCTTGAACAGATGGTCCCGTGTCTGTGTCTTGTACTAACACTACCCGCACGCCGCCGTGTCCGCGTTCTCCGTCCATTTCAGGTATTGCCCGGTGCGGCAATGCCCCGTTGTGAGTCGGTGGAATCGTCCTGCCAGCCTCCTTGACACTCGAGTCCGTTTGGCCGCTCAGTTTTCGGCAACGCAAACTTCTCCCTATTGACTCTTTCCTTGGACCGTCTCTATGCTCCTTCCCACTTTTTCTCCGATATTTCGCGTCTGATGTTGGCCAGCGACCTGGGGAGGGGCATTCGTCACCCCCCATATCGATCCCCGTAGCCCAGCCACTCAACCTCTCGCGCATCCGGTTCCTCTGCTGCCTGTCTCGCCAACTCATCTGTCTTCTCATTGCCTAACACCCCGCTATGAGCGGGGCACCACCAGATTTCAATGTGGATGTCCGGCCTTGCTGCCCTCAGCTTCGCTATCCACTTCCTAGCCTGTATACGTATGGCGTACTGCTGTCCTGGGCCTGGTTCGTCCGATGCCATTCTTCTGACTACCGCCTATGCATCCATAAGTAGTTACCGTTATCATGACCGCCTCGGGGACCGATTGTCTTGCTTGCCACTGTGGTCTGCGTCTCCATATTCTTCGGGTTGGGCACTCCGGATTGCTTTGAGTGCCGCCTGAATCTGTAGGATCCGCAGACGACCTGCGGTGCGCCCGCCCTGTATGTAGCAGATGGAGCTTTGTGTCGTGGAGAATAGCGGTATCCGTGGTCGCGACATATAAGGGAATGTGGAACAGCAGATGCCTTCATGAAATAGCGGTGCAGAACGAAGGTCATAGATAATCACTCGGAATCGCTTGATCCGGTAGGTGTCATCGCTTACAGAACCATGGCGCGGATATATTGATATCGTGCCCCTCATCAACCGATACCCCACCCTTTATCGCTACCACCCCCTTTATGTATAGTCGTCGTCCCCGATGAGCTCTCACAGCCAGAATCGTGTCTCCCACGCCCGCCCGAATGAAGCCGCTCCGTTCTCAGCTCTCTCCCGCGTGCAGCGCCAGGACCTGATCCGGCTGGTCATGTCGATCGCGGAACAGATGCGGAACACCTTGCACCTATCCGCGAGCACCCCGGTGAGTGGCGCCGATACGCGGATCCCCACGCATTTCTACCATCCGGCGATGCGCAGCTTCGACGCCTGGCGCGAAGAAGTCCTCGTGCGGATCCGCGACGCGCTCGAGGTGTCGGTACCCAAAGTTGCGGACGGCAGGCTAGGTGTTGACCCGCACGACCACTCATTCCTGCACGCGCACTACCCGCCCATCGCAACGACTCTCGTGCCATTCGGCAGGTCGGAGGCCATCATGGAGTCGCTGCTGATGCTGCTACTATCGCTGAAGTCGTACGACGCTCGCTCCCGTGTGCTGCTCCTCCATGTCGCGTCCTCCCTCAGCCTGCCTTTGAAAATGGTCCTCGATCTCGAAGCGAAAACTGCGAAGTCTCTGCTGGCAACGGGCAAGATGAACGCCGATGCTGAGTCCGCACTACGAGAGGAAGCGTCACGTTCAGCGAATAGATGGAAGATTGGCTTTGCCTCGGCCGCAGGCGCTGCGTTGATAGGAATTACTGGTGGCCTTGCGGCGCCGGTTGTGGCGGGAGGGATCGCAGCTCTGACGCAGAGCGTGGGACTTGGTGCCGTAGCGGGGTTTTTTGGTGTTGCTGGCAGCAGTCCCATCGTTGCTGCCCTGTTCGGTGCCTACGGTGGCATAATGGGTGGTCAGGTGATGGAGCGGTATGCGAAGGAGGTGGAAGATTTCAAGTTTATTCCCGTTGACGATTCGTCTGAACCACGATTACGCGTCGGCGTGGCAGTAACTGGCTGGATCGTTGACGGCGAAGAGGAGGTGGTTGATCCATGGCGGAGTGTTGGCGGCGGTCTGGAAGCCTACGCGTTGAGATGGGAGCTCGCCGCGCTGACTGATCTGGGCGTTTCACTCTCTGGGATCCTAACCAGCACGGCTATGAGCTGGCTCAAGCTTGAGCTCGCAAAACTCACTTTCTCCGCCGCACTATACTCCATCATCTGGCCTTTAGCGATGCTCCAGACCGCACGCGTCGTCGACAACCCATTCTCGATCGCGAAGCACCGTGCTGGCAAAGCCGGGCTAGTCCTGGCCGACGCGATCATCAACAAGGCGCAAGGAAACCGTCCGATTACGCTCGTCGGATACTCGCTCGGTGCGAGAGTGATTTATAGCTGTCTCCGTTCGCTTGCTAAGCGCGACGCGTTCGGCCTGGTGGAAAACGTGGTTTTGATGGGCGCGCCAGTACCGGCAGATGATGCGGAGTGGAGAGAGATGCGCTCGATCGTGGCTGGCAGACTCGTGAATGTCTACAGTGAGCAGGATTACGTCCTCGCGTTTTTGTATAGGATGAGCAGTGTGCAGATGGGCGTGGCGGGGCTGCAAAGGATTGAGTTGGAGGGTGTGGAAAACGTTGATAAGGGAAAATTGGTGAGCGGGCATCTGATGTACCGGCATGCGGTTGGGAGGATTCTTAAGGACCTGCTGGTGGGGGATATGGTGCTTGAGGTGGTGGAGCAGCAGGAAGTCACTTTGAAGGCACTGATCGAACAGGAAGAGAGGGCAGCAGATAAAACTATCAAGATGGTGGAAAACGACCTGGAGTTGGAGGCACAAAAAGAGATGAGCGACGGAGGGCGGAGGGGGGTCCGGCCACCCGGCTACGAAGAGACGGGATCGCTGGAAACGATTGAGACGCTTGATATTCGGCAACAGAACTGCCCCGGCAAAAACTTAACACCGATCCGTCATCCACTCGATTCGGGTGTTGGTGACCTCCAGCAACTCGAGGCGAGGACTTGTGTTATTGGGTTCACGCATGAGCCGGAGGTAAAGCAACAGGAGCTGGACGAGCGCAGCGCGATCCCGGAGGAGCATAGGGCGATGCCGGAGGACAGTGCGCGCGATATGGATGCGGTTCTGTCTCGTGTGGAGGCAAAGCTCGCAGCAATGAGGCTTAAGCGTCGAGGAGCGAAGTGGTACTAGTAGTGATGGAGATAGTGTATTGTAGCTAGCACAGACGAACATAAGAGCAATTTTCAATCCACTGGAACATTCCGATTTCGTTGTGTTGCAAGTAGTTACTTGCGTAGCGTATTCTTCTTCATTATCCCGTTTGCCTGTAAGCATGTGCAATCGCCGTAAGTTACGAAACCAACGCATCTGTGAGACTGTGTATGCCTTCTCAATAGAATACATCCAACAGTACGCGCTCCAGGCCAGGAAGCACATCGCCACACTGCGCAAGGCTAGGCCAGGCATCATCATCGAGATTCGGTGGTGCCTAGCTCACAAGGGGGTCGCCGGTAACGAAAAGGCCGACGAGTGGGCGAAGATTGCAGCGGAGGAGCCAGATGCCCGCGGGGTGGAATGGCTGAGCTACTCGGACAGGAACGAGGCTCGTGCGATGCCGCTCCCAAGATTCCTCGCGCACCTCAAGCGGGAGATCACAGAGAAGAAGTAGGTGGAGGCGCGGCAATGGGCGGGGGGCCGGACCTCCAAGAGGAAATACCGAATGCCAAAAAGCCAGAGGCCGGACGGCGTGGTTGCGGGTACCTAGTGTCAAGAGGGTGGCCTCGAGGTCCTACCACAGAGCCTTTGGTATAAGCTATTGTAGCGCCGAGATGAATGCAGTGAATCACATGTTTTTTGTATCGCAATTGCATTATTAGGTACCAGATAGAAAAGAGATGTGAATGAAAGTTCAGTCGTCCCCGGTTTCCGCCACGACAATAGTCCACACACCAATATTCTCCTCCCTCCCATTATGTACAAAAGGTGAAGACGGGGCGCTGCCTCACTGGGCAGTACCCCCACTGCTGGTGGTGCCGGTATCAGACTCAGACCTGGGAACACCTCTTCAAGAAGTGGCCCGAGTGGAAGCTGCAGCAGAAGATCCTGTGGGCGGAGGTGCGGGAGGAGACGGGGAGGTGGAAGATCCGAGACCTCCTCTCGCCGATGAGAGATTCAGCCAGGCAGTACTAGACTTCCTCACCGCCACGGATGTGGCGAATGCTGGCTGAGGAGGACGCAGGGAGCGAGGTATCGGAATGGGAGCTCCGGGAGCGCCGCGAGCGGGAAGCGGAGACGGAGGCGGAGGCGGAGGAGCTGGGGGCCGAGGTGGGAGCCGGGGAGGAGCTACCACTGTTACTACCCACGCCCGCTTTCATGGCATCCGCAGAGGAAGACTAGCGGGCGGGCAGCGCTTTTCCGTTGTTTGCTTCCTTTTGTCTCTCACGCTCGTTCGGACTCTTTTCCTTTGTAATTTCCTTGTGCACATTTCGTCTTTTAGGGACTGGCCTGCGCGGAGGGCCAAGGGGAGCTTGCAACGTGCCGCCACCGCGCGGACAGCGGACAGGAAACGGACTGTACGTAATCTCGCCATGATTTTAGTAGGTTGCATGCGGGTAATACGATTCACGTGATGTGGGCGACTAGCGCGTGCGACAGAGCCTCAACCTTCATGTTTTTCCTTCTTAACACTACAACCTTTTCTCTCCTTCAGATGCTATGTACTAAGAACCCACCCTTATGTATGCTAACAGCCCCTGAGCCGCCTCCCGATAAACCCTTCACAACTGACGATTGCAATGTTATTTGACAGCACGTATTTCCGCTTACAAGAGCTTTTTCCTATCGCGAGATCTGGAGGCAGGAAAGCAGCACCCATTCCATGAGGGCTAAAGAAGAGGAGGCGAAAGGCAGTGAAGAGTGGACGATGTGCCAGGTATAGGTAATATTCGGCCACCTTTTCCTGCCGCTGGTATGTAACTTAAGTACCTGGTATTAATGAATTAACTCAGCAATCCCGTCCGATCACCCATCTCGTCCCCATCACCTTATACCATAGTTACTCCTACCCATCGAAGTATCTTCGATTGCCTACATCGCCATCTGCGCCATCTATCATAAGAGGTGGCGGTAGGTGTCCACCTCCCATAAATCATTCGAAGGATATAGTTCGGGGCTCGGATGAGTGTCCGAACTAACATGCAGCCGGCTTCGCCTTTTCTTTCTTTCACAGATTGAAATCTAACAGAAAATAACAGACTCCTCACAGCCAGACGCCTCACTAGATTACGTGTTACCGACCAGATGGCGTACCTTCACAAGCTCTTTCAGAACTGCTGCTCCTAAGGGGTTTACTTTACCCTCGGGTTTCTTCCTTTCCAGCAAAAAACAACGCGGTTCATCTGGCTTCCATGCGGGGCGGTCAAGTTCTTCGTGGCGGCGGCAGCCACTTGTGTTAGCTTCTACAATAGCTGTGTACAGGTTTGGATTCCGTTGTCCATACTTTTGTGTTCCGCCATGACAGATGAGAGCTTCACATACTACTGGCTAATATGATGGGTGAACGGAGGTGGCCCGCCTAGCAAAGCAAGATTGTTATCCCTCCGGTTGTCGCTACTCGCCAGGAGCAAGCAACCTTCGTTCCGGAGTTCTACTTCAACTTCCCACCATCCAGCAGTTTCAAGACAACTGTGCTGGCCGCCGCCAGCAGTTCCGTGCTGCGAACAGCCTCCTCGCAGTCACGGATGGACCTCTTGACATTATAGTAGCTGCTACACAATCACCCCGGCCGCTACAGCCGTCCGGCGATATTCGGTGGTTTCTGTCCGCGGCGTCCGCATTGAAGAGGAATGCCGGTTTATACGTATAGCTCGGGGCTTCCGGTGTCCGTGGCGAGTGATCTAAAGCGCTGGCAAGTGGCGGTGCCCTTTGTTGGTGGTTGTCTAGCAGAGCTGACAGACTGCGTGCCAAAGCCGACGAAGAGATCCAGCATGACAAACCGCGTCCGGATCTGTGAAGATGCTTTGTTCGCAGACCTGGACAGCCAACCGGTACCTCCTTCCTTCAGGGAGGAGCCCATCTCCTCGCATAGTCTCCTTCCCACGACAGTACCTCAAGCGCATTCCCCCCCGTACTGCCTACCCCACCCGTCCACCATGTACATGCGGAAGGCAACGTGCAGATGTCGTACCAGCTCACTCTGCAAGTTCTTCCGGCGATCGGGATTAGTCGTCGACCCAGCACAAGGCGTCATGTTCGCGCCCTGCTGGCATTACATCCACGCGTTGTGTCTCGCGAAGTGGGCAAAGAAGCAGGTCGACGGCAACATGGACGAGCATGTGCTGCCGTGCCGGTGCAAGGCGCAATATTCGGTGCGTGAGGCGGCGCAGATGTACCATGTCGAGTTCAAGCACCTACTGCACAAGATGCCCAGGAGGACACGAGGCGCCATGCGGTGGCGGAGTGGCATATAAGAGGCATTTATGAGATAGGATTTTGTCTTTCCGTCTATTCAAACGTCCTTAGGAGCGACAATAGGTGCCTTCAGGCCGCGCTTTGGTGATAGTTACAAGAGGATTGAAAGTAGATAAAAAGCCGGGCGATCATATCCTTTGACGACCTGAGCGGGAAAGCAATGACATCAGCACATCGCTAAGCCCTGCGCCCAATCGAGAGACGAAGAAAACCAAGCTCCCCTCACTTCTCAGTCGTTTCCCTGGACAGGCGCAGCCAAAAGCGTATGATAGAGCAGCTGCCGTGAAACAAGGGCGCCTACCTCACCTTGCAAATGAAGTGTCACGAAAGCGCTGTGTGACGTCGGGAAAGCTACCAAACCCCGCACCCTCACGCGGCGATGGCATCGAATCCTATTTTCAAGCCCATATCACCTCTCCAGCCGCTAGAGGTATAACTGCATTCAAATTTTTAAAAAGCAACTCCCTTCACTTCTGTCCGATCCCCCAGGGGGTCGTGTTTTGGTTCCAGCTATCTTCTACACCGCCCCCACCTCCGGTTCACACTTTGAATGGAGGTTTCTTGGGACGAGTGTCATTTATCTAATTTGTACCTGTGATATCGCTCGTGTACTGTTTTCAATCTTACAAAAAGTGCCTGATGTTCCATGCTTATCAGGCATTTTATGCTGCGGGCACCTCTTGTGCACCACTAGTTCATCGTTCTTGTCGCCTGTGTCCTCCAGTTATTCCGCGCTTCGCATTACAAATACGTAGAGTTCACCTCCCAGTTTCCACCTCTGTCTAGTCCTGCACCGTTGTAACGGAAGGTCGGATCGAAGGGATACAAATGCATTGATGTTCTATCACTGACTAGTTGTTCCGGTGTGCGCAGTTAGGTCAGATGTAGATATGAGAAAGTGGGCTCTCCACAGAGCCAGATTCTGAACTTCTGACTTCGCACGTTCAAACCTCGACGAATTCGCCAAAGCATGTGTCAGCAATTCACCGCGATAGTTACTTTTAAGTTGTGACCTGTCACACCCTTCCCGTCACCTGAGCTACCCCGTCGTCACAGGGTTTGAAAGAGAGTACGGGTACATATGTACTATCTATGCAGGCGGATCCCACCAACCTGCTGCCAGATTTTCCCGTATGGTCCTACAAACTAATGGCCTGCTGTTGGTCGGGATGGGAAATCATGGGTATGCGAAGAGAGGAGCGGATGAGAGCAGAGCTGAAAGGGGGCTTGGGAGACCCGGGAAGTGCACTGCTCATGAGGAGTTTGATTGCCATGTGATTCCCCATTTGGAGGGAGATGGACAAAACGTGATACGACTCTGGGGCATCTGATAGGAGTTTTGATGTGAACAACCATGGGAAAGACGAAATCGAGGAGAATTCACTGGAGTAGATTAGTGATGTGGCGAGATTGATCTGCATTCGTACAAATCTAAACCAATAGCAACGTTTTTTCAACTATGGTTCTGTGCGCTCTCTCCTGCACGTGCTTACGTGCATACGTACCCAAGCGAGGTTGCGTGGCCGATTGCGGGGAGAGAAACCCCACTACCTTCTTCCTACCTCCCACAACCCCACCACACACAGTACTTGGCCCAACAACTCACCTTCTCCCTTTCCTCTACATCTACCTCTCCCTAGATCTTTGTAATCTTTATTATCCCTCTCCGCTCGTCTCCACTATGTAGAACAGCACGACAGGCCAATAGGCCCCCCACCAGGTACACGACAACTGCCCCCGCCTGCCGCCCAACCCCCCGGAGTTCAGAGCACATTCACACCAGCCGCGTTACGGAGGTGCCTGCTGACGCGCGCGACGTTGCACAGAAGGAACCACATCGCACTATATCCATCTCCATCGTATCAGCTCTCATCACTGTCGATCGAATCGCTCACCCCGTTTCCCCTGACAACACGTCTCTCCAACATGGACCAAGCAACGTCCAACATGACCAAAGCCAGCGCCCATTCAAGATTTTCCGCTTGAACTTGATATAAATCGGTATACCATCCACTCACTACATAGATTACGGGGCGAGGGTGGAGCTGTTGGTTCATACCGACAGCTATTCACAACACCAACCCCTCGGAGGCCGTGTCTCCACTTCTCCCCCCGCCGCCGGTGAGTTTTGATGTTCTTAATTGAGGTGAGGTGCCACATGGAAGCTTATTACCTACCAGTGCATAGCGGTGTTCAGTGCAACAGGGGCTATTACCAGCGCTACTGCTACGACTGACTCCGACAAGTCTGGTAAGTTCACTACCCTCGATTCACTGCATCTCCTACTGCTGCAGATTCACTGACCGCTGGTATAGGCACCTTTGGTACAACCCCCACTGAGATTCTCAGCGAATGGTCATGGGCTGATAGATTGATAGTGCCTCTCCTCATCCTCTTCGACGTCCCTGTTGCCGATGGACTGTGCCTCCACCACCTTCCGGACAAGGAGGACAAGAAGGATAAAGAGGACAAAGAGGAAAGTGACAAGAAGAGGGATGAATTTGTGAACTGTCCAAACCTCTGGTTCTTACTCAACGTCTCAGCTTGGCCGGTCGTCTGGTACGACAGAGGCAATATTTTGCCGCACCCAAACGGCGACGAGGTCGCTCGCGGTAATATCCCCCACTGTGGTTTGCTTGCGACTTACCCGTAACTAAGAGATACGAACCCGTGCTAACCAGCCTTAAGACTGATTATCCAGCAGCCACTTTTTGGGAGCACAGCCCCCCGGGGCCTTTTCCGCAATGGCACCACGGCGCCCATATTATTTCCCTCCCCGCCGACCACCAAAGCCAGAAACACCTCCCTGGGGACGGATATCGGCAAGTCCCTGTTTCCTTACTATCGCTCCCGGAATCCTCCAGGCCAAGGACTGCCCGACCTAAGCTTCCACACAGACGGAAACTATGAGATTTTTGTTGCGATAATGTGTACCGTCCCCCGCCGAAATAGCGGGGCCAATCCCAAGTCAGTAGCCCACCCTCACGCGTGCCGCGGATGGTGTTAAATGCCCCAACATCCTGCAGGACTGGTTAGCCTGAAGGTGACATAGGAAAGGCCGGTGATAATCTCAGAGACATTGAGAAGATTGCTCCCCCTTCCAGGCCACTGGGTTTGTGTTCCTACTTTCGAAAGATCGAACCTCGGCACGAATTCGTTTGCTGACATTGATTTGTGACTCTTTAGATCCCCAGTTACTATGCCTAGCAGCGAGGAGGGTTGAGGTTTTTATCTTCGGGTTTCCTCATTATCAAAAACATCATTTCCCTGGCCGCTGCGCGAGGGAATGAGGTTCTTGAAGCATAAACATGCGCAGAGAAGAGGAGGAATACTAGGTCAATAAGAGACCTGCCGTTGAAAGGTAGCAGGACAGCCCAAGTGCTCACTCGTGATGGACAGCGAGGAGACGGGAAAGAGCAGGATTTGTTTCCTATTGTTCTGCTGTTTTTGTATTTGGGGGAATTGAGGACTCACCCATCCCAGGACACTACGGATTGTTTATCCCCTCGACCGCCGAGCGTCAGGCCGCGCGAAATGGTAGAGGTTTTGCGCCCAGAACAGTACCACTCCAGTGAATGCTAGTCTTTTCAAAACATAAATCAAAGAGGTATTACTCGACACAAGCTTTGCACTGAATGGCATTCTTCCCGGTGGTTTCGGCCAACGGTGAAACATTTCTTTAGGTGCCTGGGAAGACTTACGACGGGTGTTTGGTTTTCCCGGCCGCGCGGGGAGGCCGAAGTCAATTTGGACGATCGAGGAGACACCCAAGCAAGCTTAGCAAGGACAGCTGTCGGCAGCGTGATGCCCCCCGGTGTTGGATACATACCTTGGTGATTACCAAAGTTTAAGGCGCGCGCACGACATGCGATGCAACAGAAAGGATAAGCCTTCTATGCAGAAACGGGCGCAGCTCTGCGGAAGCAAATCTGAGCTGAGGAAAGTGTCTGTAGAGAGCGATTCGGCACGCTGATCTGTTGTGAATCTGGTAGAGTAGTCGGTTCAGGGTGGCCAACCCGGCCTGGCGCGAACCTGGTGATCCAGCGACCAATCCCAGAATGGGGGCTTAAATACCAAATTGGGAGAATTGCAATTCCGCATGAATGTTGGTCACGTGCGAACGGCAACTTCCGCCATCGTCACCACCACTTACTCTTCCATTCTCTTTTCCCTACATCGAAACACCCCTCACGGGAAGCGGCCACCAGGCGCAACAAACCCATTTCTTATCCTGCCGAGTAGCTATCGTTACTCAATCGCATCCGTTTTCGATGACACAATTCCATGTAGTTTCGCATGGCAAGTTTGCAACTCCATGTCCTTTCACCCAGATCATCACACCCCTCTTCCCCCCATTCTCGCACAACTACCCCGTCACCCACGGATACTGATCGGTCACTAAGATACAGGGCGAGAAAGAGATATTTCCTTCCCACTAGAGTAAATCAAATTCGCCACACTTGACGAGCGCGGGGCCGGTGGTTATCCGGGGGATGGGCTGAGATTTGGGGCAACGAGAAAAGCTGCTGGACCCGCACCAGCCATGGCCACGCAAACGACTGCTGGTGAGGAAGCTGAGTACCGAAAAGCAGTGTATGTAGGAGGAAGGGGGAATGTCCGGCAGTATCTGCACTGTTATACAGTCTACTTGAGATGAACGGGAGTGTGCCGTTGTGCGAAAGGGAGACGGAGTTGCAAGAAGACTTCGCCAATGGAAGAGAAGTGATTGTGCAGCGTCCGGGGTTGGGGGTTTGGTGAGTACAGTCGACGTTCTATAGCGGAAGATCGCGGGACCAGGGAAAATTATCTTATGAAGGATTCTCTTATGTAGCGCGTCGAACGCACTACCTAGCTGCCTTTTGCTGCGCCCTATGCAGCACGAGGCGGGAGAGACATCCGGACAGAATCACATCATTGAATTTCTGTAATATTATAAACCGTAACAAAAAAAAAAGTGGCACTGGCTACAGCTCTTGCGCCATACAATCTTACGAAGAGATCAGATTGCAGCACCCGTGCACATAACCTGTTGGACACACCTTGTAGGCTTCCAACAGGTTATGAGCCCGGCAGCTACACACTGACCTCTGTGCAAGTCATAGGGTGGTAAGTACCTAATTCCTCCAGGATTCGAACCTGGACTATCGGATTCGAAGTCCAACGTGCTAGCCATTACACTACAAAGCCGTGCGCTAACTGCGTCGTGCGATGTCCGCTGCTAGTCCTCTTGTGCACTACCCTACCGTTCGTCACGGGCAAAGACATCGACCTACCGCGTAGGTAACTACCTACATAGTGGTGGGCAAACGTCAGGAAGCGGGTGATGGCTGGAGGAAGGCTGGCCCGTTGGCCAAAGGCGGATGTCGACCAAGGGGGCGTGGAGTAGCGATACTTCGAGCCAGCCCCGACACGAAGCAGAGCACTCGCCACCAGATGACAATTACCCGTTATAGAGCTAGGTGCCGGGGAGGAGCTACCGCTGTTTCTCCCCACGCCCTCGTTCATGGCGGCCATAGAGGAGGGGGAGGAGTATGGGACAGGCCTGGGCGGAGGGCAAAGGGGGGCTTGCGACGTGCCGCCATCGCGCGGACGGCGGACGGGAACCGGTCAAAATGTGCGCCGCCACAGTCTACATAGGCTGAATGCGAGTGTGATTGAACAAAAAAAAACAAATCTAGTGTCTGTAGCACTAGGCCTCTGCCCTCCTCTCCTCTTCCCGCTCCCTGCACTCCCCGGCGCTCCCACTCAGACACCTCGCTCCCCGCGTTTTCCTCAGCCGGGACCGGCCTCCCCAACTACGAACAGTCTCTTCGCGGTCATACCGCTCGCGCCGGCTGGCGAAGAGATGGTTCGCCTTGTGGCAGTTCTGAAATTTCAGGCATGAGGTCTTATGCCTTTTGAACACGTGAGCCTGGATGACGTCAGTCAATATCGTAATTCCCGGAGGAACGCAAGTGCAGAGCTGAGATGGAATGGGTGGACCGTTTCCACCTACATCTAGGATGTCCGCTCCGAAATCTTTACGAAGCCAAAGCAGTACTAAAATTGAATCGGATCGTTTTCGTCACTGTTTTGTTGCTTTGGAATCTTTGGTGCCTGTATTGCTTTGCCTTGTTGCCCACAGCCGACCCCGCGGAAGTGTAGGAGCCCAGGAGATGACCGTACAGTCTACTACCAAGCACTCACCAGCTGTATCGGAACGAATCGTAGGCGGTGGTGACTGCCGTAGGGGCTGCCCAAAATCCGGAACCCGCTCCAAACCCAAGAAATGGCCACCGGATTTCACTTACAGCTCCACCGTCTCTTCTCCGTTTAACAGAATTTTAGATGATATTGTCCCACTTCTCTTTCCGACGATGTTCCGTGCGTGTACGATTTTCCGTCTGTTGTGGTGGTGGCTGAATGCTGCCAGTACTGGCCACTCGTGGATCATGAAATGTGCCTCGTTTGCCCGGCCCGGCCGCCGACCGACCGAGCCCAGACCAGTCCGGCTCCAAAAAAGCCCGTGGGCCCGCGGACCGTAGACTAGCGTGGACTGCGTCTCGCAGACAAGTCCAGGGCGATGTCAGTTCTGGCCCGGCCGGGCTGTCGAGACCCCTGGTTACTCGTCTGAGCTGCAGAACTGATGGGGGAGGTCAGCGGCCGTAAATATGACAATTCTGGAGCTGGCGGTTTCTTGTCCTTCCACGTCAAGGAAGGCGTCATGTTGCGCCCTGTCGTCCATTAGGGCACATTGGGAGGGAAGCGGGGGTTGGCTAGCGAGTGAGCTTGAGGCACTATTTGGCGTAGATTGTGCTAAGTCTCATCCCGATGCTGCTGGTTTCTTTTTTGTTTAATCATTACTCGCATGCGACCTATCTAGATAATGGCGAGATTATGTACAGTCCGTTTCCTGTCCGCTGTCCGCGCGGTGGCGGCACGTTGCAAGCTCCCCTTTGCCCTCCGCCCAGGCCTGTCCCAAGAAAATATGGTGCGCACCAAGGAAATTACAAAAGGGGGGAGGCCGCGCGGGCGTGAGAGACAAAGGAAAGACGCCGTCCATCTCCCTACACCTCTCCTGCGGACGCCATGAAGTCAGGCGTGGGGAGGAACAGCGGTAGCTCCCCATCACCCGGCTCCTTGGTCCCCGTCCCTGCTCCTCCTCCCACTCTCGCACCTCCGCCTGACACCTCGCTCACGGTGTCCCCCTCCTCGGCTGGCACCCGCCGCCCCACGTCTGTGGAGGTGAGAAAGTCCAGCACCGCCCGGCTGCATCTCTCGTCGGCTAGGAGGTCCCGGATCTTCCATCGGTCTTTCCACCTCCCAGTCTCCTTCTGCACCTCCGCCCACAGGATCTTCTGCTGCGGCTTCCACTCAGGACACCTCGAAGAGGTGCTCCCGAGTCTGGTTCTGGTACCGACACCACCAGCACTCGGGGTGGCCCGGTTCTTCGTCCAGTGGAGGTACTGTCCGGAGAGACAGTGCCCTGTCTTAATCTGGTAGAACCGCGAGGCAAGCCTCTTGGTGCTCCCAGCCGCCGCACCGTCCGGCTTTTGGCTTTTCGGCATCCGGTATCTCGCCTTGGAGGTCCTGCCCCCAGCCCACTGGCGCGCCCGCCCACTTCTTCTCAGAGACCGTTCGCCTGATATTTGCGAGACACCGTGGGGGAGGCATCGCGCGCGCCTCCGCCCGGTCCGAGTATCTTAGCCATTCCACTCCGCGGGTTTCAGGCTCCTCCGCCGCTATCCTAGCCCACTCGTCGGCCTTTTTTCGTTGCCAGCGACGCCTTTGTGGGCCGGGCACCATCGGATCTCGGAGACGATGCCTGGCCGAGCCCTCCGCAGCGCAGCGCAGCGATGTGCTTCCTGGCCTGGAGCACGTACTGTTGGTCCAGGCCCGGCTCCTCTGAAGCCATCTGTCTGATGGCAGCTTAGGCGTTAGTGAAGACCGTGACCCAGTGCCCTTGCGAGGGCAGCACACTCCGCATCGTAGGCCTCCTAGTTGTATCCCATGTGGGCCTTGATACCCACCCAGGATTGGCCGTTCTTCACACCACCGCGTAACCGGCAGCTCCGTCGTCAAACCGCGACACGTCCGTGAACATGATAAGTCCGGGCCTGGCCTTCTCTGCCTCAGCCTTGGCCTCCGCCTCCTCCCCCTGGAGCGGTTCTGCGTCTGGGGTCTCCGGCTCCTCAAGTAGAACTGAGGTCTCCGTCCTCCCGGCGTAGGCGGGGGCGTTCGTAAGCCTCCGTCCAATTGCAGTAGGGTTCCCACTATCTCCCCCACCTGGTCTCCTTTTGGCAAGCTGAGCAACCGTAGCCCAAGCCGCCGCTGCCTATTCTCCAGCTGCGTGGTTGCCGCACTGAGTCCGGACTCCATCGAGAGTGCCCCCAGGTTGGTTGTCCGGAAGCATCCTGTTGTCGCCCGTGCCTCCTGATTGACCAAGCGAGTACATAAGAGGCGACCGATATGCATATTGGCGAGCTTCGTGACGTTCTTAGCGCAGCCCCCAGAGTGACAGGATAGCGGGAAGTTGTACAATACGACATGGCGAGCACCATGGTGAGGAAGATGTCGACGGGGAGGATGGCGGTGAGGACGCCGGCAGCAAGTACGATAGTCAGTAAGACGTGGCGAGTATATTGGCGAGCTTCGTGATATCGTTAGCACAGCTCTCAGAGACAGAGACAGCGGGAAGTTGTGCAATACGTGACGAGTAGATGGCGAGTCAGATGCGCCGAGTGTGATGGCGGCGACGGCGATGAGGACGATTGTAGAATGGCGAGTAGGTTGGTGCAGTCGAGAACCCGTCATGTTATGCGAGCCGACGCACGATGAGTGGGCGGCACCATCGGGGGTTGCGATATTGGTCTCAGACACATGGGGGACTGTCGGTAGCGGATGTTCTCCACCACGGATGTGGGAAGGCTGGTCCCGGCTGAGGAAGAGGGAGCGAGTTGTCTGAGGAGGTGCCGGTGAGGAACTGCCCACACCGTCGTTCATGGCATCCGCGAGCGAGGTGTAGGGGACGAGCGTGCTTTCCTTTTGTTCTTCCTTTGCTTTCCTTTTGGTCTTTCTTTTTCGGCCTCGGCTTCCTTTGTCCCTTCTTTTGCAATCTCCTTGGTGCGCATCTACTCTTCCCTGGGACAGCCTGGACGGAGGGAGGAGGGGAGAGCTTGCAACGCGATAGATACATAGGCTGACTGCAAACAAATTTGCCTCAACCCAGCATTCTTGGCAAGCACGTGACGCCAAGCCCATCACAAACTTTGATTCTCGTCATCTCCCCCGGATCCTAACTTCTGCTACAGCACCGCAATTTCCACACATCGGTATTCCGCATTACCTCTCAGCTCCGATTCAACCCTTCCGCACCAGTCGGTAGTTTGGAGCGTGGCATCAGCTGCTCACCATCCCACATGCTGCCCCAGTCGGACGACTTCCCACCAGTCGACTTCTCACTGGTCACATCCCCCATTACGAACATCAAGAGTGTCGATGGTTCTCCTCCTCCGCACTCTGAACGCCCGGCGGCGCTCATGCACGAAGGCTTCCTGTTCCCGCCACGCCGGCGAGCTTGGAACGAACTCGATCGTTAGACGATGGGGATTGGGAAGTTCGGTGATTATCTACGGCTTGCAGCCCATCATGCATGACCGCGTGGATGGCGGGAAGTGGGAGGCTGGGCGGATGGCAGGTTATTGGGTTAACAGGAGGGAATTCATGGGTCTCCGACTACGGGTAAAGCAATGCTGATTTACAGGTTGTGCAGCCAGCTTCCTGTGCCCCTACCAGCTTACCACACGCTTGCACCGTCCCGCGTCGGCTGCGGAGTGCCACGGCTATCGCCGCGCATAGTTATATACTCGCGCCATCGCTAGCCGGTTTCGTGATGGCGGAAAAGCCAACCTCCGAAGTTACGAGTCGATGGGTGAGGAAGTGGGGTAGAGAAGCGGAAGGGGGCTGCGGCGGAGCGCGATGGAGGATGGGGGCAGTCGACCATCCACCCACTTCTGCTGCGTGATAGTGTCTCTCATCGCCTCAACCCAGTCCTTCGATGGTCTGTACCCATCGTCCATACCTACTTCACTACCCAATACTTCACTTCAGCAGTCCTCAGTCAAATGAAATCATCACCCTGCCCAGGTTTGTAGATTCTGCAATGACGTGATAAACGAAACGACGTCGGACTATTCAGTCACGCCAAATCGTCACGCCGAGCGTCCCGTAACACCAAATATCCAGCCCACTTGTTACCATGCGCCGCACTGACCGTTAACACAGCTGCAGTGGCTGCAACCTACCGATTTCGGGTAAGAAGGGCAGCTTGCAAGTAAGATAGATCGATCTCGCGAGATCCCACTAACGTACTGTAGGGGTTACCCGGCTACTACCCATTAGTCGGACACTATTAGAAATGAGAAAAAACGACGATACTCAACAACCATAGATCGGAGAGACACAAAATTTTGCAGACCGCATGTT
>Ga0307508_10002189_pt1 | contig 20884 bp, 18 predicted proteins | sample 9_EM_MG_FD_203089 | JGI IMG/M metagenome (GOLD analysis project Ga0307508, IMG submission 203089) | Populus trichocarpa ectomycorrhiza microbial communities from riparian zone in the Pacific Northwest, United States - 9_EM | ecosystem: Host-associated > Plants > Roots > Unclassified | place...
GGGCGGGGGGGGGGTTGGGGGGGCCCCCCCCCCCACCACCACGCGACCGCCGCCCCAAACACCACGCGACCGCCGCCCCAAACACCACGCGACTGAGCGGAAGCGATCGCAATTCCGGCAAGTTTTGGCTTCGCATCCGGTCCCGCCTGGATAACATGTAGGGTCGATGAGGATTATCACGCCGCGGGCAACCCCAGTCGTGCGTGCACCAGCGCCCAGTGTCCCCCCACTGGCCGAGGTGCAGCGTCCGCCCCTGCTGCGGGCGCCCGTGAGCATCATCACCCCTGTGAGTGAAGTCGAGCTGCGCGAAGGCTCGTTGCTCGTCGGGCGGCTACCCGAATGCGACGTGATGATCGACGATGGCTTGGTTTCACGCATGCACGCCCGCATCAGCGTGCGTGACGACTCGGTGGTCGTGGAGGACCTGCACAGCACCAACGGGGTCTACGTGAACGGTGCGCGCATCACCCACAGCGCCCTACTTCGCGAAGGCGACCGCTTGTTGATCGGTACGACGGAGATCTCGCTGTTCGAGGCGCGCCGCGACGCGCGGGTCACTCCGCTGCGAGTGCGGCGCGAACGCGAGGCCCTTGAGCTCTCCAACCCCGTGGTGCCGCCGGCGCCGCGCCTGCCGATGCCGACGACCCTGCCCGCCCGCGCCAGTGACTCGTTCGGCAAGCTGGACCTGAACCTCGATGAGCTCGCGGTCGAAGAGCCGATCGACGCCGGGCCGCCTTCCTCGCGCTCGGCCGATTTGAAGGCCCTTCGCAACCGCAGCTCGGCGGTGCCCTCGACGGCGCGCGCCGACGCGCTGGAAGTCATCGGCGCACTCGCCGAGCGGCTGGCCGCTAACGGAAACCTCGACGAGGCCCGGCGGGTGTTGTCGTCGCACCTCAAGCGCATTTTGCAGGGCGCCACCGCCGGCCTCACGGTGCCTGAAGACGTGTGCGCGCTCGCGGCGCGCCATGGGTTGTCGCTGGCCCGCTGGACTGGGCAGTCGACCTGGATCGACTACGTGGTCGAGCTGCACTTGGCGGCGCATCGCGCCATGAATGCGGAAACCTTTGCGATGTTCGAAAGCGCGGCCCTCTCGGTCGGCGACTTCGATCGCAAGCTATTCACGTATTACGTCGACGGCTTGCGCCGTGAGCGCGGGCTTCTGACCAGCGACGAACGACAGGTTCTCGAACGGCTGATCACGTTCTCGGAGAGCTGAGCCAGCCCTTTTCGGCTGAGTTAGGCCTTTTTGAAGGCACGGCCGAGCAGCTCACCCGTGAGCAATCCGGCCCCGCCGCCGACGAATAGGCCGACGAAAAAGGCTCCGAAAACGCTGGCAAAGGGATCGGCGCTGGCATGCTTCGACACGTACACCGCGAAGCCGCCGGCGATGCCCAGGTAGCCGGCGAAGCGCGCCTTGCCGAGGCTGCGAGCCTCGAGCGTGTGCACGAACAGGGCGGCGGCCGCGGCGCCGTACAGCGCAAAGCGAGCGGCTGGCACGAGCCACCCGAGCGCTGCTACCTGGAAGAAGGCGCCTGCGACGCAGATCTCACCTGCCAAAATCGTTAGCCAGCCGACGTAGCCGGCCGCGCGCTCGAGCGTCGCGCCCCCGCCCTCGACGCGCTTGACGGCGATGGCAACGGGCACGACCGGGATCGCCAACGCCAGCACGCGCGCCACCAGAGGGCGCGCCGCTTCGAGCTTGGCCCCACCCACCACCAGCACCAGTGTCGCCAAGATCCACGGCAGATAGGAGCGTTCGGATGGCTCCTCGCTCACGACGGCCCGCCACGCAAGGACCACGGCCTGGGCCCCTCGGGATCGCGAGCTTGCTTGAGCCAGTCGAACACGGCGGTCGCCCAAATCAGCCGGCCCTCTTTGCTCGGGTGGATGTGATCGGGCCCGCGCGGTAGCGAGGGCACGAGCAGCGAGGAATCCAGGACTTGGCAGGGTTTGGCGTTGTCTTTGATGACCTGCATCACGCCGGTGTCCTGCTTCCAAAGCGGCGGGAGGACCCAGACGCAAGGACGATCGCCGAGGCTCTTGACCAGGTGCTGCACCGGGCCAACGCGCTGAGTCGGCACCGGGATCTCGACCTCGTTGGCGCCGAGCGTGATGAGCACGAGGTCGGGGTTGTAGTTCGAAATCGCCTTGCGCAAGACGTCACCGAACGCCCAATCGCCGATGTAGCTCGGCGTCTTCGTTTCGAGCGATGTGCGAAGCCCGGCTCCTTTGAGCAGCTTGCCCAGGTCGACGCCGAGCGCGTCCGCGAACGAGTCGCCTACTTGGAGAACCCTGGTGCCTTTGGGGAGATCGAGGGTCGGAGGCGGAGACGCCGAAGCTTCAGCGGGCAGACTGGGCGCTGGGGAGGCTGGTGGAGTTTCCGCCGTGCCAGTCACTGGCGCTAATGCGGGGGTCGGTGGCGGCTCGGCTGCTGACACGGGTGCCGAGATTGCGGCCGGAGTGGGCGCCGGGCGCGGCGGCGGCGCGGTGGCGCAAGCTGCCGTGAGGACTAGGGACAGCAGGTGGAGTTGAAGCCGACGCCGACGTCTCGGTTTTTGCATCCTGCGCTCCGGCTTACCAAATTACGGCCGCGATGTGTGCCACCCGAGTAGCGAAACGCGTGCGGCCGGCCGTGAAAATTCTGCAGGCAATCGGCTTCGAACTCCGGCGCCGCGCTGCGAGTCACCCCGGCTTTTTCGGCCTCCAGATCCAGCTCGGGCTGCCTCGCCTCAGCCTCGAGCACGCAGCCATGACCCGGTGCTAGGGCCCAGCCTGATCGGCAACGCGGCTCCCCCGGTCGAGCGCAGCGCACGCCGTTCCAAACGCGGGGCGGCTCGCAGTCGCGCTCGACGACACCCGCCAGGCAGTGGCCGGCCGCATCAACGCCGAACGGGCACTTGGCGCCGACCGGTGAGACGGCGCAGCGCAGGCCCAGATGGGAACCGGAAAATCCCTCGGCTTCGCGGTTGCGCAAGCGGGTGTGCAGCCACTTTTCGAAGCGGCGCGACCAGCTTCCACCGCGGTAGACCCGCGAAAAACCGCTGGCCGGCGGCCACGGGTACGGTCCGTAAAAGTCGTCCACCCATTCCCAAACGTTGCCGGTCATGTCGTAGAGGCCGAACGCACCGGGAGCGAAGCTCTTCACGGGGCAGCTGTGCGGCTGCTTCCAGCAGGTGTGGTCGTCGGGCTGCTCGTTGCCCCAAGAGTACTCCTGGTACTTCTCGCCTCCCCGCGCGGCGTATTCCCATTCGGCTTCGCTCGGCAGCCGCTCGCCCTGCGCGCTGCAGTACTGGTTCGCCTGCTTCCACGTCACGCAGTTGATGGGGTGCTCCCCGCGATCAGGATAGCGGAAGTTGCAGTGAAATTGCTTGTCGGGGGGCTTGGTGCAGGCGCCCTTGTCGACGCAGGCGCGGTACTGGCGCACCGTGACCTCGGTTTGATCGAGGCAGTATGCGGCAAGCTCGGTGCGAAAGCGCGGGCTCTCGTCGTCGGAAAAGTGCTCGCTCGGGGCCGAGCCGATCCAGACCTTGCCGCCTGGGATCAGCAGCTCGCCAGCTGGACAAGTCAGGGCGACCGGCGCCGGCGGCGTTGCGGACAACGCTGGCGCTGCGATGGCTGGCGGGGCCTCATCGCCAGGCGGGGCGGCGGCGGTCACTGGGGCGGAAGCAACCGTCGCTGCCGCCCGCTTCGAGTCGCCCTGTCCGCGCGAGCCGCAGCCGGCTTGACCGGCACAAAGCACTGCGAAACCTAGAAGCCATGGACGCGTACGCAGTTTGGCGATCAGCACGGAAGGCCGCCCGGCTATAGCATTGGCCATGCATCGCCGGGCGTTCTTGCGCAGCGCCGCCGCTACCGGTGGCGCTGCAGCGCTTGGGTCCGCGGCCGGCTGCGCCGACCGCGAAGCGCCGCGCGGTCGCGTCGTGGTGCCGTTTTGGTTCATGTACGGCGGACGCAACCGCGCCACCCTCGAGACGCTCGTGACGCGCTTCAATCGCGGGCAAGGCGAGGTCTGGTTTCGCGCCGTCTTTCAGGGCGACTACTTCGAAGGGCTGGCCAAGCTGCGCACGGCGCTCGCCGCTGGCGCCGCACCGCCGCTCACGCACGTGGTGGGCGAAGTGGTGCCGTACTTGGCCGAGGCCGGCGTGCTCGAGCCGCTCGACCACTACCCGGGGGCGCATGAGCTGCCGCTCCACCCGGCGCTCGGCCAAGCTGGCTCGTTTCGCGGCGGCGAGCAGCGACCGCTGGTCGTCGTGCCGTTCAATCGTTCCACGCCCATCGCCTATGCGAACGGGCGTATCTACGACGCCCCCGCGGCTCCCGCCACGTGGCTCGAGCTGGAGCAAACGGCACGAGCGCTCACGCGACCAGGGCGCTTCGGCTTCGGCTGCCCCATCGATTGGTGGTACTGGGCCGCGCTCGTGGCGCAGGCCGGCGGGCACGTCGTGGAGCTCGACGGAGCCGTCACGCTCGGCGGTGACGCCGGGGTCGCGGCGCTCGGATTTTGGCAAAAGCTGGTCGACGCGGGCGTCATGAAGCAGCCGCCGGGTCGCGACTACAACGCCTGGGAGCAGCTGAGCCAAGACTTTTTGGCCGGCCGCGTGGCGATGATTTGGAGCTCGACGGCCTTCGTGCGCTACCTCGAAGAGACCGCGGATTTTCCGGTGCGCGCTTTGCCCCTGCCGCGCGGCGTACGCGCAGCGGTGCCGACCGGCGGCACGCACTTCGTGCTGCTCAAGAGCGCTGCCCAAGAGCTGAAGCTCGCGGCCTGGCGCTTCGTGCGCTTCGTTTTGGAAGCCGACTCCATGGCGTTCTGGGCGAGCGAAACCGGCTATTTGCCGGTAACGACCGAGGCCGCCGGCCGACTCGAGGCGAACGGCTTTTTTGCCAAGCACCCGAACTACCGCGTCGCGCTCGACCAGTTGAGCGTAGCCGAGCCGTGGCCATGGTCCAAGAGCCTGTTTCGCATCCAGCGCGAGGTCGTGCAGCCCGCGCTCGAGGCGGCGGTGCTCGAGCACCTCGACCCGGGTGTCGCCCTGGCCCGGGCCCAAAAACTGGCACAGGTGAGCGCGCTGTGAAGCCGTCGCGACCCAGCCAGCCGTTTTGGCTGCTGCTTCCGATGCTGGCAGTGCTGGGCGTGTTCTTCGTCTACCCGCTGCTCTCGGCGCTGTGCACCAGCTTCTACGACTGGGACTTGCTGACACCGCCGCGCTTCGTCGGCTTCGATAACTACCGGGCCGTCGTCGCTTCGGGCGAGCTTTTGGCGTCGCTCGGCACGACGCTGCTGGTGAGCGGTGTCGTGGTGCTGGGCTCGCTCTTGCTGGGCCTCGCGCTTGCCCTGGCCGTCCATCGGCCCGGCCCGCTGGCGGCGCTGGCTCGGAGCGCGGTGTTCAGCGCCTACGTGGTGTCGTGGGTCAGCGTGGGCTTGCTCTTCTTGTGGATCTTCGACGCCGACGCGGGCGTCGTGAATCGAGCGCTCGGCGCCGTGGGCATAGGGCCCGTGAAATGGCTGACCAGCACGAGCGTCGCGCCATTCACCGTCGCATTGATCGTGATTTGGAAGGTCACCGGCTACGCGATGGTGGTCTTTCTTTCGGGGCTTTCCAGCATCCCGCCCGAGCTGCAAGAGGCAGCCGCGCTCGACGGCGCCGGCCCGATTTCGCGACTGCTGCACGTCACGCTGCCGCTCTTACGTCCGACGGCCGCTTTCGTCGCAGTCACCAGCTTGATTGCGAGCTTTCAGCTATTCGACGTCGTGCGGCTGCTGACCCAGGGCGGTCCCGTGCGCTCCACCACCGTTTTGGTCTACGCCATCTACGAGCAGCTTTTTCGCGACCTGCGCGTCGGTCGAGCAAGTGCGTTGGTCGTGGTCTTCTTCTTGGTGCTCGCGCTGCTCACCTGGCTGAAGCTGCGCGCGTTTCGCGCCGAGGCGGCCGCGTGATCGGCGAACGGCATTGGCGCCGCTTGGCGCTCGGCTTCGCGCTCTGCGCCGCGCTGATCTGGCTCTTTCCTTACGCCTGGATGCTGCTGACGAGCCTGAAAACGTCGCAAGAGCTGCTCAAGGCGCCGACGGCGCTGCCCGCTGCCTTGCGCTTCAGCGCCTACACGGAAGTGTTTCGCGTTATCCCGGTCGGTCGCTACGTCGGCCTGACCACGCTCATGGCGCTTTCGATCGCTGTGCTGCAGATCGCGATCGCCTTGCCCGCCGCCTACGCGCTGGCCAAGCTAAATTTCCGTCTGCGCGGCGCCGCCTTCGCCTGCTTGATGTCGGCGTTGCTCCTGCCGGCCGAGCTGCGCTTCGTGCCGATTTTTACGCTATTTTCGGCGCTTGGCCTGGTCAATACCTTGCCGGCGCTGGTGCTGCCTTTCGCCCTCAGCGCGTTTGGCACGTTTCTACTCCGGCAGGCGCTGCTCTCCGTTCCCGACTCGCTGATCGAAGCGGCGCGCTTGGACGGCGCGAGCGAGCTTCGCATCGTGTACCGGCTCTTGCCGCCGATCTTGGCGCCCTCACTGGTCGCCTTTTTCCTGGTCAGCTTCGTGCACCACTGGAACGACTATTTCTGGCCGCTGGTGATGACCGTCGACGACCGCGTGCGCACCTTGCCGCTCGGCATCGCGCTGCTCCGCGAGCAAGGCTCCGGCGTGCGCTGGCACATCGTGATGGCGGGCAACACCCTGCTCAGCCTGCCTGCCCTCGCCCTGTTCGGCTTCGCGCAAAAACACCTACTGCGCGGCCTCGGCAGCGGCGTCGGTTGAGGCGAGCCGCTAGTCCCAATCCAGCCGCAAATCCGCCGCGGTGTCGCTGCGACGGTGAATCAGTACCCGGCCCTGGACGCCGGCAAAATCCAGCGTGCCTTCGAACACGCCGACATGATGCGAATCGAGGAAGTAGCAAACGTCGTCCAGACAAACCACCATCGAGCGAGGCTGGCTCTCGAGCACCCCGCAGCGACTCGGGCGGATATTGATGGCGTAGGTCTTGGCGATCGCGAGCACGATTTGGTGTACGCCTTCTGAAGCGCCGAGCGTCACTCGCCCCAGCGTCGAGCCCAAGAACGCAGCTGGGCCAACCCTGCCGATGCGTCGCAAACCCTCGCGCAGCGAGCGCTCCGGGTGGAACAGCCCCGCTGCCTTCACGAGCAGCGGCGCGAACTCCTTCACCGGATAGAACCCGAACGGTAAGTAACGAGCGCGCGGCATCTCGAGCAGCATCTGGCGACGCTCGGCCCCTTCCGCCAGCGCCAGAAAGAACATGCCCGCGATGGTTGCCGACGCCGGCACTGCCGCGATCACCCGCGCCGCGTCGAGCGGCGCAGCCCACGGCGGCTCGGCGAATTCCATGCGCTGTTCACACTAGCCGCTCATTTTCGAGCAAGCCAGGGTGCCTAGCGCGCCCGTCACAGTCCGCAGCGCTTCGCAAAACGCCGGGTAGCGGCTTTTTTGGCCGCGGGCACGCCCGGATCTGCGTCGAAACGCCTAAAGGCGTCGCGCACTTTTTCGTGATCGAAGCGCGGCTCCGAGCAGCCGATCACGACCAAGAGCCGCAAGCTCTCGCGCACCACGCTGATCGACGGCGGCCAGTTGCTCGCGCCCCGGCGCGGCTGGCTGGGCGACCCATCGAGCGACTCGTTCAGGTAGCGAAGCGCTGCCTCGGGGCGGCCGTGTAGCCATAGATTGCGCCCGAGCAGGTATTGCGACAGCGGGTCACCTTCTGCTGCCTCGGCGCCTAGCAGCGGCGCGGCTTCGTCCCAGCTCGGTCCCGTCTTCGGGTCACCGACCAGCAGCGCCCGCATGCCGCTTTGGGGCGGAGCGAACGCGAGCAGCAATTTCACTTCTAGCGTGCGCTGGCGATCGTCGTCCGCATCGATCTTGCCGACGCCCACGTAGGCGTCGACGGCGCGCTCGGTATGGCCGGCCATGACTTCCACGTCGCCGCGCGCCTCCAGCGCCGCGGCGCGTTCCAGAACCGAGAGCCTCGGGTCGGTGGCGAGCGCTTGGTAGCGTTTCACGGCCGCGTCCAAATCGGCGTCGCGCACCTCGCATTGGGCCAGGCCGAGGCGCGCGCGGGTGTTGTCCCGCTCCAGATCGAGTAGGCCCTGGAACGCTTCGCGGGCGCCGCGCACATCGCCGGCGCCGAGCCGCGCTTCGGCGACGCCCAGGTCGCGGTCGACGCGGCGCGGGCACACCCGACCGAAGATCGAGGGCCGGTCGAAGCGTGCTTTGGCCATCGCCGAAAGCTCCGGGCGCAGCTGGATCTTGGCCAAATCTGCGCGAAATTCGCGCTCGAGCGCGCGCAGGGATTGGCCGTGGGTGGCTTTTTCGATACGGCTGCCGCCGTACCAACTGCGCAGTGCCTCGGCGCCGTAGCGGTCGTGCAGCCAGCTCACGAAGGCGCCGGCCACCGTGTACGCGGTGTTCGACGACTTCGCTAAGAAGCCGAGCCGGAACACCGACTCGAGCTCCGGCAATAGGTTTAAGTCGAGCAGCGCCTTGGACCACTCGAAAAGCGTGAAGTCGTCGTCTTCGCCGGGCGAGGCCGCGACGGCGATACCCTCGATGCGCCCCGGATCCGGGATCAATCCGCCGAGCGGCCCGGCGACGCGAAACGGCCCGCTACCGAAGCCGCCGCTCACGACATGCGCCAGCTCGTGGCCGAGCGTCGGATGAGGGAACCCCGCCGCCTGCACGTACACTTCGCCGCGCCACGGCTTGGCGATGTACGTGTGAGTGGCGCCCATATAAGCGCCCTTCTCGGCGTCGGAGGCGAACAGGAACACTTTGACGTGCTCGGGCCCGCGCGCACCCAAGTAGGCTTCGATCTCCGGCAGGTGTCCCGTGCATTCCCGCGCCACCCGCTCGGCGTCCGGCTTCGTTACGCCCGCCGAATACACCACGTTGCAGCGCCCGATCGTCAGCGAGCGGCCCAGTCCCGCTTCGATGCTGCTCGTCGTGCTCCAGTGCCCGAGATGAGCGCCGTCGAGCGTGATGGCCACGCTCAGACCGAACGCGCACAGGCCCGCCAGCACGACCCCTGGACGCCCGCGCCAGATCAGTCTCAAACGACCCTTTTCCGCCGGTTCGAGATGCCAGGCCAGCACGCAGGCGCACAGCAAGCTCGCGAGCGAGCCGACGCGGTAGCTGAGCAGGCGCACGCCAGGATCGACCACGGTGTCGTAGAGCGGCCCGGCGAAGTAGCCGACGAACGGGTCGAAGCCGAACACCATCGGGCTCGTGTAGAAGCGCCAAAACCCGATCGCGATGCCCCCGACTGGCCCGGCCAGCGCCGCGAGCACGCTCACGAGCCGCACGCGCCGGAAGCGCTTCGCCCAAAGACCGGCGCCGGCGCCCCAAGCTCCGCCCAGCACCGCACCTGGACCAGGTCCGGTCAGCCACAGCTCATAACCGAGCGGAGCGTCGCAGAAACCCGTACGCAGCCCGTGAAGCGTCGCGATCGCGGCGCCGAGCAGCGCGAGCACGGCGCCGAGCGCGACGCCACGGCCCAGCGCGTCGAAAGCCGTCAGTTGCCAGTCAGTCGTCAGTTTCGAGCGCGAGACGAGCAGCGCCGTGGCGATCGCCGCCACGCTCGGCAGGACGAGACCACCGGCGAGCGCGGATTCATAACCGGGGCCGCCGAACTGAGGAACGAAGCCGACAGTCGCCTCCAGCACAGCGGCAACCAGCAGCGCCACTCGCTCCACGCGCGAGCTCAGGAGACGGGGCAGCACACCTTTAGCCAAGCGCCGCTCACGACTGACGGCTGACAACTGACGACTGACGACTAGACATGCGCCTCGCCGCCAGCGGCCGGCGTGGCTTCTTCCTGATCGGGATCGGGCTCCGGCTCTGCCAACACGAGCGGCAATACCTCGTCGAGCCGGGACACCAAATGGAAGCGCAAATCAGCTTTGATTTCGGCCGGAACTTCCTCGAGATCGCGAGCGTTTTTGGCGGGCAAGACGATCTCGCGAATGCCGGCGCGGTGCGCTGCCAGAACCTGATCTTTGATGCCGCCGACCGGCAGCACGTTGCCGCGCAGCGTAAGCTCGCCGATGACCGCGACCTCCGGCTTGACCGGAGCGCGCAGCAGCAGCGACGTAACGGCGACGAACATGGCCACGCCGGCGCTGGCCGCGTCGCGCGCCGAGCCGCCGCGCGGCACGTGCAAATGCAGGTCAATCGACTTGAGCCACTCGGGATCGAGCCGCAAGCGCTCCGCCCGCGAGCGCACGAACGACACCGCGGTCGCGGCCGACTCTTTCATCACGTTGCGCAGGCTGCCGGTGATGAAGATCTCGCCCTTTCCGGGCATGCGGGTGGCTTCGACGATCAGCAGGTCTCCGCCCGCTCCGGACACCGAGAGCCCAACGGCTACGCCCGGCGCTAGCTTGCGTTCCGAGAGCTCCGGGCGGTGCTTCTCCGGCCCGAGCAGCTGGCGCACCAGCTCGGCCGTCACGCTGGTGTGCGCGGGCGCAGCGCCCTCGGCGATCTTGACGGTGACGTCACGACAGACGGCCGCCACCTCGCGCTCCAAATTGCGCACGCCCGCCTCGCGCGTGTACGAGTCGACCAGGCACTCGATGCCCTCGGTTTCGAAGGCGATTTGGGCGCTGGTCAGGCCGTGCTCTTTGATCTGCTTGGGCACCAAGAATTGCCGCGCAATGGCGCATTTTTCGGAGCGCGTGTAGCCCGGTACCTCGATCATTTCGAGCCGGTCGCGCAGCGCGTCGGGGATGTTCCAGCGGTAGTTGGCGGTGGCGATGAACATCACCTCCGACAAGTCGAAGGGCAGGTCGATGTAGTGGTCCTGAAAAGTGTCGTTTTGCGCCGGGTCCAGCACCTCGAGCAGCGCCGCCGCCGGATCGCCGCGCATGTCCGAGCCCATCTTGTCGACCTCATCGAGCACGAGCACGGGGTTGCGACAGCCGACTTTCTTGAGCGCCTGGATGATGCGCCCCGGAAGCGCACCTACATAAGTGCGACGGTGCCCGCGGATTTCCGCCTCGTCGCGCACCCCGCCGAGCGAAATGCGGCCGTAGCGACGGCCCATGGCGCGCGCGATGGAGCGACCAAGCGAGGTTTTGCCGACGCCGGGGGGCCCGACGAACAGCAAGATGGGGCCCTTCTTGTCTTTGCGTAGCTGCCTGATCGCCGAATATTCGACGATGCGTTTTTTGACGCGCTCGAGGCCAAAGTGGTCTTCGTCGAGGCAACGCCGCACTTCTTTGACGTCGATGCGATCGGGCGTCGTGCGGTGCCAGGGCAAGTCGGCGAGCCACTCGACGTAGGTGCGCGTGACCTGAAACTCGGCCGATTGCGGCTGCATGCCGGACAGGCGCGACAGCTGCTTTCGCGCCACTTTTTCGGCGTCAGGCGGCAGCTCGGCGCGCGCGATGCGGTCGCGCAGCTGCTCGACCTCGTCGTCGTCGTTGGCCTCGCCCAGCTCTTCTTTGATGCTCTTCATCTGCTGGCGCAGCGCATAGTCGCGCTGCGAGCGGCTGAGCTCGGTCTGCACCAAGGACGAGATCTCGTCCTTCACGCGCAGCACCTCGAGCTGGCGCTCGACCATGCCGAGCACTAGCCCCACCCGCTCCTTCACTTCGAAGGCTTCGAGGATGCGTTGACGCACGGCGATGCTGGCGTGCTCCTCCGGAAAATTCGAGGCGATCAAGTCGGCTAGTGCGCCCGGCTCGCGCACGTTGTCGAGGATGCTGGCCGTCTCTTTCGGCAGGTTTGGCAGCAGGCCCAGCACCTGGCGCGTGCTCTCGCGCAGCTTGCGTCCCAGCTCGCGCAGGTCCGCGCCGATCTCGCCGGGCTCGGGCACGCGCTCGATCTCAGCGCGCATGTAGGGTTCGAGGCCGAGCTGGTGCTTCAGCTTGAAGCGGCCGAGGCCGTTCAAAACCACGCTGTAGTTCGAGGGCCCGAGGCGAATCACCTTTACGACCCGGGCCAGCGTGCCCACCGTGTAGAGATCCTCGAAATCGGGCTCGACGGTGTCGGCGTTGCGTTGCGTCAGCACGCCGACCAGCGCGCTGTCTTCGCCCGCCAGCTGCTCCACGAGCCGCACGCTGCGAGGCCGCCCGACGTTGATCGGGACTACCGACATCGGAAACAATACGGAATTCCGCAAGGGCAGAACCAGGATCTGCTCCGGTTCGCCCGGGCGCTCGCCGCCGCGCATGATGCTCTCACAGTACTACCGCCCACGTCGTAGTCCAGCACCGTCACCGGGCATTGGCGCGGGCACGTTGGGGGGAGAGAAGTCGCCGGTATCGCTACGGTGTGGTAATTCCCGGCCGATGCGTGGCGCGCTCTTTCTCATCTTGGGCCTGGCTGCCGCCTGCGGCGGGAGCGCCGGAGCCGATCCCGATCGCGTGCTGCACGACTACTCGCTGGCTCTCGAAGGTGGGCGCGCGGCCGAGGCCTACGCGCTGTTGAGCACTGAATCTAAAAAATCTATATCTTTTGAACAGTTCCAGCGAATCTTAAAGGAGAATCCTGAAGAGGCGCGGGAGCTGGCGCAGACGCTCCGGCGACCGCAAATCGCCCCGCCCCGCGTGACCGCGACGGTCACTGGGCCGGATGGTGAGTCGTCCATCTTGCTCGTCTACGAGCAGGGCGCCTGGCACGTCGATGCGTCCGCGATCGATCTCTACAGTCAGCGCACGCCCGAAGCCGCCGTGCGCGCCTTCTTGCGCGCTTATGAGAATCGCCGCTTCGACGTGCTGCTCAAGTTCGTTCCAGAGGACCAACGCGAGGACCTCACCGCCGCCGAGCTGAAGAAGGCGTGGGAGGGCGAAGAACGCGCCGACATGGACCGGCTGACCGGCGCGCTGCGCGCCTCGCTGCCCACCGCCAAAGTCGAAGTGTTCGGAGATCGCGCCACGCTGGCCTTCGGAGCCGGCGGCAGCGTCGAGCTGGTGCGCGAGAGCGGGCTTTGGAAAATCGAGGATCTGAAATGAGCGCACGCACGGCCAAAGTCACGCGCAAGACGCGCGAAACCGAAATCACGGTCGAGGTGAACCTGGACGGCACGGGCCTGGCCGCCATCGACACCCCGCTACCATTCTTGTCGCACATGCTCGACCAAATCGCGCGGCACGGCGCCATCGACCTTACGGTCAAGGCCGTCGGTGACGTGGAGATCGACGGGCACCACACGACGGAGGACATTGGCATTGTGCTCGGCGAAGCCGTGCGCACCGCGCTCGGCGATCACAAGGGCATCCGCCGTTACGGCTCCGCTACGTTGCCGATGGACGAGGCGTTGGTGACGGCGGCCATGGACCTGTCCGGGCGTCCCTTTTTCGTGTGGAAAGTGCCGTTGCCCAAGGCCAAAATCGGTACCTGGGACGTCGAGCTCGCCGAGGTGTTTTTCGAGGCGTTTGCGCGCAGCGCGCAGGCCAACCTGCACGTGGTGCTGCATGAAGGTCACAACTTGCACCACATCGTCGAAATCAGCTTCAAGGCGTTTTCGCGCGCGCTGCGCGCCGCCGTAGAGCTCGATCCGCGAGCGCCCGGCGTACCGTCGACCAAGGGCATGCTCGTATGACCACAAGCGTAGCCGTCGTCGACTACGGCATGGGCAACTTGCAGAGCGTCGTGCAGGCGCTACGCGCTGCCGCTCCGGACGGCACGGAAGTGCTGCGTACCAGCGCGACAGACGTCATTCGCGCCGCCGATCGGGTGGTCGTGCCCGGACAGGGAGGCTTCCGCGACGTGGCCGCGCGCCTGGCTCAAGACGGCCTCGGCGAGAGCGTCCTCGAGCGTATTCGCGCCGGAACGCCCTATCTCGGCATCTGCATGGGTCTGCAGGTGCTGTTCGAAAGCAGCGAAGAGGCGCCAGGCGCCGCCGGCTTCGGCTGGTTCAAGGGTGCGGTGCGCCAACTGATACCGCGCGCCGACATCAAGATCCCGCACATGGGCTGGAACTCCCTGGAGCTGGCCAACGGCGGCCACCCCCTGCTCACTGCCGCTGGCGGCGCGAACACCTACGTCTATTTCGTGCACTCGTTCCACGCTGTCGCGACCGAACCCGGCGTCGTCAAGGCCACGGTTTCGCACGGCGACAACGTCGTCACCGCGGCGGTCAGTCGCGACAACGTCGTCGCCACGCAATTTCACCCCGAAAAGTCGCAAGCCGCCGGCCAAGCCCTGCTGCGCCGCTTCCTCACGACGTAATAAGCGGCGCGGAGCGAATCAGATTTTTCACAAAGAGATCATGAGATCGGGAGACCGATCAGGAGCGGGACATTGGGGGCTCGAGGCGCGCGACACCCGCCGGCTGCTGGGCAAGCATCACCAAACTCGATGCGTCTCGAACCACAAAAACTCCTGATCTCCCGATCTCTTTGTGAAAAAAATCAGGATCGAACGGCTTGGGGCAGAGCCGTTGGCGGTGACGGGCAAAACGGTGTAAGCGGAGCCCGCGATGGAAGTGATTCCGGCGATTGATTTGCTCGACGGCAAGGCCGTGCGACTGCTCAAAGGGCGTTACGAGGACGTGACCGTGTATCACGACGATCCGCCGGTTTTGGCCGCGGCTTGGGCCGGACACGTCAAACGCCTGCACGTCGTCGATTTGGAGGGGGCGCGCGCTGGGCATGCCGTGCAGCGCGAGCTGGTGACGCGCCTGGTCACGGCGTTCGGCAGTGGCGTGCAAGTGGGCGGCGGCGTGCGCTCGTTCGATGCCGTAAAAAGCTATTTCGACCTGGGTGTGGAACGCGTCGTGCTCGGCACCGCGGCGCTGCGGCAACCGGAGCTCGTGGAGCAAGCGGCGCTCGCCTACCCGGGACGCATCATCATCGCGGTCGACGCGCGCGACGGCAAAGTGGCAACCGCCGGCTGGCTCGAGCAGTCGGAGCGGCTGGCGACCGACCTGGTGCGCGAGCTCTCCAAGCACGCTTTGGCGGCAGCGCTCTACACGGACATCGACCGCGATGGCACCGAAGTCGGCCCCAACCTCGAGGCGACTGCTCGGCTCGGGCGCGAAACCAGCTTGCCGGTGATCGCTAGCGGCGGCGTTGGCACCCTGGCCCACCTGAGCGCGCTGGCCCAAGCCGGCTCCGGAATCGTCGGCGCCATCGTCGGCCGCGCGCTGCACGAAGCCCGCTTTTCTCTCGATCAGGCCGTCGAAGCGGCAAAAACTCGCGCTCCCGCCTAGCCCTCAAGGTAGCCTGACCGCATTCGTGATGGGTAACGACGCCGATTCAGCTCAAGGCCCCTCGGGCCCCTTCTCGCAGCGCGCGGGGCAGGGCCCGCTGAGCGTCCGCGCGTCGCGCCTGCCGGCAGCGAGCAAATCCGATTCCGAGGCGCCGCCATCGGCAGGCAGCTTCGACGGTGAAGACTTTCTCTATCACCTGTACCGCGGCAGCGAGCTATTGCAGGATAACTGCGTTCCGCAGGCCAAAGAAGAGCTGGAGCGAGCGCTCAAGCTGCAGCCGCAAGACACCGAAGGCCAGGGCCTGCTGGGTGTCGTCTACTTTCGCCTTGGGCTGTATCCGCGGGCCATCGAGATTTACGAAGAGATCGTCAAGGCTCGCCCGAACGAGATCAGCCCGCGCGTGAACCTCGGGCTTTGCTACTTGAAGACCGGCCAAAGCCACCTGGCGCGCGACGTGCTGCAAGAAGTCATTCAGCGCGTGCCCGACCACCTGCGAGCCTGGGGCTATTTGGGACTGACTTTCGAGCGGCTGGGCGAGCTGGCCAACGCAGAGGCCGCCTTCGAAAAGGCCGGGCAGCCCAACCTTGCTCGGCGTATGCAACGCCTCTTGGCCGAGCAAGCGCAGGGCCCGCAAGAGCCGGTGGACCCGGAGCGCGCCGAAGTGCGCCTGGCGGCAGCAGACGCGGTCCAAGAGCTCGATGGTCGCGAGGGCGGCTTCTCGCGCGCCCCCGGCGAAGGCGAAGCAGATCCCTCGCGCTCAGGCCGTTGGCGCGCCGTCGAGCCAGGCGATGCGTCGGTCCCGCCTTTGCCAAGGCCGCGCCGCGCGCCGTCGCTGGTCGGCCGGCTCGGACCTGCCGTGCCCGCGATTTCGGACCCGACCGAGCTTACGCGCGATTCCGTGCCGCCGCCGGCATCGCTGCGCGCGCCTCCGTCCATGCGCGCACCGCAGGCGACCTCCGGCGCGTTGGCGCTGGATGGCGGGCTGGCCTTCCCGGAGCCGCCGGCCAAGGTGCTGATCACCGGCGCGCGCATCGGAACTTGCATCACGAGCCAGGGTTTCGCGGCGCGCTCCGATGGGCTGTCGAGCGTCGTGTTCAGCATGAAAGCGCTGTCGGCGACGCCGCTCATGCGCCGACTGCGCGGTCGCGAAACCAGCGAGCCGTTCGGTGCGGGCTCGAGCCTCTGGCACGGCTACGACGGCGCCGCACGAGCCGTGATCATCGCTGGGCGCGATCGCATGCTTTGGGCGCTCGAGCTGGCCGACGAGTTCGTGTACGTGCGCGAGGCCAGCCTTTTGGCGTTCGAGAGCAGCATCCGCTACGAAAACGGCCGCCTGGCGGCGGGCGGTCGCGAGCCAGTAGCGATGGTGCAGTTGTCCGGCAAGGGCTTCGCCGTACTGGAGACCCACGGTCCGGTCTCGGCGCTCAGCGTCGGCCAAGATACCCAAGCGGTCGTGCGCGTCGACGACGTGATCGGCTGGACGGGGCGGCTGCTCGGGCAAGGCGTAGACATAGAGGCTTCGCCAGGACGGCTCCCAGGAGCCGTGGCGTTTAGCGGCGAAGGCGCGTTGCTGTTGGATCTGACGCGATGAGTGACGAAGACGACGAGCGCGACGACGGCGACGACGACGGGCCCGAAAGCGCCCGTGGCGAGCGTAAACGTCGCCGCCGCTCGCTGCGGCAAGACGCGCTCAACTTGCCCAATTTGCTCACCTTCGCTCGAGTATTCGCGATCCCGCTCGTGATTTTGCTGCTCGATCGCGGCACGCCGGAAGATTGCGTGCTGGCGGCGCTGGTTTACTCCGGAGCGGCCCTCACCGATCTGCTCGATGGCTACCTGGCGCGCAAAATGAACGTGGTGAGCGTGCTCGGAAAGTTCCTGGATCCGCTCGCCGACAAGCTGCTGGTGATGGCGTCACTCATCTACATGGTGCCGATGGGCCGCATTCCAGAGTGGGCGGTCACGGTGCTTTTGGCGCGCGAAATTTCGGTCACCGCCCTGCGCAGCATCGCCAGCAGCGAAGGCGTGGTGATCGCCGCGGGCGACGACGGCAAGAGCAAGACGGCGCTGCAGATGATCGGCATTTTAGCGCTGATCTTGGGCTACCCGTACCACCTGAGCTTGCCCGGCATCGACCTGGGCATGGTCGACTTGGTGTACGTGGGGCGGGCGCTCATCTACGCCTCGCTGGTTTTCTCGATCTCGAGCGCGGTCTCGTACGTCAGGCTATTTGCGGCGGCGGTCGAAGCCAAAGAAGAGCGACGGCGCGGCAAGGGCTAAATTTCCGCGAAATCGCGAAGGGCTGCAAAGCCTCCGGAATTGGTGTTACGACACCGCCCGTCATGCCCAGAGCGCTTCGTTCCGTCTGCCTGTTCGCTTTCGTTTCGGCTGTAGCCGTACTGTCGATCCCCGGCTGTTCGCAGCAGGGCGAGGGCGAGCGCTGCGATAGCACCAACGGCGACGCAGACTGCAACGCCGGCCTCACTTGCGTGCCGAAGGCGAAGCTGCTCGTGAACCTCACCGATCGCTGCTGCCCAGCCGAGAATACGGAGAGCGACTCGCGTTGCCATCGCGTTGGCAGCGCGGCTAGCAGCGGCGGGTCCGGCAACAGCGCCGGCACAACCAGCGCTGCCGGTTCGCCTGCTGCTGGCGAAGGCGGCGGCGGCATGAGCCCCTTGCTCGAGAGCGGCGGAGCAGCGGGTACTCCAAGCTCGAGCCAAGGCGGGATGAGCAGCTCGAGCGCTGGCGCCGGCGCGGCTGACGTCGGTGGCGGCGGCGCGGATGGCGCCCCCTGATGGCATCGCTCGGTGAGCTCACGACGCTCGCTCAGCAGGCGCTGCTGTTGTCGATCGCCGTAGCTCTACCGATCGTCACGGCCGCCGCGCTAGTCGGCCTGCTCGTCGCGGTGCTGCAAGCGGCGACGCAGATTCAGGACCACACGCTCGGTCACCTGCCCCGCCTGCTCGCCGTGGTGGCAGTACTGGTTGCAGCCGGACCTTGGATGGGCGCACAAATCGCGGAATTTGCCGTCCGAGCGTTCGGCGGCTGACGTGACGCCGGTCTCGCCCAGCGACTTGGGTAAGGGCCGCGGCGTCGCGCGCGTCGCGCGCGTCGAAGTAGCCGGGCGCGTCTTCAACGTCGACGGCAAGCTGCTCGTGGTCGCCGACGCCTTCGCGCGCATCACTGTGGAGATGACGCGGGCGCCGGGCGTCGAAGCCGGTGATCTGGTCGTCGTCTCGGGGCTGCCTGGCGCCAAACGTTTGACCTCCGGCAAACTGATCTCACGCCAGTCGTGCCCCACACCGAGCGCCGCTGGCGAATTCTACCGCCTGGTCTTCGCCGGCGAAGCCGAACGCTTGCGCGACAGCGCGCGCGCAGCCGCGGCCGTGCGCGCCTTCTTCGTCGAACGCGGATTTTTGGAGGTGTCGACGCCGCTGCGCGTGCCCGCGCCCGGTGTCGACTTTCACGTCGACGCTATCGCGGCCAGCGGACAGTACTTGATCACCTCACCCGAGCTCGAGATGAAGCGGCTGCTGGTCGGCGGTATGCCGCGGATTTTCCAGCTCGCGCGCGTCGCCCGCGCCGACGAACAGGGCCCGCTGCACGCGCCCGAGTTCAGCATGCTCGAGTGGTATCGGGCGTTTTCAGGCTTAGAAGACGTGCTGCGCGATACCGAAGCGCTGGTGCGCAGTGTCGTGCGTAGCCTGGCCGGCGAAGACGACGTGTTCGTGCTCGGCAACCGCAAAGTCAGCGTGAAAGGGGCGTTCGAACGGCTCACAGTGCGCGAAGCTTTTCAGCGCTATGCGGACGTGAAGGACGCCGCGCGGCTGGCCGCTCGCGACGAAGATCGCTACTTCGAGCTGCTGGTGTCGCGCGTCGAGCCGGCCCTGGCCCAGCACGCGCGCCCCGTCTTCCTGACCCACTACCCGATTTCGCAAGCCGCGCTGTCACGGCCGCACGCAGCTGATCCCACGGTTGCCGAGCGCGCAGAGCTCTACTTCGGCGGTGTCGAGCTATGCAACGCTTACGGCGAGCTCACCGATCCGCGGGAGCAACGGCGGCGCTTCGTCAGCGAAGCCAAACGCCGTAAGGCGCTGAAACGCCCGGCTTATCCGCTCGACGAGCGCTTTTTGGCGTCGCTCGTCGAAGGCATGCCGCCCTCGGCCGGCAACGCTCTCGGCTTCGACAGGCTGGTGATGGTCGCCACGAATCGATCGACCATCACCTAGTCAACTCGGCACTTCCGCGCCGTGCGCGACGGCTATTACTGGCCGATGACCGGCGGCGTTGCCGCGGTGGCGCCGCTCAGGAACAGCACCATGTCGTCGTTGGCGGCCTGTGTATCGAACACGACGAAGTGGCCGTCGCTGGTCTTGGGCGCGCCGTACTGGCGCATGCCGAGCGTGAAGGCGCCGTTCGCGGCCTTGTAACCAACCGCCACCGCGTCTTTCAGCGGCAGTGAGCCGTCCGCGTAAGGCGGCTTGGCACTCGAATGCGCGGCCACCTGGGTGAGCCCGGCCGCGATGGTGTAAGTGGCGAGCGTCAGCGGGGGGCTGTAGCTGTCGTCGATGCCGAAGGTTTGGAAAAGGTGTTTGGCTTTGTGGCCCTGAAGTGGGGTTCCAACCGCGGCCGCGAAATTTAGCGGATCGGCCGGGTCGATCCACTGTTGCAAGAGCGACAGCACGGGGTGGTATTGCGTCACGCCGGGGCCGAGCGTCGGGTCTTCCATCGCTGGATCTTGCAGTACGCGCGGCAGGGTCCCCGCGATATTTTGGGGCTTGGTCTTGGTGCGCAAAGCGTCCCTCAGGCTGGCGCCGTTGCCGGACAGCACCGCGGCCTTGAAATCGTCGCCGAACGGCAACATCAGGCTGCCCTCGGTCGAGCCTTGGGAATGACCGAGGAAGAGCAGTCTGCTGCCGTCGATCTTGATGGCGGAGCCAGTGGAGGTCGCGGCGTTGATGCTCAGCGTCTTCGCGAAGCGCGCTACGCTGAGCTGGTCGGCGGCGCCTTGCAGCGGGTTGCCTCGCGCGGCGGCTGGGTTCAAGAAGTTGAAAAACAAGTTGTCTGGCGACTTCGTCGACGTGCCGCGCCTCGGGCCATGCTCGACCTGATCGATGCCGATGACCGCGAACTTCGGGGTGGCCGCGGCCAGCGCGCCCGCAACTTCGGGCCGCACGTGATCGCGGTAGCTGCCGCCGGTACCGTGCGCGAACACCACCGCGGGCCAGCCAGCAGCCGGCGGCGCCCCCGTGGGGACCGTGATCGACATGCACACATCTTCGTCGTGGGGCTTCGTGACGTCGATACCGCCGCCGTCGGCAGTCGTGAGGTAGGGCGCTGTCCCCTGCTGGAACACCGGAATGGACAGCAGCGCTTGGTACTCGTCGTAGCCCGCGACGTCGGTCCCGCAGGCGCGGCCAGCCGCAGCGTCAGCCTGCGGACAGGGCGAGACTGCCGCTCCCCCGCACTTGACCCATTGGCTGGCAGTGGGTGCCGGTCCGGCAGCCACCGCATCGGCTACTTCGGTCATGGGGGCCTGAACGGATCCGACGGTGAAGACGGACGCCGTGAGCACGTTAGCGACAGGCTGGTTCGCTGCGGCCAAGTAGCTGCGCAGCGGCGCAAAAGCGGCGTGGGCGGCTTTCAGCTTGGCGTCGGTGGGCGCAACGGCCTTCAGCACCGCCGCCATGTTCTCTGAACCGACGACAGGCGCGTCACAAGTGCCCG
>Ga0307508_10002190_pt1 | contig 20884 bp, 15 predicted proteins | sample 9_EM_MG_FD_203089 | JGI IMG/M metagenome (GOLD analysis project Ga0307508, IMG submission 203089) | Populus trichocarpa ectomycorrhiza microbial communities from riparian zone in the Pacific Northwest, United States - 9_EM | ecosystem: Host-associated > Plants > Roots > Unclassified | place...
TGCGGCTGCGGCGGATGCGGTATTTGGCCATTTGCATCTGGGTGCCTTCCCCGCAGTCAACCAGGAACAGGTGCTCGTCGAGCGTCACCACCTGGGAAGTAGGGTGACGGTCAAAAGCCGGTAAGGCAGAGTTATTTCCGAGAATGGTAACAGCCAGCATATATGTATAAGGTAAAAAAGAAATACGTAACAGCAAAGCCCCCTGAAATGCCTGGAATAATAAACCCGGCGAACGGTGTTTTAGAGCAAGACAATTTTAAGCGTGCTTTGCTGCTTTTGCCTGCAAATTAAGTGATTATAGCATACAGCCGGCAGCGTCTCCCTTCAAAACCGCCTTAAAATAACGGCTATGTCCATTAAATACCCGCTTCCGGGTATGTTGACGGCGGGGCAGGTGGACCTGAATACCCGGTATTACCCGGAAGGGGCCATCTGCCCGCCGGCAGACTGACGGCATGGCGGTTGGCTATATTTGTTAAAACTGGTTCCGCCAAGTGGGCCCGGGCGCCGCCGGGTGAACAATCGGCGGGTACTGTTTGTTATTATGCAGGATCGATTTCAGGGTTATCATCATCCATCAGTTCACGCTCTATTTCTTCCATCTGGATAATGTCCCAGGCTTCGCTTTCGGTAGGGGTAACATTCATAATTTCCAATAGCCCGGTTTTGTCGAGCGCCGCTTCCACAGCGGGTTTCAGGCTGCAGATGACAAAAGAGGCGTCGTGCTCATAAAAGGTTTGTTGTATATTTACCAGAGTTTCCGCAGCAGCGTCGTCCAGTATTTGGATGTCTTCACCATTGAGCACCACATTTTTGACATCCCCTTGCAGGTAGCCTAGTAAACATTTCTCTAAATCTGCTGTCATATTAGCAGCTAAAGACGGCTCATTGATGGTTATGACATGAAATTTTTCTTTGGTATTTGATTTGACATTCATAGTTTGTAACAATTTACCGCCTGTTAATAACGTTAAAAACAAGAAACTTTTTCACAAATCCCACGTATATGTGAATAGCGGGTTAAACGGTCCGACAGGCAGTGACAGGAATCAAAAATATTCGTTATTATTGTATCACCCACAAATCCTTGGAAAATGGACAACAATTTTTCGGCACAGGTAAAGGAAATAATATCGTATAGCAGGGAAGAGGCCTTACGATTGGGCAATGATTTTATAGGCACCGAGCACCTGTTGCTGGGGCTTATCCGTGAAGGAGATAATACTGCCGTCCGCATACTCAAGAGCTTTAACGTAGATCTGTACGAATTGCGCAAGGAGATAGAACTGGCAGTGAAGGACAAAACGGGGAAAAATATCGCCAACATTAACAGTCTTCCGCTCACCAAGCAGGCAGAGAAGGTCATCCGCGTTACCGTGCTCGAGGCGAAAGCGCTGAAGAGTCCTACGGTAGAAACGGAGCACCTGATGCTGTCGATACTCAAGAACAAAGAAAACATAGCTACTCAAATCTTAAATCAATTTGATGTGGATTACGATCTATTCAGGAACGAACTGGGCGTTGTAAAGAGCAATGACGTTCGCAGCGAATACTCAGAAGAGGGCGATGACGACTTTGACGAGGAAAAGAAATATTCGCAACAAAAGTCTAAAGCAGCCGGCAATGCCAAAAGCAAAACACCGGTGCTGGATAACTTCGGAAGGGATATCACCCGCCTGGCGGAAAGTGGTTCTCTCGATCCGATAGTAGGGCGGGAAGAAGAAATCGAGCGCGTATCGCAGATCCTCTCCCGCCGCAAAAAGAACAATCCCATTCTTATCGGCGAACCCGGTGTGGGTAAGACGGCCATCGTGGAAGGCCTGGCGCTCCGCATCGTACAACGCAAGGTATCGAGGGTATTGTTTGACAAACGCGTGGTAAGCCTCGATTTGGCTGCCCTGGTAGCAGGTACCAAGTACCGCGGCCAGTTTGAAGAACGCATGAAAGCCATCATGAACGAGCTGGAAAAGAACCGCGACGTCATCCTGTTCATCGATGAAATACATACCATCGTAGGCGCCGGCGGCGCCAGCGGCTCGCTGGATGCCAGCAATATCTTTAAACCGGCCCTGGCGCGTGGCGAATTGCAGTGCATCGGCGCTTCCACCCTTGACGAGTACCGCATGTACATCGAAAAGGACGGAGCCCTCGACCGCCGCTTTCAGAAAGTATTGGTAGATCCGCCCAGCGTGGAAGAAACCATCCAGATTCTCACCAACATCCAGAGCAAATACGAAGACTACCATAATGTATCTTACTCGCCCGAGGCCATCGACGCCTGCGTGAAGCTGAGCGACCGCTATATGACGGACCGCCTGCTGCCCGACAAGGCCATCGACGTGCTGGACGAAGTAGGCGCCCGGGTGCATTTGAAAAACATCAACGTGCCCCAGGATGTAGTGGAGCTGGAAAAGAAGATCGAGGACGTGAAGAACGAAAAGAACAAAGTGGTGAAAAGCCAGAAGTTCGAAGAAGCCGCTTCACTCCGCGATACCGAAAAACGCCTGCAGGAAGAGCTCGAAAAAGCCAAAAATCAATGGGAGGAAGAAAGCAAGCACAAGCGCTACCCCATTGACGAAGAGGCTATTGCCGAAGTCGTCAGCATGATGACCGGCATACCGGTAAAACGCATGGTGCAGGCAGAAACTGAGAAGCTCAAGAAGATGCACGATGACATGAAAGACATGGTCATCGGCCAGGATGAAGCTATTAGCAAGGTGGTGAAAGCCATCCAGCGTAACCGCGTAGGCCTGAAAGATCCAAAGAAGCCCATTGGCACCTTTATATTCCTCGGCCCCACCGGTGTAGGTAAAACCGAGCTGGCAAGGGCGTTGTCGAGGTATATGTTCGACAGCGAAGATTCGCTTATCCGTATCGATATGAGCGAATACATGGAGAAATTCACCGTGAGCCGTTTAATAGGCGCGCCTCCCGGCTATGTAGGATACGAAGAAGGCGGCCAGCTGACAGAGCGCGTACGCCGCAAACCGTACAGCGTGATATTGCTGGACGAAATCGAGAAAGCACACCCCGATATCTACAATATCCTGCTGCAGGTATTGGACGACGGGCAGCTGACCGATGGCCTGGGCCGCAAAGTGGATTTCAAGAATACGCTTATCATCATGACCTCGAATATCGGTGTAAGGCAGCTGAAGGATTTCGGTGAAGGTGTTGGTTTTGCTACCGCTTCGCGGATGCAGAATGCGGAAGAGAATAACAAAGCAGTGATTGAAAAAGCGCTGAAACGTACTTTCTCGCCCGAGTTCCTCAACCGTATCGACGATGTAGTAGTATTCAATTCGCTCGAAAAATCGCATATCTTCCAGATCATCGATATCCTGATGAAGGGTGTGATGAAAAGACTGGTCAACCTGGGCTTTAGCCTGGAGCTGACAGAAGAAGCGAAAACCTTTATAGCAGAGAAGGGATACGATCAGCAGTTTGGTGCAAGGCCTTTGCACCGCTCTATCCAGAAATACCTGGAAGACCCGCTGGCGGAAGAAATCCTGAGTATGCATATCAAGGAAGGCGATGTGCTGATAGCAGATTTGGATAAGGAGAATTCGAAGATCAGGTTTACGCTGAAAGAGAAGGCAAAAGAGAAATCGGAAGCGTAATTGATATATCTTTTTATAGCGAAATGCCGGGACGGGAGTTCCGGCATTTTTTATTTGGGGTGCTTTTGCGGGGTTGGGGCGCGCCTTCGGCGCGGAGGGGGATTTTACCACAGAGGTACACAAAGGTCGTTTCACAGAGGTACGCAGAGCTTTTGCTATGCAATACAAACGATTGCTACAAACAATTCGACGCATGCGTCCTCTTTCGACGCAAACGCCTCTGTGCCCCTCTGTGAAACGACCTTTGTGTACCTCTGTGGTAAAAAATGAGTGCCGAAGGCACTTGTATTATCATCTTCTCTCATTCCTAGAAATATGAAATGTTTTTTGCACTTTTGTAGAAAGTATAACCCGGATGTCCGTGTCTAAAAAAATAATCATTACTATCGACGGCTGGTCGTCGTGTGGTAAAAGTACGCTGGCCCGCCAGCTGGCCAAAGAGTTGGGATATACCTATATCGACAGCGGCGCCATGTACCGCGCCATCACCCTGTATTTCCTGCGCAATCATATCGACTGGACAAAGCATAAGCTGGTAGAAGATGCGTTGAAGAATATCACCCTCGATTTCCGTTCCAATCACAAGACAGGTCAGAGCGAAATGCACCTCAACGGTGAAAACGTGGAATACGTTATCCGTGATTTGGTGGTAGCCGAGAAAGTGAGCGAGGTAGCCGCCATACGCGAAGTGCGGGCCTTTGCCGTGCACCAGCAGCAGGTAATGGGAAAGAAAAAAGGAATAGTTATGGACGGCCGTGATATCGGCACGGTGGTATTCCCCTATGCCGAGCTGAAGATTTTTATGACGGCCGACAATGCTATCCGCGTAGGCAGGCGATTCAAGGAGCTATACGAGAAGAACCCCAACATTACGATAGAGGAAGTAAAGGCCAATCTCGAGATGCGCGATTACATTGATTCGCACCGCGAGGTGAGTCCCCTGCGTAAGGCCGATGATGCCATTGAGCTGGATAATTCGAATATGACGATGAAGGGACAGCTGGAGCTGGCGCTGGGCTGGGCCAGGGAAAGATTAGCCCATTCCGCCTAGCCTCTGCTTATTGCATCATATACAGCGGCTGCTCCACTTTTTTTACGCCATCACTCCATACAATTTTGTAGGCGCCGCCTGCGAGGCTGGATATATTCAGCTTTGTTTGGCGGCTGCTTTTGTTTACGGCAACCTGCTGGACTATCTTATCGTTGGTATCCACCAGCGTAAGCTGTGCAGCGTTGTCGGTAGCGGGATGTCCTACGGTAATAAAGTCTTTGCCGCCACCGGGATGTACGTCCAGGTACGAGCGGGCAGCAGAAGCTGTTTTGGTCATGTCGCCGGGTGTTTTGTCATCGGCAGACTGGGCCATGGAGGTTTGCGTCAATAAAAAAATGATAGCAAAAAGGCAAGTCGCTTTGTGTGCACGGACTGCGGGTGCTTTCGGAGAAAAGGGGTACAATTGATTCATTTCCAGGAGTTTTCAGGTAAATGCGGTTAATTAATAAAACCGTTTTTCGCAGGAGAAGAAACCTGGTTTTGACAAAGGGATATCTGATTGAAACTTTAGTTAAGGAGATGGTTCGTTAAGGAAGGCTGGATAGGTATGACAAAGTAAAATAATTATTTTTTATGCGGGTAAAAAAAAGTCCCGGGGTAAGTAGTTACCCCGAGACTTGTTTATGTATTCCTGCAAAAAGTTGATCTGGCGCATAAAGAAAGCGTTATCTCAAAAAGAGCAGCTCTCTATACTTAGGCAGCGTCCAGTACTCATCGTCTATCAGCAGCTCGAGCTTGTCTACATGGTAACGGATGGCGTCGAAGAACGGCGCTTTCACCTGGCTTTCGTAGGCGATGGCCTTGGTGCGGGTATTGTCGATGGCATTGACCACCTTGCGGGCGGTAATCATCTTTTCTACCAGCTCGCTTACTTTTTCGATGTGGCTGGCAATGACTTCCACGATGCGTTTCTGGTTGGCATAGGTGCTTTCGCCGCAGCCGGTATCTTTCAGTCCGCGGATATTGCTTATCAGCAGGTTCTGGTATTTAATAGCGGCGGGCAGGATATGGCTGGTAGCCAGCTCGCCAATCATGCGCGCTTCGATTTGTACCTTCTTGATGTATTTCTCCAGCTCTATTTCATGACGGGCTTCGAGCTCTACTTCGCTGAGCACGTTGTTTACTTCAAACAGCTGCTTGGAGCGTTCGCTGATAAGGGCATCGAGCGCGAGGGGAGTGGTCTTTACATTGGGCAACCCTCTTTTGTGGGCTTCCTTCTCCCATTCTTCGCTGTAGCCATCGCCTTCAAACAGCACTTTTTCGCTGCTCACGATGTATTCGCGGATTACGTGCATGATGGCGATTTCTTTTTTCTCGCCTTTATTAATCAGGGCGTCTACATCTGCGCGGAAGTTGCGCAGGGTTTCGGCCATGATGGTATTGAGCACCGTCATCGCGTTGGCGCAGTTGGCCGAAGAGCCTACGGCGCGGAACTCGAATTTATTGCCGGTAAAGGCAAAGGGCGATGTGCGGTTGCGGTCGGTATTATCGAGCAGGAGCTCGGGAATGCTGCGGTGCAGGTCGAGCTTGAGAATGGCTTCATCCTGTTCGTCGAACTTGCTGCCTACGCGTTCTTTGATATCCTGCAATACCTTGCTCAGGTACTGGCCGATGAAGACCGATATGATAGCCGGGGGCGCTTCGTTGGCGCCGAGGCGGTGATCATTGCCGGCGGAAGCGATGGAGGCGCGGAGCACATCGGCATAGTCATGCACAGCCTTGATGGTATTGACAAAAAAGGTGAGGAACATGAAGTTGGTCTTCGGCGTTTTGCCGGGGGCCAGCAGGTTAACGCCGGTATCGGTGGCCATGCTCCAGTTGTTGTGCTTACCGCTGCCGTTGATACCGGCAAAGGGTTTTTCATGCACCAGCACGCGCAGGCGGTGGCGGCGGGCCACGCGGTCCATGATATCCATGAGCAGCAGGTTATGATCCACTGCTACGCTCACTTCTTCAAAAATGGGGGCGCACTCAAACTGGGAGGGGGCCACTTCGTTGTGTCTTGTCTTGAGGGGAATGCCCAGCTTGTAGGACTCATCTTCGAAATCGCGCATAAAGGCATAGATACGCTCAGGAATGGAGCCGAAATAATGGTCCTCCAGCTGCTGGCCTTTGGCGGGCGCGTGGCCAAATACGGTACGGCCGGTGAGCAGCAGGTCGGGACGGGCGTTGGCAAGGGCTTCGTCTATGACGAAATATTCCTGTTCCCAGCCCAGGGTAGCGCTTACCCGGGTAATATTTTTATCAAAAAAGTTGGCTACGTCGACGGCCGATCTGTTGAGCGCTTCGAGCGATTTGAGCAGGGGCGCTTTGTTATCGAGCGTTTCGCCGGTATAGGAAACGAAGATGGTGGGTATGCAAAGGGTTTTGCCGCTGCCTATCTCCATAATAAAAGCAGGAGAGGAGGGGTCCCAGGCGGTGTAGCCGCGGGCTTCGAAGGTGGCGCGGATGCCGCCGCTGGGGAAGGAGGAGGCATCGGGCTCCTGTTGTATGAGGGCGGCGCCGTCGAATTCTTCGATGGCGGTACCATCGCTTTTGATGGTAAAGAAGGAATCGTGTTTTTCGGCCGTGGTGCCGGTGAGCGGCTGAAACCAGTGGGTAAAGTGGGTGACGCCCTTGCTGTCGGCCCATTGGCGCATACCGGAAGCGATTTGATTGGCTACGGCACGGTCTATTTTCTTGCCGCCTCTTATAGAGGTGTTGAGGCTCTTGTAGGCTTCATCGCTCAGGAACTCACGGGCAGCCTTGAGAGTGAACACGTTCTGATTGAAAATAGCGGTTATCCGGGCGGAGCCGGCTGTTTTTATTTCGCTTTTAGGGTTGTTGAGGTTGTCCAGCGCCTTGAAACGAAGTGATGACATATTGAATTATTTTAAAGTCTTAGTATGAGTTAAAAAACAACAATCCAGCAAGCGGGAGACTGCGGGTTCTACATATTACTATTTTTCTGCAAATGAATAATAATACCCGGTCAAGTTAAGATATTCCCGTCCATTTTTAAAAAAAGAAAAAAATCCCGCCTTTTTAGGGCGGGACTATTGCAATTGCCGTATAAAACCGGGTTTATACTTTGGCGGATTTGACAGTCTTGATGATGCGGGCAGCCACTTTATAGGGATCTGCTGCAGAGTTGGGACGACGATCTTCCAGGTAGCCTTTCCAGCCGGCGGCGGGAACGCCTACGGGGATACGGATAGAAGCGCCGCGGTCGGAAACGCCGTAGCTGAAATCATGGATGCTGGCAGTTTCGTGCTTACCGGTCAGACGTTTGTCGTTGTCGGCGCCGTATACTGCGATGTGTTCTTTTACGAAGGGGCGGAAAGCTTCGCATACTTTATCGAAGACTTCCTTGCTGCCGCCTTTGCGCAGAACGGTGTTGGAGAAGTTAGCGTGCATACCCGAGCCGTTCCAATCGAGGGCGCCCAGGGGTTTGCAATGCCAGTTGATAGAAACACCATATTTTTCACCGATGCGTTCCAGCAGGTAGCGGGCTACCCAGATTTGGTCGCCGGCTTCTTTAGCGCCTTTGGAGAAAATCTGGAATTCCCACTGGCCGGTAGCTACTTCGGCATTGATGCCTTCTACGTTGAGGCCTGCTTCGAGACATACGTCGAGGTGCTCTTCGATGATATTACGACCGAAAGCATTGGCGGCGCCAACGGAGCAGTAGTAAGGGCCCTGGGGAGCGGGGTAACCGCCTTCGGGAAAACCGAGGGGTTTGTTGGTCTTGATATCCCAGAGGAAGTATTCCTGTTCGAAACCAAACCAGAAATCATTATCGTCGTCTTCAATGGTAGCGCGGCCGTTGCTTTCATGGGGTTTGCCATCGGCGCTCAGTACCTCGCACATCACCAGGAAACCATTTTTGCGCTGGGGGTCTTTTACCACGAACACAGGTTGCAACAAACAGTCGGAAGAACCGCCGGGGGCCTGTTCGGTAGAAGAGCCGTCGAAGCTCCAACCGGGTGCATCGGCTACTTTACCACTGAATTCTTTTACAATCTTCGTTTTGCTGCGCAGGCTTTGCGTGGGTTTATACCCGTCGAGCCAGATGTACTCTAATTTAACTGCCATTGGTTTTACTAATTTGATACATTAAAAATTAATAAATATTTGCGATTTTCCCATCGCAGTAATTTTGGTTGGCACGAATGTACAATCAAATCGAATAAATATTGTGTGATTATTAAATTTTTCGAATTTGTAAAGCAAAACCACTAATTTTTAGATAATTTCTTACCATATAATCATAGTATAATTATTTGATATATGTATGGAAACGTAGTAACTTACTCATTATGAAGCACTATAAAGCAAGGGGTGGCGTTACATTTGCAGAACGATTGCAAAAAGAAAAGACGTTCTTATCAATGGATTATTCAAAGATTATCAGGAAAGCCTGGGAAGGATACGATTCTACCAAGATCATTCATACCATAGAGGATATCAGCCCGCGGGTATCTACCAATTATGTATACCGTATTACGTTTGAGGACGAGGATATTATCATCGCCAAGCTCTCATATTTCGGTAAATACGAGCATTTCAAGGAAGACCACCGCATCATTCATACGCTAAGCAATAACCTGCTTTACCCGTTTGAAAACCTGCTGGCCAAGTCGCTGTTGCGCAACAACCGCGTATATACCTATCGCTATAAAAAAGGAAAAACGGATGCCTGGGTGGTGTTTTACAACCCGGTACGCGTTGTGCAGCGCATGCCGCGGCGGCTGGAAGATGCCCAGATACGCAAGTTCGGGCAGCAGATAGCCCGGTTCCACAAGGCCTGCTCCCGGCTGAGGAATATCCTGCCCAAATCGGCCAAGACACTGCGCACGGATATTCATGCGCTGATAGAGCGGTTGGAAAATGAGAAAACGCCTTTTACGGAGGACCAGAAGGCTTACCTGCTGCACCACTGCGAGCTGTTCTTAAAGAACCGTCTTAAATGCAATACACGTCAGTTTGATATTATTCCCGTATTTATCGACTGGAACATCGGCAACTTCTCGGTGACCAATAAGCTGGAGCTATACTCCCGCTGGGACTACGACTGGTTCAGGATGAGCTACCGCATGATGGATTTTTATTTCTTCAGCCGCGTGGTATCGGATGCGGGCGACCGTACCGTATTCAGCTACCGCATCAATACGATGATGGAAGACCGGTTTATCCTGTTCCTGCAGGAATACCATAAGGTGAACCCGCTGACGGCGGATGAAATTTATTTCCTCAAAGAGGCCTATCGCTTCTTTATATTAAATTATGTGATCAAGGACGGCAGCTATTTTTTCAGCGAGCAATATGCCAAAAAGCTACAGGCGGAAGCCTTTGAGATTTACCTGCCTTCCATAGATACGGATTTTGATGCGGAGAAGCTGCTGAGCGCGTTGAAGATTAAGAACGGGAAGGCGGCGATGGCGTAGGAAGAAGCTGCAAGCAATAAGCCGCGAGCTATGAGCTACGAGCTGCGAGGCGCAAACGATGCAAAAGAGCTCGCAGCTCAACACAAACCAATACAACTGCATGATACCAATTGAAGATTTCAAGCCCATCCTGGATAGGTACAAGGTGATTTTCTTTGATGCTTTCGGGGTGCTCAAAAGCTATGGCGGGCTGCTGCCGGGCATAGAGCGGACGTTTGCCTATATCGAATCGCTGAACAAGGAATATTATATCGTTACCAACGATGCTTCGCGCAGCCCGATGCAGCTGGCGGAAGCCTATCACCATATGGGCCTGCACGCCATCCGGCATGACCGCATCGTTTCTTCGGGCATGCTGGCCAAGGAATACCTCGATTTAAAAGTAAACAACGGAATCGTAGCCTACCTGGGCACCAGCAATTCGGCCCACTATATCGATAATTCCGGCCTGCATACGCTGCCGGTGAGCGCCATCAGCCAGGCGAATATGGACGAAGTGAATGCGCTGGTGCTGCTGGACGATGAGGGTTTCAACTGGTTTGACGACCTCAACAAAACCGTTAATATTCTCCGCAAACGCACCATACCGGCCATCGTGGCCAATACCGATAATACCTACCCGCTGTCGGGTAATAACGATGTGTCCATCGCCATCGGCGGTATTGCTTCTATGATAGAGACCATCGTGGGCAAGCGGTTTATCCGCTTTGGCAAGCCCGACTCGCAGCTGTTTATGTTTGCGTACGATCTTATCCGGCAGCAATCGGGTATCACCAAAAGGGATATTGTAATGGTGGGCGATACGCTGCATACGGATATACTGGGCGGCAATAAGTTTGGGCTGGATACCGTGCTGGTGCTGTCGGGCAATACACTGCCGGATGATGCGGAGACGAGAATACGATCTACGGGCATCGTACCTACCTATATATGTAAGTCGGCGGTGATTGATTAACCCACCAGACGTCCCTACGGGACGATAGGGATTACGGTTGTTGTTTTCTACCTATCAAATATCCCTACGGGAGAACGCCGTTGCCAACAGGCATAAAACAAACAGTTCCGGCAGTACCCGGTAGCGTACGATGGCGCCGGGGAAGGGAACGATATAGCCGATGAACAAATAGCCGGATAAGGCGATGCAAAGCAATGCCCAGGCAAGCGGGTGATGAAATACCTTGCTTAATGAACCCCGGTAGCGGGTAAGGCATACCGCGATAAGCACCCATACCATACCATTTTCCAGCGCCACCAGCCATTGCAGGGCGCCTTTAGCTTCCCAGGGCCAGGGCCGAAGCAGGGTATTGACAAAGGCTTCGGGGGCCACGAGCAGGAAGCTGCCTGTATTATATTCAAGGGGTGTAAGGTTAAAGCGGGTATTGCCATGAAGGGCAAAAAAAGATTGCTGTGCCTGTACCACCGGGCGCAGTAAATTGAACGGCGGAGGACAAAAACTGCTGACCACCACCGCTACCGCCAGCACACCATATATAATACCGAAGGCTTTGACCTGTTTTATTTGAAACCGTACGGAGAGCCACCAGGCCAGCAGGGCGGGCAGCAGCAATACCGCAAAGTGATTGCGCAGGATAAAAAGCAGTCCGAAGCAGGCCAGGCAAAACAGGGCATTGCCGGCGCGGGGTCTTGCTATCCATTTACTGAAATAATATAAGAGCAGGCCGGTGAACAGCAGGATAAGACCTTCTGCACGGATGCCGCTGAGCCAGAACAGCGCGGGTAAAAACAGGAACACACTAATAGATAACGCGAATGAAGGCGAATGGGCGCTAATGAGGGGTGTTAATTTCTGTGAATGCGATAATGTTGGTTTGCGGGAACCGGGATTCCCCGACGCCGGTATTGGCGAACATTGGCTAAAATTCGTGACCATTAGCGTATACAAAAAATAAGCGCCCCAGAAACTGAGAAAGCTGAAGAAAACAACGTTGATATAATAATTACCCTGGCTGATAAGATTAAACGGGGCCATGATGCGGGTAACGAGCGCAAACTCCCAATATTCCAGCCGCGTGGTGAACTCGCCAAAATAAAGATCGGCATCGGGCACGGGGTGAAGGGTAAAAAGGGTGCTGAAAAAACGACCGGGCGTATGCAGCAGGCGCTGGTATTGCACCCAGACATCGTGGTTGAGCCCCCAGGTATCATCACCCTTGTAAAACCGGCCATATACATACCCGTACAAACTGCCGGCCGCTATTTTTACGCCAAGGAATAAGGCGCTTTGCCGCCATGAAAGCGGGACGGTTTTGTTACGGAGCATTATATATATAAGGCTGCTGAAAAGAAGGTATAAACCAGTGATGACGACAATGGTAAGCATGGCGTACTTTGAATGAAGACCGGGGCTTTTTTCAAAAGTAGGTGAAATAGTTTTACTATTTTTAATCGCTTAACTATAAGTTGTTGATGGGTAATATGCCGGATAATAAGCCGTTACGGATTGCATTTGTTTCAAACAGCGCCTGGTCGATCTATAATTTCAGGCTGGATGTGATCGGTTGCCTGCTGCAACAGGGTCACGAGGTGCTGGTGATGGCGGCCGACGACGAGTTTTCGAAGCTGCTGGTGGAGGCCGGTTGCCGGTTCATTCCCATACAATTCAACAACCGCACCGAGAGCCCGCTCAACGACTACCTGTTTTACCTGCACCTTAAAAAGCTGTACCGGCTGCACCAGCCGGGACTGGTATTTCATTATGTGATTAAACCGAACATTTACGGTTCGCTGGCGGCGGCCTCGCAGGGCATACCATCGGTGGCGGTGATAACGGGACTGGGCTATGCTTTTGCCCGCCGCAACTGGCTGTATCGTCTTATCCGGCGTTTGTACCGGCGGGCGCTGAAGCGGACCCGCGAGGTATGGTTCCTGAATAACGACGATGCCAAATGGTTTATCAATGAAAAGATGGTGAACATCGAAAAGGTAAAAGTATTGCCGGGCGAGGGGGTGAACCCGGGTCATTTTTCGCCGGGTTTTAATGGCGGTAAAAAGGACAACGGCCGGTTTCGCTTCCTGATGAGCACCCGCCTGCTCAAAAGCAAGGGCATCGGTATCTATGCCGATGCGGCGCGGATACTGAAGCAAAAGCAGTATGATGTCGATTTTGAGCTTATTGGTTTTTTTGAGGAGCGCCACCCCGATTCCATCTTGCAGGCGGACCTCGACAGCTGGGAAAAAGAAGGCCTGATACGATACAGCGGCTTTGCCCGCGATGTGCGGCCGTTCCTGCAGCAGGCGGATTGTTTTGTTTTCCCTTCCTTTTATAATGAGGGCATCCCCCGCGGCCTGATGGAAGCCGCCTGTATGGAGCTGCCGATTATTACGTCGCTCAACCGGGGCTGCAAGGAAGTGGTGCTCAATAATTCAACCGGTTATGTGTGCAATATGAACGACCCCTTCGATTTGGCCGATAAAATGGAGCGGATGCTCAACCTGCCGGCCGAAGAACGGGTGCGGATGGGCAAAAGCGGGCGTATATTGGTAACAAAGAAATTCGATGTGGCGAAGATTATAAAGGAGTATGAGCAGACGGTGAGGAAGATCGTGACACGTGAGGCGTAAAGCGTGAGACGTCTCACGTTTCACGATCTTCCTGATTCTCAGCCCCGTTGATAACGCGGGCATAAATTTATATCCATAATTAGACAGGGGTGCGTAATTTTGCGCTTTGAAACTATTATGGAAGTAACAGTTAAGACCGCCGAACAGCTGCGTATTACAGCAGAAGAATTCGAACTCATCAAGCAAAAACTGGGCAGAACCCCCAACTTCAACGAACTCTGCTCTTTCAGTGCCATGTGGAGCGAGCACTGCAGCTACAAAAATTCCATCAAGTGGTTAAAGACGCTGCCGCGCGACGGGCAGAAGATGCTGGTAAAGGCCGGCGAGGAAAACGCGGGCCTGATGGACATTGGCGAGGGCTTTGGAGTCGTATTTAAGATAGAATCGCACAACCATCCTTCGGCCATCGAGCCCTTCCAGGGCGCGGCTACCGGGGTGGGGGGCATTCACCGTGATATATTTACCATGGGAGCCCGGCCTATTGCCGCACTCAACTCCCTGCGTTTTGGCCACCTTACGGCTTCCAAAACGCAACGCCTGCTAAGCGGTATCGTGCATGGCATCGGCCATTACGGCAACTGTTTCGGCGTGCCTACCGTGGGGGGGGAAATATACTTCGAGCAATGTTATCATACCAATCCCCTTGTAAACGCCATGAGCGTAGGTATATTGAAATCGGGCGATACCATATCGGCTACGGCCAGGGGTATCGGCAACCCCGTTTTCTTTGTGGGTTCCGCTACCGGTAAGGACGGTATCGGCGGTGCTTCGTTTGCGTCGGCCGATATTACGGCCGAGAGCGCCGAAGAGCTGCCGGCAGTGCAGGTGGGCGATCCCTTCCAGGAAAAGAAACTGCTGGAAGCCTGCCTGGAAGTGATTAAGACCGGCGCCGTCGTTGGCATGCAGGATATGGGCGCTGCGGGCATTATCTGCTCTACCAGCGAAATGAGCGCCAAAGGCGAAGTAGGCATGCGTATCGATCTCGATAAGGTGCCTACCCGCCAGAAGAATATGAAGGCATGGGAGCTGCTGCTGAGCGAAAGCCAGGAGCGTATGCTGATGGTAGTGGAAAAAGGACGCGAAGCCGAAGTAACGGCTGTATTTGAAAAATGGGATTTGCCCTGTTCGGATATCGGCGAGGTAACGGGCGACGGCATCCTGCGTTTTTATATGCACGGACAGCTCGAAGCCGAGCTGCCGGCGTATGACCTGGTGCTGGGCGGCGGCGCTCCGCAGTATACACGCGAGTATAAAGAGCCGGCGTATTTTGAAAAGATACGTTCTTTTAATCCCGGCAGCATTGCCGTGCCGGCGGATTTGCAGGCAGTGGCGGAAAAACTGATTACCATTCCCAATATCGCTTCCAAAAGAGCGGTATACGTTCAATACGACAGCATGGTAGGTGCGGGCAGCGTATCTACCAATGCGCCAAGCGATGCGGCCATTGTAATAGCCAAGCCTACCAACAAGGGGCTGGCGCTTACCACAGACTGCAATAGCCGCTATGTGTTTGCCGATCCGTATAAAGGCGGGCAGATAGCCGTGGCGGAAGCCGCGCGCAATATCGTATGCAGCGGCGGTCAGCCGCTGGGTATTACCAACTGCCTCAACTTTGGCAATCCCTACGACCCGGAAGTATATTACCAGTTCGTGCATGCCATCAAGGGCATGGGCGATGCCTGTATAAAATTCGATACACCGGTAACCGGCGGCAACGTGAGCTTTTACAACCAGAACCCCGATGGTCCTGTATATCCCACACCTACTATTGGTATGGTGGGATTGCTCGACAGCGTGGCCGATAAAATGACGATGGACTTCAAGGATGCCGGCGATGTATTGTTCCTCGTGGGCAAGAGCAGCGACGATATCGGCTCCAGCGAATACCTGCATAAAATACAGGGTGTGGAATACAGCCCCGTGCCGCATTTTGATTTGGAGGAAGAATATGCATTACAGCAGAAAGTGGCGGAGCTGATAAAGAATAAGGCAATTGAGTCTGCTCATGATGTGAGCGAGGGCGGCCTGTTTGTAACCCTGCTGGAATCTTGTTTTAACCACAACCTGGGTATTGATGTGGTAGCGGCCGACGAGACGGTGCGCAGGGATGCTTACTGGTTCGGCGAATCGCAAAGCAGGGTGGTGGTAAGTGTGAAAGAGGAGAACGTGCCCCTGTTTAAAAAGCTCATCGGCGGTTTTGCACATGAGGAGCTGGGCGAGGTAACGACGGGCGCCGTGGAAATAGACGGCTCATCGTGGGGGAACGTGATGGAGTGGAAAGAAAAATATGATAACGCTATCGGCAATCTGCTGGCGGGACATGAGAGCGAGGATGCGATGGCAGCGCTTTAAAACGGATCAATGGACAAGAATGCTTCAATAGTTGTAACAGGCGCAGCCGGTTTTATCGGTAGCTGCCTGGTGGAATTTCTGAATGAGAAAGGATATGCCAATCTTATCCTCGTAGATGATTTTACAAGGCCCGACAAGGCGCCCAACCTGGAGGGAAAACAGTTTGCAATAAAAGTAGAGCGGGAAGATTTCTTTACCTGGCTGCATGCCAACAGGCCGGCGGTACATTTTGTATTTCATATCGGCGCCCGTACCGATACCACCGAGTTTAATTATTCGGTGCACCAGCACCTGAATGTGGACTATTCGCAAAAAATATGGCGTTATTGCAGCTCCCATAACATCCCGCTGGTATATGCTTCTTCCGCGGCTACCTATGGAGCGGGCGAGCTGGGATATGACGACAGCCATGAAACGCCGTTTCGGTTACAGCCGCTCAATGCCTACGGCATTTCCAAAAATGAATTTGATAAATGGGCCTTGCAGGAAACGGCACAGCCGCCCTTCTGGGCGGGGTTGAAGTTTTTTAATGTATATGGCCCCAATGAATACCACAAGGGACGCATGGCCAGCGTTATCTGGCATTCGTTTAACCAGGTAAGAAAAGACGGGCAGGTAAAGCTGTTTAAATCGCATCGCCCCGATTTTAAGGACGGGCAGCAGCTGCGTGATTTTATCTATGTAAAAGACCTGCTGAACGTATGCTCCTGGCTGATGGAAAACCAGCCGGCTTCGGGGCTGTACAACCTTGGCACGGGCAAGGCCCGGTCGTTTGAAGACCTGGTAAAAGCTACTTTTTCGGGACTCGATCTGGAACCGGATATCCGGTATGTCGATATGCCGGAAGACATCCGCGACAAATACCAGTATTTTACCGAGGCCAATATGAACAAGCTCCGGCAGGCGGGATATACAAAAGAGTTCTGGTCGCTCGAGAAAGGCGTGGGCGATTATGTGCGGAATTACCTGGCAAAGGGAAAGTATTACTAACTTTAATGGATCACAAGGTATGCCATAGCTGTTGATCGCTGCTGCGTTTCAGATGGCTGTTACAGCTATGGCATACCTGACAAATAACAATCATGAGTAAAAAAATTGCGATTATCGGCGGCGGCAACCTGGGTACCGCTATTGCCGAGGGATTAATACAAAGCGGGTTTGTAATGCCCAAGCATATTATCATTACCAAGCGCAATGTGGCCACGCTGCATGAGCTGGAGCGCAAGGGCGTGCTGGTGAGCGACGATAATAAGGAAGCGGTGCGTTTTGCCGAGCTGGTGATACTGGCGGTAAAGCCGTTCCAGGTAGATGATGTGCTGGGCAAGCTGAAGGAAGACCTTACGCCCAAAAAGCATGTGCTGGTATCGGTTGTTACCGGTATTACAACGGATCATATCCTGAAAGCGCTGACAAAGGAAATACCCATTATACGGGCCATGCCCAATACGGCCATTGCGATACAGGAGAGCATGACCTGCATCAGCCACCGCGCTGTAAGCAAGGACGATCTTGAATACGTGAATGAATTGTTTAACCAGTTGGGTCGTGTAGCGCTTATCGAAGAGAAGCTGATGGATGCGGCTACTGTGCTGGGCGCCTGCGGCACGGCCTATGCCATGCGGTATATACGCGCCAACATACAGGGCGGTATACAGATAGGCTTTGATGCGGCGACGGCCAATCTTATTGCCGCGCAAACAGTGAAAGGGGCCGCCGAGCTGCTGCTGAAGAAAGGGACACATCCCGAACAGGAAATAGACAAGGTGACCACGCCCAAGGGATGCACTATTGCGGGACTGAACGAGATGGAGCACCAGGGCTTCAGCTCATCGCTGATCAAGGGCATTGTGGCTAGCTATGATAAGATTGTGAAGGATTAACAGGGAGATTTTGCGGGTTTTTATACCGCTTAATTTAGGTTGCATATGCAATATTATCCCCCCTGTTGACCGTTAAAGCGGGACAAACGATGGCGAAGGGCGGACGGATAGGAAAATATACGGTCAGTTAGGAGATCTGCCTTGTGAAAGGTTGATTTACAAATGAATAAAGTGAATGTATATTTTGAATACCTATGTTACACAAATGATATTATTTTGTATGTTAAAATAAATTCATTTAACTTAGCGTTCCTTTAACCCCGTGGAAGAGCACGCCCGACCCTTGTTAAACAACCAGTTTATGAAAAGAAATACCAGTTTGATCGTACTGGCATGTGAAATTGCAATGATTGTTATTCTTCACAGTGTCAGACTATACCAGTCAGAGCATAAGAGCGTTGAGATAAATAATACTGTTTCAAAGAATGCGCATAGCCATCCGGCAAAAGGAGTATTCCTGCTGCTGGGCTTAAAATAAATTACACACACTAAAAGGAAAGCAATAGGCATTCGGATTTATCCGGTGCCTATTGTGGTTTTCAGGAGAGCCGCCAGGCGCTACTGCTTTAGTATCGTTGTGTTTCTTACGCCAAGTTTCTCAAATACCAGGCGATACGCGCCCGCGGTATACCGACTGATTTTCCATACTACTTTATTGATACCGGGCCGGCAATGAATACGCCTGTTTTCGAGGATGCGTCCCGAGAGGTCCTGCAGGCTGATGGCGCCATCTTTTTCGATGGCGCTAAACAGCAGCAGGGTAATCATATCCCGCGAAGGATTGGGATATACCTGTACCGACGCGCCGGTAACTTTACCGGTAGGCGCCGGCGCCAGGGTAAAGCGTTGTAAGGTTTTTATATTGCTTTTCAGCAACCAGTTGCCCGTTCCATCGCTATAGTCCTTTCCTTCCGTTATCCAGTAGTTTTGCCCGGTCGGGGCCGTGAATAAATTCAGCTCATTTTTATTGTTATCGCCCAGCTCGGCATCGAAATAGAAAAAACGAAGCGTAGCAGGCGCGTCGGTGTGGAGCGAGGGCGCTATATCGAAATAGCGTTGTATGCCTGTTTGTCCATTGATATTATCCTGCAGGCTATGCCCGCGGGTGATAGTGGTAAGGCCCAGGTTATCTTTGCTGGTTATTTCAACGCCTATATTGCCGGGGTTTACGGCATGGGGGGCATTCAGCGGAACGGTGATGCTGACAGACCCGCCGTTATCGCCGGTGATGCGTGCTTCGTTGCGCTCCCCGATTATACGGGCGGCGCTGCCGAGGCTGAGCCTGTTGGCGTTCAGCTGCAGGTTGCCATTGTCCAACACCATATCGCCGCTTACGGCGGCATTGTTATAGAGCTGCAGCCCGCCGGAGGGAAGGTTGACGGCGAGCCTGTAAAAAGAAATGGGATTGCCGCCGCCGATGTATGCCTGCGTATCGCCGTTAAAAGACACGGTACTGTGGCCGGTGATAAAATGGCCGTTGTTGATCAGTGAAATATTGTTCAGCACAATAACGGGAGCGCCTGTCACTATTACCTGTGCGCCGGGGCCGATGCGCAGGTTTTGTGCGCGGGAACCAAGTATGAGTAAAACACATACGACAGGTAATAAATAATATTTTTTCATACAAGCGGTTTAAGTTTAATGATTAGTTTGAAGGGATGAAATCAATTTTTTCATATCGTCCAGCTGCTGTTGCAGACTGGTTATTTTTTTATTTTGTTCTTCGAGGGCAGCGATTTTCTTATTCTGTGTATCGATGATTTTTTCCTGTTCCTGTACTGCTTTTACGAGGGGTATTACAAAGGCGTCGTAGCTAAGGCTGTAATGGCCCTGTTCTGTTTTGGGTTTGATGAGGCCGCTGAAATTGTAATGGGCTTTTATGGCGGCCTGTTCTACTTCCTGGGCGATGAAGCCGGTGCGGCGGAGGCGGGTGGCTTCGTCGTAGCCGGCCTGCATAGCATAGCTTTCCGTATTGTTTTTCCCCGTGACTCGGTCCCATTGTGCATCGAAACGTTTTACATCAAACTGGTAGGTGACGGGGCGGAGCTGAAGGATAAAGTCTAATCCTTTTACATCTTCCTGTACATTAAATTTAAAGCGGCCGTCGGAAGGGGTGGTGAAGGGCACCTGTCCTTCGATGACGGTAACGGCGGCATCGCCGATACGTACTTTATTGGAGGCGTCTGCGAAGGCATTGGCGCCGATAGCGGTGGCGTTTATTAAATTATTAGAGGCAAAAGCAGTGGCCTGGAACCCTACTACTGTAATATTGCTTCCGCCAAAAAAGGGTACGAACCTGGGCGGGATCATTGTTCCCGCGCCCACGGCTGTATTATTGTCCCCGCTAAAAACAGCCATCGCCGCAGACCCTACAGCCGTGTTATTAATGCCTGAAGTATTATTATACAAGGCCCGGTACCCTGTGGCGGTATTGTTGCTGGCGGTGGAATTATTGGTCATAGCCTGGTATCCCGAGCAGGTGTTGTAATTGCCGGTGCTATTGGCCATCATCGACCCGGCGCCGCTGGTTACGTTATAACTGCCGGTGGTATTGATGGAAAGCGCTAAAATGCCTGCGGCCACATTCGAATTGCCGGTGGTATTTGAGCTGAGCGCATACCGCCCTTCGGCCACATTGCCACTTCCTGTTGTATTATTCTGGAGGGCGTATGTGCCGGTGGCTGTATTATCTGAGCCGGTGGTATTGGCTACCAGCGCCTGCAGCCCGGTAGCCACGTTAAAGTTTCCGGTGGTATTCGAAAACAGCGCAATTGAACCAGTTGCGGTGTTATTATTCCCGGTGGTATTGGAAGACAACGCGTTTGCGCCGGTGGCCGTATTGTCGTGACCGGTCGTATTAGAATACAACGATAGGTGACCAGCGGCTGTATTGGAGCCGCCGGTGGTATTGGCATACAGGGAGTGATAACCGGAAGCTGTATTGGCGGCACCGGTGGTATTTGAGAACAGGGT
>Ga0307508_10002191_pt1 | contig 20882 bp, 17 predicted proteins | sample 9_EM_MG_FD_203089 | JGI IMG/M metagenome (GOLD analysis project Ga0307508, IMG submission 203089) | Populus trichocarpa ectomycorrhiza microbial communities from riparian zone in the Pacific Northwest, United States - 9_EM | ecosystem: Host-associated > Plants > Roots > Unclassified | place...
GAAGCCTATCAACTCAACTCATCATCTGATAGTCTTATTGACCTGAATACCCCCGTCTAGAGCCCGCGGGGGGGTAAGGTTTCGCGTGCCATTTGGCACGGAAACTAGTTACGGACTAGGGGATACAAAATGCCCACAGAAATTCGAGTCGTAGCTGTCGATGCGTATATTGCGTTCCTCCTGGTTGGCGCAATTTAGGTTTTCCAGTAGCAACCTGACGACGGGACCGTACTTATGGAATTGTTTCCACAAGGTTCGTAGTCCTGGAACCCGCCAGCTGCGACTATTTCCGACCACTCCCATACGGGCATGTACTACAGAAGAGCAGCGCTTGCCTTCTGGAGTTGCTTGTAATTTCCCTCTCTTGGAGATAATGTGACAACTATCAACCACTCCTGCCCCATGAAAGCTTACGAGGATATCGCGTGCCTGCTAGTCGGCGGAGCCCACACTACGATGTTCGTGTAAACAGGATCATTTAAACCGCTCGTGCAGAGACGCGACACCGTGTTAGCAGAAAGAAGAAACTGCACGTACCCTCGACCTTCATCGGTCTGCAATACGGTCGGAAGCCCTGCAAGGAGACGGTCCACGAGAATCGCTGACTGGAACCAGATCGTTCCAATACCGGGGTTCCCGGTCAAAATGATGCTTGAGTGAGTCCTCTCCCTCTGCGGCCGTTTACCTTCACCCATATATCCGTGCTCCTCCTCTAAGCCCTTGATGAAGTCCAGCATCTCTCGATAGGTTTCTCGAAAAACCAATGCATTTGGCTTGCATGGCAAAATCTTTAACCACAGCTCTGGATCCCCCCCGGGCGTGCGCTGCAAGAATTCGGTGTACGAATAATCCTGACTACCGTCAGGCAGGAATGTAAGCACAGAGATGGACTTCGTCGTGAAGATGCGATCGCGTAAGGCCTTCCCTTTATCCCCGAGCAAACGGTACAAATTCGTCGCTTTCACTCGTTGAAGACTCTGTGGCGGTTCGGTACCTTGCAAGTTGGCCCTGTAACAGTGTAAGCCGGTCGCATGGACTGAGAGCATGATATCGGTGCCTACTCTCCAATCCCCCCTTCCCGTTACCTTGATCCTCCTCACCAGATAAGAGAGCTGTCTACTCGGACCGGCCGGCAAATCACATTCAACATGCCAGAAATGGGGGGTATCGCCATCGGTCAGGAACATGTCGCCGTCGATCTCGGCCTTCTCGAATGTCTTCCAGTTCTTGTCATTCCGCAAGATGTCACGTAATTGTTTGAAGCTCAGCAACTCCGCTTCTGTCCACTCTTTGACAACAGCAACTGAAGTTGCCCGGAGTCGGTTGGAGGTTGTTCTCCGTGTGCGTCAACGTGGTCTTTCGTCTGTGCTACGTGCAAATCCAGTGACTTTGGTGGCTTTTCGGGCAAAAGAAAAGAGAGAGAAAAGAAAAGAAGAAAAGAATGTACCTATGTACACTCGGCTGGACCGGAATGGAGTCGTACGCACGCAGGCGAACGGCAAACAACTGCGTCCTCATCGTGCGTGCTTGAGGGTCCCGTGTTGGTTGACTCTTATCTCACCCGACGTGCGATAGATATCTACGCCTCACTTAAAACGCATGGTTTTTATTTCGGTTACCAGTTTAACCACAAAACTATGTATCTTAAGTGGGTAAATATGGTACATAACTCGATCCTCGAAAACGGGGAAAAAAAGAAGAAAAATGCAACTGTTGGATTGCGGAAAGGAAGGATTGGATGGCGGATGGATCGAGTCGGATCATGCGAAAAGAAAACGAGAAAAAAAAACAGTAATGAAGGGGAACGTGATGACCTTTTTTTCTTGCTCTTTTTTCTTTTCTTTCCATCTTCGTGTTTCCTCGATGCCCTTTTTTATCCTATTTTTTTTCCTCTTTCTTCGCCGGCACATGGACAAATAAATTTTGATCATAGTTTCGGTTTTTTTTTTCGTCGACTGCTGCTTTCACCAACACACATCGCTTTCCCCCACGTTTGTAGCCTTGTCGTGCACAACATACGTACGTAATCACTGACAATTATTCCTGCACCGGGCCGTAGTCGGAGAGGCGCCGAAGATCAGGAGCGGCGCTGCCGCCACGACGCATTGGCAGTTATCCGGCAATGCGCCCAGCTCGCGACTTGAAGGGGTCGCTTCATGGAAACTCACTCGCGGCTGGCCAGCTGCCGGTGGATTGATGTCTCCCCGGTCGGCATCTACCGTGATTCAACTCGTCACCCCGTCCCGCAACACAACAGACAGCGGAGTTGCCAGTGCAGTCCACCCACGGGCTGGCAAAAACCGAGTCTGCGCACGGCTGCATCGCGAGCTTTTCAGCAGGCGCCGATGCGGTGCTGCTGGCTGATTGCTGCTGGCTGATGGCAGTGGTTGGCTGGATTGGGTGCCGTTCTCTCTGCGTTTCGATCGCCGTCTCGCAGGCTGAGTGGGTGTTTCCGGGCGGATCGCCCGCAGACCGGTGGCCGAGCGGCAGCGGAGGCGGTGGATTATCGAGCGCGTCTCCAAGGCGGGCGTCAGCGGGAAAATGGCGATAACTGCTATCGCTATCCTCGTGCGTCTGCGTGGCCCCTCCTTTCTCTGTTTAGTTGGCCGGTTGAGCTAGCCGCCCGCAGATAGAGAGTCCTGCGCGGCACGCGATTGGGCGGCGGATGCTGACTGACGGTCGATCGACCACCGGACATGCCTTCACGACGTCGTGAGAAGCGAGCAGTTGCAGACGATCCTTAGGGCCTGGTCGTTTCCAACGCATTTTTAAATTCTAAATGCTGAGAAGCTCCCGAACTAACGTCGAGCCGTTCTAGACCGACCTTCCGGAAATCGCGCCGTTCCAGACCGACCTTTTTTTTTTGTTTATTCATACTCGCATGCGACCTATATAGATCATGCGTACATTTTACCCAGGTTTCCCGTCCGCAGTCCGCGCAAGGCGGCTCGTTGCCAGCTCCCCCTTTTTGCCCCGCCCAGGCCTGTCCCAGAGAAAAGATGACTCGTACCAAGGAAAATGACAAAGAAAAAAGAAAAAGGAAAGTGTGACCCGACCCCTTAATCCTCTCCTGCCGTCGCCATGAACGAGGGGGTGGGTAGGAACAGCGGAGGTTCCTCCCCAGCAGCCGCCTCGTTCTCGGCGCCGAGCTCCTCCGCCCTTCCAGACCGACCTTTTGGACGCTGCGATATTCCACGCCAATCTCCTGAACGTTGAGGCCTGCGCCATGGTAGTAGGCTATTCGGACTAGGACTGGGCGGGCGACAAGCATGATCGGAAGTCTCAAGGTGGGCTATATTATCAAAATGGCTAGAGCGCCGATTTCTTGGAAAACGAGGAAGCAAGATCGACTACCGAAGCCGAATACTTAGCTTGCTCAAAAGCAACTCGAGATGCCCAAGGGCTCATATTCCTACATAGTCGCGTTACCGGCGAAATTGTAATTCCACTTATTCACTGCTACTCGAATGGCGCGCTGAGCTTGACACCGCTGGTGTTGTCAAATTCGCAGTGATCGATACTCTCGTGAATCTCGCAGAAGTTATGACGAAGGCACTACCATCGAACAAGCATCAGTATCTTACTAACGGCATCTGTCAACGCTCACCTCGATAAACGGTTCTTACAGCATTGGTCTACACCATAAACGGCTGCTGCGCTTTATGCGGAGGTAAGGGTTTCTTGATTGGAAATTTATTGAATTAACGTTTCCTGCACTACGTACGTCTTTTATCGTTTTCATGTTGTAAGCCACTCTTTCCTACTGAGGGTTTCTCGCACAGGGTTTACCGCAGAAGTTTTAATAGGCAATTGGGATTTCGTATTTTTCATTTTCATTTCCATCCTTTATGATGTTCCTTCATGGCATTCGGTCTTGCTTACTGCCACGGAGCCCTGCAAGAGGGGAATTGTTGTAAAATCTCACTCGTTCTGCTTTGTCCTGTCTACATAGAATCAAGTCATAAACGTGTATCAGACCCTTCTCTTTTTCAGCATTTCTCTAGACGGTACAATACACACAAGACTTCATAGCTCCATCAAACATCCATCATTATCTGGACACCATTGTTGCCGTACCGAGAACAACCCTTCTGCCCCTGTAGGACTCTTATCAGATGGGATCCTCAAATGTCCTAATCTGGACAGTGACCGTGAAAGATGATAAGAGGTATGACACGATCGATGCAAACATCGTATACCTATCTTTCAGGTTGTAAGGTGAACACACGTCCTTAGGCTTTGGAGCTCGTAGGCCACCTTTGCCATCTACCCTGCCGTGTGTTGCGTTTGATAGAACACCCACTTTGAATGCCGTCGACGGTCGGAAGCGCTTGTTTCTTGTGAGTAGGATGTGTAGGCGGAGGTAGAATGGTCTGCTGTTGCGTGAGTCTGCGGGCGGGTCTTCGGTTTCGGTATACGAGCTGATAAGGGACGACCAGCTCCACCTGTAGTTTCTTGAAGTGGGGGTTGAAAGAACACGAGCGGTGAATTGCAATATGGCTGTGTCAAGTGTGTTTGGTGTAGTGAAATTGCCTTTGCTGTCCGTGATGCCTGTAGACTTAATTTCTGTGGGCATTTTGTATTGATGATGATGATGCTTCATTGATCGTGTGCGTCCCTATTGGATCATGACGATATTATATACAGTCCTTTCCCGTTCGCCGTCCGCTGCGCCCTCGAACAGTCCGCCAGCGGCTCGCGGCGACTCCCCCTGCCCCCGCCTGGCCTGTCCCCAGATAAGAAGGAAAGAGAGAAAGACAGTAGGAAGGAAGAGAGAAAGAGAAAGGAACGCGTGACAGAAAGAAAAAGGGAACTAATGAGACTGTGCCCCTCCCCTCTCCCTCTCCCCCCCCGGGTCTGGTGGCCCCGTCCTCGCCCCCACCCTTGTCGTTCTCAAGAAATCCAAGACTGCTCCAGTGCACCGCTCGTCCGCAAACATTTCCTTAATCGTAAACCGGTTCTTTCCTCTCCCTGTCTTTTTCCGTATCTCCGCCCACATAATCTTCTGTTGCATCCTCCACCTGTCACAGTTCTTGAACAGGTGTTCCCTCGTCTGCGTCCTGTACCGGCACCACCCGCATTCCGCCGTGTCGGAGTTCTTTATCCACGTGGGCATTTTGTATAGGTCTAGATTTAACATTCTCACAATGCTATTTCGCGTGATACAATATTGCACCAGTGCGCTAACCCGAAGGGCACTAGATAGCGCGCTAAACCATTTTTAGAAGAAAGCCGCGTATCCGATGCGGATACCCACCTCGTCAAGAGTATACCGACCCATCGGGTTTCCCGTCGTCCCCAGTGTACTCTTCCCCGTATTCGGCTCGTCACACCTGGCTCATTCGTTTCCGCAAGAATCCAGTGGAAACATCAGTAAAGGGGGCGAGGCAGCTGATGTAGCATCTGTCAATGCGCTACCGCCGATCAGTGAGGAGAACAATTCGGGAGCGGGGGGTAGTTCTCGCTGGGAAGCCGAATCCTTGGGGCGAACAACGATGTCATCGTTCGTTTCGTCTTCCGGATAGGTCGCTGTTCGGCATTCTGAGTGGTGGGCTGGCTGGTGCTGGCCAGATGGAGACGGCGGTAGGCGTACATCGTGGTTGGTGAATGGGGTCTTGCCTACGGCGGCGGAAAAAGACTTTCACCTATTTTTTTTACGCTAGTAGGTTGCTCAATCTTCGGCAGTCCGTCCAGGTCATACCTCTTCCAACTACCCTCACCTGTAGCATTACGGGTTCTGTGGCGCCGAGTTGCTGGGCATAGCGATTGTTGGGCCGGGGAACGCTGCATTCTCTCCGATGGGCTGGGCCCATGTGTGTCGAATGACCTGTTCCATTGATACTCCCCGCCATGGCCTAATCTAACTCTAGAATTATCGAATATACTGTACACTAGCCTAACACGAAGAGGAGAAGGGAAGAGCGCTCCCGGTACCAGTGCCGGACGCGTTCGCTGCGGATTAGCAGCCTTCGGAAAATGCCCCCGAGGCCGCCCCTGACGGATCGGGTATAGCCACGAACGTCAGAAGATGAGCCTCCCCCCGCCGACCGCGTCGCCTAGCTTCGGACTCTGCGCCCGCACAGCCTTGAATAGGCTCTTGACCGGGTGGGCGCGCAAGTGCTACTGAGTTTCCCTGACTACTTCCGCGCACGGGGCACTGTTACCTAGGTCCTGCTCGCGGTCCACGTTGACGAGTGGCACGCCGTGGCGCGACTGCCGCTGCGGGATCTGCGTGTGCGCCGCCGTCAGACTCGGGAGTGCATGGTGCTTGAAGGCGCGCACGACGGACACGTCGCTGTCGCTGCGGAAGTGCCGCCGCTCCAGCGAATCGTCACGGAAGTATTGTGGAGTTTGGAACGACGACGACGAAGCAGGCGAGTTGAGAAGGCTCGTCATCAGCGACTTGAAATCCTCACCGAGTCGGCGGAGGTTGTTCGAGCCGACGGTGTTGGTGGAGAACCGGCTTCGATCACGCATCTTGGGTGGCTCCGGTGGTGGCTCCAAAGTCGGGATGATGGTGGACGGAGACTGCACCGGCGGACGAATCTGTCGGAGGTGGCTCGGTGCTGTGTGGATTGTTGCCGCAGGCTCGGTGTAGCACGGAGGCCCGGCTATGAACGTATTTCGTGAGCTAAGGTAGAGGTGCAGTGAGGTTGCGACGATGCCGGATGTGTTGATGACCACTGTCGCCATGAATGACAGCTCCTTAACTGTCGCACCCCGCGTGGCGGCGATGAAGTTTGGCACGAGAAGGATCTGAAAAACCGTCAGCTTTGCGGATAGTCGAGGTGTCGCCCGATCTTGATACGCACCCATTGGACCATATTGGTAGCGATAAAGCAGAGTTCTCGACTCGCTGCCATCCGGCCCTCGATATCGATACGCGCCTGCTTGGCTAGGTTGATCCAGATGACCGCAGCCAGACAGGCCGTCAGGAGAAGCGCGGCTATCAAGACTGCGACGCCGACGTCGGCGAACCCTCCTACGAGCATCATCAGCTCTCCCGAGCAGACCTGCTGGTCGTCCTTCCAGGTTCTGAGCCACACAGGGAGCATTGTAAGCGTGAGCATCAGAACGAGTCCGCAGAACATGAAGAATACACGCTTCAACGACCTCGGCTTGAACCGGGGAGAGAGCACAGCTCTCAGGCCCGTGTCGACTGCAAAGACGAGAGCGATATAGCTCGGAATCCACATCGCTGCAACGCAAAATCGTCAGCGAGCGGAGTGGAGGAACGAAAACACAGTAATGAGGACAGGGAATAACCTATCCACGCCACCACCGCCCACTGCTCACACATGGTGAACCCTCCCAAGCCCTGACTCTCCACGATCGCCAGCATGACGCCCTGCGCAAACACCATCATGCTAAACATCAACGGAAACAACTCCTTCCCGGACAGCAGTTCCCACCACACGGGCGCCGTGATCAATCCGGCCTTTTCGAGGTCCAGCGAAGTGGCGCGTGCGTTGTGTGCATCCCAGCAGATCCGTGCGCCCAGCGAGACCGACGATGCGATGTTGATTCCGGTCAATATCACCGCCGCCATGCGGAGACGGTACTGGTGATCGGGCCCGGTTTCGGGGGCGCGGGGGTGCATTTCCTCTCCCGATGAACAGACAGCCGGGGGAATGCAATCGGGGGAGGCGGAAGCAGCGGTGGGGCGAGGATCGATGGAGCATTGGAACCCTCCATCCGCGAAGGCGGACGAACCCCGGTTATCAACGATCACCAGAAGCAAGAAAACGGCAGAGCTGAGGGAGGAGGAAAAAGCGTGTAGCTCGTTTAAAACACCAGCCAGGGCTCGGTCACAATCGGCTGGGATCGGTGCTCGGGCGCTTCGGACTGGGTAGGCATAGTCGCATACCAAGACGTTTCGAAAAGCGGTCAAGTTGGAAGTTGGGATGGCCTGGCAGTCGAGACGGGATAAAAAGGATTAACGGCCTGCCCGTAAGGCTTGATCCGCCACGTGCGTGGGGAAGGGCGAGAACCGGTCATATCAGACCGCAGATATATCCAGATGGCTAATCGAGGCGGCGATTGGCTGGGCTCGACGAACGAGTCCCCGTGCGAACGTCTCCCTTGCTCAGGAGGTCGTCGCTCTGGCTAACAGTCTGTTCCGAATCCGCTGGCCCCTCCGCGGAGAGTGGATACAGATGCTGGATTCGTAGCGCTGCGCCGTCCGCCCATTATCGACACCCATTATCGACGCTCGTGTCGTTGATCGGGAGCGCTGAATGCCGCAGACACGGGCCCGGTGAACGCCTGCGCGTGTTCTGGATGTTCCGGTAGGTGCGTTGGGTAGATACTTAGATACTGGGTTATCTGCACCGTCTATCTATTCCATCCGTCGATAGGAGAAACACGATCGCAACGGACGGCAGACGTGTCACCGGCGTGTGGGCGCTTCCAATGCGACACGACACGGTTTCTCCGATGCGCACATGGTCTAGTCTAGCCCCCATCGCCGAGCGGAGGTGTCCCGCGTGTTTCGGGACACCCGTGCTAGCAGCTGTCACCGCATAGATATCTATCGACAATTCTGCAGATCTGAAACATTTGTGTTCATGCAAGACGCGTTTAGCCGTTGGGTGAGTGCGGCAAGCGAACTCGACGCGGTGGAGGTGCCAGCCGCACTGCACTAACTTAGTCTTACACCGTCCATAAGTGTGGTATGAGTACTCTTTTAGGGAGTAGGTAAGTGCATAGGGGGTATTTGGTGGGACGATTGTTTCCTCTCGCAGCTCCCCGCAAGCGGGGCTTAAATGCCCGGTAATCTGCTGGTACTATATATATCTCCACGCCCCTTGGCGCATTGCCCAACGGGTAGTCCTAATATGGCTTTTGACTATCGGTTAACGTGTGTTCACTCCTGTCTGGCTATATTTGCACTTAAATTCCAAGGTTCTCCTGTAGGATGAATTTGATGGTAACAAGCCCCCAATGGAGCCGGCAAACTGCCGCAAATGCGTCCCTCACGAGTTGTCTGCTGCCCGGGGCATTTTTATCCCTACCAGCGGGCCGGATTGTGCACGGGCCGGTAGACACTACGCACGTACAGGGACAAGAAGGAGATGCACTCACGTTCCAGTACACCACACCTGCACCCTCCTTGCTGTGGTCTCAATCGCCACTGGACGACAATACAACGAGGATAGCGTACGTACAGAGTGTATGTTGGTTTGCTCCCCGATGTTGGTCATTATGCGCAGCGGCGATAGCGAACGAATAAATGATACAGATGGTTGTGCTGATGATAGTCATGTATCGCATGCTACCTTATCAGATCATGGTGATATTATGTCAGTCAAAAGGCGGCGGAGGTGCAGTTGAGATTGGAGTCCGATAGTTAAATCCGTGTGAGTTGGGGCCGGCGCGTGCGATTCTCCATACGACGCGAGAAAACTAATTAATTGTGCGGTCTGTTTCAAATTTGCGAAAGTGTGAGCCCTCGCCACCACACTGGGAGGTGCTCCGGGCTGCCCAGCGCTAGGCAGTTGTCCAGTTACATATCACACCAATCAAAACACGACCCAACACGCGAGCGCACAACGCCCTAGGTTTGGCACGCATTGAGAACATCCGACATAACTTGCCATCCCCATCACCCACATCCAACGGAACGGATCCACTCCGCCTTCACCTTTTTCTCATCCTCCTCCTGCTCCTCGACAATAATTTTAATTTTGAAACCCCTGCAACCGGTACGAACCAGGTATTGGGGCAGCTAAGTGTGCTAGCAGTAGGTCGACATCGTTGAGGTCGTAACAGTTGTGGTGGGACCAGCGCATTATCGACCGTGCATGAGACTATTGGTCCACGCAAGTGATCGCCGCACCGGCATGACCGCACTTGAGCAGCTGGGAAGGTCCAACTACTGTGGCACAGTTCTTCACCACTCAGCAAGATTATTCAACGCTAAGGGCACAGTAGCAGATCCGACAAGAGATGAGCGAGCGCTGTTTCACTGGGGCCGTGGTTCGTGTGGCGCTGGAGGAACTGGGTGGGTCGGGTGCGCCGCTGCGGGAAGGGGGGCACGCTCGTCGTCACCGGGGGACAGTGGTAATGGAGATGCCGAGGGTGCGCCGAGGAATTGCTGAGAACGGGAATCGTGGTATACAACGTGGGCGACACCGGCGAGAGTAAAGTGCATACCTGGCGAGGTTGAACGGTAATAAAATTAATTCATTGTGATTATCTACATATTTCATGCGACGAGGGGCGATATCTAGACCTTGGATCGCGGCTATCGACGGAATTGGCATCTATGTAGTTATGCTTCCAGTGCATCCTCTGAGGAGGCTCTTTGCTATGTCAGCAAGCATATCGGGCGTTTGCAACCTTTTTTTTGATTATTCATACTCGCATGCAACCTATATAGATCATGTTGAAAGTGATGAACGTGTGTATTGTCTAAGTAAGGCTGAAGCCTCGAGAGAACGGAGAATATAGGGGTAGGTCCATGCCTGCCGCCATGACTAAGCAACGAGTGAGATATTACAACACTTCCTCCCTTGCTGCGTTCCGTATTTCCGTGAAAACAAAGCAGCAAGCGCATATAAGAAACGAGAGAACATATGTCCAATACTCACCGTTGGCCTCATTAAAACCTACACAGTAAAGCGGGTGGGAGAAACCTGCTAGGAAAGAGTACCAACTCCAATTGTCTGTACAGAAGATAACCAATAAAACCAATAAAACCAATAAAACCAATAAAACTTCAGATTTTCATATGTGGCCGATACTGGTGGCAAAGTGTTGGTGTTTTTCGAGGCCGAGAGCCTTGGTCATGATGTTGGCCAGATTGTCATCGGTGGAAATGTCAGTGAAGTTGACTATTATTACACCCAAAAAACTACAGGGTCGGAATTTGGATACTGACTGGGTAGGAAGGCATCGGAAACTCATCACACAGTCTTAGGACGGCATACCGAGACCGGGCAACTGACAACGTCGGGGCTCAACTCGGGTCGACTGATTCTGCAGTACCAGAAGATTCTGGGCTAAATACCAGCGAGGGTCGGGAAAGTGCAAGTGCTGTCGCAGAGAAAGACTATCTTGGTGGTCATCAGACGGACAAGCAATCGGAAGGAAACGGGAATGCAATGAGTAGCAAGTCTAGATCACAGAATAGGAGCAGGGTTGTTTCCAGAGGCATGGTGTCCAGAGGAACAACACCACAAGTAGGGAATTGCTGTACAGTCGCAGATGTCTCGAAGGCCTGAGGCGATATCGTTGTACTCCGTGGTCAGAGATACAAGAGATGATACTACCATTCGCATTCTCATCATTGAGACCAGATTATGGCGATGAACTCTGGGCTTTGCCAGCACACGAGAGCATGAGCGTATCCCCCACTTATCTGAGATGCTTACAGTGATTATGATGTAGCGCATACGCTGTACCAAGGTGAGGGACATCGACATTAGGAAAAAAAAAAATTGCGTCCTGAGTGTCCAGACGCATTAGACGCACTGGACGTTTCGGACACAATCTGCTTAACTCGGATGCAGATCACCACGACAATGTGGGTCCAGACGCAGCTTGCCACATCAGGAAAAAAAATCTACGTCCGGACGCACCAGGCGCTCGGGACGCTCAGGACGCACCCTGGCAGGGCACATACCGCTCCCAACACGAAACGCACAGCCAATGTGAATTCGGATGCAGCACGCCATGGCACCGTGCATTCGGACGCCGTATACCAGGGTGCCGTGCATCCGGACGCAGCACACGATGGCACCTTGCATTCGGATGCCGTATGCCAGGGTGCCGTGCGTCCGGACGCAGCACGCCATGGCACCGTGCATTCGGACGCCGTATGCCAGGGCGCTGTGCGTCCGGACGCAGCTCGCCATGGCATCTGCTTACCGGACGGAGCGTGTCAGGGCATTTTCCTTCTGGACGCAGCCGTGTCAGAGCATTTTCCTTCTGGACGCAGCCGTGTCAGGGCATTTTCCTTCTGGACGCAGCCGTGTCAGAGCATTTTCCTTCTGGGCGCAGCCATGTCAGGGCAAATGGCGTCCGGACGACGCGTGTCATGGCACCACGGTCACGCTGTCTGTCTAGGCACGGAACATCGTAGCAAATACTCTTGTCGCATTCGCAAACACGCAGCGGGTTCCAGGCATAGTGACTCAGTCCAGTTCTATTCATTCTATCTAATGTACATCTATATATGCTACTACCACACTTCGCGGGGAAACAAAGGAAAGTTGGCAAATACGGCACGACGCGTTGAGCACGACGTGATGAGCACGATGCGATGAGCACGACAAGATGAACACGACGCGATGAGCACAACGATTATGAGGAGGATGGCGATGAGCACACTGCCGGCGGCGAGGACGATAGCAAGTAGGACGCGGTGAGTATGATTGCGAGCTTTGTGACATGGTTAGCGCAGCTCTCAGAGTGACAGAGACACCGGGAAGTTGTACAATACACAGTGAGGAGTATGATGTCAATGAGGGTGCTGGCGGTGAGAACGATAGCGAGTAGGCCGCGGCAAGTATGAGCGCGCGTAAGACGTGGCGAGTATGATGTCAATGAGGGTGCTGGCGGCGAGGACGATAGCAAGTAGGACGCAGCGAGTATGATTGCAAGTAAGACGCGGCGAGTATGATGGCGAGCTTTGTGACATGGTTAGCACAGCTCTCGGAGTGACAGACAGCGGGAAGTTGTACAATACAACGTGATGAGTACGATGTCAATGAGGGTGCCGGCGGCGAGAACGATAGCGGGTAGGACGCGGCGAGTATGAGCACGCGTAAGACGCGGCGAGTATGATGTCTATGAGGGTGCTGGCGGTGAGGACGATAGCAAGTAGGATGCGGCGAGTATGATTGCAAGTAAGACGCGGCGAGTATGATGGCGAGCTTTGTTACAAGGTTAGCGCAGCTCTCAGAGTGACAGAGGTACCGGGAAGTTGTACAATACACAGTGAGGAGTACGATGTCAATGAGGGTGCCCGCGGCGAGGACGATAGCGAGTAGGACGCGACGAGCAAGTCGCGGTGAGTACGATGGCAATAGAAAGCGCCAAGCCACTACTAACGCTTGCGCTTTTGCAAGGTTCGGCTCATCACTCATAGATAGACCCCTTTTTTCTTCTCCTTTCACCTTGTCCTACTCGTCGACATTTTCCTAATCGATATCTTACTCGTTGAGCCTTTCTCGCCATCATACTCGCCGCGTCTTACTCGCTCTCATACTTGCTGCGTCCTACTCGCCCACACTCGCCGCGTCCTACCCCCTATCGTTCTCACCGCCGGCACCCTCATTGACATCGTACTCGTCACGTTGTATTGTACAACTTCACGCTGTCTGTCACTCCGAGAGCTGTGCTAACCATGTCACAAAGCTCGCCATCATACTCGCCGCGTCTTACTTGCAATCATACTCGCTGCGTCCTACTTGCTATCATCCTCGCCGCCGGCACCCTCATTGATATCATACTCGCCGCGTCTTACTCGCTCTCATACTTGCTGCGTCCTACTCGCCCACACTCGCCGCGTCCTACCCACTATCGTTCTCGCCGCCGGCACCCTCATTGACATCGTGCTCGTCACGTTGTATCGTACAACTTCCCACTGTCTGTCACTCTGAGAGCTGCGCTAACCATCTCACAAAGCTCGCAATCATACTCGCCGCGTCCTACTTGCTATCGTCCTCGCCGCCGGTGGCGTGCTCATCGCCATCCTCCTCATACTCGTCGTGCTTATCGCGTCGTGTTCATCTTGTCGCGCTCATCGCGTCGTGCTCATCACGTCGTGCTCATCGCGTCGTGCTCAACGCGTCGTGCACAAGGCGTCGTGCTCAATGCGTCATGCTCACGGCGTCATGCTCAAGGCGTCGTGCTCAACGCGTCGTGTCGTATTTGCCAACTTTCCTTTGTTTCCGTGCAAAGTGTGGTAGTAGCATATATAGATGTACATTAGATAGAATGAATAGAACTGGACTGAGTCACTATGCCTGGAACCTGCTGCGTGTTTGCGAATGCGACAAGAGTATTTGCTGTGATGTTGCGTGCCTTGACAGCCAGCGTGACCGCGGTGCCATGACACGCATCGTCCAGACGCCATTTGCCCTGACACGGCAGCGTCCAGAAGGAAAATGCCCAGACACGGCTGCGTCCAGAAGGAAAATGCCCTGACACGGCTGCGTCCAGAAGGAAAATGCCCTGACACGGCTGCGTCCAGAAGGAAAATACCCTGACACGGCTGCGTCCAGAAGGAAAATGCCCTGACACGCTCCGTCCGGTAAGCATATGCCGTGGCGAGCTGCGTCCGGACGCACAGTGCCGTTGCAAGCTGCGTCCGGATGCACGGTGCCATGGCGAACTGCGTCCGAGTTAAGCAGGTTGCGTCCGAAGCGTCTAGAGCGTCTAGTGCGTCCGGAAGCTCAGGACGCAATTTTTTTTTTTCCTGATACACGGCATCTGCCTACTGGACGGAATGTGGCAGGGCATTTTCCTTCTGGATGCAGCCGTGTCAGGGCATTTTCCTTCTGGATGCAGCCCTGTCAGGGCATTTTCCTTCTGGACGTAGCCATGTCAGGGCATTTTCCTACTGGACGCGTCCAGGTGACGTATGTCATGGCACCACAGTCACACTGGCTGTCAAGGCGCAGAACATCGCAGCAAATACTCACTTCGCATTCGCAAACACGCAGCGGGTTCCAGGCATAGTGACTCAATCCAGTTCTATTCTCTATATCTAATGTACATCTATATATGCTACTACCACACTTTGCACTCCGAGTGCAAGCACCCATTGTCACGCCCATCGTCGCGATCAAGTAGTAATGCTGTTTTGATCTGAGTAGTATTGCCCAGTGTGTTGGAAACAAAGGAAAGTTGGCAAATACGACATGACACGATGAGCACGACGATGAGGAGGATGGCAATGAGGACGCTGGTAGCGAGGATGATAGAGAGTAGGACACAGAGAGTATGATGGCAAGTAAGACGTGGTGGGTATGATGGCAATTGTGATGACAAGTAAGACACGGCGGAAATGATGGCGAGTATGATGGCGAGCTTTGTGACATGGTTAGCGCAACTCTCAGAGTGACAGAGATACCAGGAAGTTGTACAATACAAAGTGACGAGTACGATGTCAATGAGGGTGACAGTGGCTAGGACGATAGAGAGTAGGACGCGGCGGGTATCATGGAGAGAGAGATGTGATGAGCATGATGGCGATCTTTGTGACATGGTTAGCGCAGCTCTGACAGACAGCAAGGAAGCTGTACAATACAACGCGACGAGTACGACATCAATGAGGAGGATTGTCGATGAGTTTGAGGATGGTGGCAAGAAACTTAGCGAGAAAGGTGCAATGAGTAAGATGTCGATAAGGAAAATGTCAACGAGTAAGGCATGTTTGATGGCGGTGAGTATGTACGACGAGGTAAAAGGAGAAGAAAGTAGGGGTTCAGGAGCGATGAGCGAGCTGAACCTTGCGGAAGCGCAAGTGTTAGTAATAGCTTGGTGCTTTTCATCGACATCGTACTCGTCGCGACTTTCTCGCCCTTATACCTGCAACGTTCTACTCGCTGTTGTCACGAAACTGGCGCAACAGGCTCCTTGGCGCCTGCGCCAGTGCCGTTCTCACCCTTGTCGGCCTATGGGTCATCCTCGTTTCTGCTGCCACAGCCGCGTTCATCCTGCGCGCTTAGACGCCTCGACCGATCTCTGCCATATCGTGCCGGTAGCGATATCTCCCCAACCTACAGACCGCCGGCCGGTCTAGGTCCCTTCTCCTTTGTCTCTGTTATAGGGCTTGCATGTCCTTCTTCTACGTATGTTGTTTCCTGTTGATTATGCTTGCGCGTCTTTCCTCCTGTTCGCTATGTCTGTTGTCTCCCATTGATTGAGCTTGCGCGTCCTTCTCCTTTAATGTTCCGAGTCTTGTTTCCCCTTGATTAAGTCGTACGTCATTCTTCCTTGTTTCCTTACTGTTACTGCTTGCGCGTCCTTTCTCCTGTTGCCACCAGTAGAGTGTTGGCTGCGCGGCGGCCAAGTACGATCATGTGATTTCCTTGGGTGCGACGATTGAGTCATGATGAGCTATGGAGGAACTGTGTCAGTCTTGCGGGCAAGCTGTGATTCCACAGAGGGAAGGAAAAGTATAAAGGAAGGACGTGGTAGCTAGTCTGGAGATTCTTCTCCATGCAATCTATTATCTCTCTCCACAGACCTACCTCTCTATCCCCGTGACCGGCGCTGCGACCATCCCTCCCCAGAACAATGAGCCCAAGCAAGGCGTGTGAGAAAAGTCGCGAAGAGACCACGCCGGGTGTGACAGATACTGCGAGAACAACGTGCCCATGCAAGGCAAATGAGAAGAGCCGCAAAGAGACCACGCCGGGCATGACGGATACCGCGAGAACAACGAGCCCACGCAAGGCGTGTGAGAAGAGCCGCGAAGAGACCACACCGGGTGTGATGGATACCGCGAGAACAACGAGCCCACGCCAGACGTGTGAATACACTGGAAGTGTGAGTACGCCGGAAGTGTGAGTATGTTACACTTGAACGGATATCCCGAGTACGTAGCTAAGATAGAGAACAATTCAGTGGCTAGAGGACGAAGGAGGCTGAAGCCGTGGCTGGAGAGATCAGAGAGTCTAGGTCGGAGATAGACGGAGTTAGAGCGGCCGAGGCCGCGGGAACTCCGGAGAGATGAAAGAGATTGCAAACAAGTAGGGATCAGATAGGAATAGTCTTAGGCTGGACTCCTGCGGGAAGATAGCTACTCGGGCCAGACTCCTGCGGGAAGACGGCCACGCCGGTCCGGCTCCTGCGGGAGAAGGGCCGCATCACTCTCAGCGGAACAGGGAGATCCCGTGGGACAAAACCCGGTTGGCTCCTGAGGGAGGGACCCCGCTCACGGTGCAGAGGGAAAAAGTCTGGACTGACGCCGACCCTGCTCCGGCGCATGAGCACTTCATCTATCTTATCTACACCCCGACTATGACCAATAAATCCACCCACGTTCCTTCCGAGGTGCAGAACACCTCGGAGGAATCGACGTCTGACCCACCCGCATCTCTCCGAAGGCACACAGTTACCTCGAGAGAAAGAACTGTCCGGATCACCACTTCTCACTTGCGTGCTCACCGATATAAAGAAAGATTTCTCGACCCAAACAAAGGGAAATCAGCACGAACATCCTCATCAACACTACCACCGAACCCACACACAAGATCTAAGATTATTCCGTTGTGAATTATCGAAAGTAGCCTGATTACCTTTTGATTCCCCAAAACACTCCGGTTACGGGACAACCCCAGTGTCACACTATAATCTTGATCTCAAATCACCCTACTTTCAGATTATATGCCCTCGTTCGACCAGGACCATTCCCTACTACTCGAACTGGCAAAAATCAAAGAACCAACGAAATCCTATCGCCTCGATTACACGTTTGCCCAAATCGACGAAAGCCTATCCACACACGACGAGTGGGACGAAGCACTAGACGGACCAACGCCGAGCGAAGAAAGTATCGACGCAACACCTCATTTCTGGTATACCCAATATTGGGCCAACTGTGCCAAGCTCGGAATAAGCGCCGACCTCGACGGACACGAATTCCGTGAAATTTGCGATTACACATTCGAGGACGACGAATCCCTATATACTGGACACCCCTTAGACCGATACTAGCAATGTCAACAACATCTGATGTCAACATGTTCCGCCTCGAGGCCCCGCAGGATGTCCTACAGATCACCGACGGAACGCAGCCAGATGAACAGGCCCTGGAAATCCAAAACCCGGCCGAGTGGCTACAAATCCTGGCCCAGCGGCAGCGCCAGGCCGAGGAAGACCTCCATCGTCTAGCGGGCATATGTGGAAACACCATCGACCTAGCAGATGAACGAATGAGAGACATCGAGAGAGCCTACCAGACGCTGTCTGAAGGAACCAGGTATGTCTACGATCGATTAGGTGCTAACGAGAAAGTCACGGAAAGATGGATACGCACCGAACTTGCGAACGCGGCCAGCGCCTACCAAGCATTCACTAGAGATGTATGGCAGGCCATCATTGACCGAACACAAGAAGACGGCCAGCGACAAATCAACCAGAAAACCCAAATAGCAAGGGTAAACGACGCCCTGGCCTTTCTAACAGAAGCAAACACAGCTAGAAGCGAGCACCTCGTACGGTTCCAAGGGAACATAGAAACCTGGGCAGCCAACCACCAGGACCAAGTCGACTTCCTGCAAAAACAATTACGAGAGGCCCAGGAAGAAATCAGGAAAGTAGCCGCCCGAATACCACTACCGGAATCCCCGCGGCAGGCACCTCTGTTCCCGCGACCCACGACGCCCCAGCCATGGCGTAGCCCGGTTCGACCCTCGACCTCCAGCTTGGCGGACGCCTTGCAGCAGCTAAAAGCGGGACCGGAAACTTGACACCGACCACCTGTCCCACCAAGACCTCCACGCCGAGTACGGCCGCCAGCGATCTCACCGCTAAGAAGCCCGCTGCAGTTTGGAGGAGGAGCACCCCCTCCACGACCACCCCGACGGCCGTTACCACCGGCCCCATCCCCATCTCACCCGGCCAGGCCCTCACCGCCACCGGCACCACGCAGCCCAAGCAGACCCCGACCCACACTCACGTCCCAAGAACTGGTACAGCTGGTGGCTGAAGGTGTCACCCGGGCCCAGCGATACCCCCACAGGGAGAGACTCCAAGTGGCCCACCTAAAAATGGAAAACCCGGACAAGTTCGACGGAAAGAGCACCACCTCCTTCAACCAATGGTGGGAAGCGGTCACCATGTTTTTGGGATTCTATCCCGAGATGGAAGACCGTCAAAAGATCGCATGGATAGGAACCCTCCTAACCGACACGGCCAAGGCCTGGCACCTGAACCGATACCAGGACCTGGGGGATACAGACACCTGGGTCAACTATGTGTTGGCGATCCGTACAGAGTACCACAATGAACGCGAAGGAGCGGACGCCCAGCTTAAGCTGGGGCAGCTAAAGTACCAGGGCTCTATCCGCACCTACATGACGGAATTCCAGGCGCTCAACAACTTCGCTCAGGCCACGGGAGAAGGACTCCGGGAGAAAGTCGACATGGCAATGCCCGACAGCATACTAGATATGCGGTTCAATCAGAACGAGGAAGACCCGATCGACGACGAGGACTTCCTCCAAGCCACCTACCGGGCAGGAATACAGGTGGAAAAGAAAAAAGCCCTCAAAGCAGCCAAAGAGGCAATGCGCGCCGGCCCCGCCCCAGCCAAGGGGGAAACCAAAAAAGATGACCGACATCGTGACAGCCGACAGGAGAAGGAAAAACGGCCCTCTAAGCAAGAAGAAAACCGGGAGCCCAAGAAAAATGAGGCTCGCTCACATAAAGGGTGGGGGCACATAGGGGCCGCACTACAAGGAGTACCCCAGAATGAGGTGGACCACCACAAAAAGGATCGAGACAACTGCTGGCGTTGTGGAAGACCAGGACATAGGACCTTCGACTGTTTCTCCTTCCAAACAATACAAGGAACGGCGCTACCACCAGCGCCATGGAAAGTCGCCGCAGCCGCCGCAACCACACCCACGACGGCCCCCTCAAACAAACGAGCACAAGAACCGGAACCCGAAGCCGTGCTGGCCACCAAGCAACAGAAGGTGGCCGCGGTCGAAGAAATGATCACGGACCTACCAGCTTGGGCGGACCCTGACGACTCGGATTTTTAAGAAACGCCCCCACGCCGCGAGGGAAAGCGTTCAACCTAATATGCGGCACCTCCAAACGAAAGAACCAAGAATCCGAGGCGGGACCTTCCAAGAGAAGTCGGAAAAACGAGCGCCCCATAATCACGATGCTACTGCATCACCACGAATCAAGCTATCCGGTTAAGGTCCTTCTGGATACGGGATGCTCGATAAGTTTGATAAGTCAGCAAACGGTTGAACGCTTGAAACTGAAAAAACGACTTCACAAAGAACCAAGGATTATCGGAAATTTTACTGGAGAACCTGTCAAAGACGCCGGGCAATATTATACAAAACCATTACGCCTGCAGCATCGAAGGCACTTCTCGAAAGAAGTTTTCGAAATCTCGCCAATGGAAGAAGGAATCGACCTGTTTCTCCCGTTCAAATGGATAGAACAACACCCACCGCAAGGAGCCTGGACAATGGAGGAAATACGTTTCAACAGCGCGAAGTGTCTGGAAAACTGCGATAAGTTCACAGCCAACAAATTTTCGCTAACATGGGATGACGCCGCGGCCACGGATCCCGCGGCCCGCACCATTGGACATATATCAGCAGTAACGGACAATCCAACATCAGGAAAAAAAAAATTGCGTCCTTAGCGTCCGGACGCACTAGACACTCTGGACGTTTCAGACGCAACCTGCTTAACTCGGATGCAGATTGCCACGACACCGTGCGTCAGGACGCAGTACGCCATAGCATTTGCTTACCGGACGGAGCGTGGCAGGGCATTTTCGTTCTGGACGCATGGTGTCAGGGCATTTTCCTTCTGGACGCAGCTGTGTCAGGGCATTTTCCTTCTGGACGCAGCCGTGTCAGGGCATTTTCCTTCTGGACGCAGCTGTGTCAGGGCATTTTCCTTCTGGACGCAGCCGTGTCAGGGCAAATGGCATCTGGACGACGTGTGTCATGGCACCGTGGTTACGCTGGCTGTCAAGGCATGGAACATCGCAGCAAATACTCGCGTCGCATTCACAAACACGCAGCGGGTTCCAGGCATAGTCACTCAGTCCAGTTCTATTCTCTATATCTAATGTACATCTATATATGCTACTACCACACTTCGCGTTTCCAGCACAAGCACCCAGCATCACATCCATCGCCGCTGTTTTTGACGCGCGTAGCATTGCT
>Ga0307508_10002192_pt1 | contig 20875 bp, 15 predicted proteins | sample 9_EM_MG_FD_203089 | JGI IMG/M metagenome (GOLD analysis project Ga0307508, IMG submission 203089) | Populus trichocarpa ectomycorrhiza microbial communities from riparian zone in the Pacific Northwest, United States - 9_EM | ecosystem: Host-associated > Plants > Roots > Unclassified | place...
CTTGAGCTTGGTAGAGCTCATCATGGCCATTTTGGAAAGGGTTTCTATCGACGGGAATTTGTCAAGGTCTGCCTGTGTCAGTATGCGTTCTACGGTTTGTATGCGCTGTACGTCTTCTGTTTTCGGGTAATCGAAATGCTTCCTGCCCGCTTTGGCCGGTTGACGGGCCATGAGGTTGAGGAAGAATTTTTCGGTGAGCATCCATACCCGGTTTTGGAGCACCAGGCGGCCGAAATCGTCTTTCAGGTTGGTATTGAATATTTCGTTGAGTATCGATTTGAGCTCGAAGTTGATGGTTTCGCGGTGAACGTTTTTGATGCCCTTGCTGGTATACAAGGTCAGCGCCATGCGCAGGGTTTCGGGTACGAATTTCTTCACCATATGGGGGCTGAACCAGATGCCTACCCTTTGCAGGCGGGTGCCTTTTGAATAGTTGATCTCCAGTTCCATATTGGTAGACGAAAGAAAAATATTGCTGCGTGATTTGACCGTTTCCTCCAACCGGTCGGCGCCGGAGACAAGCCGGAAAAACTCACCTACCTGCACCTGGTTAAAAAACAGCAATATGCCGTAATCCCCCGTCGGTTTTCGTATAAGGGTAAAATCCTCCCGGAGGGTAAAGTCCATCACCACACACGACATATCCCTGCCTTGCGACATGGCAAAAATGCTTCCTTCTCCCAGTTCCGGAGGAAGTGTAAGATAGTTTCCCGGTGCAGTGATCTTCAGGTGAGCGGCCAGTTCTTTTAGCCACCGGACAAAATCTTTTTGTTCAAAAACGAAAGGGGCTATCAAGAAAATCGTTTTACGGCCTAAATTACAAAAAAAGGATTGTAACCTTCATGCCCGTTAATCATAAGAATAGTTGTTTTTTTGCCTTTAAAACATTATATTATTACAATATGCTTCAGCGGCAGATAATGACGGGTTTAATTATATTAAACGGGCTTGCATCGCTGCAGGCCGTCATTATTTTAACAGACTTTTTATCTCGTTGAGCTTGAGTAATGCTTCCACCGGAGTGAGGCGGTTGATATCCATATTCTCCAGGATCGTTCTTATTTCATCGAAGGTTTGCGAATGCGCATCAAATATAGAAAGTTGTACCTTTTGCGTCGTAATTTTTTTTACCTGCTCGCCGATATTGTCTCCCACCTGTTTTTCTTCCAGCTGTTTGAGAATTTCATTGGCCCTTTGCAACAGCGACGGCGGCATGCCCGCCATTTTGGCCACGTGTATACCAAAGCTGTGGATGCTGCCGCCGGGCGCCAGTTTGCGCAGGAAAATCACTTTGTTGCCCACTTCGCGGTTGGTGACATGGTAGTTTTTGATGCCATTGAACCGGTTTTCCAGCTCGTTGAGCTCATGATAATGGGTGGCAAACAATGTTTTGGGTTTGCAGGGCGACTGGTGCAGGAATTCGGCAATGCTCCACGCAATGGAAATACCATCGTAGGTAGAAGTGCCGCGGCCTATTTCATCCAGTAATACCAGGCTGCGGGGAGTGATATTGTTGATGATGCTGGCCGTTTCGTTCATCTCCACCATAAAGGTAGATTCGCCGCCGCTCAGGTTATCGGAGGCGCCCACGCGGGTAAATATCTTGTCTGTCAGCGGTATCCTGGCGCTGTCGGCCGGTACAAAGCCGCCCATATGAGCCATCAGCGTTATCAGGGCGGTTTGCCGCAGCAGGGCGCTTTTACCGCTCATATTGGGGCCGGTAAGGATGATGATTTGGTTGCCGCCGGGGTCGAGATAAATATCGTTGGCGATATAGGCTTCGCCGGGGGGCAGGTTGCGCTCTATCACCGGGTGGCGGCTTTCTTTGAGATCCAGCTCGGGGCCTTCGTGCAGCACGGGCTTTTTATAATTGTAGCGCAGGGCATTATCGGCAAAGCAGGCAAGGCAGTCGAGCGTGGCCAGCAGGTGCGCGTTTACCTGTATCGGCGCAATGTATTCCTGCAGGTCCAGCAGCAGCTTATCGTACAGCTCCAGCTCGATGGCCATTATCTTTTCTTCGGCGCCGGTTATTTTCTCCTCGTATTCCTTAAGCTCGGGGGTAATATAGCGTTCGGCATTGGTAAGTGTTTGCTTGCGCATCCATGCTGCCGGTACTTTGTTTTTATGCGAGTTGGTCACTTCGAGGTAATAGCCGAATACATTGTTGAATGCTATTTTGAGCGACGAAATGCCGGTGGCTTCGGCCTCTTTTTGCTGCAGCGCCGCCAGGTATTCCTTGCCGCCGGTAGCGATGGCGCGCAAGTGGTCGAGATCTGCGTGTACGCCTTCCCGTATCATATTGCCTTTGATGGCCAGCGCCGGCGGGTTATCGGCTATTTGCTGTAATATCTTTTCGATGATGGCCGGGCAGTCGTCCAGCGACACCGCCAGCTGCTGCAGGAACGGCGGGCATTCGCCGCTTACCGGCGCCCCCCCGCAAAGTTCTTTAATGGTCCGGATATGCTGCAGCGCGCGGGCGATATGCTGTACCTCGCGGGGATTGATTTTCTTAAAGGGTATTTTGCCGGCCAGCCGTTCTATATCGCCGCATTGTTTGATATGATGGGTGAGCTTGCTGCGGAGATCGGGTTCTTTGATAAGAAATTCCACGAGGTCCAGCCGCTCCCGGATTTTTGGCAGATCTTTCAGCGGCAGCAGCATCCAGCGTTTAAGCAGGCGGGCCCCCATGGGCGAAACAGTGTTGTCGAGCACTTTGTGGAGCGATGTATCCTGTCCCCAGGCATTGCCGGTAAGCTCGAGGTTGCGGATGGTAAAACGATCCATCCACAAATAGTCTTCCCGGTCGAGGCGTTGCAGCGACGTAATGTGCTGCAGGTTGGGATGCTCGGTATCTTTCAGGTAATGCAGTATGGCGCCCGCGGCAACGATGGCCTCGTGCTGTTGCTCAACGCCAAAGCCTTTGAGCGAATGCACCTGGAAATGCTTCAGCAGGCTTTCGGTGGCAAAAGCCTCGTCGAATATCCAGCTTTCGAGTGTATAAGTATAGAATTTTGCGCCAAATACTTCTTTAAAATGTTTCTGGTGGCTGCGCTGAAAAATTACTTCGGCAGGCTTAAGCGTTTGAAGGAGCTTGTCGATATATTCCTGGTTGCCCTCCGCCACAAAGAACTCGCCGGTAGAAATATCCAGGAAGGCGATGCCCAGGTTTTTATCGGTAAAATGAATCCCGGCCAGGAAATTATTGCTGTTGTGCTCAAGCAGCTTATCATTGGTGGCCACGCCGGGCGTTATCATTTCGGTCACGCCTCTTTTTACAACGCCTTTGGCCTGTTTGGGATCTTCCAGCTGGTCGCACACGGCCACGCGGTGCCCGGCTTTTACGAGCTTATGCAGGTAAGTATCGAGCGCATGGTGCGGGAAGCCGGCCAGCTCGGAAGAAGAGGCGGCGCCGTTGTTGCGTTTGGTAAGGGTAATGCCCAGCACCCGCGAGGCCACGATGGCGTCTTCGCCGAAGGTTTCATAAAAATCGCCTACGCGGAATAACAGGATGGCATCGGGGTATTTTTGTTTGATAGCCCGGTGCTGCTGCATCATGGGGGTGTCGGTACTTGCTTTTGCCATAGCGGTAGCGACAAATATAATGGCTTTGCGTGCCTTTTTGGAAAAACTTACATTGCTATGTGGAGAAAATGGGGGTTATTGATAGCTATGTTTACTGAAACCGCCTTTGAACTGTTTAATATGCTTGACAGCATGGCAACGCCTAATTCAGTAAATGCATAAGGCATGTATCTTGTACCTCCCCAACTTGAGGTTTCAATTTGAAACCTCAAACTTTTAAATTCGGACGTATGAGCTGGAACATAAAATCGGCGGGGAACCGGCTTTTATTTCTTTTGACACTAAGATTTAATGATTTTGTAGGGATATCATAGAGGGTAGACAGATCTTTGTCAAGCATTACTTTCTGGCCTCTTATTTCATGGATCTTTTGCTGGATAATGGTAAGCTGCATATGATAAGGGTTTATTTGAGTTGATACAGGGGCGGAAGGAGCGGGACGGGGTAGATAAATATAAGTTTTTTTGCAGAAAAACAGCGGTTGCGGTAATCTTGCTATGTCTTTTTGTAACACATTAAAAATAATCTCATTGCAAAAGCAGTGTTCAAAATGCGGGGCCGCTTTCGGCTGTAAAAACGAAGCACGGGGCTGCTGGTGTGAATCCCTGCTGGTGACGACCGACACCCTCGTGCAATTGAAGGAAAGCTACGCCAACTGTCTTTGCCTGTCCTGCCTGGAGGCTTATGCATTGCAAACGGCCCCCGATGTGCAGCAGGCGTTTGAACGCCAGAAAACAGCGGCGCAACCGCAGTGCCCGCCGCCGGATAAACGGGATTAACATTATTTTGCCTTTTCGGAAACAGCCATTTCTTTCACAGCCTGTCTGATATGGGTACACGTATTACCCTAACCGAAATTATTCTCTTATGAAGGCAATCCCGTTACCGTTGAAAAAAAGCATCCTGCTTCTTTTCCTGTCCGTTATTTTTTGTATCCCCGTCTTTTCCAGTTTCAGCAGCAACGCCCCGTATTCCGGTAAAAGATGGAATGCGATCGTTTATACCGGCACGCAAAAAGTAAAGGGGACTTTATACCAGGTGAGCGACAACAGCGTCGTGCTGGCGCTTCCCGGCGGAGGCTACACTGAAATCCTGTTCAGCGATATTCATAAAATAAAGTTGCGCCCTCGTTTTGGGACATCAGAGAAACTGGTCGGCTTCCTCGTAGGAATGACCACCGGCGCCGTCGTCACGGCCGTTGTCGTCACCAATGGCGGCCGCCGGGAAAGTCCGGGGTCCACATTAGCTGGTATATCCGGCGGCTTTTTGGGGGGGATTGTCGGCGCCGGCCTGGGATTCGCGCTGGCAACGCCCATATATCGGCTGGTGGCTACCAGGAGATACCATGTACAGCCCGATCCCTCAACCTATCCCTTGCTGGCCCAAAAGCTGCGCCGCCGTTCCATAAGGCGATGAGCAAGGTTGATGATTTTTCCGATACTTTTGCGGCATGCGCAAACTGAGCATGGAGGAGCTGAACCGGAAGTCGGTCAGCGAATATAAAGCATCCGAAAAAACACCCGTCATCGTTGTATTGGAGAATATAAGGAGCGCGTATAATGTGGGCAGCGTATTCCGTACGGCCGATGCTTTTTTGCTGGAAGCCATTTACACCACCGGTTATACAGCCCACCCCCCGCACAAACAAATCAGCAAAACTGCGCTCGGGGCCGACGAAAGCGTGGACACCCGGCATTTTGCCACAGCCACAGAAGCCATCGGCCACCTCAAAGCAAACAATTACAGGGTATTGGCTGTTGAGCAGGCGGCAGGCAGCCTGCTGCTGCACCGGTTTGCCTATGAGGCGGGAGACAAGCTGGCCGTGGTATTCGGCAACGAAGTGACAGGGGTGGAGCAATCGACGATAGCTTTGTGCGACGGATGCATCGAGATACCGCAGCTGGGGATGAAGCATTCCATTAATATTGCCACGGCAGCCGGGATTGTATTGTGGGAGCTGGTGAGAACAGGATTTCATGAAAAGGACAAATAAATAAATACGCAAGTGTCTACCGTAAAAAATTACCTCAGCCTGATAAAGTTTTCGCATACCATTTTTGCGATGCCATTTGCATTGATAGGCTTTGTGATCGCCCTCATGCGGGCGGGACAAAAAGTGGCGCCCTACGAACTTCCGGGATTGCGGAATGTACTGCAGGACTCGGCCTCCTATTACCAGATTTATTATGGCTGGCCCCTGCTTATCAAACTGGGGCTGGTGCTGTTGTGCATGATTTTCGCCCGCAGTGCGGCCATGGCGTTTAACCGCTATCTCGACCGCAGCTTCGATGCGCAGAACCCGCGTACCGCCATCCGCGAGATACCCAAAGGCATTATTTCGGCCAACAGCGCCCTGCGCTTCGTGGTGCTCAGCTGCATCGCTTTTGTGGTATGCACCTGGTTTATCAACCCGCTTTGCTTTGCGCTGTCGCCGGTAGCGTTGGGTGTGGTGCTGGGCTATAGCTATACCAAGCGGTTTACCGCGCTCTGTCATATTATACTGGGGCTCGGTCTTTCGCTGGCGCCGATAGGCGCTTACCTGGCGGTAACAGGCCGTTTCGACGTGCTGCCGGTATTGTTTTCCTTTGCCGTGGTGTTTTGGGTAAGCGGGTTCGATATCATCTATGCCCTGCAGGACGAAGCGTTCGATAAATCGCAGCGGCTGCATTCCATCCCCGCGGCGCTGGGTAAGGCAAAAGCGCTGAATATATCCGAAATGTTGCACCTGCTCAGCGCCGCCTGTATTATCGTTGCAGGCATATTCGGTCATTTTCATATCCTGTATTGGGCAGGCGTGGGCGTGTTTGCCGGTATGCTGGTATACCAGCACTCGATTGTAAAACCCGAAGACCTGCGGCGGGTAAACCTGGCTTTTATGACGGCCAATGGCATCGCCAGCGTGGTATTTGCCGTGTTTGTCATTGCCGATCTGTTCTGGTTTCGCTAAAGTTGTAGTGCCTATCTTTGCCGCATGCCCCGCATCCTGGCCATCGATTATGGTTTAAAACGTACCGGGCTGGCAGTAAGCGATCCTTTGCAGATCATTGCCAGCGCCCTGACCACTGTGGAAACCCCGCAGCTGTTCAAATTCCTGAAAGAATATTTTATAAAAGAAGAAGTGGAGCTGATACTTATCGGCGAGCCTAAAAACCTCGACGACAGCGATACCCATGCCACCCCGCTGGTAAAAAAAGCCATCGAACGCCTCAAAAAGGAATTTCCCGCCATCCCGGTTAAAACCGTAGATGAGCGTTTTACCTCCAAAATGGCCAGCCGGGCGATGATAGATATGGGTATGAAGAAAAAACAACGGCAGGAAAAGGGAATGGTGGACCAGATTGCCGCTACGATGATGCTGCAGGAATACATGGGGCGTGAAACGTGAGCGGCGTTTGCGGGTTTTATAGCTGACGTTTCACGCCTGACGTCTCCCGATTAAAAAAATGGCTTAAATTTGCATTAATTTTTGATTACCATGATTTTACCAATTGTAGCATATGGCGCCCCGGTGCTGAGGGCCGTGGCCAAAGATATTACGCCAGACTACCCCGGCCTGGCCAAACTGTTAGAGGATATGTGGGAGACCATGTATGCAAGCAGTGGCGTAGGATTGGCGGCGCCGCAGATAAACCGTGACATCCGCCTTTTTGTGATGGACAGCGAGCAGGTATTTGCCAACCTGGAAGACGACGAGAAAGGAAAATTCCCCGACGAACCCGGTATTAAACAGGTGTTCATCAACGCTCATATCAAAGACCTGCATGGCGGTGAATGGTCGTACAACGAAGGCTGCCTGAGCATTCCCAAAATACGGGAAGACGTTTCCCGCCCCGAGCAGGTGACCATCGAATATGTAGATGAAAACTTCCAGCCGCATACAAAAACCTTCAACGGCGTAACGGCCCGTATCATCCAGCATGAATACGACCATATTGAAGGCAAGCTGTTTATTGATTACCTGAAACCTTTGAAACGCAAGCTGCTGAAGGGTAAGCTGGACGATATTTCGAAGGGAAAGGTAAAAGTCGATTACAAGATGACATTTGCCAGGTAACCCCGGCATGATTTAAGTAGCAACACCGGATGAACCACAACCGATTCCTCCTTTTTTTTGTCTTATTCCTGTGCGGGTGTATGGGCCGGGCCGTGGCCCAGGACAGTTCTGTGACTGTAGACGGGAAGGCCGTAACCCTCAAAGAAGTGGTGGTGCACAGCAACCTGAACGTAGCAGGCTTTATCGAGCGGGTCAAAAACGATACTACTTTCTATAAGGCTTTCAAGAACCTGAAAGTGCTTGGGTATACGGCCCTGAACGATATCCGTATGCTGGACAAAAAAGGCGATGCCATCGCCACCCTGCAAAGCAAGACCCGGCAAACGGTAAAAAACGGCTGCCGCACTATGGAAACGCTGAGCGAGCAGGCGGGTGGCGATATCTATGATGATCAACATCACTGGAACTATTATACGGCCGAGCTCTATGCCGGCCTTTTCTTTACCCACGATACGGTTTGCGGTGATAATAATATCGTAAAAGGGGAGGAGCTGAGCCTCAAAGGCAGGTCGGGAATGGCCAAACACAAGGCGCAGCTGAAAATGCTTTTTTTCAACCCGGGCAAAAAGATTCCCGGCATTCCCTTCATCGGTAATAAAATAGCCATTTTCGACGATGACGTAGCGAAGCGCTACGATTTCATCATCGATATGAGCGAATACGAAGGACAGCTTTGCTATGTATTCACCATCCGCGCCCGCGCCGGTTTAAACCGCAGCGGGCGCAACGATGTCGTAATCAATGAAATGGTTACCTGGTTCAACAGCAAGACCATGGAAATCGAGGCCCGCAACTACGATTTAAGCTATGACGCCGGGGTATACGATTTCAATGTGCGCATGGAAGTGCAGATGAGTAAAGTGGGCGAGTACCTGGTACCGAAATTATTACGCTATAACGGGGAGTGGCATGCGCTGTTTAAGAAAAGAGAGCGCGGGGTATTTACCGCTACACTGTTTGATGTAGAAGAGAAATAGGAGCGCCGGAGGCGCTAACGAATTACGACTCCAAAATCCCCTTCGCCTTTACATACACCCGCCACTTCTCAATTACCTGTTTCATATCCTCCGCCAGCTCGCTGTCGAACAGTATTTCCTGGCGCGTAGTGGGGTGCGTAAAGCCGATGGTCTTGGCATGCAGGGCATGGCGGGCGCAGATGGCGAAGCAGTTGTCGACAAACTGTTTGTATTTGGCGAACACGGTACCTTTAACGATCCTGTCGCCGCCATACATCTCGTCGTTAAACAAGGGATGGCCTATATACTGCATGTGCACGCGTATCTGGTGCGTACGGCCGGTTTCGAGGCGGCATTCTACCAGCGTAACATAGCCAAAGCGTTCCAGTACCTTATAATGGGTAATGGCTTCCTTGCCATGGTCGCCCTCGGGATAAGCGGCGAATAGCTTGCGGTGGCGGATATTACGGCCCACATGGGCGTGGATAGTGCCTTCTGCCTGTTCCACATCGCCCCAGACAAGGGCTATATAGCGGCGGTGCACGGTATGGTCAAAAAACTGGCGGGCCAGTGAGCTGACGGCCTTTTCGGTTTTACCCATGACCATGAGGCCCGATGTGTTTTTGTCGATGCGGTGCACCATGCCAAACCGGGGCAGGGTATCTTCGCTGATAGAATTGTTTTGCTGCATCAGGTAATACGCCGCGCCGTTGATAAGCGTGCCGGTATAATTGCCGCAGCCGGGGTGTACCACCATACCCGCGACCTTGTTGATGATCATCACATCGGTGTCTTCGTATACGATGTTGAGGGGAATGTTTTCGGGGATGATCTCTTCGCCCTGTATCTCCTTATCGCTGTAAACGACGATGTCGTCTTTGGGCCTGATCTTATAATTGGGCTGTACCTGTTTGTTGTTCACCAGCACGCGGCCGGCCTCGATGGCTTTCTGTACTTTGTTGCGGGTAGCGTTTTCAATGCGGGCTACGAGAAATTTGTCGAGGCGCAGGGGTTCCTGGCCCTTGTCCACCGTCAGGGCAAAGCGTTCATATAGTTCTTCCGGGCCATCCTGTTCCATCAGGTCATCCTGTTCCTGTTCTTTCCGCATGCAGCAAAAATTTGTGCAAATATAGCTTAAAGCGCCGCAAGCAGCAAGCTATAAGCTGCAAGGGGTTGGCTGCGAGCTATTTCAGTTTTGCAATCCGGCCACGGCTGCCGGCGAGGAAAACGCTTTTACCGTTTTTGGCCTTGCGGCATACATGAAAACCCTCTTTGCTGATAAGTTTCCAGTGAAAACCGCCGTCGGTAGAGATGTCCACGCCGCTGGTGCCGCAGGTGAGCAGGGTAGTTTTGCCGATAAACTCCACGCAGGAACGGTAGCCATGCGGGGGCGTTGGGGGCGTTTGCCAGGTTTGGCCGCCATCGGTGGTAACGGCGCAGTTGCGGGCTGTCACCGTATCGGCGGTAAAATCGCCGCCTACCACCACGAAGTATTCGCTGCCCTTTCGCTTATCGTGATCGCGCACCGCAATGCTGTTGGCGCCGCTGAGCTCCGTACCCTGCATAATGGGAAGGACGATGGGCGCGCCTTTCCAGAAAAAGCGGGACAGGCTCCCGCCGCTTATAAAACAGGCCTCGTCCATGGTGAGCGCCCTTATATTGGTGCCGCTGGAGGCAAAGCAGGCTTCGCCGGAATCGGCGGCGGGAAGCTTATTAAACGGGATATCCTGCCAGTGGTCGCCGCCGTCAAAGGTGCGGGCAATAAAAAAACGCCCGTTGACAGGGTCGCCCAGGACGATGCCGCTCTGGTCATTCCAGAACTCCATGGCGTCGAGAAACATTCCCGGTGTTTTGTTTTCATATACCTGCTTCCAGTGCTTGCCGCCGTCGATGGTTTTGAGGATAATGGCGGGCTCGCTTACGGCCATTACGATGGCGGTAGCGGCATCGAAGGCTTCGATATCGCGGAAATCCCTGTTTTCAAAACCAGGCACGGGCAACCATTTCCAGGTTTTACCGCTGTCAAGGCTGCGGCCCACGGTGCCCTTGCTGCCGCTCACCCAAACCACCTTATCGCTCACCACGCTAAGGCCGCGGAGTGAGCCGGCATGACCGGTATCGAGGGTTTGAATCGTTTGGGCAGGCACAAGAAGTGGAACAAGGAGCAGGATCAGCAGGAGCTTCATGGAGTGATTTTGCCCCAAGGTAAATATTTGTAGTGAGGCGGACGAATGAACCTGCATAAGGGTAGCCACTAGCAAACGGTATACGAATACACGTAGGTATATGAACTAAGACTTCGATAAAATACTACCGGAATGTCTTTTACGTATTTTCTATAGCTTATATATTATAGAATACCCCACATAATGAAAAACCGTTTCCTGCTGTTGGCCGCCATTTTTTCCTTTTTTACCGCTACTGCCCAGAAAGACACCTGCAAAGTGGGCATATATATCAATTCGCTGTACGATTTTAAGCTGGATGATAAAAGCTTTATGGCCGATTTCTGGATGTGGATGAACTATAAGGATGACAGCCTGCAATTAGAGAACGCGATTGAAATGCCCGACAGCAAATCGGCCGATTTCAATCATTACAGCCTCGAGAAAAAAGGCGACTGGAACTGGGCAACGCAGAAATGCAGGGCACAGCTGATGCACCAGTGGGATGTATCTAAATTCCCTTTCGACAGGCAGGTGCTGCGGATAGAAATAGAAGACGCCCAGCACGATACTTCGCAACTGGTATATGCGGCCGATGAGGTGAATTCAAAAATAGATACGGCTTTCAATTCGAGCGAATGGTGTATCGAGCAATTTTCGCTGAAAGGTGGGGTAAAAACCTATGAAACAACGTATGGTAACCCTTCACTCTCGGGCAAAAGCAGCTACCCCCGCGTGGTAGCGGAGATCACCATCCGCAGGAATAATTCCTGGGTCAAGCTGATGAAAATGCTCACCGGGGCTTATGTAGCCTTTCTTATATCCTGTCTGGTGTTTTTTATTTCGTCCGAAAACCAGGATTCGCGTTTTGGTCTTTGCGTGGGCGGGGTATTTGCCGTTATCGGCAATAAATATATCGTCGAATCGATTGTGCCTTCCACCACCACCACTACCCTGATGGACAGCGTGCATAACCTAACGCTGGTATCCATATTGCTGATAGGGGTGGTCATTACCATATCGCTGATGTTGTACGAATCGGGCGATGAACGGAAAAAGCGACTGTCGATCCGCCTGGACAGGGCTGCTTTTTGTACGTTCGTGCTGGTGTACATGGTGGCCAACTGCTACCTTACCTGGCTGGCTGCCCGTGGTTATTAACGGCGCAAGTATTACCTTTGCCGCCGATTATGAAGTACAGTAACGAGATCAACAAACGGAAAACGTTTGCAATCATATCCCACCCCGATGCCGGTAAGACCACGCTGACAGAGAAATTTCTGTTGTTCGGTGGCGCCATCCAGACAGCCGGGGCTGTAAAAAGCAATAAGATTAAAAAGCACGCGACGAGCGATTTCATGGAAATCGAACGCCAGCGTGGTATATCGGTCGCCACCAGCGTAATGACCTTCGAGTACCAGGGCCACCTGGTGAACCTGCTCGACACGCCCGGCCACAAAGACTTTGCCGAAGACACCTATCGTACACTGACCGCGGTAGACAGCGTTATCCTGGTTATAGACAGCGTCAACGGGGTAGAAGCCCAAACGCGCCGCCTCATGGAGGTATGCCGGATGCGGGATACGCCCGTGATTGTGTTCATCAACAAAATGGACCGCGATGGCAAGAACCGTTTCGACCTGCTCGAAGAAATAGAAAAAGAGCTGAGCCTCTCCCTGCACCCCATGACCTGGCCTATCAACAGCGGTAAGGATTTTAAGGGGGTGTATAACCTGTACGATAAAGGCCTGGTATTATTTGCCGCCAATACCAAGGCCAACGACGAAGATGTGGTGGAGATAAAGGATTTGAATATCCCGCTGCTCGACAGGCGGCTGGGCGAGAAGGATGCCGCCACCCTGCGCGAGGATGTGGAGCTGGTAGACGGCGTACACGGCGAACTGGACGTGGAAAGCTATCGTTCGGGTAAGGTAGCGCCGGTGTTCTTTGGCAGCGCCGTCAATAATTTCGGGGTCAGAGAAATGCTGGACACCTTTGTGCGCATAGCGCCGGTGCCGCAATGCCGCCCCACCACGGCGCGGGAAGTATGCCCCGTAGAAGAAAAGCTAAGCGGGTTTATCTTTAAGATACATGCCAACCTCGACCCCAAGCACCGCGACCGCATCGCATTTATGCGCATCTGCTCCGGCAGGTTTGAGCGCAACAAATATTATCATCATGTGCGCCTCGACAGAGACGTGCGCTTTAGCAACCCCTATAGCTTTCTTGCCCGCAGCAAAGACGTTATCGAAGAAGCTTTCCCGGGCGACGTAGTAGGTCTTTTCGATACCGGCAACTTCAAAATCGGCGATACGCTCACCGAAGGCGAGCATTTTTATTTTACCGGCATCCCTTCTTTTTCTCCTGAAATATTTAAGGAGGTGGTAAATAAAGACCCGATGAAAACCAAGCAATTGGAGAAGGGGCTTCTGCAGCTAACCGACGAAGGCGTTGCCCAGCTATTCACCCAGTTTGGCGGCAACAAAAAAATCATCGGTTGCGTGGGCGAGCTGCAGTTTGAAGTAATACAATACCGCCTGCTGCAGGAATACGGCGCCTCGGTAGAGTTTCGTACGCTGCCATTTTACAAAGCCTGCTGGCTGACCAGCAATGACCATAACAAGCTGTTGGAATTTTCGCGGTTCAAGCAAAGCAATATCGCGGAAGACAAAGACGGGCATATGGTGTACCTGGCGCAAAGCGAATGGTTCCTCAATACGGAGCGGACAAATAACCCCGCCATCGAGTTTCATTTTACTTCAGAGATACACAAAGAAGCGGTGTAATTGTCATATTGGCGGCAGGCTCGTCCTATGCTCGTCCTATGCTCATTGCAGGCTGATGACTGGAACCAGGGCAGCCGGCATTTTTGTGCTGTACCCTGCCAGCATGTCTTACCGTACCAGTATCAGTACGCCTTTCTTAATTACTTCACCACAGAGGGTTTTTGCTTTAATGACATAAGGATAGCCACCGGGGTCCTGCGGCTTGCCGTTGTAGGTGCCGTCCCAGCAGGCCTGGGAGCTGGTGGAATAAAACAGGCGCGTGCCCCAGCGGTTGTAGACGGCTATTTCCATGCTGCTGACCAGGGCGGTATACCTGCCTGCGCCAAAACAGTCATTGTGCCCGTCGTGGTTGGGCGTAAAGGCATTGGGAATATTAAAGAGCAGGTCGCCTATTTTGTTTACCATCACTTTAATGGAATCATACCCCGCGCACCCGTTGGCGCCGATGCCGGCTACAATGTACATCGTGGTAGCCGTTGGTTTGGCAACCGGGTTCGCCGCCATACTGTCGCTAAGGCTGGCCCCGGGTGTCCAGTAATAGCGGAGGCCGCCGGCGGCATTGAGTGGCGACATAGGGATGGCGCAGTCGATATCATTCGATTTAGACGCTGTTACAGTGGGTACCGGCAGTATGCTTAAAGCCGTGCTGAGCACGGTGGAATCCAGGCAGGTGGTCTCTATGATCTTAACCTGGTATACGGTGCTGGTAGTAGGGGTGGCTACCGGGTTGGCGGCATAGGGATCGCTTAATCCCGTGGCAGGGCTCCAGGCATATACATCGCCGCCCAGGGCCAGGAATTGCACGGGACTGCCTTTACAGGCAATGCTGTTTGCGTTGACGGAAAACTTTGGCACCTGCTGTACGGCCACCACGATAACGGCCTGGCTGCTGCACTGGTTGGCATCGGTTACGGTAACGGTATAAGCAGTGGTATCCGGGGGAGTGGCCACGGGGTTGGCGATAGCAGGGTTGCTTAACGATGCCGCCGGCAGCCAGGAATAGGTATTGCCCCCCTGTGCGGACAGCTGTAATGTTTTATCATGGCAGATGCTGGTATCGGGGGTATGGGTGACGGTGGGCAGCTGGTTGACCGTCAGCAGCAGGGTATCCTTCGCCGTGCAGCCGTACTGGTCGGTACCCGATACAATGTATTGCGTGGTGGCGGTGGGGCTGGCCAGCGGGGCGGCGATGCCGGCGTTGCTAAGCCCGGCGGCGGGCGACCATGTATAGACGGTACCCCCGCTGGCATTGAGCTGCATGGCGGTGCCGCGGCAGGTCATCGTATCGTTGGTCGCTTTTACCATAGGTGTGTCGATGGTGATGATGACGCTGTCGCGTTTGATGCTGAGCCGCGAAAAGCCGATATCATCGAGGGCAAAGTCATTGCCGGTGATGGCCGTGTTTTGGTTGGCCAACGCAATGGTTGCCGTAGTAGACGTTCCGGAATTCCAGGTAGTATAATATTGTTGCCAGGAGCAGGGCGTGGCGCTGGCGGTAAAAATGCTCCCTAACAGTTTGTTGTTGATGGAAAATTGCAGTTGCGCAGGGCTGATATTATTCATCGATTCCACCCAGCACGAAAATGAATAATTGGTATTCGGCGTCACGGTTACCGTGGTGCCCCATACGTTTACCCCGGCGGTGGCAGCTCCATTGATGAGCAGCATATTGGAATTGCCCGATGTGTGATCCTTGCAGGCCGGAAAGCCGGTATTGAAAGAGGACGGGTTTGCGGTGATGGTATATTCACCAGAACCTGCGGCGCCGGGTGAATTAACGGTTTTGTAGTTGTAGCCGGATGTAAAGCCTGTATTGCCGAAGGCGAAATCGCTATTGACAATCTGGTTGGCTTCCTCCACCTGTGCGTTGAGAAAATACATCATTTTTACCGGGGTGGAAGTCGTCGGTGTCGCGATAGCGGGGTTGTCGAGGTAAATGGCAGGCGTCCAGCAATAAGCGAGCGCGGGTATGGCAAATAGTTTTTTACTGCTTCCGGTGCAGATAGTAGTATCGGGCGTGGTGATGATATTGGCCAATGTTGTGCCGATGGTGATGGTCCCGGTAACCGTGTCGGTGCAGGTAGCAGTGCTTATTGCAAAGCGGACGGTATAATTGCCCGGAAGGGTATAAATATGTGTTGGGTTGGCAATACCTGTTGTGGTAATGCCGTCGCCAAAATCCCACCAGGTAGTGGGCAGGCTGGTACCGGTATTGGTAAAACTAACGGAAAGCGGGTTGCAGGGATCGGGCTGCATACTAAAATCGGCCTGTGGTTTGGGATTGATGGCCAGGTTGATAGTGTCCCTTACCGTACAGGCGTTGCCGCTGACGGTGACGGCTACAAAATAAGTGCCCGACTGGCCGGCGGCAAAAGTCTGGCGGGTGCTATTGTCCTGCCAGCGATAGCTCAGGCCTGGATTGCCGGCATCCAATAACCAGGTACTGTAGGCGCAAACGGTGGTATCGTTGCCAAGGCTGACGACCGGTTTGGCCACGCTGGCAACGATAAAGCTGTCGCGGTTGCTGCAGGCGCCATTGGTTTCATCTACCCAGTAAGTACCGGCGGCCTTAACAACAAGGGAATCTGTTGGCGTAAGGCCATCGCTCCACAGGTAGCGGGCGCCGGTACTGCCGGCGCCGATTTTCAGGCTGTCGCCCTGGCACAAAACAAGGTTTTTAAGCGGGTGATGGATAAGTGCCGGCATTACCACTACCTGCCGGCAATAAGCATTCTGGGTAGGAAGCCCGTCGTCGGTAGTGAGGTTGATATTGTAAATGCCTGGCGTATTATACGTAACCGAAGAGGGATTAACGGCGGTGGAGCTGGCTATGCTGGCATTGGAGCAACCGGGAAACCTAAGACGGTTCAACGTATTGCCAACGGCGGTGGTAACAAAGCTATACAGCTCATCATTTACCCTGAACAGCTTCGATATCGAGTGCGGAAAGTCGAAACCACCAATATTGCCCAGTGACACGGCCGATGGGGCCGATAAAAGGTTATTGTTGAAATCGAGCCTGACAACATCATTGTAATTGGGGTTGCCGTTTACTACATATCCCACAATCTGCCCGCAGGATTTCATTATGGTAAGGTCGCGGGGATGCTGAAGGGTATTGCCCAGAGAACCCAGGTTGACCCCTGTTGGCGTATTAAGCAGCGAGCTGCCAAAATCCAGCCGGGACAAGGAAAAAGCGCCGTTGGTCCTGGAGGTATTGCCGCCATTTACTACAAACACCCGCCAGCTGCCGTTGTCGTTTATCGCGTAGACACCCGTTGGATAAGCAAGCGTGCCGATATTGCCCAGGTTAACGGCCGTAGGCGTATTATTAAAGCTATTGGTAAAGTCGAAACGGGTAATGGTGCTGTTTAATGCATTGACGGTAAAACCATACCAATTGTTATTGTCGTTAAAAACGTACAAATCGATAGGTTGGCTCATATTTCCAAGATTTCCCCAGTTCGTGGCAATCGGCGTGGGGTTAGTAATGTTAGGCCCGAATTCGAGTTTTACAATCCTGGGTGGACCGCCCGACGATACGTAATCTGCTACAATTATCGCATACCATTTGCCTTCATTGAATACTATCTGAATGCCTTCTCCGCCAACACCATTGGGTAAAGCGCCTGCAAAATTGCCCAGGTTTTTGGCTACGGGCGTATTCAAAAGACTGTTGCCGAAATCGAGCCTCACCAGGTTACTTGTGCCGTAATTGATAAGAAAACCATAATAGTTGTTGTTTGTAAATACATAATCCATGAAGACGGGCTGCGAAAAAGTACCCGAGAGATTGCCCAAATTGGTATTGGCTGGCACCGTAGTAGACAAATTGGCCGAGCAAAAGCTCCAGTAATATGTACTTGCCCCGATGGAATTATTGACAATGGCAACCGGGCTATTGACACAAACCGTATCGGGCGCGATGAATGACGGTATGCTGGCAGTACAGGAATACGTAGCGACGATGATGCTGTCGCGCCTGCTGCAGCCGTTATTCGTTGTTTCTACCCAATAGGTACCTGGTTGTGAAACCGGCAAAGTAGGATTCACCGAGCCATCCTGCCACAAATAGGTTGCTCCCTGCGCAAGATAGCCGTTTAGCGTTAAGGTAGTGCCCGCGCAAATAGCCGTATCATGGCCCAGGTAAGGATAAGAAAAGAAGGTTTGCACAAATGTAGGCAGTCCCAGCCTGCCCGTTCGGCCGGCCAGGGAAACACCGTTTTCTACAAAGCCGGAAGCGGCGCCTGCACCATTTGGGTTATTAATCACACCGAGATAATTGTAACCATCCTGGGACACGTATATTTTTTTATCGGGGCCCATCTGAAGACAGGCCTTGTTATAGCTTCCACTCCCGATGTTGACGCGCGAAGCCATGATAGCAGCAGCTGTTCCCTGCGTCATATCATATTGATAGATATAAGTATTGGTGTAAGATATTACATACAGTTTCGAGTTGTCGGGCGAAAACTCCGACGAGTAAGCATCGCCGACCGGGTAGGCGGCTGATGTGATAATAAGGGGATTGCTGATTGTTCCGGTTGCGTTATCAAAATCGTATAGCTGCACCGTCTGGGTACCTGCTCCTCCTACAGCAGAGCAGATACGCCGGGCGTCGGACGAGATCTTCAGGCCTCCGTACCTGTTGACACCAATATTGGTGAAATTGACGGGGCCGGTAGAGGATACGACGGGCGTGGTGATGACGCCCGAAGGGCTAAGGAGGTAAGCGACGAAGTTGTTGTTGGGCTGCTCGTGCGCTATTATCCATATTCCCTGGCAATCGCCATGGTTAACAGCTGCGATCTGCTCCCGGCATAAGGAATTAAGGGGGGTGTTTTTGGTAACCACTCCGCCCAAACCGCCGTCGAGGCGCATATCGACGATGGAATAATTCAACCCGGCGATACTGCTGGTATTTTGCCAATCGGAGATGGTAAAGACGTAGTAGAGAAAAGCGTTGCCCGGCAGGGGTACAATGATAGCCGATTGCGCGGAGATATTATCGCCGTATAAACCGGTACCGTTGAGCATGACCAGCTGGTTGCTATTCCATATCGTTTGGCCATCCGTATAGAATAAAAGATTACCGTTGGCATCGGAGATAGTTGCATTGCCTTCGCGCTGGTTCATTTGCCCGTTGGTCAGGGCGGTAGGAGCGCCGGTGTTAAATGTGATGCCGGCGTTTACGCCGAAATACCAGTTGTCAGATTGTTTTTGGGCTTGCGTGGGACAAAAAGCAGGAAGCAAAAGTACGCACAAAAACATGCGTACCACAGCCAGTCTTGTTTTAGTTGCAGGGTGGGGGAGGATAGGGAGCATAAGCAGTTATCCCCGCAATAATAATACATATTAAAATATTTCGCAAAATAAATCGGTCGTCCCGCCATTAAAATTCCGCATGGATGCCCACGTAATTATGGGGGCTGATTTTTTTAAGCTCTTTTTTGACCGAGGCGGCTATTTTCAGCCCATCGATAAAGCGGTGAATGCTTTCTTTATTAATGGCGCCGTTGCCGCGTGTCAGCTCTTTGAGGGCCTCGTAGGGTTTGGGATAGTTTTCCCGGCGCAGGATGGTTTGGATGGCTTCCGCCACTACCGCCCAGTTGCCTTCGAGGTCTTCATACAGCTTCTTCTCGTTAAGCACCAGCTTGCTCAATCCTTTTTCGATGGATTTGATCGACAGGATGGTATGGGCCATGGGTACGCCAATATTGCGCAATACGGTGGAGTCCGTCAGATCGCGCTGCAGGCGTGATACGGGCAGCTTGGCGGCAAAATGCTCCAGCAGGGCATTGGCCACACCAAAATTGCCTTCGGCGTTTTCAAAATCAATGGGGTTTACCTTATGCGGCATGGCGGAAGAGCCTATTTCGCCCTTTTTGATCTTTTGCTTGAAATAGTCCATCGAGATATACGTCCATATATCCCTGCAAAAGTCGAGCAGTATATTATTGATGCGCTTGATGGCATCGAAATGCGCTGCGAGGTTATCGTAATGCTCCACCTGCGTAGTGTATTGCTGGCGCTGCAGGCCCAGCACATCCTGTACAAAGGTATTGCTGAGCGCTATCCAGTTCTTGCGCGGAAAAGCTACCTGGTGCGCATTCAGGTTGCCGGTAGCGCCGCCAAATTTGGCGCTGAAAGGAATATGAATAAATTGTTCCACCTGGTCCTGCAGCCGTTCTACAAATACCATTATTTCCTTACCCAGCCGCGTAGGACTGGCGGGCTGGCCATGTGTGCGGGCCAGCATGGGCACGTTTTCCCATTGCTCTGCCAGCAGGCGGAAAGCCTGGTTAAGATTGAGAATGGCGGGAAGGTATTCAAACTCGATGGCATGCTTCCATAAAAGCGGGATGGCGGTATTGTTTACGTCCTGCGAAGTAAGACCAAAATGCACCCATTCTTTTTCCTGCTCCAGGCCCAATGCATCGAGCTTCGATTTAATAAAATACTCCACGGCTTTTACATCGTGGTTGGTAATCCTTTCGGTGGCTTTTATTTCCTGCGCATCGGCCAGGCTGAAGTTGGTTTCTATTTCGCGAAGCTGTTTGGCCGCTTTGGCGGACACAGAAAAAAACTTGCGGTCGGCCAGGAAGAGATAGTATTCTATTTCCACCAGCACACGGTATTTTATCAATGCATACTCGGAAAAATATTCTCCCAGGTGATGCACCTGTTTATGGTAACGTCCGTCGATGGGTGATATGGCTGTAAGGGCGTTCGATTCCATTTGTATAATTAAGTGAATCTGTGAGTAGTAACCTATATTTGCGCAAAATTAACTCAAATCTGGTTATAAACGGTTGATTTGGTACCGGTGGAGCTGAGATAATTCACCTTTTCACCTTAAATAGAATGTTTGATTGATGCGGAAAATAAAAGTGGGTGTTGTAAGCTACCTCAATACAAAACCCCTGATTTACGGCTTTCAGCAGGGCATGATGCATGATGAGGTGGAGCTGATACCCGATTACCCGGCGCGTATCGCGGGTATGCTGGTAAACGACGAAATAGACCTGGGGCTGGTGCCGGTGGCCATCATTCCCCGGTTAAAGGAATCTTATATCATCAGCGATTATTGTATCGGAACCGAAGGTGAGGTAGCATCGGTATGCCTGTTCAGCGATGTACCGCTGGTCGAGGTAAAGCAGGTGTTGCTCGATTACCAGAGCCGTACCTCGGTAAGGCTGGCCAGGCTGCTGCTGAAAGAGTACTGGAAACTACACCCCGTACTGACGGATGCAAAAGAAGATTTCAGGGAACATATAAAGGGAACAACGGCGGGACTGGTTATTGGCGACAGGGCTTTTGAGCAGCGCCCGC